>ERZ888423.1837-NODE-1837-length-17204-cov-5.871538_pt1 | contig 17204 bp, 15 predicted proteins | sample MGYA00520523_ERZ888423 | MGnify/ENA primary metagenome ERZ888423 (study PRJEB32303, sample SAMEA104408611) | aquatic metagenome | biome: Brackish water; feature: Pelagic; material: water | place: Baltic Sea | collected 2014-06-08T10:24:00 | depth 30,27 m ...
ACGGAGGAAGATCATGGCGCAGTACCTGCCGGTTCTGGCGCTGTTGATCCTGGCGGCCCTGTTTGCTGCGATCAGCTTTGTGGCGTCCAAGTTGTTGGCGCCGCGCCGGCCCACCGAAGAGAAGCTCGCTCCCTATGAGTGCGGGATCATTCCGGGTCGGGAACCGCCGCAACGGTTTCCGGTTCGCTTCTATCTCGTCGCCATGTTGTTCGTCGTGTTCGACATCGAGCTCGTCTTCCTCTACCCCTGGGCCATGATCCATCGGGAGCTCGCTCTCTACGGTCTGGTGGCGATCCTGATCTTCTCGGCGTTGGTCTTCGAGTCGTTCGTGTATCTGATCTCCAAGGGTGCCCTGGACTGGGGAACCCTTCAGGTGAGTCGGCGACAGCACAACGAGCTCGTTGGTTCGCAGCGGACGTCCTCGTCGACCATCCGCCGCGTCGGCGGAGAAGGTCGTTTCGAGGAGGTCGTTCGCACCCGGGAACCGGTTGTCACCGAGGAAGCTGCCGCCTGATGGGAATCCTGGGAGACGTGCAGAACGATGGCCTCGCAGGCATCGATCACAACATCGTCACGGGGCAACTCGAGAAGCTGGTCAACTGGAGTCGTTCACGCTCGTCCTGGCCGGCGACCTTCGGGCTGGCATGCTGCGCCATCGAGATGATGGCCACTGGCGGTTCGCACTACGATCTGGCCCGTCTCGGCATGGAAGTGTTCCGAGCATCACCGCGCCAGGCCGACGTCATGATCGTGGCAGGGCGAGTGAGTCAGAAGATGGCTCCGGTCCTGCGTCAGGTCTACGACCAGATGATGGAACCCAAATGGGTGATCTCCATGGGTGTCTGTGCATCCAGCGGGGGCATGTTCAACAACTACGCCATCGTGCAGGGAGTCGACCAGATCGTGCCGGTCGATGTCTATGCACCCGGTTGCCCCCCCGGTCCCGAGACGTTGCTTCATGCCATCGAGACCCTGCACACCCAGATCGAGTCCGGCGAGTTGCTTCGCCGCCGCCAGAGCACCGGTGGCGGTGCTGGTCTGGTGATCGAACAGCGAGACGGTCAAGGCGGGTCTCAGCTGGTCACGTTGGGGCGGGGTCGATGAGCGACGAAGTCGGGTCGGACACAACCGAAGAGGCGTCTGAATCCGACGACGACGGGGTTCCCGAACCCGAACGCCGCTACGGATGCCTGGTCAGCTCGGGCCTGGACATGGCCGTGCTGCACCCGGAGCGGGACCAGTGGTTACCGACGATGGGAGCGTTGTTCTCCGACGGCTTCGACATGTGCATCGATCTGACCGCCGTGGACTACTTGACCTATGACGGTCAGCGCCGTTTGCCCGCCGGCATCGAGCCTGAGCGATTCGAGGTCGTGGCCTCGTTCCTGTGCTTCGAGCGACGCGAGCGGATCCGGACCAAGGTTCAGGTACCGGCCGACGATGCCGTCGTGGCGTCGGCGACCAGCGTCTACCCCGGCGCCGATTTCCTCGAGCGAGAGGTATTCGATCTCTTCGGAATCGAGTTCGCTGACCATCCCGACCTTTCTCGGATCCTCATGCCCGAGTCCTGGATCGGCCATCCCCTGCGCAAGGACTACGCCACCGGAGCCATCCCCGTGCAGTTCAAAGGCGCTCCAGGGCCGCGGTAGGAGTCGACGTGACGATCACAGACCAGACCCCCGAATCCGATATCGGTGATGTCGCGGATGCAGTGTCGGCATCCGGCGTACCGAATCAGCTGTACGAGTTGCCTCGCCGACATGCCGTGCTTCGCATGTCCGAGGTGCAGGCGGCCGAACGGGCCAATGACCCGATCGACGGTGAGAACGACCAGACCATGTTGGTCAACATGGGCCCGTCGCATCCGTCGACCCATGGCGTGCTGCGCCTCATGCTCGAGATGGACGGGGAGATCGTTCGCCGATCGAAGCCGGTCATCGGATATCTCCACACCGGCATGGAGAAGACCGGCGAGAACCTCACCTACTTGCAGGGTCCGACCAACGTGACCCGGATGGACTACGCGTCCCCGTTGTTCACCGAGTTGGCCTTCTCCCTGACGGTCGAGAAGCTGTTGGGTATCGAGGTTCCCGAGCGGGCGGTGTGGATCCGCATGCTGATGACCGAGATGAACCGCATCGCCTCCCACCTGTTGTTCATGGCAACCAATGGCATGGATCTCGGGGCGGTGTCGATGATGATCTACGGATGGCGCGAGCGCGAGGAAGTGCTTCGCTTCTTCGAGATGGTCACCGGATTGCGCATGAACCACAACTACATCCGCCCCGGGGGTGTCGCAGCCGACCTGCCCGACGGATGGCGCGACGCCGTGGGTCGCTTGCTCGAGATGCTGCCTCCCCGGCTCGAGGAGTACGACATCCTCATGACGGGTCAGCCGATCTGGCGGGATCGTTTGCAAGGCGTGGGCGTGATCACGGCCGCCGAAGCAATGGCGTTGTCGGCGACGGGTCCGATCCTGCGGTCCACCGGAGTCCCCTGGGACCTCCGCCGGGACCAGCCCTACCTTGCCTACGACCAGGTCGAGTTCGACATCGTCGTCGGTTCCTACGGCGATTCCTTCGATCGCTATGCCATTCGCCTCAACGAGATCCGTGAGTCCATCCGGATCGTGCATCAGATCCTCGACAAGATGCCGAAGGGCGACTACCGAGTCCAGGATGCCAAGGTGACGCCACCGCCTCGGGCTCGTATCGACGAGTCGATGGAAGCCTTGATCCACCATTTCAAGATCTTCACCGAAGGTTTCAAAGTCCCCGAGGGCGAGGCCTACGCTGCTGTCGAGTCGCCTCGTGGTGAGCTCGGCTGCTACATCGTGAGTGACGGATCTCCCAAGCCCTATCGCATGCACATCAGAGGACCAAGTTTCATCAACCTTCAGACGTTGCCTCACATGATGGCCGACGGAATGTTGGCCGACGCCGTCGCCGTGATCTCTTCGGTCGACCCGATCATGGGTGAGGTCGATCGTTGAGCCGGCTGACTTCTGCGAACGAGATCATCGCGAACGAGATCATCGCTCGGTATCCACGACCGAAGTCTGCCCTGATCCCACTGCTGCACTTGGCCCAGGAGCAGGATGGCTACGTGGCCGAGGACGCCATGGAACACCTGGCCGAACTGGTGGGCGTCACGCCGGCCGAAGTCCTGGGCACCTGTTCGTTCTACGAGATGTTCAAGCTGCATCCGGTGGGCACCTACGTCATCAACGTCTGCGGCACGATGTCGTGCCAGCTACTGGGCGCCGACGAACTGATCCACCACGCCGAGGAACGACTGGGCATTCGCGTGGGCGACACGACCTCTGATGGTCTGTTCACCCTCGAACGAGCGGAGTGTCAGGCAGCATGCACCGAAGCTCCCTGCCTCCAGGTCAACTACCGCCACGAGTATCGCGTGACGCCCGACGATTTCGATGCTCTCGTCGACACGCTGGCAGCCGGTGGAGGCGACGTTCCGCCTCACGGCACGCTGTCTCGGGTTCGCCAACACATCCCCGCCAACCGTTCGGTGGGGGCAGTCCCGCCCGAGCAGGTCACCGGCCCGCCGCCCTGGCTGCCGAGCGCAGAGGAGTCGACATGACCCTGAGTGGAACCGCTGTTCCCCACGCCGCCGGCTTCATCGTCAACGAGACCCCTCGAATCGTCACGTCCCGTTTCGACGACCCCCAGGGATACGCCATCGAGCGTTACCTGGCGACCGGTGGTTACGAAGGGCTCAAGGCTGCGCTGGCCACGTCGCCCGATGCCGTTCATGCCGAGGTCCGAGATGCGACCGTGCTCGGTCGTGGCGGCGCCGGTTTCCCGGCCGGGGTCAAGTGGGGCTTCATGCCAAAGGATGTCTGGCCCCGATATCTCGTGGTCAACGGGGACGAATCCGAGCCCGGCACCTACAAGGACCGGCTCCTGATGGAACGGGATCCTCATCAGCTGATCGAAGGCTGTCTGATTGCGTGCTACGCCGTCGGACTGAGCCAGTGCTTCCTCTACATCCGAGGCGAGATGGCGCTGGCGCAGGAACGTGTAGCCAAGGCCCTCAACGACGCCTATGCCGCCGGGTTCGTCGGCAAGAACATCCTGGGAACCGACTTCTCGGTGGACATCGTGTTGCACTGGGGAGCCGGCGCCTACGTCGTTGGCGAAGAAACCGCGCTGATCGAGAGTCTCGAGGGCAATCGCGGGATGCCTCGACTCAAGCCTCCGTTCTTCCCGGCTGCGATCGGGCTCTATGGACAACCCACCATCGTCAACAATGTCGAGACGCTCGCCAACCTGCCGTGGATTCTGAACAACGGTGCCGCGGCCTACAAACAGATCGGTACGGAGACGTCGCCCGGCACTCGCATGGTGGCGGTGTCGGGTCATGTCAAGCGACCGGGGGTGTACGAGATCCTCAATGGGGTCACCACCTTCCGCCAATTGTTGTTCGACGATCAGTACTGCGGCGGAATGCGAGATGGACGCACGCTGAAGGCATTCGTTCCCGGAGGCGGTAGTGCGCCCTGGTTCCTGCCCGACCAACTCGATCTCCCGTTCGAGGGCTCGCAGATCGGTCCCCAGGGTTCGATGCTCGGCTCGGGTGCCGTGATGGTCATGGATGACACCACCGACATTCCGCAGGCTGCGCACAGTCTCACTCGGTTCTATGCCCACGAGTCCTGCGGCAAGTGTGTGCCGTGTCGCGAGGGAGGCACGTGGCTCGAGCGCATCCTCGGCCGCATCGTCGATGGTCACGGTACGAAGAGGGATCTTGCCTTGTTGCTCGAGGTCGGTCGGTCGATCTGCCCCGGTGACTTCCCCCACGCCGCCAGTGAGCGGTTGGGTCTGTCCGCAGTGCCGTTCCCGTACCAGATGACGACCATCTGTTTCGTCGGTCCATCCGCGTTTGCCCCCGTGCACTCGGCCCTGACGCTCTTCCCCGAGGAGTTCGCGGCCCGAGTATCCGAGGACGAGCCGATTCCCTCGGGCACCAGTGTGCCCGTCGTTCTCAAAGGGGTGAGTGTCGGTGACTGACACGCCGGTGACCATCACGCTCAACGGCGAAACGGTCGAATGTCGACCAGGCGAACTGCTGATCGCTGCGGCCCAGCGAGCCGGTACCTATGTGCCGAGGTTCTGTTATCACGAACGCATGAAGCCGGTCGGCATGTGTCGCATGTGCCTGGTCGATGTCGACATGGGACGAGGCCCTGGTCTGCAACCCTCGTGCATGGTTTCGGTTGCCGAGGGAATGGTGGTCGACACCGAGAGCGACCGTGTGAAGCAGGTCCAGGAAGGCGTGCTCGAATTACTCCTGGCCAACCATCCACTGGACTGCCCGGTTTGTGACAAGGGCGGAGAGTGCCCGCTGCAGGATCAGACGATGGCCTACGGCCCAGGCGAAAGCCGGTTCATCGAAGAGAAGCGGCACTATGAGAAACCGATCGCCATCAGCGATCTGGTCTACCTGGACCGCGAACGATGCATTCTGTGTGATCGATGCACCCGTTTCGCGAAAGACGTCGCCGGAGACCCGCTTATCCATTTCCTGGATCGTGGGAACGAGACCCAGGTCAACACCTTTCCCGATCATCCCTTCTCGTCCTACTTCTCGGGCAACACGGTGCAGATCTGCCCGGTCGGCGCACTGACGGCCGAGCCGTATCGGTTCAAGGCCCGGCCCTGGGACCTCGAGGAGAACGAGTCGACATCGACCGTCGACGCCACCGGATCCCGCGTCGCCTTGCAGTCGTCGCGCAACCAGCTGGTGCGGGTACTCGGGGTCGACAGCGATGCGGTGAATTGGGGTTGGCTGTCGGACAAGGAACGCTTCGGATACGAAGCGACGCAGTCCGACCATCGACTCGTCGAGCCGCTCTTCCGGTCCGAGACCGAGTTCGTTCCGGGCCGCTGGAACGACGCGGTCAGCCGAATCGCTCGTGATCTCGACGGCAAACGCGTCGGTGTGTTGGGAGGCGCTCGCCTTCCGATCGAAGGCCAGTTCGCTTGGTCGAAACTGCTGGACACGCTCCCCAACCGGGCCTATCGCGATGCCCAGTTGGACGATGGGCTGCCGGCGGGAGTCGTGCTCGGCCTGCCTCGGGCTTCCATTGCCGACGCCTGTGCCAAGGGTGGCGTCGTCGTCATCATCGGACCTGACCTCAAAGAAGAACTGCCGACCCTCTTCCTTCGCCTTCGCCATGCCGCCACCGAGGACGGAGTCTCCATTCTCGAGTTGACGCCGCGGGCCACCAGCCTCGGCACACACGCCGCGCTGTCCCTGCATCCCCTGGCCGGCACGGTCGGGCAGGTCGCGGCCGCCATCGCCGCCGGCACGAGCTCTCAAGCCGTCGGCGGAGTCGAGCCGGCACAGATCGAAGCGGCTGCAGCGCTGCTGGCCTCCGGTCGTCCCATCACGATCATCGGCGGTCGAGGCAATCTGGCGGAGTCCGGCCAGTACACGGCCGATGCCATCGGATCTCTGATGGCAGCCCACCCGGACGCGACGTTCCTACCCGCTCTGCGTCGTGGCAACATCCACGGAGCTCTCGAACTGGGCTTCACGCCCGGTTTCGCTCCCGGGGGCGTGCTCGACCACGACGACGTGCTCGACGCCTCTGCGATTCTCGAAGCGGCTGCGGCCGGGGAACTCGACACACTCGTACTGTTGGGCAGCGACCCGATCGTCGACCATCCTGATCGAGCCTTGGTCGAGCGAGCCTTCGATCGAGTCGGCAACGTGGTTGCCGTCGATCTGTTCATGACCGAGTCCTGCCGTCGATCGGATCTGGTGGTGCCGGCAGCCGGCTTCGGAGAAGTCGACGGATCGTTCCTCAACCTGGAAGGACGGCTCAGTCCACTCCAGGCCAAAGTCACACCGCCGGGGCAGGCGCGCCCCGACTGGATGATCGCGGTCGAGATCGCCATGAGCGCGATGACCGACCTCGGTTTCATCGATCTCGACGAACTTCGGCGCAGTCTGTCGTCCTCGGTGCAGAGCTTCTCGGCCATCGACTGGTCGATGCTGAACAGCCAGGACGATGGCCAGCGAATCGATCTGGATCGTCCCTGGACGCCCGAGTTTGCCGATCCACTCGTCGCGCCGCCGGTCGACGGCTACGGTCTTCGCCTGGTGGTAGACCGCAAACTCTGGGATCTCGGGACCATGGTCCAACACGCGCCCTCCTTGGCGCATCTCGCTGGCGAGGCATCGCTCGGCCTTTCGACCTCGGACTTCGAGCGTCTGGGCGTGGAAGAAGGGGGAGTCGTGTCCATCGACGTGGCGGGGGCAACGCATCGCTTGGCCGTGCGACGCAACCGAGACCTGCCCCGAGGGGCCGCGCAGATTCCGTTCCGGCTCACGGGTTTCGACCCCGGAGTTCTTCTGACTGCTGATCGTCTGGTCACCGAGATCAGGGTTTCGGCCAACTGATGGGAGGACACCCCTTCCTTGCTGACGGCGTCGACTTCGGAGACGTCCTGCTCTCCTTGGTGATGGTCGTGGCGGCGTTCGTCATCTGCCTCGTCGCCACCATGCTGATGGTCTGGTTCGAGCGGAAGGTCGTCAGCCGGCTTCAGAACCGAATCGGACCGAACGTCGCCGGGCCTTTCGGTCTGCTGCAGACGTTGGCCGACGGCATCAAGCTGTTCTTCAAAGAAGACATCATCCCCACTCGTTCCGATCGTTTCGTCTTCCAGTTGGCGCCGTATCTGTCCCTCGTCCCTGCGTTCCTGACCTTCACCCTGGTTCCCATCGCCGGAGATTTCTCTGGCGGAAACGGATCGAGCACCGTGTTCGGTCGGGAGTTCTACTGGCAGGTGGCCGATGTTCCGGTCGGCATCCTGTTCTTCCTGGCAATGAGCTCGCTCGGCATCTACGGCATCATGTTGGCCGGCTGGTCATCGGGTTCGAAGTACCCGCTGCTTGCCTCGGTGCGAGCTTCGGCCCAGGCCATCAGCTACGAGGCAGCTCTCGGTTTGTCGTTGGCTTCGGTCCTGCTGGTGGCCGGAACCCTCAGCACCCATGACATCGTCCTGGGTCAGGCCGGCAGCCTGCAGACCCTGAACGTGGTGGCGACCGGATTCGTGCCGTTCGTCGTGTTCCTGATCGCGGGGACCGCCGAACTCAACCGGCCGCCGTTCGATCTGGTCGAAGCCGAACAGGAGCTGGTCGGCGGTTTCCACACCGAGTACTCCTCGATCCGCTTCGCCCTGTTCTTCCTGGCCGAATTCATGAACACGGTCACGATGGGAGCCATCATCGTCACCCTCTTCTTCGGTGGCCCGGCGCCGCTGTTCGACTTCCCCTTCATCGACTTCCCGCACGCTTGGTGGATGGGCTTCATCCTGTTCTTCGCCAAGCTCCTGGTGTTCCTGTTCATCTTCGTATGGTTCCGAGCATCCTTGCCACGGTTGCGCTACGACCAGCTGATGGATCTGGGATGGAAGCTGCTGATCCCGTTGTCGCTGGGCTGGTTGCTCATCCTCGGAGGCATCCGGGTCGCCCGGGACGGCAACATCGGTATCGTCGATGACTCCATCGGCGACACCATCATCGTGCTCGTGCTCGGCGGGATGGTCCTTGCCGTTGGCGCTTCCCTGATCATGCTGGCCAACCGCAACGCTCGCTCCGAGCGACTCCGAAACGAGGGCCTGGTGGCTGTCGCCAATCCCGATCTCGGAACGTCCAGGGCCGCTGACCACGCAACCACGGGTCCACCTGGTGCAAGCCACGACACCGCACAAGTGGGAGCTGATCACTGATGGGTTATCTCGAAGGCTTCGGCGTCACGTTCCGGAAGTGGGGCGAGGGTGTCACCACTCGCGAGTATCGGGGCGGAAAGACCAACAAGGCGGGCCAGATCGATCCCCGTGACCAGAAGGCGCCCAAACCGCCACGGGCCCACGGTCGTCACGTCCTCAATCGCTATGAGGACGGCATGGAGAAGTGCATTGGATGCGAACTGTGTGCCGGTGTCTGCCCGGCCAAGTGCATCTACGTCCGTGGCGCCGACAATCCGCCCGATGATCCCCGTTCGCCGGGCGAACGATTCGGGTTCATCTACGAGATCAACTATCTGCGCTGCATCCACTGTGACTTGTGCGTAGAAGCCTGTCCCACCGAGGCCATCACCGAGACCAAGCTGTTCGAGTTCTCGTTCGAGAACCGAGAAGATGCCATCTACACCAAGGACGAGTTGTTGGTGGACGATGACGGCCGACCGCAGAAGCTTCGCTGGGAGGACTGGCGCCCCGGAGAGGACGAATTCACCTCGGGCTGGATGCGGGCGACCGCTCCCGCTGGTCGCGCCAGCTACGAGAACCGAATCGGCTGGTCCGGGGAGCTGGGCTACGGCTCGAGAGCGGCCGAACAGGGTCAAGAGTTCGAAGACCCCGAGCCAGTGGATGACAGCCACGATGATCATGACCAAGGGGGTCATCACTGATGGTCGATGTGATCGTGTTCGTCATCTCGGCCGTGATCGTCCTGGGGGGAGGATTGGGCGTCGTCCTCAACGCCAATCCGGTCCACGCCGCTCTGTCTCTGGTCGCCAGCCTCTTCGGGGTTGCCGTGCTGTTCATCCTGCAACAAGCGCACTTCCTGGCCTTGGTGCAGGTCGTCGTCTACGCCGGCGCCATCGTGGTGTTGTTCCTCTTCGTCATCATGCTGCTGGGCGTCGACGAAACCGAGGACCTCAAGCATGAACCCCTGCCCTATCAGCGGCCGATGGCGCTGCTTGCCGGTGGCGTCCTCTTCGTGATGATCATGGGTGGACTGTTCCTCTCGGGACCCGGCGGCTCCGACGGTGCGGTGGCTCTGACCGGCCAGAGTGCGGCCACGGCTCCAATGAATTCCGAAGACTCCAACATCGTGCAGTTGGCCCGAGACCTCTTCACCCGTAACATCCTGGCCTTCGAAGCCACTGCGCTGCTCTTGACCATTGCAACGGTCGGAGCCGTCGTGCTGGTACGCAACCAGGGTGGCGAAGATCTCGTGGTGGATGAACCAGGAACAAGTGTCGGGTGAGTAACCACCAGACCAGAACCCCGTGGGAGGTGAGCAGATGGAGGTGACCGACACGTGGTACCTGGTACTCAGTGCCCTGCTGTTCACGATCGGCGCCGTCGGACTCCTCGTTCGGCGCAACCCGCTGGTCATGTTCATGTGTGTGGAGTTGATGCTCAATGCGGTCAACATCACGTTCGTTGCCTTCGCCAATGCACTCGATGATCTCGCCGGCCAGACGGCCGTGTTCTTCGTCCTCGTCGTGGCTGCCGCCGAGGTTGTGGTCGGTCTCTCGATCGTGGTTGCACTCATGCGCCGTCGACCGAACGCCACCGCTGACGACATCGCCGAGTTGAGGGGATAGCCATGCTCGAAGCCGTTTGGCTCATTCCCGCTCTGCCGCTCGCCGGTTTCCTGACGCTGATCGTCTTCGGCCGTCGACTCGGTGAGCCCTTTGCCGGCTGGCTGGCAACCTCGGCCGTCGGCGCCAGCTTCCTGGCAACGCTGGTGGTGTTCGTCGGCCTGCTCAACGAACAACCTGAAGAGCGTTTCTTCCTCCAGCGACTCTTCACCTGGGTTCCGGCCGGATCGTTCTCGGTCGACGTCGGATTCTTCGTCGATCCACTGGCGATCACCATGTGCCTGTTCATCACCGGCGTCGGCACGTTGATCCACCTCTACTCGGTCGGCTACATGCACGGCGATCCGAACTTCTCGAAGTTCTTCCTCTACCTGAACGCATTCGCAGCCTCGATGCTGCTCCTCGTCCTGGGTGACAACCTCCTGCTCACGTTCCTCGGTTGGGAGGGCGTAGGCGCCTGCTCCTATTTGCTCATCTCGTTCTGGTTCACCGACGAGTCCAACGCATCGGCGGGCAAGAAGGCGTTCGTCACCAACCGAATCGGTGACTTCGGATTCATGCTGGCCACCTTCGCCGTGTTCAGTCAGCTCGGATCGATTCGCTACGCCGATGTGCTCACGGGGCAACTTTCGAGTGGCTGGGCCACCGTCATCGTGCTGTTGTTCCTGCTGGGAGCGGCGGGCAAGTCAGCCCAGATTCCGCTCTTCGTGTGGTTGCCTGATGCAATGGCTGGCCCCACTCCGGTCTCGGCCCTGATTCACGCTGCCACCATGGTGACCTCCGGCGTCTACCTGTTGACGCGGCTCAACCCGGTGTTGGCCCAGGCTGACGCATGGGCGACCGGCCTGATCGCCTGGGTCGGCGTCATCACGGCGCTCGTTGCCGCACTGGCAGCCGTGGTCCAGAACGACATCAAGAAGGTGCTGGCCTATTCGACCATTTCTCAGCTGGGGTACTTGTTCCTTGCGGTCGGCGTCGGTGGCTATATCCCCGCGATCTTCCACATGGTGACCCACGCCTTCTTCAAAGCTCTGCTGTTCCTCGGCTCGGGATCGGTCATCCATGGTCTGCACGATGAGCAGGACATGCGGCGCATGGGCGGGCTGGCCAAGTTGTTACCAATCACGGCCGGAACGTTCATCATCGGGTGGCTGGCGATCGCCGGAGTGCCGCCGTTCAGCGGCTTCTGGTCCAAGGACGAGATCTTGCTGGCAGCTTGGAACCACCCCAGCGGTGGCTTCGTGTTGTGGCTCTTGGGCCTGATCACGGCACTCCTGACGGCGTTCTACATGACTCGCCAGGTCATCCTGACCTTCTTCGGGCGGACTCGGTTCTTCGATCCGACACAAGAAGAGGTCGACATCGCCTTCGCAGGTCTGGTGGGTGCAGCTCAGGCCGAGGTCGACAAGGCCGAGGCTGCCCTCGAGACCGCTCGAGACGCAGTCGACAAGGCACAGATCGATGTGGCCAAGCGGCAGCAGGCCGTGAACGAGGCCGCCGAGACACTCAGCGCAGCACAAGCTGCCGTGGCTGCTTCGAGCCCTGACGCCGATGGGTACGACAAGTTGGTCAAGGCCGTGGACAAGGCCGACAAGGCGGTTCCGAAGGCGGCCGGCAATCTCGAGAAGGCGCAGGCCAAGCTGGTGGTAGCCGAGGCAGCTCTGTCCGACGCCGAAGCCCAGGTCCTTGTTGCCATCGATGCTGCGACGGCGGCAGCTGCGGATACGTCTCGGGTACCAATGGTTCCTCAGCACGTCACGGCCTTCAGCGAGCGGGTGGACGTCGCCGAGTTCGCCGACCGTTTACCCGATTCCTATCGATCACGCCAGGAGTACCACCCCCACGAGTCGCCGTGGACGATGACGGTCCCTCTGATCGCGTTGGCCGGTTTGGCCGCAGTCGGCGGTGGTTTGAACTTGCCGTTCACCCATGATCTGCACTTTCTCGGGAACTGGCTGGAGCCCTCCTTGTTCGGAAACGAGGCCCACGGTGGCGCCGGTGCCGGCACCAAATGGGTGCTGGCCATCATCGCCATCACCATCGGCCTCGCCGGCGTGGTGGCAGCGTTCGCGGTCTATCTGCGTCGCAAGGCAGATCCGGCCGTCGTCGAGAATCCTCGCCTGGGGTTGGCCATCGACTACGATCACGCACTCGCGCGGTTCGTTGGTGGACCAGGAACCAAGTTGTTCGACCGGGTCGCCTGGTTCGACCGCACGTTCATCGACGGCGCCGTCAACGGGATGGCCTCGGCGGTCAGCGGCGTCGGCGAACGGCTCCGCGTGCTCCAACCGGGACTGATCCGCAACTACGCACTGGGTATCTCCCTCGGCACCGGCTTCGTTGCGCTGTGGTTCCTCCTTCGTCTGTGGGAGGTCGGATCATGATGTTGGCAGCCGAAACGACTCCGTTCGCCCTTCTTCCGGCCCTCATCCTGATCCCGATCATCACCGCGGTCATCCTTGCGCTGCTACCGGCCTCGCGGCATGACTATCTCAAGCTCGTCGCCCTCGGCGGATCATCCGTGGCCGGTGCCTTCGCCGTCTACGCCCTGGCTGCGTTCGACAAGGCTGATGGCGGGTTGCAGTTCGTCACTCGTTCGACCTGGGTTGCCGACCTCGGTCTCAGCTGGTTCCTCGGACTGGACGGCATCTCGCTGTTCTTGGTGGTGCTGACCGGCATCCTGTTCCCGATCGCCATTCTCGCCACCGAACCCCACCATGATCCCAAGCCCTACTACATATGGCTGATGATCCTGATGGCGGGTTCTTTCGGGGTCTTCATGGCGCTCGACCTGCTGCTGTTCTTCCTCTTCTTCGAGGTGGTGCTGGTCCCGATGTACTTCCTCATCGGAGGCTGGGGCCACGGACGGCGGATCTACGCGGCCCTCAAGTTCTTCATCTACACGATGGCCGGGTCGGCGCTGATGCTGGTGGGCATCGTGTCGCTGGCCTTCCTCACCGCCCGGAACACCGGGCAGCCCTTGACGTTCGACGTCACCGTGCTGGCCGAGGCTCAGGCGCTCAGCACAACGGCGCAGCGACTGATCTTCCTGTCGTTTGCCTTGGCCTTCGCCGTCAAGGTCCCACTCTTCCCTCTGCATACCTGGTTGCCCGATGCGCACACCGAGGCCCCGACCGCCGGTTCGGTGATCCTGGCCGGTGTGATGCTGAAGCTGGGGACCTACGGCTACATCCGGTTCGGGGTCTACCTGTTTCCCCAGGCTGCCCACGACTTGGCTCCCATCTTCCTCACGCTCGGGACCATCGGTATCGTCTACGGTGCTGTCGCTGCCACCGTGCAGAAGGATTTGAAACGGCTTGTCGCCTACTCATCTGTCGCTCACCTCGGCTTCATCATCTTGGGGGTCTTCTCTCTCACCACCCAGGGCATCCAGGGTGGTGTGCTCCAGATGGTCAATCACGGCATCTCGACCGGTGCGCTGTTCATCCTGGTCGGATGGATCTACGAGCGACGACACACCCGCCAGATCGCGGAGCTGGGCGGGTTGCAGAAGTCGGCCCCGGTCATGGCGGCCGCGTTCACCCTGGTCATGTTCTCCAGCATTGGTCTGCCCGGCCTGAACGGCTTCACCGGCGAGTTCCTGATTCTTCTCGGTGGATTCAACGGGGCCCGCTGGTGGACGGTTGTTGCCGTCAGCGGGGTGATCCTGGCGGCCCTGTACCTACTGTGGGCCTACCAGCGAGTCTTCCACGGCGAGGCAACGGGAGAGAACGCCGACATGCGCGACCTGCAATGGTCCGAAGGACTGGCCATTCTCCCGCTCCTGGTGCTGATCGTATTCATGGGCGTGTATCCCAAACCGGTGCTGGAGAGGATCGAGCCGGCCGTCGACGAGCTCCTGCTCCATGTAGCGGCCAATGTCGAGGGCTTCGAGGAGCCGGAGCCACAGGCACCGGCCCAGCCCGCAGGCGTGACCGAACTGACCGAAGCACTCGAGAAGGGCGAAGCCCACGCCGAGGATCACGGTGACGACGCAGATCACCAGGATGAGGGCGACCACAGCGAGACCGACGCGGTCGAGGGAGAGGGCTGATCGTGATGAACCTGCTCGCTCAGCTCGAACCGGCACCGGTCGTCGTTCCCGGCATCGAATGGTCGTATCTGTGGCCGCTCATCGTTCTCTCCATCGGAGCGGTGCTGCTGATCACGATCACCTCGCTTGTTCCGGCAACCAGAAGGCAGGGATTCCCCGCTGCTTTCACTGCGGCAACGGCAATCATCGCGTTCGCCTTCCTGCCTTGGATGTCGAACCGGCTGGATGACATCGGTGGACGTGTCCTGGTCGTCGATGGGGCCATGGCGGTGGATGGGTTCACTATCTTTGTCACCGGAGTCATCTGCATCGCCGTGCTCTTGGTCGCACTGCTGCTCGACGACTACCTGCGTCGAGAGGGTCTGGACGGGCCCGAGTGGTATGTGCTGATGCTGCTGTCGGCCAGCGGCGGGGTGCTGCTGGCCTCGGCCGAGGATCTGATCCTCACGTTCGTGGGCCTGGAGATCCTGTCCATCGCGGTCTATGTATTGGCCGCCCTGCACCTTCGACGCTCGGAGTCACAGGAGGCTGGATTCAAGTACTTCGTGCTGGGGGCTCTGTCTTCGGCCATCTTCCTCTACGGCATCGCCATGGTCTACGGGGCCACGGGCTCGACATCGCTGACAGGAATCAACGAGGCCATCATGTCGGTCAACGACGCTGGTCTCAGCCCGCTCCGGGAATCATCGATGATCCTTCTCGGTATGGCGTTGCTGCTCGTCGGCTTCGGTTTCAAGGTGTCGGCGGTTCCCTTCCATGTCTGGACCCCCGACGTGTACCAGGGAGCTCCCACCCCGGTTGTCGCCTTCATGGCCTCGGCGGTCAAGGTCGCCGGGTTCGCTGGCATGGTTCGAGTCTTCGTCGTCGGATTCGGTGATCTCGGTGACGATTGGCGGCCTCTGCTGGCGGCGATGGCCATCTTCACGTTGTTGGTGGGTGCGTTCCTGGCCGTGGTCCAGACCAACATCAAGCGGACCCTTGCCTACTCCTCGATCACTCATGCCGGCTTCCTGCTGGTCGGTGTCCACGCTGCCGGCAGCGACTCGGTCAGCACCTCGTTGCTCGGCAGCAAAGCTGTGCTGTTCTACATGATCAGCTACACGGTGATGATCGTGGGAACCTTCGGTGTCATCACCGTGGTAGGCGGCAGGGGTGACGGCAACCATACGCTGGATGCCTATCGGGGACTTTCTCGTCGCCAGCCTCTGCTGGCAGCTCTGATGGCCGTCCTGCTTCTGGCGCAAGCCGGTATTCCGTTCACCTCGGGTTTCTTCGCCAAGTTCCGGGTCATCGCCGCGGCAGCCGAGGGGGGACAGTACGGCCTGGCGGCCGCAGCCATGGTCGCGGCCGTCATCGCTGCATACCTCTACCTGAGGGTCATCGTTGCCATGTACCTGGCTGATGATGTACCCGTCACCGGGGCGGCGTCGGCTGATCATGCTGACGATGATCATGCTGGCGGCGATGTCGCGGTCCCGGCAGCGGGAGCCGCAACCGGCTCCGAGATTCGCGTCCCGCCGTCGGTCTTGGTTGCCCTGGTGTTGGCCGTTGCCGCCACGCTCGTACTCGGCATCGTGCCGGGCGTGATCGATGGCGCCCTCAGTGATGGGGCAACAGCACTGTCGTTGCTCAGACCCTGACCCAGTTTTTTCTTGAGTCGTCCCGGATCGCGTCCGATGAAGCGATCATGCCCCCAGTGAAGACTCACACCCTCGTACTCGGCATTGCCGATGCCATGGCTGCCGCCCATCTTCGGCGTCAGATCTCCGACCATCCCCGTTTCGACCTCGTGGGCACCGCTGACAACGCAGTCAAGACGCTGTATCTGGTCGAGGACACCAAGCCTGCGGTCGTGCTGATGGCCGATGACTCGCCGGGTCTGCGTGGCCGCGATGTACTGGCCGACATCGCGGCGGTGTCCCGGGACACGTTGGTCATCATCACCACCCCGGGTGATCCAGATGCACTTCGAGGCAAGCCGGGTGTGGCCGAATCCGTGCACTGCAATGACATCGATGCCATCCACTTCGCGCTCGACAACCTCGCCGACTTTCTCGATCATCCCCCAACTCGACAAGGGCCGAACCGCCGCCACTTCGACGATCGTCGGATCGCTCAGGACTGGAGCAAGGTGTTCGCCGAGCGACGGCTCGTGGCCCGCCGATCCTGAGGCTCCGATCCTGGTGTCGGTCCAGAGGCGGAACCGGGCCGGTGCCGAGGTTGGCGAGCTGGGATGGGGTTCAACCCCCCGACGCCGCAGAGTCGCCCTCGGCGTCGGCAACGAGGTCGTCGTCTGGGTCGTCCAACCAGCCGTCGGGTAGGGCAACGGTCTGCGGTCCGCGCGTGTGGCCTCGGGCCACTCTCCGGTTTTCTTCGGGCAACGTGACATCGGGGAGTCTGCCGAGCAGCTCGGCCAACTCGTCGATGCTGCTGATCTGCCCCAGGGGACCTCTCAGGCCACTCCCGACCGGGTAGCCCTTGAGATACCACGCAGTGTGCTTGCGGAACTCCCGGATGCCTTTGCGATCTCCGAACCAGTCCACCAACTCGGTTGCGTGTTGCACCATGACGGGAACAACATCGGCGACCGTCGGCGGCTCGGGTACGGGTTCACCGTCGAGTGCTGCGGCGAGCTGGCCGAACAACCAGGGCCGGCCCAGGCAGCCTCGTCCGATCACCACGCCGTCGCATCCGGTCTGACCCATCATGTCCAGCGCATCCTGGGCCTCCCAGATGTCACCGTTGCCGAGCACGGGGATGGTGGTGACCGCCTCTTTCAAGCGGGCG
>ERZ888423.1838-NODE-1838-length-17201-cov-7.613496_pt1 | contig 17201 bp, 16 predicted proteins | sample MGYA00520523_ERZ888423 | MGnify/ENA primary metagenome ERZ888423 (study PRJEB32303, sample SAMEA104408611) | aquatic metagenome | biome: Brackish water; feature: Pelagic; material: water | place: Baltic Sea | collected 2014-06-08T10:24:00 | depth 30,27 m ...
ATAACCTAAGTACTGATGATCGCCAATCAGATTCATTTAGAATTTATCCTAATCCTAGTTCCGATTTTATTCAAATCAAAGGGGACGTTCAAAACAGACTAACTTATCGTCTCTCAAACAACCTCGGTCAAGTTCTAAAGCAGGGCGTTGTCGGGGTTCAATCCAACTCAATTGATATAACTTCGGTCCCTTCTGGACTTTATTTTTTAGAGCTAGTAGACGGAAAGACTCATCAAATTACCCGCATTTTAAAAAATTAAAAGCCTCCATTTAAGAGGCTTTTAATTAATCATAAAATTCTATGGCGCCAGTCGAAAGGTCATACATTGCACCGACGATTTTTATAGCGCCTGAGCCCTCTAAATCTTTTAAGACGACACTTTGCTCTCGAATATTGATCAAAGCCATCTCGACATTGGTCTTGGCCACAGCATCAACAAATTCAGTATTACTCGAATTTCTCTCGTATTCAGAGCGCGGTAATTGAGTGGCATATACGGCAGGTTCAATTTTATTAATCAAGGCCGTAAGATTCCCCAATCTTGCGTGATCGCAGGCCCCTTTTATGGCCCCACAACTCGTGTGACCTAAGACCACCAAAAGCTTTGTTCCTGCCAGTTTACAAGCAAACTCCATACTGCCTAAAATATCCTGATTGATAAAGTTTCCAGCAATACGGATACTAAAAATATCTCCTAAGCCTTGGTCAAATACCAATTCTGCAGAAACTCGGGAATCGATACAACTTAAAATCGTCGCAAAGGGGAATTGACCCTCTGAGGTGTCATTGACCTGTTCTAATAGGTTTCTATTCGCTTTTAAATTACTTTGAAAGCGCAAGTTTCCTTCCTTCAAAAAATCCAACGCCATTTCTGGAGTCATTGATTGTTGTGTTTCTTTAGTATGTGCTTTCATCATTTTTTATTTTTATAGGTTTTTGAGTAAAAAATGGCGCTATAATTTTCCGGGTTGTCAACCTCACCATTTTCAGAAATTAATTTAACCTGTATCGACCTATTTTTTGCTTGTTCGACAAAATCATTTAATATTTCAATAATATCATGGTCAAGATAGCGCGTTTTTCGAACATCGAGTTCTAAATAACTGTTTTCTATTAGTGCATTGAGTTCTTTTTGAATGGCCCCTTTGTTAATAAAGGTCACTTCTTCTGCTAGGGTCATTTTGTATTTATCCGCACCATCATGCTCTTCCTGAATGTGTAAAAAGTGCGAATTTTGATAACTTTTAACCAATATCACGACAATTCCCACGGCCAGTCCGATGCCAATACCCGTCAATAAGTCTGTCGCTAAAATTCCAATAACCGTGGTAATAAATGGAACGAATTGTTTCCAACCCAAAGCATACATGGACTTAAATAATTCGGGCTTGGCAAGTTTATATCCAACTACAAGCAAAATAGCCGCCAATACGGATAGAGGAATGAGGTTCAAAATATGAGGAATAGCCAAAACCGAAACGATTAAGAAAACACCGTGAATAATCGTGGAAAGTTTTGTTTGTCCGCCAGATTGAATGTTGGCAGAACTCCTTACGATCACTTGGGTGACGGGCAAACCACCGATCAAACCAGATAAAATATTACCAACCCCTTGGGCCCATAATTCTCTATTAGCCGGTGTTACGCGTTTCTTAGGATCTAGGCGATCGGTGGCCTCAAGACACAACAAGGTTTCGAGACTCGCCACTAGGGCAATAGTTGCCGCAGTGATCCATACGTCTAGGCGTCCAAATGCTTCAATATTCGGGAAAACAATAAAATCATTTAAATTACCCGATCCTGAAAGGACAGGAACACTTACTAGATTTTCCGCCAAGACCTGTAAGGGAGTATCTACGGTAAATAACACAAATAAAATACCAAAGATAACGGCCAGCAAGGGCGCTTGTATCCATTGTAAAAATGCAGGGACGCGAGGCTGGATTTTAGGCCATAGCAATAACGTAGCCATAGCGGCTAAAGCGATCACTGTCGCTCCGAGGTTAATAAAATCTAAACTCGCTAGAATTTCAGAAAAGGTATTCTCACCATCGATTTGTTTAAAGGCAAAATCGCCCTCTGGATCGTGATCATATCCAAAAAAGTGTGGGATTTGTTTTAAAATAATGATCAACCCAATTCCTGAAAGCATCCCTTTGATCACAGCAGAGGGAAAATAAAGCCCGATAATTCCCGCGCGCAGTAACCCCATGGCAATTTGAAAAAAACCGGCAATAACCACGGCCGCAATAAAATTTTCAAAGCCCCCTAAAGTGCTAATTGCCGTTAGAACAATGGCGGCCAAACCTGCGGCCGGTCCACTGACCCCAATTTGAGAACCACTAAGAGCCCCGACGACTATACCCCCGATAATGCCCGCAATTAAACCGGAAAACAATGGAGCCCCGCTGGCTAAAGCAATTCCAAGACATAAGGGTAAGGCCACAAAAAACACGACGATACTCGCCGCAAAATCTTTTTTAAAACTCGTAAACATATTCAATAATTAAGTGCCGGAACATTCCGGAATAAAACAATAAAGAAGGGCAGAATTAAGCTTTATTGCGCTCAGGAGGATCGAGAATCACAGGAACCATTAACTGTTGAGGATTAAGGAGATAACCTGCATTCAGTCTAGAGAGCTCTTCAGAAGAATTAAGTCGTTCAACGACTGAACCGTAACTAATGAAATCCTTGGAAAAATCATCGAGTAATTTTTTTGAGGATTCCTTTTCAGAATCATCAAAACTAGACCACTCAATAGCCAAGTGCTCCAAAGCCAGACAATGTTGGGTGACCATAGGAGTAACAATGATTGCCGCAAAAAATAGCGCAACGACCACGTGATATTTAACAGTTGATTCCATGTCGCACAAATATAACAAGACATGAGGCTTTGCACTAAATTTTTGGGTTGTTTTTTAATCTAAAATGTATCTTTGAGTTATTCATAACAGATACATAATGATTTCACATTACACGCGAATCAGTTTTCTGATTCTTCTTTTCTCGTTTCAGGTTTCGGCTCAAGAGAGTCAAAATTCTGACCCAACAGCCAAAAGAATTGATTTTGCCAATACAATCACTGCAGACGATCTTAGCGCCCTGCTATACTCCTTTGCTTCAGATTCAATGCAAGGACGTATGACCGCGACTCCTGGGCAGAAAAAGGCTGCAGAATTCTTACAAGACTTTTATCAGGCACAAGGCATAAGCGGTGCTCTTCCTGGTGGTGGCTTTTATCAAAACATTCCACAAGAGTATTTTAAATCAAAATATGTAAAAACCAATAGTGAGAATGTCGTCGCCATAATTCCGGGGTCCACATGGCCTCAGGAATATGTTGTGCTCTCGGCGCACTATGACCATGTGGGGGCCAAAGGCGATACGATCTATAATGGAGCCGATGATGATGGCAGCGGGACTGTAGCCCTTCTGGAAATGGCTCAAGCATTCAAACAAGCTGCTGATCAAGGAATGGGCCCAAAACGTTCAATAGTATTTCTGCATGTTACCGGAGAAGAAATTGGTTTGTATGGTTCCCGTTATTACACGGAAAATCCGATATATCCCCTCGAGCAAACGGTTTGTAACCTCAACACAGACATGATTGGGCGTATTGACCCAAATAAGGCGGGAAACGAAAATTATATCTATTTAATCGGAAGCGATAAACTAAGTCAAGAACTTCACAATTTATCAGAAGATGTAAATCAGGCGTTTGTTCAAATGGAATTGGATTACACTTTTAATGATGAAAACGATCCAAATAGATTTTATTATCGCAGTGATCACTACAACTTTGCCAAATACAATGTGCCGATCATATTTTATTTTAATGGGGTGCACGAAGATTATCACCAACCCACAGATACCCCAGATAAAATTGAATATCCCCTTATGGCCAAAAGAACCCAATTAATATTCCATACGGCTTGGGAGGTGGCCAACAGAGCGCAACGCATTTATGCAGACAAACTCGAGAATAAAGCGGCTCAGGACTCAGATAAGCGCTAAGAAGGGGCTCTAGCGCAACAATAGACATTAAAAAAACCGGCACATGGCCGGTTTTTTTAATGGGTGGAAGACCGGGTTCGAACCGGCGACCTCTGGAACCACAATCCAGCGCTCTAACCAACTGAGCTACAACCACCATTTATGCTTTGACAAAATCCAGTAAGATCGGGTCAAAAAGCGGAGGCAAATATAATTGAAAAAGCTACGTTCCGCAATATTTTATAAAAATTAAATGAGGTCAAAAAGACTGCGTGTCGCGACATATCTTTTGGTGTTAAAGCCTTCACCAAAATCAGTCCCGATAAGTCGTCCTAAATTGCGGTAACGGTAGGTCAGACTATCCCGCGTATTTTCTGTAGAAATAGGCGTTTGAGGCTCTTTACTGTTTGGATCGAAAAATTGACTTTTATAGGCAAAAACCGAAGCCAGTTTTTGTTCCATGAATCCTGTGACATCGACGACAAAGTTTGGCTCAATGTCATTCCATTGAATATAATGATAAACATGGGCGGGTCGCCAAGGGCCTTGAGTGCTTCCCTGATGGAATGTTTCAATTTTTCTAAGGCCCGATAAAAAACATGAATCCGAAACCAAATCACTTCCTTTTGGATGATCAATGTGCCGGTCTTGCAAGGCATTACACAATACAATTTTTGGTTGCGCCCTGCGCAATACCTCGATCACTTGAAGTTGACTTTGACGGTCATTTTGAAAAAACCCATCGGCCAAACCAAGATTTACCCTAAAGGAAGCACCAAGAATTTTTGCTGCATTCAAGGCCTCCTGTTTACGGATTTCGGGAGTGCCGCGCGTTCCGAGTTCTCCTTGAGTTAAATCGACAATCCCAACGGTTTTACCCGCTGCAATCTCCTTGGCCAAGGTGGCTCCTGCGCTCATTTCTACATCATCTGGATGAGCACCAAAGGCGAGTATATCTACGGCAATAACATGTTCTAACATCAATATCAATAATTAAAAGGCCTGAGCGATATCATTTTGCAATTCTTCAGCAGACTCAATCCCCACAGAAAATCTAATGAGTTGGTCCGAAATTCCGAGAGCGGCACGCTGCTCTGAAGTGAGCAAGGAATGTGAAGTCATTGCAGGAATTAAGGCGGTAGACTCAACACCGGCAAAACTTGACGCTCGTTTAATGAGTTTTAGGTGATTCAAAAAAGAAACTGCAGACAAATTTTTTGACAGTTCAAAGGACACGACTCCTCCGAAACCACACATTTGAGATTGAGCCAGCACATGATCGGGATGACTTGTTAATCCCGGATAAAATACACGATCAACCTGCGGTTGTGCCTCCAACCAAGTGGCCATAATCATCGCATTTTTATTTTGTGCGTCGACGCGTAACCCCATGGTTTTTATGCTTCGATCAAGCAACCAAACCGTTAAATCACTTAAGTTTCCTCCAAGCATTTTTGCGCGTTTTGCAATTCTGTCTCTAAGGGCTTTACTGCAGGCGATGGTTCCCGCGAGAATATCACTGTGCCCTGACATGTATTTGGTCGCGCTGTGAATAATTACATCGACACCGTACTGAGCAGGTAACTGATTCACGGGTGAACCCATAGTGCTGTCGATAATAACCAAAATATTGGACTGATGCGCTCGCGCAACTATGGCCTTAAAATCAACAATTTCGAGTAATGGATTTGACGGAGATTCAATATATATAATCTTGGTATTTGGTTTTATTTTTTGCGCAAAATCATCTGCGTTAAGCCCTGCAGTAAAATCGTGTTGGATGCCAAAATCCTTTAAATGATTGGCTACAAAATTGTAAGTCCCTCCATAAATTGAATTTTGGATGACCATATGATCCCCTGCACTGAGTAAGCCCAACAGCGTTGATGTAATTGCAGCCATCCCACTGGCAAAGACCAAACCGGACTCACAATGGTCTAATGCGGCAATCTTTTGATTCAAACCAATCTGGTTTGGGGTATTAAAATAACGCGGATATTGATCTAGGTGCTGATCTTGATAGTCAAATGCCGTTGAAAAATATAATGGAGAAACTGCAGATTTATACTGATCAATGGGTAGTTCTCCTTCGTGAACGCATTTAGTATTTAGGTCTGTGTTTTTTTCTCTCATATTCTCAAATGTACAAATTAGAACAGAGTATTGTTATATTTACAAAGAGTTTTTGGCAAATTGATTCCCTTGTAAAAAGGGCTCATGCCAAGACGTTAAACCGCAACCTATGGGTCCATTATGAAAACACTTCTGATCAATATTCATCAACTTTTGCAGATTCGTGAACCCGAAGTGTCTTTCGTTGCCGGAGGGGAAATGCGTGATTTACCCCTTATCCAAAATGCCTGGTTACTTATTGATAAAGATCAGATTGCCGATTTTGGCCCTATGGAAACGGCCCCCTTAAATGCCACAAAAAACATCATAGATTGTACGGACCGTGTCGTAATGCCGACCTACTGTGACTCCCATACGCATATCGTATACGCCGGTGAACGCGTGGATGAATTTGTTCAGCGGCTTGAGGGCAAGAGTTATCAAGAAATTGCTGCACTTGGGGGCGGTATCTTAAATAGTGCTGCCAGACTGGACAAAACTTCTGAAAAACAACTTTATGAGCAAGCTGCCCAGCGATTAGAACTCTGTGCCTATCAAGGAACCGGTGCCCTTGAAATAAAAAGTGGCTATGGCCTCAATCTTGAGGCTGAACTTAAAATGCTTCGCGTGGCCAAACGTTTGTCAGAAAAGTATCCCGTAGCCATTAAAACGACTTTTTTGGGGGCTCATGCCCTACCCGAATTATACAAGAATCAAAAAGACGAGTACGTCCAACAGGTCTGTAAGGAGATGATTCCGGAAGTGGCGGCTCAAAAACTCGCCGATTACATCGATGTCTTTTGTGAGGAAGGTTATTTTGATTTAGAGGATACAGAGAAAATATTGTCTGCTGGCGCCAGATTTGGTTTAAAAGGGAAAATCCATGTCAATCAATTCAATGCCATTGGGGGCGTAGCCCTGGGTGTGGCCATGGAAGTGCTCAGTGTAGATCATCTCGAAGAACTGATCGAAGAAGACCTCATGGCTTTAGAAAATAGTCAGACCATGCCGGTGGCCCTGCCGGGTTGTTCTCTTTTTCTCGATATTCCTTTTACACCGGCTAGAGCAATTATTGACCGGGGCTTACCCCTTGCCTTAGCGACAGATTTTAATCCCGGCTCAGCGCCTTCAGGCAATATGAATTTAGTGGTTTCTCTGGCTTGTATGCGCATGAAAATGACTCCAGCCGAAGCGCTAAACGCGGCCACCATTAATGGGGCCTATGCCATGGGACTGGAAGCGACTCATGGCTCAATCACCAAAGGAAAAAAAGCCAGTTTAATCATTACGGACCCATTAAAGGATTTCAGCCACCTCCCCTATGATTTCGGTCAAAATCATATTGATCAAGTAATTTTAAACGGACGACTGTTATGACGGCCTTACGTTATATTGACCCACAGTATATCGATCAATTGACCATCAAAAGACCGGGAGAACCGCGTCTTGGAGAGGTCCTCTCACTGATTACCTCAGAAAAAGATTTACAGACCTCTAAAGCCCGCTATCTCTTACTGGGTATTCCAGAAGACATTGGCATCAGGGCCAATGGTGGTCGCCCAGGAGCGGCTAAAACTTGGGCCGCCTTTCTGAACTATTTTTGCAGTCTGCCCGCGGCAACAAACAGTCCCTTGCCACAAGTCGCCCTACTGGGAACTATTGAGTGTAATGACCTCATGGAAGAAAGCTTGACTTTGGATTGGCGGGATAAAAACGATCAAAAGACTTTTAATCATTTACTGCTAACCTTAGACAAACGTGTTGATGAGGTGATCCAACCCTTAATTGCCGATGGCTATATTCCGGTGGTGATTGGAGGAGGCCACAACAACGCTCTTGGATTGCTTAGAGCCAGCAGCAAAGCCCTAAATCAAGGAATGCATTGCCTAAATATCGATGCCCATACCGACCTGCGTAATGACGAATATCGCCATAGTGGGAATGGTTTTCAACGGGCTATTTTGGAGAATGATTTAGTTCAATACGGCATTTTTGGACTCCATGAGCATACACTCTCACCGGGGATCATGGAGCTGATCGCGCTTAAAAACAATCAAATAAATTACCTCGCTCTGAACAAGTGGCTCGATACTCCCTGTGAAGCGCGAAATGATCTTTTTAAGCGTTGGGCGGAACCCATTATTCACGATCAGTTCGGGCTCGAATTAGACTTGGATGTTATCGTCAATATGGGAAGCAGTGCCCAGAGTCCCGATGGTTTGTCGTTAGCCGAAGTCAGAACAATAGTCCGAATTTTGGCAGGACATAAAAACCTGCGCTATATACACCTATGTGAAGGCGCCCCTGAACTTGGGCTTTACCCCACACAAGTCGTAAAAACCTTAGGGGCCTTATGTTTGGATCTATTGGTTTAGATCACCACTTAGTTCTTATCGGCTAAAAGCGGCACAAACTTGCAGGGCCCATGGGTTGATTTGTCAAATTTCTTTTCAGAGACGCGCTCAAAAACCGTCATGATTTGATCCTTTTCTCCAAGGGGAATAACCAACCGTCCGCCAATGTTTAGTTGTGCCAATAGGGGCATTGGGACAAACGGCGCCCCCGCAGTGACGATAATCCCGTCATAAGGGGCTTGTTCTGCATACCCCTTATAACCATCGCCAAAAATTAACTTTTTAGGACTAAATCCCATTTTTTTAAGGAGCAAAGAGGACTTCTTAAACAATTCATTCTGGCGTTCAATTGTATAGAGCTGGACCCCAAGAGCCACCAAAACCGCACTTTGATAGCCACTTCCGGTTCCAATTTCAAGTATTTTTTGGCCGGCAGCACATCGCAATAATTCAGTTTGTTTGGCCACAGTAAAAGGCTGGGAAATTGTTTGATCTGCTGCGATAGGAAAAGCCTTGTCACTATAGGCGTGGTCCAAAAAACCACTGTCCATAAATAAATGCCTTGGTACCTGATCCATCGCCTCAAGGACCTGCTCATCGCTGATGCCCTTTTGCCTTAATTTAGCGAGCAGTTGCTTTCTTTTGCCCTTGTGTATAAAAGAATCTTGCATGAAATACTATTGAAAACTGCGCTGAATTATATCGTTCAAATCCAAAACAAAACTAAGAAACAGATGGCTAAATTGGCTCAGTTCAACAGGCTATTTTTGGGTAAAAACGGTATCTTTGTTAAAATTCAAAATGCATGCTAAAAGCAGGAGTATTTGGCGCAGGCCACTTAGGAAAGATTCACCTCAAATTACTACAACAAAGCGAGCGATTTGAGTTGGTTGGTTTTTATGATGCCGATCAAGAGTTAGCCAAAGAAATAGAAAAAACCTTCGGTTATACGTACTTCGAACGGCCTGAAGATTTAATCAATGCCTGTGATTTAATTGATATTGTCACCCCGACCACCCATCACTTTGATGGCGCCATGTCTGTGCTCAATGCGGGTAAACACGTATTTATTGAAAAGCCAATTACTGAAACCACTGACCAAGCGGAAACGCTAATCGCCTTAGCAAAGCAAAAAGGACTCAAAGGTCAAGTGGGTCATGTCGAACGATTCAATCCAGCGTTTACCGCGGTTAAGGACAAGATTCAGTCACCAATGTTTATCGAAACACACCGACTTGCAGAGTTTAATCCGCGAGGCACTGATGTACCCGTGGTCTTGGACTTAATGATTCACGATATTGATGCCGTGCTTAGTGTGGTAAAAAGCCCCGTAAAACAGGTCAGCGCAAGCGGTGTTGTGGTGATCTCTGAAACCCCCGATATCGCCAATGCCAGAATTGAGTTCGAAAACGGATGCGTGGCCAATTTGACGGCAAGTCGTATCTCCATGAAAAAAATGCGCAAGGTGCGCTTCTTTCAAAAAGATGCCTATATATCGGTGGACTACTTGGATAAAACCTGTGAAGTTGTAAAAATGAAAAACGCTCCGGAGCATCCTGATGATTTTGCTATGATTTTATCCAATGCAGAGGGGCAAAAAAAACAGATATATTTCGATAATCCGGTAATCGGAAGCAATAATGCCATCCTCGATGAATTGGAGTCGTTTGCTGATGCCATTGAAAAAAATACCGTACCCATTGTCGATTTAAATGATGGGGCTCAAGCATTAAGGGTCGCCTTGATGGTAATTGAAAGTTTTAAAAAATAGAATTATGAAAAATGTAGCCGTAATTGGCGCAGGAACTATGGGCAACGGTATCGCTCATACTTTTGCTCAGAATGATTTTCGCGTTCAACTCATTGACGTGTCGCAACAAGCCTTAGACAAGGGGCTCAGTACCATAGAGGCTAATCTTGATCGAATGTTAGCAAAAGGCAGCATAACTCAAGAAATAAAAACTCAAACTTTGGCGAACATTACGACCTATACGAGTCTTGAAGCTGGGGTGGAATATGCGAGCTTAGTCGTGGAAGCCGCTACTGAACAAGAAGCGCTGAAAAAAAGTATATTCAAAGATTTAGACCGCTTTTGTCCCGATGATACGATTCTAGCGACCAATACCTCATCGATTTCCATTACCGCTATTGCGGCGGTGACCAATCGGCCGGATCGTGTCATTGGCATGCACTTTATGAACCCAGTTCCTTTAATGAAGCTGGTCGAAATAATTTCGGGATACTCGACCAGTCAAGAGACTTTTCAGGTCGTTAAAGAGATGTCAGAAAAATTGGGCAAAACACCGGTGTCCGTTCAAGATTACCCTGGTTTTGTTGCCAATAGAATATTGATCCCAATGATCAATGAGGCCATTTTCACATTGCACACTGGCGTGGCTGGCGTCAAAGAAATTGACCAGATCATGAAACTCGGAATGGCACATCCTATGGGCCCATTACAACTTGCGGACTTTATCGGTCTCGATGTTTGCCTCTCCATTTTAAATGTAATGCATCAAGGGTTTAAAGAATCTAAATTTGCCCCCTGCCCTTTGCTTGTCAATATGGTTCAAGCGGGTAAACTTGGAGTAAAAAGTAAAGAAGGATTCTATGACTACAGCGAAAGCAAAAAAGCTGAAAAGGTCGCTGCTCGATTTGCTTAATAAACAACTATGAGTGATTCGATAAGTCAAAATCTACAGCAATTAAAATCTGAAATTTCTGATAATGTGACTCTGGTTGCGGTTTCTAAAACCAAACCGAATCAAGCGATCATGGAGGCCTACACGACTGGGCATCGAATTTTTGGGGAGAATAAAGTTCAAGAAATGACTCAGAAATGGGAAGAACTCCCCAGAGATATACAATGGCACATGATTGGACACTTACAAACCAATAAGGTTAAGTACATCGCCCCTTATGTTTCATTGATACACTCATTAGATCGGGTCAAATTGGCCAATGAAATCGACCGACAAGGCGCACGCTATCGACGCGTAATTGACTGTCTCATTCAAATAAAAATTGCTAAAGAGGAAGAGAAATACGGTTTTGATCCCAAGGAGGCCTTAATCTTTTTAGAGCACTTAAGGACAAAACCTATGGAGAACATTAATATTCGTGGAGTTATGGGCATGGCGACTTTTACCCACGACAGGGAACAAATTAAGCACGAGTTTTCAGTTTTAAAAAGCTTTTTTGATCAAAATAAATCGGCCCATAATCTTGAGATTTTATCTATGGGCATGAGTGGCGATTATCCTTTGGCCCTTGAACTGGGGAGCAATATGATTCGTGTAGGGAGTGCAATATTCGGGTCAAGGCCAGCCCATTAAACTTGATCTCGAAACATGTACGCAATAGTCGACATAGAAACGACAGGAGGAAAATTTAACGAAGAAGGCATTACTGAAATTGCGATTTATCGGCACGACGGCTACCAAATAGTCGATCAATTTATTAGTCTTGTCAATCCCGAGCGTCCAATACAAGCCTTTGTCGTCTCCCTTACAGGGATCAATAATTCGATGTTGCGCCAGGCTCCAAAGTTTTATGAGGTCGCAAAGCGTATCGTCGAAATGACTCAGGATGCGGTTTTAGTCGCCCATAATGCACAATTTGATTATCGTGTTCTGCGCACAGAGTTCGATCGTTTAGGCTATGACTTTGAACGAAAGACTTTATGTACGGTAGAATTGTCCAAAAAATTATTGCCCGGTCATGCCAGCTATAGTCTGGGTAAACTCGTGCGTGCCCTGGGGATTCCCATTAGTGATCGACATCGCGCACAAGGAGATGCTTTGGCCACGGTCAAATTATTTCAGATGCTCATTGATCGAGATATCGAAAAGAGTATTGTGCAATCCTCGATTCGGATCGACCCCAAAAAACAAATCGAACCAAAACTATTGGCGCTTATCGAACAAGCACCATCGGAGATTGGTGTTTATTATCTGCGCAATCAGGAAGGTAAACTGATTTATATCGGAAAGAGTAAAAACATTAAAAAAAGATTGACCCAGCACTTTACCGGACAGGATCGAAAAAGCAAGAAGCTTCAATTAGAAACCGCCGATGTTCAGGTAGAGCGAACCGGAAATGAGCTCATCGCATTGCTTAAAGAAAGTGAAGAAATAAAACTACATAAACCTCTTTATAACAGATCATTAAGACGATCTTTATTCAGATACCAGTTAACCCATTTTACCGATGAGCGTGGGTATATAAATCTTAAGGTCGAACCCTCTGACCGAAGAAAAAAGTCAATAACTACCTTCACCACTTTTGCTCAGGCAAAATCTGTTTTGTTCAAAATCACAGAACAACATGAGCTTTGTCAAAAATTAAATAGTCTTTATCAGAGTAAAGAAGCCTGTTTTCTCTATAGTCTTGAACAATGCAATGGGGCGTGTGTCGGGGAAGAAACTCCCGATGAATACAATCAAAGAGTCATGGAATTCATTGTAAAAAATCAATATCAGTCCAATGATCTCTTAATAATTGACAAAGGGCGTACTCTTGAAGAACGTTCTTGCATTCTCATTGAAAAAGGAGCCTTTAAAGGATTTGGCTATTATTCGCTAAACTTTCAAATTCAGAACACAAACGTTTTAAAATCGATTATCCGCCCAATGCAAGACAATAGAGATGCACAACATATTATTCAGTCCTATTTACGCAGGCATAAAGTATTAAAGGTCCTTAATCTAAATGATTGATTTATGCGAGAGCCCTCCTATGTTCCAAATCTTCACTATTTTTAAGAACGCAAGCACCCCTTTATGAACCCATCAACGCTTAGACCATGGCAAAAAAAACTTCATGAAATTATTTATGAAGCAGACACCACTGCGGGTAAATGGTTTGATGTTATCCTTTTGCTTTTTATACTGGCGAGTGTCTTGTTTGTTATGCTTGAGAGCGTCAGGGGGCTACCGGAATATTGGTATGTTTTCTTTGTCCGAGCAGAATGGGTGATTACCGTGCTCTTTACCATTGAATACATTTTAAGAATCATCTGTATAAATAAACCCCGGCATTATATCTTTAGTTTTTATGGCCTCGTTGATTTAGTTGCGATCTTCCCGCTTTACCTTTCTTTATTTATTAGCGGAACTGCAGCTTTGGCTACACTGCGGGCTTTGCGTTTGCTTCGCGTCTTTAGAATTTTAAAAATAACGCGTTATATGAAGGAGGGACATCGATTAAAGGAGGCCTTGAAGTTGTCCAAACCCAAAATTCTTGTTTTTCTCTTTACCGTACTTATTGTTTCCATGATTGCAGGAACACTTATGTACCTTGTTGAGGGAGAAGAAAGTGGATTTACAAGCATACCAAAAGGCATCTATTGGTGTATCGTCACCTTAACTACGGTTGGTTTTGGCGACATCACTCCTGCCACGCCACTGGGTCAATTTATTGCCTCAATTATTATGATCATGGGGTATGGAATCATCGCGGTCCCCACGGGAATTGTCAGTGTAGCCTATGCCAAAACCTCTATTTTGGAGCCCGAATACAATACGCAGTCCTGCCCCAATTGCAGCGCCGAAGGACAAAAAGATAAGGCCAGCTTTTGTTGGAATTGTGGGCATCAACTTCATGAACATTAGTAGTTATTAGAAACTAATGGAAAAAGTACATGACGTAATTGTTATCGTGGGTCCGACGGCGATCGGCAAAACTAAATTGGCGATAGATTTAGCTCAATATTGGACGTGTAACATAATCTCTGCAGATTCACGACAATTTTATAAGGAAATGTCCCTTGGCACGGCCGTACCCGATAATCGTGAGCTGAGTGCTGCGCCACACTTTTTGATCCAACATAAAAGTATATTTGATGATTATACTGTAGGTGATTTTGAACGCGAAGCCTTGAGTTTGATCGAAAAATTTTCCAAAAACCATAAGCGTACCGTCGTTGTAGGTGGATCTGGGCTTTATATAAATGCACTTCTATACGGTTTGGACGATTTCCCTGAGGTTCCGAAAGCTATTCGAGATGAGTTAAATCAAGAATTAGTTCATTACGGAATTGGTGCGCTTCAGGAAGAGTTAAAGCGTGTAGACCCCAAATATTATGCACAAGTGGATCTTATGAATCCGCAAAGAGTGATCCGGGCCCTAGAAATTTACCGGAGTTCCGGAATCCCTTTTTCTGATTTGAGAAAGTCATCGACTAAACAACGCCCTTTTAGATTTACCCTCGTTGGGATTACTGCCCACAGAGAAGAAATTTATGAGCGCATCAACAAGCGCGTTGATCAAATGATCAATCTTGGGTTAACACAGGAAGTCGAGTCACTCATTCCCCATAAAAACCTAAATGCCCTACAAACGGTGGGTTATAAAGAGTTGTTTGACTATTTTGAAAACAAACTGAGTTTAGCGCAGGCTGTCGATTTGATCAAACAAAACACAAGGCGTTTTTCGAAAAGACAAATGACCTGGTTTAAAAAAAACCAGGACATAAAATGGTTTAAGCGTGAGCGTCCACTCGAAGAAATCGTCGATTTTATCGAATCAAGATAAAAGATTAAAGCTCCGTTTCTCCCTTCACCACTAATCGAAAACCTTCCCCGTGTATGTTAATGATTTCTACCTGAGGATCAACGCTTAAATACTTTCGAAGTTTAGCGATGTAAACATCCATACTACGTGAAGTAAAATAATTATCATCCCGCCAAATTTTTGTCAAAGCCAGTTCTCTCGGCATCAAGTCATTTTTGTGCAAAGCCAAGAGGCGCAATAAATCATTTTCTTTTGGAGAGAGTTTTATCGGCTTTTCTTCTTTATAGGTCAAATAACGCAATTTTGCATTAAGCTGAAACGCACCAAATTTAAAATCGAACAATTTACTATCCCCTTTTGTTTCACTACTTTTTCTCTGGATAATCGCCTTAATTTTCATGAGCAGGACCTCGCTGTCAAATGGCTTGTTTAAATAATCATCAGCACCAATTTTATAACCCTTGAGCACATCCTCTTTCATGGCTTTGGCCGTTAAAAATATAATGGGGACCTCTTGATTCTTTTCTCGAATTTCTTTGGCCAGAGTAAATCCATCCTTGTAAGGCATCATTACATCGAGAATACACAAATCAAAATGATCTTTTTTAAACTTCTCAAAGCCTTCCATACCATTTTTTGCATGAATCACCTCATAGTCATTCATGGTCAGGTAATCCTTGAGCACCGTTCCAAAATTTGGATCGTCTTCAACTAAGAGAATTTTTTTGTTTTGTTTTTCCATTTTTTAAGAGATTAGGTCAAATTTAATGATAAACGTGCTCCCCTTACCTTTTTCGCTTTCGACATAGATTTCGGCATTGTGATCGTCCAGGATACGCTTAACATAGGCCAGTCCCAGGCCATGTCCCTTAACGTTGTGAATATCACCGGTGGGTTCACGATAAAATTTTTCAAATATTCGTTTTTGAGCTGCTTTAGACATACCTATTCCATTATCGGCCACTTTCAAAATAATGCTGTCCTTAACATTCTCTGTACTTATGGTGATTTCTGGGGCTTGATCTGAATATTTTATGGCATTGTCTAAAATATTAACCATAACGTTAGTCAGGTGCAAATCATTGCCCAATATAGAAGACTTTAAAGCCTCAAAATTTGTGTTTAATTTGCCAGAGCGATTGTCCATCATCAGCGTGACATGACTCATGGCATCTTCGATAATTTCATGCAATTTAATGCGCTCCTTTGGTAGATCTAATTGGTTTTTTTCGAGTTTAGAAATTCGCAAAACATTTTCAACTTGAGCGTGCATTCGCCGATTTTCATCGCGAATCATTTTCATGTATCGCGCGATAAATTCTTTATCATCAGCCACTTTTGGATTTTTCATGGCATCCAAGGCTAAATTAATCGTCGCAATAGGGGTCTTGAATTCGTGCGTCATATTATTAATAAAATCTGTCTTAATTTGAGAGATTTGACGTTGACGCATGAGTTGTGAAAGCGTATTGGAATAAGTCAAAATAATTATTGACGTAAAGATCAGTGAAAGAAGGGCCATCCCAAAAAAGGAATTGAATATTTCCCGGTTTTTATCTGAGAAGTTGACATATAACTGATACTGAGATTCAAAAGAATCATTGACAAACAAGGGTACGCCGTAAGTACTTTGGGGGTGAAGTTGAAAATATCGCGATCGAACTTTTGTCGCCAGATCATTACTATACACCGCAAATTCGAATTTTGATTTTATCCCTCGTTCAGTCGCTTGACGCTCAATTAACCCTTGAATCTCCTGGGCACTTACGCGTTTGTGCAAAGGCATTCGTGAGGCTATATTGGATACTGCTTCTTCAAATTGTTTTCGCTCAAAATCACGCAATCGATCAAAATCTACAATGGTCTCAGTCACTTGGCCTTGATCATCAAGAGAGCTGATAATTTTGGTGGTCGTCTTTTGATTGGTGATTTTTTTAAAGGCGATTGAATCAAATTCAAATTCAAAAAAGTAAGACGACAATTTGTAATCTTCTTCAATTATACCATCAGAGAAAATAATTGTTTCATTTTTGTCTTCATTGACAATTCGATAAATCAATTCAGTAACATTGATGTTTTCTGGAGTGTCAATGCTGTCTACGAGACCACTGTATAACTGATAATAATCCTCGGTTTCCCTTAATTCAATTTGTCGCGATACATCAATTAATAGTTGCCTGACTCCCAAAGAAAACTGATCTTCCTTAGCGTTGAACGCATTGCGT
>ERZ888423.1840-NODE-1840-length-17185-cov-7.153415_pt1 | contig 17185 bp, 15 predicted proteins | sample MGYA00520523_ERZ888423 | MGnify/ENA primary metagenome ERZ888423 (study PRJEB32303, sample SAMEA104408611) | aquatic metagenome | biome: Brackish water; feature: Pelagic; material: water | place: Baltic Sea | collected 2014-06-08T10:24:00 | depth 30,27 m ...
CTTTATCAATAGCTAGGTATTTGTTATAATATAACACCTAATAATTGGGGTGTTTCGATCCTCAATTAGCAAACTAATATAGCTTCCACGCTTATACAGAATCTGGCTGCGTTGGAAGAGTGGGGCGAGAATATTATTTGAAAGAGCTTGCGGACCTCCCGGTGGATGTCCCCAACGGTTATCTCAAGTTCTGGTTTTCTACCTTATGCTCGGCTCTTCTGTTGTTCAGGAAGAGCCGGAAACACTCTCTTAACAATTGGTCCTAGTTGGATCCTACAACTCTGTTGCCGCTCAGTTGTGAATGCGTTCCATAACTCTGGCGTCTGAATCAAATAGAGAAAAACTGTCCCCACCTATGATGACTGCCAATATTTAGTCATTCGAGGATCATAAGTAGGATTTTTATGCTTATTAAAACTGTCGCCATCGAAAAACTGCTGCTTTGTCCGGAAGTGGGTCCATGAGAGTTCAGAACCGTTCCCCTGGAGGGAATCTCCCAACGCATGAATTCGTGCAACGGACACTGGATCCCGCTCCTTACATCTAGCCGTGCAGTGCCTCCAGTTCCATTATTCCACCTCCCTTGAATTTTTTTGAACAAAAAGCTTTGAGATATGGTCATTTTGTGCAATAACGGTCGACATGAAACAAAAAACAAACAAATATGATCAAAATTCGATCACTATCGAACATGGCGTCCTCTCGCTACGTGAAAGAGAAATCGTTGAAATTGTGAACAAAAACGAGGGCTGTAGCGTAAAAGAATTGTCACGTCATTTTCAGGTCGCAGAAGTTACGATTCGTCGGGATCTCAGCAAATTGGAGGCGCGGAAATTACTTTTTCGTCTGCACGGATCAGCCGTTCCTGCTGATCAACGCGAGGGTCAATCCGCCCGCGGAAAGGCGTTGCAGGACCGCGAGGCAAGCAGGGAAGACGCCCTCATTCTAGCACCGCTGCATACCGAAGAAACACATACGCTTCGCGAAAGGTCCCTGAGAAACAGGATCCCGTTTCTTGCAGAATCTTGCGAACAAGAGGGGGCGATATACCTTGGGCCCAATAACTTCGAGGCCGGTTACCGGCTCGGACTTTGGGCAGGCGAATATTTTAAGACCACTTCTAATGCTGATGCAATTGCGCATGTGCTGGACATTTCAGAATTTGACCTGCCAAACACACGTGACCGCAGCCGGGGTTTTTCGAAGGGTATAAATGAGGCTCTTGCCGATCGTGCAATTATCTATTCGGTTGACGGCAGGGGTCTTTACTCTGACGCCTATCAAATTGCGCTAAACGCTCTGCGAATTACCCCGTCGACGAACATTGTTTTTGGAATCAATGACGATTCAGTTTTGGCCGGCATTCAGGCTTGCCGCAGCCTCAGAATGCCTGAACAAAATTTGATCGCCGTAAATGTCGGGACTGAAGGAGAGACGCTGTTGCGAGCTCTGGCGAACGACCCGTTGCTGGTCGCAAGTGCCGCACTGTTTCCAGAGATTGTCGGCCGCCGGGCGGTCGACGCGGTCGCACATTTGTGGAGTGATGACTCGGGGCTGGGGGATAAGATTTCGACGCCATTCGCATTGCTGACCAAAGATAATTTCGCCGATTACTACAAATTGAAAGATGATCAGTGGACGCTGAGCGAGGAGATGCTGCCTGCCGCACCCGGATGGGTTCAAGAAAGTTACCAAGGCATTGCGGGCAAAGAAATTGCTTTTGTCATCTTGCACGAAAACCATGAGTGGTATCGCAATGTAGGCATCGCAATGAAGCAGCGCGCCAATGAACTAGGCGCAAAAATAAAAATTAAGAACCGTCGCGATGATCTCAAAGTAGAGGTCACAGAGTTGCGGCGGAAGATCGGGCAAGTCGCCGCTTCGCTTGTCAAAAATGGAGACAGCATCATTCTTGATGCCGGATCAACGACCAAGTTCATGGCGCAACAACTGCGCGACCACCGTGACCTGACTGTAATTACAAATTCCAAGGATGTATTTGAGTTATTGCATACCGCGCCAGGAATCACGCTTTTGTCAACCGGTGGCAGATATGACCCGAAATCGAAATCATTCGTTGGTCGTGGCGCTCAGTTGATGTTGAAAAGCATGCGTGTGGACGCGGCATTTATCGTTGCAGATGGCGTGTCCCCAGATTTCGGCATTTCCTCCGTGACCTCGGAAGAAGCTGAGATGCGGCAGGTCATGATTGATGCGGCGCGAGATGTCGTTGTGCTCGCCGACCATACCGTTTTGTCGACCGAGTCGAACTACCGAGTTTCTGGTTTGCAAAAGGCCAATACGTTGATCACCGACGCCGGTATTCGCGCATCTCAAAGTATGGAACTCTCCCAGCTTGGCCTCAGGGTCGTCGTAGGAAGTCGCTTCGACGAGGACGAGGTCAAGCACGGAGGAAATCGACCAACGCCTGAGGATACTGGAAGGCTCGACAATGAAACTTAACGGAAAAATTGCTGTCATTACCGGCGCAGGTGCAGGAATTGGTCGAGGAATTGCCACCCGTTTTGCGCGTGAAGGGGCCGCAATGGCACTTCTGGACAAAGACATAGATGGCCTTAAGGAAACCCTTCAACAAATTGAAAACCAAGGAGGTGCCGACTGTCTCTTGCTGGAAGGTGATGTCAGTGTTTCCGATGATGTTCAAAATGTCGTTGAGCAGGCGGCACAGAAGTGGGGTGGAATTGACTTGCTAGTTGCTAATGCGGGGGTCGCAATGGCTGGTTCGGTCACAGAAATGGCTGAGGATCGTTGGAAACAGGTTATCGATATTAATCTGGGCGGGGTTTATCGGTTGAGTCATTTTGGCATTCCACATCTCTTAAAGAGAGGCGGTGGATCAATCGTGAACTTGACCTCCACGCAGGCGATGCGCGGATACCCAGGCTGGTCTGGATATGCAGCCACAAAGGGCGCGATCATTTCGCTAACGCGCCAGGTTGCAAGTGAATTTGCCGAGAAAAATATTCGGTGCAATAGCATCGCGCCAGGCGCGGTTGATACGCCAATGAATGAAGGTGTTTTCAATGCCGGAGGGTCGCCGGACGAATTGCGGCAGCATTGGGCTGATCTCACACCTTTGCGACGTCTCGGCGAATCCGAAGACATTGCAAATGCAGCGCTGTTTCTTGCTTCGGATGAATCAAGTTGGATGACAGGGACCTGCATGGTCGTAGATGGAGGGCAGCTCGCGGGTTGACGCCAATACCGTTGGCCCGGGAGGAGAAACAACATGACATCATTAACTGAAAAACCGCCGAGATATGCCGCCACCGGACAGTCCCGCGGTCCTGAACCGACGAAGTCAAAGTTCATGGCCAGCCAGTCCATGCGAGACAATTTACTTGCCTATGCATTTTCTGCACCGGCAATTTTGTCCATCGTTTTGGTTCTCTTTTATCCCATTACAAGATTGTTCATTGCGAGTTTCTACAGTCCCCCCACATTTACGAGATCTTCCGAGTTTATAGGCTGGAAAAACTATGTTGAGGTCCTTACAGACCCGATTTTTCCAAGCGTTCTTTTCAATACGCTTACCTGGACGTTTGGTGTGACAGTTGGTCAGGTCATTATTGGCATGTATTTTGCATTGCTTCTGCACCAAAAATTTCCAGGCCGGTGGCTGGTCCGCTCCCTAGTGATCATTCCATGGGTGCTTCCGGGGATCGTGGTAGCTGTTACCTGGCGCTTCATGTACAGCGAGGATTTTGGACTGATCAACATTGCCCTAAAATCATCGGGCCTTGGACAGCTCGCTCATTCGTGGTTGGGGGATAAGCAGACGGCCATGGCTGCGGTCATTATTGTCGGGATCTGGAAGGGGTTTGCATTCTACACTCTGATGTTCCTCGCAGGGATGCAGACTATTCCGAAAGACCTTTACGAGGCCGCCAAAATAGATGGTGCGAATGGCCGGCAACAGCTGTTTGGGATTACCCTGCCCTTGTTGAAACCAATTATCATTACCTCGACCGTCCTTGGCTTGATTTGGACAAGCAATTTCTTCGACGCCATTTTTGTGATGACAGGAGGCGGCCCGGCTCGCTCGACGGAGACGATGCCGATGTTCATCTACAACACAGGCTTTAGTTTCTACCGAATTGAAAAGGCAATGGCCGGTTCTAACATTTTGATGGTTATCGTGCTTCTGCTTCTCGCAATGTACTTGATTATTTTGCGAGCGATGAAAAAACGCAGCCCCACCATTGAGGGAGAGGCATAATGGGCACGCGAGCAAAAACCCGACCATTTTTTGCCCAAAACTGGTTTAGGTTCCGTCGGGAATGGATTCTCGCCACGGTCGCCTTTCTATCGGTCTTTATTGTAATTGCTCCGGCGCTGTGGCTCGTGATTACGTCCTTCAAAACAAACGAAAATATCTTTGTGTACCCGCCGCAAATACTGCCTGCTCCGTTCACATTTCAAAATTACATTGATGTTCTGAACGACGGCCGCTTTCCGCGTTATTTACTTAACAGTCTAATGATCAGCTTCGGCGCGACATTCATTTGTGTGGTCTTTAGTGCGCTCGCCGCTTATGCCCTTACGTTTTTTGAGTTTAAAGGCAGAAATACCGCGCTGACAGTTATTGTTGGTACGCAGTTTTTCCCAACGGCAATTCTTCTGTTGCCCCTATTTCGAATGTGGGCCGAGCTTGGCTTATTCGACACCTATTTCTCGCTGGTGGCCACTTACACGGCTTCGAACATGTCATTGTGCACCTGGTTGTTGGTCGGTTTTTTTCGCGCGATACCGCGAGAAGTCATCGACGCTGCGCGCCTTGATGGCAGTAGCCGAGTCCGGACATTGATCTTTATTGTTGTGCCGCTTTCGTTACCCGGTCTGATGGCAGGCGGAGCATTCATATTCATAGGGATCTGGCAGGAATTTTTGCTTGCAGTTACCCTGATTAACGATCCCGACAAACTCACTGCCATGGTCGGCCTTTTCAAATTTATTGGTGAGAACAGCATCGCATGGAACCTGCTTATTGCAGCGTCCGTCATCGTATCGATACCGACCATTATCCTGTTTGGGCTTATCCAGCGATACATCGTCGACGGCGCAATGGCAGGAGCAGTCAAATAATTACCGGAGCGAGGCGAAAATCCTCGGTTCACCTTAACCACTACGAAAATGCATCAATAGGAGGAAAAAAAGATGTTCAATTATGTAAAATGGGTAGCGACCCCAGTTCTTTTCGCTACCGCCCTTTCGGGGGCGGCGTTGGCCCAAGACACAACGATCAGCATTATCTCAAAGGAAGGAGTCTTCACTGAAGGTAAAGACGGCGCCGCAAATGCTGCGGGTTTTGACATTCTGCAGGCCTACGCTGCAGAAAACCCGGGCATCAGTTTTGACACCCGCGAAGTTCCTTTTCCTGAACTCGACAGCACACAATATGCGTCGATGGAATCTGGAAAAGGTCCGGACATCATGGTCGTTAACTCTGTGACTGTCGGTTCATTTATCGATCGTGGGTATCTAATGCCTATGAACGATTTGATCGACGCCAACGGCTTGGATACAGATATTTTTTATGAGGGCATGCGGGCGTCTGCGGTCTACAATGACCTCGTATTCGGCCTGCCGATCGATACCGGTACGCGCGTTCTTTATTATAACAAGAAAATGTTTGCTGATGCCGGCCTCACACCGCCAACAAATTGGTCAGAGGTTTTGCCACTCGCAGAACAGTTAACCGATGCCGAAAGCGGTACTTACGGTTTCGTTGCGACATCAGGGCAACGCTGGGTGTGGCTCTATGAGCATGCAGGCATGTACGCACTGGCAAACGGCCTTCGTTTTGTCAACGAAGACGCTACAGAATGTGTTCTGAACCAAGGCGACAATATTCAAGCGATCCAGTACTGGGTAGACATGTTTGAAAAAGGCGTGGTCTCGCAAGACGCGCTTATGACAGGCACAGGCGTTGAGCGCGAACAGGGCTTTGGTAATAACAAGGCTGCGATGTATCTTGGTGGCTTCTGGTCTGCGGGTAATTTGGAAAAAAGCTACGGCATGACTTACCCAGATGATTACGGCATTGTCGTTCTCGAGGGTGCAGATGGCGTCGGTAGTCCGACCGGAGGCTGGGTTATGGCGGTGACGCGGGATTCTAAAAACCCGCAGGAGGCATTCGACTTCATTGCGTACCTACTCGGCGATCCAGAGCGTTTAGCCTCATTCACTTCGCTTATGCCGGCAACTCAAGCAGCTTCTGCTCTGACGTTGCAAGGTGAATTTTTTGAACCTTTCAAAGACTTGCTGGCCAGCCCGAACACAGTTCATCCGATTCCATTGAACCCAGGTCTGCCCGAACAGGCAGAGGTTCTGCGGAACGTAACGCAGTCTGCAATTCTTGGCGAAATGACCGCCCAAGAAGCAGCAGATTCGTTCTGTGCCCAAATTGATGGCACGCTGTTCAACTAGATCAGTATTCTCCCGCGATCGGCAAAGCTGTTTCTTTGCCGATCGCACTTACTGCAAGCTGGGCTCTTTTTCTCCCTTATCTGAAGCCCAACTATTTTTTACTGTTGAAAACCTTATCGCCGCATCGCCCGAAGGATCCCGAAATTAATGCCTAATTTATTCAATAAAAATTGGACGCGCCAAGAATTGCAGCGCCGTGTTCCTGACATGAGCCAACTGGCTTTTGTTCGCCCTTCGACTCTGAGCGAAGGGCGCAGCGAAGGGATCGCCGCCCTGGATTTCCAAACTGGTAGCGGTTTTCAGTTTACAGTTCTACCCGGGCGTGGTCTCGATATTTCACAGGCGAGTTTTCGTGGAATACCGCTCTGCTGGCGCGCTTATCCCGGCGAGGTGGCAGCCCCCTATTTTGGCACCGGACCTTTTGGATGGCCGAGCACCGCGTTTGGCGGGCTTATGAGCACTGGCGGGCTGGCCAGCATGGGATTGCCGTGTGTTGAGCAAGGAAATGAATTTGGCATTCACGGCAATGTAAGCAACCTTCCGGCATCGAATGTTTGGAGTGACGCAGAATGGGACGGCGACCAATATAAGCTTTGGGCACGTGGCAAAATTGTAGAATCCGAAGCCTTGACAAAAAATCTGGTCCTCACTCGAGAAATCTCGACCGAAATGGGTGCCTCACATTTCACCATACGCGACAATGTTGAGAACCGAACGCATATGCGGTCCGAGCACATGATGCTCTATCACTTCAATTTTGGATTTCCGATTCTTTCAGCAGACAGCCGTCTTCTGGTAAACTCGGAATCTATTGAACCGAGAGATGAAGAGTCCGCTAAGCAACTGGCAAATTGGGATCGGTTTGAGTCGCCCAAAGACGGAAGACCGCACCAGCTTTTTTATCACCGACTTCATCGCGATTTTGACGGTAAATCACATGCAATGCTTGTGGGCATGCCTGATTATTCGGACGGCCCTGTGGGCATTTATCTTTCGTATTCGCACGATACCCTTCCTTGGTTGGCCAACTGGAAATGCATGGTTAATGGCGACTATGTGACCGGTATTGAACCCGCCAATGCGTGGCTCCAGGGGCGCGCCGCGGAAAGAGAAGCCGGGGAGGCTTCAATACCTCGAACCATGGGCAAGCGTCGACTATGAGGTAACCTTTGGGGTGCTGAATGGCCGAAACGAGATAAATGAATTCGCCGAAAAAAACCACCTGCCAACATATGACGAAAACGCGCAGGAATCCAAATCATGACCGGACCTCTAACTGGTGTAAAAATCCTCGACTTCACTCAGCTTTTGCAGGGGCCCTATGCCACCCAAATTTTGGGAGATATGGGAGCTGATGTAATTAAGTTGGAGCCCCCCAAAGGGGATTGGATGCGTAGTTTTGCTCTCGGCAATCTATATCTGTCCGGTGAAAGCGCGTCCTTTCTAGCCTTCAATAGAAACAAGCGAAGCGCCTGCATCAACTTAAAAGATCCAGATGGTGTCGAGGCAATAAAACGTCTGGTTGCACAGGCGGACGTGGTCATTGAAAACTTCCGACCCGATGTAATGGATCGGTTGGGTATTGGCTATGAAACGCTAAAGCTGATCAACCCTAAAATTATCTATTGTGCCGCAAGTGGTTGGGGCCGCACGGGCCCATACGCTAAACGCCCTGGTCAAGACTTGCTTGTTCAGGCAATGACGGGCCTTCCTTATCTAAATGGTCGGGATGAAGACCCGCCCATCGGTGTGGGGATCGGCATAGCGGACATCGCTGGGTCTTTTCATATGGTTTACGGCGTTCTAGCAGCGCTGTTCAGCCGCGAACGCTCCGGGCGGGGCCAACGTGTAGATGTCAGCCTTTTCAACTCGCTGCTGAGCTTTGTGAATCAGGAATTCTCAATCTACCTCAATGGTGGTGGCTCCCCGTCCCGAAACTCTTCTGCCGTCAATCCTGCACCGTATAACGGGGCTCCTTACGGTATGTATCCAACCGCAGATGGGTTTATCGCAATAGCGATGAATGCGCTCAACAAATTAGGCAAGTCCATCGGGATGGATAAGTATCGGGACGTTTCTTCAAACAACGTGATGGAAGATCGCGACGCGATTGTTGCCGAATTGCAAACCGTTTTTCGGCAAAAGCCGACCGACGCCTGGATGGAGATTCTTCTTGCCGATGATATATGGTGCGCCCCGGTCAACACATTTGCAGACCTAGAGGCCGACCCGCAGATAAATCACAACAACATGATCGTCGAAATTGATCATCCAAAAGCAGGGCCTTTCCGCACGCTCGGATTCCCTTTGGAGTTCAGTGAGACAGCCTCCGACATTCGCATGCCCGCCCCGCTTCTTGGTCAGCACACCCGCGAGATTCTTGAGGAAGTGGCAGATTACTCACCGGAAGTGCTAGATGCTTTGATCGCAAAAAATGCGATTTTCCAAGAGGTGAGCTGAGCATATGTTGATCCCTCTTCGCGATAATTTGTTCCGTCTGGACACTCCTTTTTTGGGGTTGCCGCTATCGCTCTATGTCATCACCGGCGATAGAACTATCCTTATAGATTCCGGGATCAACTCGACCCCGTCCGAATTCATTTTTCCGGCACTTGATGCCGCAAACCTGACGCCTGACCTCCTTATCTGCACGCATGGGCATATTGATCATTTTGGCGGCAACGCGGCGCTCAGGGTCAGATACCCGGCGATGAAAATCGCGATCCACGAACAGGACGCTGCTTGGGCTGAAGATCATAAGCGCCATTTCTATGAAATGTATATGTGTATGCCACACACATGGCAGGAAAATGATCCGGAAGGGTTTCTTGAGCTCTGCGGCGGCAATTCTGCAATTGATGTACATTTGATTGATGATCAAGAACTCGAACTCGGGGCGTTCCGGTTTCGCACGATTCAAACCGGGGGGCATTGCCCTGGACATATCTCTCTTTTTGACCCCAAAGAGGGTGTGGCAATTTGCGGGGACGTGGCATTGGGTTGGGGGGCGCTGGCGCCCGGCGCACCAAAGATAAATCCCTATTATTATGACGTAGACCAGTACGTTAACGGCCTGGAAGCCATCGGTTTACTAGAAGCCGATCTTTTTTGCACTGGTCACTCGGGCGCGCTAGATCGCGCTGAAATGGCCGAGTTGATTGCCCATTCTAAAAATTTCGTCGAAACTCTCGCCAATTGGACCATGGACGCCGTTAACACAAAGGCACCGCAAGGCCTCGGCTCGATTGCGCGTCAGGTTCTCAACCAGCTCGATGGCTATGAAATCGGGTTTCATCTCCATGCTTCCGTTCAAGCCCATCTGACCAAATTCTGTCGCGAAGGCTCGATTGCTTCTGTGATGGTCGATGGCCAAAAAGCCTATATTGGGGGGGCCTAAGATGTACAACACGCTCCGAATTGAAGAACACGGTCGTGCGACGGTCCTGTATTTCAACAGACCCGACAAATTGAATGCAATCAACCGCGAAGTTTATGGCGAGCTTGCCAATTTTCTTGACCGGATTGCCCGAGGTGACACCAATGTTGAGGTTTTGATCCTCTCGGGTGAAGGCCGGGCATTTGTGGCTGGCGCGGACATTGATGACTACCTTACGATGACATTGCAGGAATTTTCGGCGTTTCAACGTCTGGGGTTTGCCGTAATGCAAAAGATACGGCAGCTACAATTTCCCGTCATAGCAGCGGTGAATGGCTATGCGTTTGGCGGCGGTTTCGAGATTGCGCTGACCTGCGACATCTCGATCGCCAGCGAGAACGCAAAAATGGGATTACCAGAAGCGAAACTGGGGCTTTTGCCCGGGGGCGGCGGTACGCAAACCTTGTCACGAATTGTTGGCGCACAGATTGCTAAACGAATGATTATGTGTGGTGAAACTATTGATGCCGCTCGTGCGCAGAGCCTTGGCATTGTTAGTGAGGTTGTGCCTAAAGGCGATGCTGTTGCATCTGCCATGGCGTTAGCCCAGACCATGCTGGCTAATGGGCCGTTAGCCATCCGATTGGCCAAGCGGGTGATTGACGAGGGTCTCGAGGCCTCGCTTTACACCGCACTGAACTTTGAAATGGATTCAACAGCACTTCTTTTCGTCACCGACGATAAACGAGAAGGTATTGAAGCCTTTAACGAAAAACGCACACCAGTTTTTGCCGGGAAGTAAGGATAAGACTATGACAAAACTAATTGGGAGCACTTGGGACCACGCGCGTGGATATGATCCAATGGTCGCCACAGCCGAAGCCTATTGCAAGTCGCATCCCGACGTCGAAATTGTCTGGGAAAAGCGGACGCTTACAGACTTTGCCGAAATGTCCCTACCCCAACTTGCCGAGCGTTATGACATGATCGTGTTGGATCACCCCTGGTCTGGGGGATGTTTTGCGCAAGGGTCATTGGTGCCTTTGGACGGATTGCTTGATGCAACGTTTCTTGCGGATCAGGCTGCAAATTCTGTTGGTTCGAGCCACATGAGCTACAATTACGGGGGTCGGCAATGGGCCCTTGCGATTGATGCAGCCTCTCAGGTCAGCGCGTATCGCCCTGACCTGCTTGAAAAGCTAGATGCGGAAATTCCGCAAACATGGGAGCAAGTTTTTGCTTTGGCGTCTGTGGCACGGCGCAAAGGAATGTATATATGCACCCCCTTGTTTCACATCGATTGCTTGCCGACATTCGTGACGCTATGTGCACAGGCCGGTGAGCCGGCATTTTCGGGCAATCTAGCGGTTTCTCGTTCGTTGGGCCGCGAAGTTCTCGCTTTTATGGCGAGACTTCTGCGCGAGGGGCACCCAAATTCTGCGATCTGGAATCCGCCGCAGGCATTGGACGTTATGTCTAGAACAGATGAAATCGCCTATTCGCCGCTTTTGTTTGGGTACACAAATTACTCGCGCCCCGGATTTCGACCACATCTCCTGCGGTTCTGTGATATTCCTAACAATGCGCATGGCCGACCTAACGGTGCGATCATCGGCGGAGCGGGTTTGGCCGTTACAAGCCGATGCGAAAACGCCGAAGTAGCAGCAGATTATGCCGCGTTTGTCGCCAGTGATGAAATCCAGTGTGGGCTCTTTTTTGACCGCGGCGGCCAGCCTGGTCACCGCAAAGCATGGCTTGACGCCCGCACTAACGCCGAAGCCACAGGGTTCTTTGCTGACACATTGGCCACTCTTGATGGGTCAACCCAACGACCACGCTATTCCGGCTGGATCAATGTGCAAGATGAAGCCTGCCTAATCCTCCATCGGTTCCTCACAGGTGAGAATACCGCTGAAAACACGCTGGAAGCGCTCGATCGCGCCTATGGCGAAAGCCTACTCAACCTAAAAGAAGGGACAGAAAGATGAGTCTTCCTGATAATGACACTCAAATTCTCGAATTGATCAAGTCAGATCTCTCAACCGCTGTTGTCGGGGACGTGCTTGACGCAGCTGGTTTGACCTCCCAATTTTTGCCGCCTCAAATCCGGCCGCTTGAGCCAGGCATGCTTTTGGCGGGGCGCGCAATGCCTGTTCTTGAGGCTGATTGCCTCGGTGAGGAAGTCACGTCGCAAGGCAAAAACCATCCTTTCGGCGTGATGTTTGAGGCGCTCGATGCGCTCGGACCTAACGATGTTTACATCTGCACAGGCTCTTCGCCGACCTATGCGCTTTTTGGCGAACTAATGTCCAAACGTGCAATGAAACTCAAAGCTGCGGGAGCGATTGTTGACGGGTTTTCGCGCGATACGCGGGGTATTCTAAAGTTGGGATTTCCAGTGTTTTCGCATGGGAGCTATGCACAAGACCAACGTGTGCGTGGCCGGGTCATCGATTTTGGCTGCCCAATCAAGTTTGGCAACGGCGTGGTTGTACGCCCTGGTGACATTGTCTTTGGCGACATCGATGGGGTCGTCGTCATTCCCAAGACAGTCGAAAGAGAGATTATTCTAGGTGCTCTAGACAAAGTGAACGGTGAAAACACCGTCGCCACGGCGATCGAAGGTGGCATGTCCACCGTCGAAGCCTTCGAAACATTCGGCATCATGTGATGCTGTCAACAAAATACTAAGGAGCTATCATGTCTGATAAGCAAAAAGACTGGGGCCACTTCGCCGACGGCAAGGTCCACCTGATTTGTTCAAGCCACAATGATATTGCATGGTTTGACACCCCCGCCGCGACAATTACGTGGCGCGACGTTCGGTCAATAACGCCCGCGCTGGACCGTATGGCCGAGCACGATGACGTGAAGTTCGCCATGGAAAATGTACTCTATCTTTTGGAATATCTTGAACGTCACCCCGAGCGGCGTGACGAGATCCACAAGCTGACGAGTGACAAACGTTTCGACTGGGGGGGAACCTATAACCAGCCTTATGAATCGCTTTTGTCCGGCGAGCAACTGGTACGCCAGACCTATTTAGGGCGCAAATTGACGAAAAAACTCCTACCCGGCGCTGAGTCGCGGGTCTACTACAGCCCTGACGTTCCCGGCAGGGCAATGCAGATGCCGCAAATCCTTGCGAAATCTGGCGTGCCATACATGGTGATTAGCCGCCACCGCCCTAGCCTGCACTATTGGTATAGCCCTGATGGCAGCCGCGTGCTCAGCTGGTCGATGGGTCATTACGGTTTCCACCAAAAATTTGGTTACCACTTCACCGGTGAGTTCCAAGAGGCCGTTGATTATGTGCATAACGAGCTGTCTGACTGGGACGAAGATTACAAAAAACGCGGCGTTCAACCGCATTTCGCTTATATGTGGAGCTATGACTACATTCCCCCCAAAAACTTTGATCCGATGATCGCGGATTGGAAGAAAATGCGCGAAGGCGAAGATGCGCCGGAATTGATCTATTCGACGCCAGAGCGCTTTTTGGACGAAGTCACGCAAGGCGATCCGGACTTAGATGAGTATTTCGGTGAACGTCCGAACCTGTGGCTTTATATCCACGGACCAACCCACCACCACGCCATTACTGCCAAACGCGAAGCTGGGATGCTGTTGCCCGCGGCCGAAATGTTTACCGCAATCAACTGCGCGCTTGAGGGCGATTTCTCGCGCTATCCAACGCACCAATTTGACCGCGCATGGGCGATGTCGATCTATGATGATCATGGCTGGGGCGGCAACAAAGGCCACGAAACCGACGAAATCTTCCGCAAGAAGCTTGAAGGCGCACGTGATCGCAGCAGAGTCTTGCTTGATACAGCGACAAACGCAATAGCTGCCCGTATAAAGCCGAGCGAAGGCACGCCAATCACGGTCTTCAACGCGCTGTCTTGGAATCGTAACGATCCTGTACGCGCCGAGCTGACTTTCCAGAACGCGCCTTTTAAAATTGTTGATGATGCGGGCAATGAAGTGCCTTACCAAAAGCTATCGCCAACAGAAGGTCTGGCGACTGATATTACTTTCATGGCAGAAGATGTGCCCTCAATCGGCTATAAAAACTATACCATGCTGCCGGGTGCGCCAGCCAACAAGTCAGACATTCCAGACGGTGTTACCGCGTCCGAGGACGGCTATGAGAATGCCTATTACCGACTAAAATTATCACCGGGCGGGATTGAATCCTTATTCAACAAGACCTTGGGACAAGAAGTGTTGCGCACTGAAAAATTCCTTGGTGGCGAAGTCATCATGATGGATTCTGTCGGCAATGGCGCTGGCGAGTTTGGCACTGTCCAACAACCGTCGACCGTAGGTGATTTTGAACGAGCCAGCGAATACAAGCCTGAATGGTCGATTGCGGAATCCGGGCCGGTCTACACGGCCTATCATTTTACCCAACAGCTGAAATACGCGATCCTTGTGCAGCGTGTCGTTTGCTACCACGCAAGCGAACGGGTCGATGTGGAAATATCGTTCTACAACTGGACCGGCGAGAAAAGCCGCGAATACCGCATGATGGTTCCGGTTAATGCCAAGCAGGATTCGCAAATTGCCTACGAAGTCCCGATGGGCATCGTTGAAGTTGGCAAAAGCGAAGTCAAGGGCGCAGTGGCTGACGGACCGGTCTATGAAGGTATTGATCGCAAGACCCACAAATATATTCGTGGTCCTGAGTATCTTCAGGATTGTTCTGAAGTGAACCCGCGTGAAGTGCAGAACTTTATCAGCGCGATTGGGGACGACTTTGGTGTCACGATGAGTTCATCAGTTGCGGTCTGTGATTTCATTGATCCAACCGCCTATTCCATCGCGCCTTATCCGATCCTTCAACCGATCCTTTTGGCGTCACGCAAAAGCTGCCATGTTAACGGCAATTGGTACCTGCAAGGCGGCGAGCACCATTTCCGCTTTTCATTATTCGCCCATAAGCCAGACAGTAACTTGGGACGCAAGCCGGCTACGGGGGCAAATAACGAAATGCGTTCGGTTGTTGGTGCGACAGCAATCCCTGGAGCCAACCTGCCGCAATCCCATAGCTTTGCCAGCGTATCGGGCGACAACGTAGTCCTAACAGCGCTTAAGAAAGCGGAAGACGACGATGATGTCGTCGTTCGCTTGGTCGAAATGCATGGCGCGGACACTGAGGCGAAGGTACGCATCAACATCCCGCTGCAAACTGCTGTTCAAACCAACATGATCGAAGAAGGTGCAGATCCTGTCGATTTTGCGGATGGCGAGTTGTCCGTTCGCATCGGTCACCATGCGATAGAGACCTACAAATTGTCAGTCAGCAAAGACGGCCAAGACCGATAACCGTAGCCAAAGCTTGTCCGGATGCTTCCCAAAAAAAGCATTCGGGCAAACACCAGAAATGAGCGCATAGGCACGGGAGGTGCACAATGACAGAACTTAAGATAACTAATCTCTACAAACGCTATGGTAGTGTTGAGGTCCTTCGCGATGTGAACCTTGACATCAAATCGGGGGAGTTTGTTGTTTTTGTCGGGCCGTCCGGGTGTGGTAAATCGACTCTCCTGCGTACTATTTCCGGGCTGGATTCCATTTCGTCCGGGACCATAGAAATCGACGGAAAAGTTGTGAACGATGTTGCGCCTGCTGACCGCGGAATTGCCATGGTTTTCCAATCTTATGCGCTCTATCCGCATATGACTGTATTTGATAACATGGCTTATTCTTTGAAGATTCGTCGCGCCAGCAAAGCGGAGATCAAAGAAAAAATCGGTAAAGCGGCAGAGATGCTTCAGTTGACGCAATATCTTAACCGTCATCCCGAAGACCTTTCGGGGGGGCAAAGACAGCGTGTCGCCATTGGCCGAGCCATCGTTCGTGATCCCAAAGTTTTCCTATTCGACGAACCTCTGTCCAACCTAGATGCTGCTTTACGTGGCGCCACCCGAATGGAGCTTGCAAGCCTTAACAGCCAGTTAGAAGACACGACTATGATCTATGTGACCCATGATCAAGTCGAGGCAATGACGCTTGCAGATCGGATTGTCGTACTCAAGGACGGCGAAGTACAACAGGTTGGCACCCCAAAAGAACTCTACGAAAAGCCAGTCAATATGTTTGTCGCGCAATTTATCGGATCACCAAAGATGAACATTTTCAAAGGTCACAACGCAGATAAATTCGATGCACATGCAATCGGCATCCGACCGGAGGATCTGGCAGTTCGTCCAGAAGGTGGTGACTGGACCGGCAAGGTGATTCACACTGAAAACCTAGGGTCGGATACGTTCGTCTATCTGGACATCGGCGCTGAAGAACCCGCCATCGTGCGCGCGAAAGGCAATGCTGAATACCATCCAGGTGATCAACTGGGCTTTTCAGTTCATGATGGGTTAATGCATCGATTTTCCCAAGACGGCTATCCATTGAGCCACGAGGTGATTGCTTAGGAATATAAGTCTGTTGGGTAGTGTCGCAAGGTTCACGAGGGGTGTGAATGCTCAGCGGATTGGACGCAATTATCCCGCGAGCTGAGCAAACTGTTTAAAGCCGGATGGGTTTGGGTTTTCAAATTGGTTTTTACGGATCATGTTTGCGACTTCAATTCCTTCCAGCGTGGCCGTCGCACTGGGAAAAGAGCCGAAACCACCCATGTTCCGCACCCGCCTTTTGATGAATCGATGATCCTGTTCGATGAGGTTATTGAGGTATTTCGACTGAACCGTTTGAACTGAAACTGGGCAGCCAAATCGTTTAAGGATTTTGTTGACCTCACGGATCCCGGCTTTATTCGCACCGCTCTTATCGATCACAATCTTTTCTGGGATGCCGTTGGCCGCCAAAGCTTTCGCAAAAAACCTTGTCGCTGCTGCCGCGTTTCGACGCGCTGACAGCATGAAATCAAGAGTGTTTCCGTGTTTGTCCACTGCACGGTACAGATACTGCCATGTGCCCTTCACACGCACGTAAGTCTCATCCATACGCCACGAACGGTTCGGTTTACGTTTGGCCGAATACCACGTCCGGTAAGCACGATGACGCATGGATCGATGTGCCACCCATGGCCTTGTATCAAGCGATTAAAGCACCGCGCGATTGAATTACTTTGGCTGCCAGTCGTGCACCGCTTGCAATCGCCTCGTGAATGGGTCGGCCATCCATATGCACCGCTAGAAACCCCGCGTTAAAGCTGTCGCCGGCTGCGGTGCTATCGATGACCTTTGTGACGGATTGGGTTGCGTGCTTTGCCAGTGTGCCACCTTGCAGAGTTGTCACAGCACCTGGGCCGTCTTTGACAACAACGCAGGACACACCTGTATTTGCATATCTTTGAGCTGTGGCCGAGGGATCCTTGTCACCGAAAAACAGTGC
>ERZ888423.1841-NODE-1841-length-17178-cov-16.469953_pt1 | contig 17178 bp, 13 predicted proteins | sample MGYA00520523_ERZ888423 | MGnify/ENA primary metagenome ERZ888423 (study PRJEB32303, sample SAMEA104408611) | aquatic metagenome | biome: Brackish water; feature: Pelagic; material: water | place: Baltic Sea | collected 2014-06-08T10:24:00 | depth 30,27 m ...
TCAGTGCCCGAGCCGGCCGCGGCCCATCCGCAGCAGCAGCATGGCCAGGTCCTTGCCGTCGACCCCGAGCGCGCTGTAGCGCTCGATGACCTTCATCTCACGACTGTGCACCAGCCGGGTGCCGCCCGAGGCCATCCGGACCCGGCCGATCACCTGGGAGACCTCGGTGCGCCGCTGCACCGCGGCCAGGATCTCGGCGTCGAGGCGGTCGATCTCGGCCCGAAGGGCGTCGATGTCGGGCTCGAGCACCCCTCGAGTGTGCCACTCCGAGCGGCGCGTACGCAAAAAAATCGTCGCTGAACGGCGGTAGGTTGATGCTGACATGAGTGCTCACCCAACCAACTCAGCGGCCCCCGCCGGGTCCGGCGAACTGCTGGACGGTCTCAACGACCAGCAACGGCGAGCCGTACTGCATGAGGGATCCCCGCTACTGATCGTCGCCGGCGCCGGGTCGGGCAAAACGGCGGTGCTGACCCGCCGGATCGCCTACCTGCTCGCCGCCCGTGATGTCGGCCCGGGTCAGGTGCTGGCTATCACGTTCACCAACAAGGCTGCGGCCGAGATGCGCGATCGGGTGGCCCAACTCATTGGACCGCGGGCTCGCAACATGTGGGTGTCGACATTTCATTCCACCTGTGTGCGAATCCTGCGGAGTCAGGCCTCCCTACTGCCGGGACGCAACTCCAACTTCTCGATCTACGACGCCGATGACTCACGTCGACTATTGCTGATGATCGGCCGCGACATGGGCATCGACGTCAAGCGGTACTCGCCGCGACTGTTGTCCACTTCGATCTCCAATCTCAAGAACGAGTTGATCACTCCCGAGCAGGCGGTGCTCGATCTGGAGTCGGGTTGCGATGACCTCGTTCGCATCGTGGCCGAGGTCTATGGGGAGTATCAGCGACGCTTGCGATCCGCGAATGCTTTCGACTTCGACGATCTGATCGGTGAGGCGGTGGCGGTGCTGCAGAACTATCCGCAGATCGCGCAGTATTACCGTCGACGGTTCCGCCACATCCTGGTCGATGAGTACCAGGACACCAACCACGCCCAGTACGTATTGGTGCGCGAACTCGTCGGGGTCTCCGCATCCGACGTGGACACCGTGCCGCCCGCCGAGTTGTGCGTCGTTGGGGATGCCGATCAATCCATTTACGCATTCCGGGGCGCCACGATCCGTAACATCGAGGACTTTGAGCGCGACTTCCCAAGCGCCACAACAATTCTCCTCGAGCAGAACTATCGGTCGACGCAGAATATTTTATCTGCGGCCAACTCGGTGATAGCCCGCAATAGTGGGCGCCGGGAAAAAAGACTCTGGACCGATGCCGGCAACGGAGAGCCGATCGTCGGTTACGTCGCCGATAACGAGCACGACGAGGCCCGATTCGTCGCCGGGGAGATCGATGCGCTCGCCGACCGTGGCGATATCAGCTATAACGACGTCGCTGTCTTCTACCGGACCAACAATTCGTCCCGGTCGGTGGAGGAGGTGTTTATTCGCGCCGGTATCCCATACAAGGTGGTCGGCGGCGTCCGGTTCTACGAACGTCGTGAGATTCGGGACATCGTCGCCTACCTGAGGGTGCTCAGCAACCCCGGCGACACGGTGAGTCTTCGCCGCATCCTCAATACCCCGCGCCGTGGCATCGGCGATCGCGCCGAGGCCTGCGTGGCGGTCTACGCCGAGAGTGCCGGTTGTACCTTCGCCGATGCACTCACCGCAGCGGCCGCCGGCCGGGTGCCGATGCTCAACAACCGCGCGGAGAAGGCGATCGCCGGTTTCGTCAACCTGCTCGACGGTCTGCGTGGGTGCCTCGAGGAGGAACTCGGGAACCTGGTCGAGGCCGTCCTGGACCGTACCGGCTACCGCACCGAGTTGGAGTCCTCCAACGATCCGCAGGATCTGGCGCGACTGGACAATCTCAACGAACTAGTCAGCGTCGCGCACGAATTCAGCATTGACCGGGCCAATGCCGAAGCGCTGGCGACCGAACTCGACACCGAGGACGACGAAGTCGCCCCGGCCGGCGCGCTCGCGGAGTTCCTGGAACGGGTTTCCCTGGTTGCCGACTCCGACGAGTTGCCCGACCAGGACACCGGTGTGGTGACCCTGATGACGTTGCACACTGCCAAGGGCCTGGAATTCCCGGTGGTGTTCGTCACCGGCTGGGAGGACGGCATGTTCCCGCATATGCGGGCGCTCGGCGACCCGGCTGAACTGAATGAGGAGCGTCGTCTGGCCTACGTCGGCATCACGAGGGCCCGGGAACGGCTGTACCTCAGCCGCGCCAAGGTCCGATCGTCGTGGGGCCAGCCGATGCTCAACCCGGAGTCGCGTTTCCTGCGGGAGATTCCCGAAGACCTGATCGACTGGCGCCGCACCGACACCGCACCGTCGGCGCTGTCGCCGAGTGCCCCGATGGCCGGCCGTTTTGGGTCGCCCCGGCCGTCCCCGTCCGGTGGAGGGGGCAAGCGGGTCATCGTGGTGCTTTCGGCGGGCGACCGGGTCAACCACGACAAGTACGGGCTGGGTCGGGTCGAGGAGGTCTCCGGTGCCGGGGAGACGGCAATGTCGCTGATCGACTTCGGCAGCGCGGGCCGTGTCAAGCTCATGCACAACCACGCCCCGGTGCAGAAGCTGTAGTCGCGCTACCGCGGGACCGGCCAGGGGACCGCGCTTAACCGCCCAGCGATACGCCGCGGGCTGCCATCCACGACACCGGGTCGGTGGGATTGACGCCGTCGAGTAGCACCGAGAGGTGCAGGTGGGGCCCGGTGGAGTTACCGCGATTCCCGATGGTGGCGATCTGGTCGCCGGCGAAGACCCGTTGGCCGATCTGGACGGTCCAGCTATTGATGTGGCCGTAGCGCGTCACGGTGCCGTCCGCGTGCCGGATCTTGACCCAGGCGCCGTATCCGGAGTTGGTGGGTCCGGCGTCGATGACGATGCCGTCGGAGGCGGCGTAGATCGGGGTGCCGACCGGTCCGGCCAGGTCGATGCCGTCGTGCAGTGCGCCCCAGCGATAACCGAAGCCCGAGGTGAAGAGCCCCCTGGTCGGCAGCACGAACAGCGGAAGTTGCAAACGTGCTTCGCGTTCGGCGCGTTCGGCCGCGAAGGCCACGCCCCTGGCGAGTTCCTCGGCGTCCACTGCTGCGGCGGCCGCGGGTTTGACCGCGACCAGTTCCACGCCGCGGGACGCCGGTGCGGCCTGCGGCGCGGTCAGCGAAGAGGCCAGAACGGTCCGGGTGACGGTCTGCTCAGGGGAGCCGGTCATCGTGTACGCGGCGGCGGCGGCGGCGCCGGCGGCCATTGCCGCGATGAGCACGCGCCCGCGGGCGGCGCTGGTCGGCTGCCGACGATGCTGTGGGGTGCGCGGCAGGATGTCGGTGTTCTCGGTGCTGGAGAACATCGGGCGCCCCTCGTGGCGCTCGGTCGCGGCGATCGCTTCATCTGCTACCGGCGAGCCCGCTACCTGGACCGTTGCCGGGTCAGGGGAGGGAATGGAATTCAGCTGCGTCAAAACCAAGTCCTTGAGTCGTGACCAAAGCGTTATCTAGACCGCCTGACGGTAACCAAAATGAGACCAACGTGGCAACCCGTCCTCAAATAACGCCCGGGATTGTGACTTGAATCACCCTGTCCCGTTTGGGGTCGACCGGCGCGGGGTGGGCGCGTCTCGTGGGCCGGTTGGCTGTATATACAGTTCCCCACGGAGCGACTCCGTCACACGACGCACGGCAGGTCACAGGACACCCGACAGACAGTGAGCCGATGGATCTTTTTGAGTACCAGGCGAAGGAATTGTTCGCTAAGCACGCAGTGCCGACCACGCCGGGACGGGTGACTACCTCGGCCGCCGACGCGGAGGCGATTGCGACCGAGATCGGCCGACCAGTGATGGTCAAGGCCCAGGTCAAGGCCGGTGGCCGAGGTAAGGCGGGCGGCGTCAAATACGCGGCCACGCCTGAGGAGGCCTTCACCCACGCCTCGAACATCCTGGGCCTCGATATCAAGGGCCACGTCGTGAAGAAGTTGCTGGTTGCCGAGGCCAGTGACATCGCCGAGGAGTACTACGTCTCCTTCCTGCTCGACCGTGCCAACCGCACCTACCTCGCGATGTGCTCAGTGGAGGGCGGCATGGAGATCGAGGAGGTGGCCGCCACGAAACCGGATCGGCTGGCCAAAGTCCCGGTGGACGCCGTCAAGGGGGTCGACGTGGCCTTCGCTCGTTCGATCGCCGAGCAGGGCCACCTGCCCGCCGAGGTCCTCGATGCCGCGGCAGTGACCATTTCCAAGCTTTGGGAGGTGTTCGTCGCCGAGGACGCCACCCTGGTCGAGGTCAATCCGCTGGTGCGCACCCCCGACGATCGGATTCTTGCGCTGGACGGCAAGGTCACCCTCGACGGCAACGCCGGCTTCCGCCATCCCGACCATGCCCAGTTCGAGGATCACGACGCGACCGATCCGCTGGAACTCAAGGCCAAGCAGCACGACCTGAACTACGTGAAACTCGACGGCGCGGTGGGTGTGATCGGCAACGGTGCCGGCCTGGTGATGTCGACGCTGGACGTGGTGGCCTATGCGGGTGAGAAGCATGGCGGCGTCAAGCCGGCGAACTTCCTCGACATCGGCGGTGGCGCCTCGGCCGAGGTGATGGCGGCCGGGTTGGACGTCATCCTCGGTGACAGCCAGGTGAAAAGCGTGTTCGTGAACGTGTTCGGCGGAATCACGGCCTGCGATGCGGTCGCCACCGGCATCGTGAAGGCGCTTGAGACACTCGGTTCAGCGGCGAACAAGCCTCTCGTGGTGCGCTTGGACGGCAACAACGTCGATGAGGGCCGTCGCATCCTTGCCGCGGCAAACCATCCCCTGGTCACTGTGGCGGACACGATGGATTCCGGTGCCGACAAAGCTGCACAACTGGCTGCCGCCGGAAAGGACGCATAGCCATGTCCATCTTTCTGAACAAGGACTCCAAGGTCATCGTCCAAGGCATCACCGGCGGTGAAGCCACCAAACACACCGCACTCATGCTCAAGGCCGGCACCCAGGTGGTCGGTGGTGTGAACGCCCGCAAGGCTGGAACCACCGTGTCGCACAAGGACGCCGACGGCAACGACGTCGAGTTGCCGGTTTTCGGTTCGGTGTCCGAGGCGATGGAGAAGACCGGCGCCGACACCTCGATCGCCTTCGTGCCACCGAAGTTCGCCAAGGATGCCGTCATCGAGGCCATCGACGCCGAGATTGGGCTTCTGGTCGTCATCACCGAGGGAATTCCGGTGCAGGACACCGCTTATGCCTGGGCCTACAACGTCGACCACGGGAACAAGACCCGCATTATCGGCCCGAACTGCCCGGGCATCATCACCCCGGGTGAGGCGCTGGTCGGCATCACCCCGGCCAACATCACCGGTAAGGGCCCGATCGGTCTGGTGTCGAAGTCGGGCACGCTGACCTACCAGATGATGTACGAGTTGCGGGATCTGGGATTCTCCACGGCGATCGGCATCGGCGGCGACCCGGTGATCGGTACCACCCACATCGACGCCATCGCCGCGTTCGAGAAGGACCCGGAGACCAAGGTCATCGTGATGATCGGAGAGATCGGCGGCGACGCCGAAGAACGCGCGGCCGACTACATCAAGGCGAACGTGACCAAGCCGGTCGTCGGCTACGTGGCAGGCTTCACCGCTCCGGAGGGCAAGACCATGGGCCATGCCGGCGCCATCGTGTCCGGCTCGTCGGGCACCGCCGCAGCGAAACAGGAGGCGCTCGAGGCGGCCGGTGTCAAGGTCGGCAAAACACCCTCAGCCGCAGCCGAATTGGCCCGGCAAATCCTGAAGAGCCTCTGATCCCCATCAGTCCGCGCACGCCGGTGCTCGTCGGCGTCGGTCAGTTCACCGAACGGATCGACGACCCGGCCTACCGCGGTATGTCGTCGGTGGACTTGGCGGCCGCGGCGGCCGCTGCGGCGCTGGCGGATACCGCGGCATCCGCGTCGGTCGGGCAGGCCGTCGACACCATCGTCGGCATCCGCCAGTTCGAGATCTCCGGCCGGGGTGCGCCCCCGTTGGGCTGTTCCACCAACTACCCGCGCTCGGTGGCCAGCCGAGTCGGCGCCGCACCGGCTCGCGCGGTGCTGGAACCCATTGGGGGACAGGGGCCTCAGCACGTACTCACCGAATTCGCCGGTGCGATCGCCGCGGGCGCGGCAGACGTCGTGCTGGTGGTGGGTTCGGAGAATGGATCCACGCTGCGGTACTTCGCCAATCGCGACGACAAACCCGATCACTCCGAGACCATTGAGGGTCAACTGGAAGACCGCGGTTACGGCTACGAGGGGTTGTTCGACGACTACACCGTCGCGCACGGACTACTCGGTGCACCGGCCCAGTACGGGTTGCTGGAGAACGCGCGCCGCGCCAAGGTGGGCCTCACCGTGTCCGACTACCGGCGCTCGATGGCCGAACTGTTCGCACCCTTCGCCAAAGTCGCTGCCAAGAACCCATTCTCGGCATCAGCGGCGGAACGCACCGTCGAGGAAATCCTGACCGTCGACTCCGACAACCGGATGATCTGCGACCCGTATCTGCGGCTGCTGGTGGCCCGCGACCAGGTCAACCAGGGTGCCGCGGCCGTGTTGATGTCGGTGGAGGCCGCCCGGCGCCTCGGCGTGCCACCGGAGAAGTGGGTGTACCTACGCGGGCATGCGGACCTTATCGACCAGTCGCTGCTGGACCGCGATGATCTGGGCTTCAACTCCGCGTCGATCCTGGCGGTGCACGAGGCGCTCACCGTGGCCGGAATCGGGCTGGACGACATCGCGACCTTCGACCTGTACAGCTGCTTCCCGGTGCCGGTCTTCAACTTCTGCGACGGCATGGGCCTTGCCACCGACGACCCGCGCGGGCTCACGCTGACCGGTGGTTTGCCGTACTTCGGCGGGCCGGGCAACGGCTACTCGCTGCACGGGATCGCCGAAACCGTTGGCCGAATGCGTGCGGCGCCAGGTGCATTCGGACTCGTGGCGGCCAACGGGGGAATCATGAGTAAGTACTCGGTCGGGGTGTACTCCACGTCGGCGACCGACTGGGTGCCGGATAACAGCGCGGAGTTGTGCGCGCAGGTCAATGCCAAGCCCGCGACGCCGGTGTCGGTGCGTCCTGACGGTACCGCCACGATCGAGACCTATACGGTCCGCTACGACTGGCCGGTACGCACCGGCATCGTCGTGGGTCGACTGGATTCCGACAACAGCCGCTTCTTGGCGCTGGTCGATGACGAGAACCTCGTCGAATTGCTCAGTCATGGTGAACCGCTCGGAGCGCGGATCACAGTGCTGCCCACCGAGAAAGGGAATCGGGCCGTACCGGCGTGAGTCTCTAAGTCATCGCCGCGAGCTTGCCGGCCAGCCGTTCGACATAGGCGGCCACCTCGTCGGCTGTTTTGTCAGGCAACCCGAAGAGCACCTCGGTGACACCGATTCGGGCCCAGTGGTCAAGCTTTTCGGCGACCGGTTTGAAGTCCAGTGCCACGATCTGCGGTGCGCCGGTGCGGCCGGCGTCCGCCCAGATCTGTTGGAGCAGTTTCACCGGAGCGTCGATGTCGAAGTCGCGGGGGGTGGTGATCCAGCCGTCCGCGGAGCGGGCGATCCAGGTGAAGTTTTTCTCATTGCCCGCCGCACCGACGAGCACCGGGATGTGCTGCTGCACCGGTTTAGGCCATGACCAGCTGGGTCCGAACGAGACGAACTCGCCGTCATAGGCCGCTTCCTCCTCGGTCCACAGGGCGCGCATCGCCTCGATGTACTCGCGCAGCATGGTTCGGCGCCGTTTCGGCGGCACCTTATGGTTGGCGAGTTCATCGGTGTTCCAACCGAATCCGACACCGACGCTGACTCGACCACCGGACAGATGGTCAAGTGTGGCAATGGTTTTCGCAAGGCTAATCGGATCGTGTTCAACCGGCAGCGAAACCGCCGTGGACAGCCGCACCCGGGAGGTGACGGCGGCCGCGGTAGCCAGGCTGACCCAGGGATCCAGGGTGCGCATGTAACGGTCATCGGGCAGCGACTCGTCCCCGGTGGTCGGGTGAGCTGCCTCCCGCTTGACCGGGATATGGGTGTGCTCGGGCACGTAGAAGGTGGTGAAGCCATGGTCGTCGGCAAGCTTGGCGGCGGCTGCCGGGGTGATTCCGCGGTCGCTGGTGAAAAGGACGAGCCCGTATTCCATCCTGAGATTAGAACGTGTTCCAGTAATAGGGGCAAGGGCGGGCCTGCGCTGACACGCCCGCGGTCGGCCATCGGCCCTACCCGGTGCGCTAGCGTGAGGCCTATGACTTACCCACCCCTGAACCCGGGTTACCCGGCGCCGCAGCAACCCGGCGGTTACGGTGCACCCGCGGCGGGGCCGTATGCGGCGGCAGCAACCGGGTCGAACAAGATGCCGATGTTCCTCACCGTGGGGGTGGTAGTGCTGGGACTGGCCGCCTACCTGGCCAGTTTCGGCCCGCTACTGAGTATCAACACCGATATCGGGCCCTTCGGCGGCGCTGAATTCACCGCCAGCGGTCTGAGTTACTGGACCGTCGCCGCGCTCGTCGCCTCCCTGCTGGCCGCCGCGGGACTGTTGCCCAAGGCCAAGGACTACACCGCCATCGTCGCGGTCACCGCGGTACTCGGCGTACTGCTGGTTCTCGGCCAGGCGATCAACCGACCCAATGGATTCTCCGTCGGTTGGGCACTGTGGCTTGTTTTGGCGTTCACCCTGCTTCAGGCGATCGCGGCGGTCGCAGCACTGCTGTATACGAACGGTGTGTTGGCCCCGCCGCCACACCGGCCCCGCTACGAGCAGCACGGCCAGTACGGGCCGCCACCCGGTGGTTACTACGGACAGCCGGGCGTACCCGGTGCGCCTCTTCAGCGTCCGGGCTACCCGACGTCGTACCCGGCGTCGAGCGGCTACCCGGCCGCGACGTCGGGTGGTTACGGTCAGTTCGATGGTCCGCCGGCCGGATCGGCCGATGGCGCACTGGACACTCCGCCGACCGGCTTCCCCAGCTACCCAGCGTCATCTTCGTCGGGTCCGGGCCAACAACTGTCCTCGGAGCCGCCGTCGGGTCCGGCGTCGTCGTCCTGACCGGGCGTTGCACGCCACTCGCCTGAACAGCGCGACGAGTGACACGGATCCAGGGCAAGCAGCCGGCGACGGCTGACGCCCCGCAACCCAGGGACCTGATGCGGGTCGCCTTCGGCCCTTCGCTGGTGGCCCTGGTCATCATTGCCGCGGTCACTCTCGTTCAACTGGTCGTCGCCAACAGCGACCTGACCGGAACTCTGGGTGCGGTTGCCAGCATGTGGCTGGCCGTCCACCTGGTGCCGATCTCGATCGCCGGCCAGCAGTTGGGTGTGCTGCCACTGGTGCCGGCAGCGCTGATGGTGTGGGCGACGGCCCGCGGAACCGCCCGCATCACATCGCCGCGGGGTTCCTGGTTCGTCATCCGCTGGATCATCGGCTCCGCACTCGGCGGTCCGCTACTGATCGCGGCGATCGCGCTGGCTGTCGTGCACGACGCAGCCTCGGTGATCACGGCTCTGCAGACGCCGAATGCGCTGCGCGCCTTCGGCGGCGTACTCGCGGTGCAAGGACTTGGCGTGCTCATCGGGGTTGGATCGCGAGTGGGCCCCCGTGCGTTGGAGGGGTTCGGTCTGCCGAATTGGCTCGCCGACAGCGTCCGGCCCGCGATGATCGGGCTCGCCGCACTGCTGTCGTTGTCGTGTGCGGTTGTCGCGGTGTCTCTGATCGTGCACTGGGGCACCATGCACGACCTGTTCGGGATCACCGACTCGTTCATCGGGCAGCTGAGCCTGGCTCTGTTGTCGCTGCTGTACCTGCCCAATGTGGTGGTCGGCGCCGCCGCGATGGCGGTTGGTTCCAGCGCACATATCGGGTTCGCCACGTTCAGTGCATTCACGGTGTTCGGCGGCGATATCCCGGCGTTGCCGATCCTGGCGGCCGTACCCACTCCGCCGTTGGGGCCGGTGTGGGTGGCCCTGCTGATCATCGGCGCCGCCTCGGCAGTGGCGATCGGGCAGCAATGCGCCCGCCGACCGCTCCCGCTGTCCACCGCATTCGCGAAATTGGCCGTCGCTTCGGTTCTGGCGGCGGTGAGCTTGGCATTGCTGGCCGTCGCGGCCGGCGGCGCGTTGGGAAACTTCGGGAATGTCGGCGTCGATCAGGCGACGTTGATACCGGGGGTGCTTTTCTGGTTCCTCACGATCGGTGGACTCACGGTGGTGATGGCGGGCGGTATCAGTGCGCAACCCAAGGCCGTGGCCAAGGCCGTGGCCAAGACCGTGGCCAAGACCGTGGCCGAACCGATGGCCGAACCGGTGGACGCGGCCGAGAGCGTGAGCGAATCCGATGAGCCGGAGTTCGGGTCGGCGTCGGAGCCGGCGTCGGAGCCGGGACCCGTGCCGGAACCTGGGTCCGAGTCTGAGTCCGAGTCTGAGTCTGAGTCCGAGCCGGAACCTGAGCCCGAACCCAAGCCCGAACCTGAACCCGAACCTGAACCTGAACCTGGTCCGCCCCCGCCGCCGGTCAAGCCCGCGCCCGACCTCGAGGATGTCGAGGACCTGATGTTCGTCGACGCCGACATCGAAGCGGACCGCCGCAGGCCGCCCCGCTAGAGCGACCCCGCTAGGCTCATCGGCGTGCCAGATCCGATCCGCGTGCCGCCTAGCGCCCCGGCCCGCCTGGTGGTGCTGGCTTCGGGAACCGGTTCGTTGCTTGAGTCGCTGCTCGGCGCCGCGGTCGGGGACTATCCGGCACGGGTGGTCGCCGTCGGAGTGGACCGGGACTGCCCGGCCGCACGCATCGCCGCGGCCGCACAGATTGCGTGCTATCGCGTCCGCCTGTCGGATTACCCGGATCGTGTCGCCTGGGACACCGCGATTGCCGAGGCGACCGCTCAGCACGCACCCGACTTGATCGTTTCAGCAGGTTTCATGAAAATCCTTGGCCCGGAATTTCTTTCGCGGTTTCCCGGCCGCGTGGTAAACACTCATCCCGCGCTGCTGCCGGCGTTCCCCGGTGCCCACGCAGTGCCTGAGGCGCTCGAACACGGAGTCAAGATCACCGGCTGTACCGTCCATTTGGTGGACGCCGGAGTTGATACGGGGCCGATTCTGGCCCAGCGGGCCGTCGAGGTTTTGGATGGTGACGACGAACAGGCACTGCACGAACGAATCAAGATTGTTGAGCGACGACTTCTGGTGGACGTGCTAGCCGGACTGGCGACGCACGGAGTGACCTGGAGTGGGAGAAAGGCGACCTTCGGAATGGTGGAAGTATGACTCCGCAGACATTGATCGGGCGCAGGCCGATCCGCCGTGCGTTGATCAGCGTGTACGACAAGAGTGGTTTGATTCCGCTGGCCAAGGGCTTACACGAGGCCGGGGTCGACATCGTGTCCACCGGGTCTACCGCGAAAACGATTGCTGACAAGGGCATTCCGGTGACTCCGGTGGAGTTCGTCACCGGGTTCCCCGAGGTGCTCGACGGTCGCGTCAAGACGCTGCATCCCCACATTCACGCCGGACTGCTGGCCGATACCCGCAACCCCGAGCACCTCGCGGCCCTTCAGCGGCTGAAGATCGAGCCCTTCGATCTCGTCGTGGTCAACCTGTATCCGTTCAGTGAGACGGTCGACTCCGGCGCCGAGATCGACGAGTGCGTCGAGCAGATCGACATCGGCGGACCTTCCATGGTTCGGGCCGCCGCTAAAAACCACGCCAGCGTGGCTGTGGTGGTGGAACCGCTGGGCTACGACGGCGTGCTGGCAGCGGTGCGTCACGGTGGTTTCACGCTGGCGGAACGCAAGAAGCTGGCTTCGCTGGCCTTTCGGCATACCGCCTCCTACGACGTTGCGGTGGCGGGCTGGATGGGCTCGACATTGGCACCGGAGCAGGGGCCGGACGAAGCCGGATCTCCGTCGAACCTGCCACCGTGGATCGGCCGTGAGTGGCGGCGCACCTCGGTGCTGCGCTACGGCGAGAATCCTCACCAGCAGGCCGCGCTCTACAGTGACGACGGCGGTTGGCCCGGGCTTGCTCAGGCTGAGCAGTTGCACGGAAAAGAGATGAGCTACAACAACTTCACCGACGCCGACGCGGCCTGGCGAGCGGCGTTTGATCACCAGCAGATCTGTGTGGCCATCGTCAAGCACGCCAACCCCTGCGGTATCGCGATCTCTGCGGCGTCGGTCGCCGATGCTCACCGCAAGGCCCACGAGTGCGACCCGCTGAGTGCCTTCGGCGGCGTCATCGCGGCCAACACCGAGGTGAGCGTTGAGATGGCCCGGCAGGTGTCGGAGATCTTCACCGAGGTGATCATCGCACCGGCCTACGAAGAGGGCGCGGTTGCAATACTGGCGGGCAAGAAGAACATCCGGGTGCTTGTCGCCGGCGAACCGGCGATCGGTGGGATGGAGATCCGCCAGATCGGCGGCGGACTGCTGATGCAGGAGCGCGACGCGATCGACGCCCCGGGCGATGATCCGGCGAATTGGACGTTGGCCGCCGGCCCGGTTGCCGACGAGGCCACCCTGGCCGACCTCAGGTTCGCCTGGCGTACCTGCCGCGCGGTGAAGTCCAACGCCATCGTCATCGCCGCCGACGGCGCCACCGTCGGGGTGGGGATGGGACAGGTGAATCGGGTCGACGCGGCCAGGCTGGCGGTCGAACGCGGCGGTGATCGCGTTCCCGGTGCGGTCGCCGCTTCCGATGCGTTCTTCCCGTTCCCCGATGGTCTGCTGACCCTGACCACGGCAGGTGTGAAGGCCGTCGTGCACCCCGGCGGTTCGGTGCGAGACGGCGAAGTCACCGCGGCGGCCGCCGCGGCCGGGATCACGCTCTACCTCACCGGTGCGCGCCACTTCGCCCACTGACCTGGGCCAGTTATCTAGGCGAGTTTTTTGGGCGAGCAGACGCGCAATGTCCGCGACACGGCGCAATCCGGAGACCTTCGCGTCTGCTCGCGGGTGTGACGGAACGCTGACCCCGGCGGCACCGACGCGACACTCGTCGTAGCGTGGGGGGGTGACTGCAACCCGAACCGGCTCTGAAGACCTTCCCCGCACCCTCGGCGAGTTACGGGCGTCCGGCCAGGTGGAGCGCAGCGTCAAAGCGGAACTCCGGGAGAACCTGCTGGCCGCCCTCGCCGACGGGGGTGACATCTGGCCCGGCATCCTCGGATTCGACGACACCGTGCTGCCGCAACTGGAACGGGCGCTGATCGCCGGCCACGACTTCGTCCTGCTCGGTGAACGCGGCCAGGGCAAGACCCGCCTGCTGCGGTCACTGGTGAATCTGCTCGACGAATGGACCCCGGTGATCGGCGGGTCCGAACTCGGCGAGCACCCGTACACGCCGATCACCCCGGAGTCGATTCGGCGGGCGGCCGAACTCGGCGACGAGTTACCGGTGCAGTGGCGCCACCGCAGCCAGCGCTACACCGAGAAGTTGGCCACGCCCGACACCAGCGTCGCCGATCTCGTCGGCGACATCGACCCGATCAAGGTCGCCGAAGGGCGCACCCTCGGTGATCCCGAGACCATCGCCTTCGGGCTGATCCCGCGTGCACACCGCGGCATCGTCGCGATCAACGAACTGCCCGATCTCGCCGAGCGCATCCAGGTCTCCATGCTCAACGTCATGGAGGAACGCGACATCCAGGTCCGTGGATACACCTTGCGCCTGCCCTTGGACGTCCTCGTCGTCGCCAGCGCCAACCCGGAGGACTACACCAACCGCGGCCGCATCATCACCCCCCTCAAGGATCGCTTCGGCGCGGAAATCCGCACCCACTATCCGCGCGAACTCGAAGCGGAGGTGGGCGTCATCAGCCAGGAGGCCCACCTCACCGCGAAGGTCCCCGACTATCTCCTGCAGATCGTCGCCCGCTTCGCCCGTTACCTGCGGGAGTCCACCTCGGTGGATCAACGCTCCGGGGTTTCGGCACGCTTCGCCATCGCGGCCGCCGAGACCGTGGCGGCCTCCGCGCGGCACCGCGGCGCGCTGCTCGGTGAGGCAGACCCGGTGGCTCGGGTGGTCGATCTGGGCACCGTGATCGACGTGCTGCGCGGAAAGTTGGAGTTCGAGTCCGGCGAGGAGGGCCGCGAGCAGGCGGTGCTGGAGCATTTGCTGCGCCGGGCCACCGCCGACACGGCACAGAAGGCCCTCGGTGGCATCGACGTGGCCCCGTTGCTGGCCGCCGTCGAGGCCGGGTCGGCGGTGACGACGGGCGAGCAGGTGCCGGCCAAGGACGTCCTGGCCGCCCTACCCGGGCTACCGGTGATCGACACGATCGCCGAACGGCTTGGCGCCCGGACCGATGGCGAACGCGCCGCGGCGCTCGAGCTTGCGCTCGAAGCGCTCTACCTGGCCAAGAAACTCGACAAGACCACCGGCGACGGCGAGACCACCTATGGCTAAACGCCCGCACCCGCACGATTCCCGGTACTCGACCTACACCGGTGGCCCGGACCCACTGGCGCCACCGGTGGATCTACGGGAGGCACTCGAACAGATCGGCCAGGACGTCATGGAGGGCACCTCGCCGCGTCGGGCGCTGGCCGAGTTGCTGCGCCGGGGCAACAAGAACATGAAGGGCGCCGACCGGTTGGCTGCCGAGATCAATCGACGACGGCGGGAACTGCTGACGCGCAACAACCTCGACGGCACGCTGCAGGAAATCAAAAAGCTGCTCGATGAAGCCGTGCTGGCCGAGCGCAAGGAATTGGCCCGGGCCTTGGACGATGACGCGCGCTTCGCCGAGATGCAGATCGCGTCGCTGCCGCCGTCACCGGCCAAAGCCGTTCAAGAACTCTCGGAATACCAGTGGCGCAGCGACGAGGCGAGGCAGAAGTACGACCAGATCAAGGATCTACTTGGCCGCGAGATGCTCGATCAGCGTTTCGCCGGCATGAAGCAGGCACTGGAGAACGCCAGTGACGAAGATCGGCAAGCGGTCAACGAGATGCTCGATGACCTCAACGATCTACTCGACAAGCACGCCGGTGGCCAGGACACAAGTTCGGACTTCGAGAACTTCATGGCCAAACACGGCCAGTACTTCCCGGAGAATCCGCGCAACGTCGATGAACTGCTGGACTCACTGGCCAAGCGGGCCGCGGCGGCGCAGCGGTTCCGCAACAGCCTCTCCGCCGAGCAGCGCGCCGAACTCGACGCGCTGGCCCAGCAGGCGTTCGGGTCACCGCAGTTGATGAACGCCCTGAGCCGCCTCGACGGCCACCTGCAGGCGGCCCGGCCGGGGGAGGACTGGAACGGCTCCTCGGAGTTCTCCGGCGACAACCCCCTCGGTATGGGGCAGGGCGCGCAGGCACTGGCCGACATCGGCGAACTCGAAGCGTTGGCCGAACAGCTGTCGCAAAGTTATGCCGGGGCCACCATGGACGACGTCGACCTCGACGCACTGGCTCGTCAACTCGGCGACGAGGCCGCCATCGACGCCCGGACCCTGGCCGAGTTGGAGCGCGCGCTGATGAACCAGGGCTTCCTGGACCGCGACTCCGACGGACAGTGGCGGCTGTCCCCGAAGGCCATGCGGCAGCTCGGTCAGGCGGCGCTTCGCGATGTCGCCCAACAGCTTTCCGGCCGGCACGGCGAACGGGAGACCCGCCGTTCCGGGGCGGCCGGTGAGCTGACCGGAGCGACGCGGCCATGGGCGTTCGGTGACACCGAGCCGTGGAACGTCACCCGTACCGTGGTCAACGCGGTTCTGCGCCGCGCCGGCACCGACCGGATCGACGGCCCGATCCGGATCGCCGTCGACGACGTCGAGATATCCGAGACCGAGAGCCGTACCCAGGCCGTCGTCGCGTTGCTCGTCGACACCTCGTTCTCGATGGTGATGGAGAATCGGTGGCTGCCGATGAAGCGGACCGCGCTGGCCGTCAGTCACCTGGTGAGCACCCGGTTCCGCTCGGACGCGTTGCAGATCATCGCCTTCGGTCGCTACGCCCGCACCGTGAGCGCTGCCGAATTGACCGGACTCGAGGGCGTCTACGAACAGGGCACCAACCTGCATCACGCCCTGGAACTGGCGGGCCGGCATCTTCGGCGGCACCCCAACGCCCAACCCGTGGTGCTGGTGGTCACCGATGGTGAGCCGACCGCCCACCTGGAGAACTTCGGCGGCCACGGCGGGGAAGGCTCGTGGGGGCCAGGCGGAACCTCGGTGTTCTTCGACTACCCACCGCACCCGCGGACCATCGCCCACACCGTGCGAGGCTTCGACGAGGTGGCCCGCCTCGGGGCGCAGGTGACGATTTTCCGGCTCGGCGACGACCCCGGACTCGCACGGTTCATCGACCAGGTGGCCCGGCGGGTCGAGGGCCGGGTGGTGGTGCCCGATCTCGACGGCCTGGGGGCCGCGGTGGTCGGGGACTACCTGCGGTCGCGACGCCGGCGGCGGTGATCGGATCCGACGAGCAACGTCGCCGACCGGGGATGCGCGGTAGTCGCGGCTAAGGCCAAACCGCGGGACCCGGACGCCGGATCGGGGCGGCGGGGCACCGCCTCGTAGGGCGGGGATTCGGCACCGGAACGGCAACGACGATTGCTCGGCCGCCGTTACGGACCTGTTATGCAAAGGTCATTACGAAAGCGCGGGTCGATTCGGATTTGCTGACGGCCCGCGGGCGCGATCGCGATTTCGCTGTGCGCGAAGCGCCCGGGCGGATCTCTGGCAAACTCGCTTAGGGCCAAAAGTCCCTGAGAGCAAACTGAGAATCCGATTAATATCAGCTGGTAGGCCATGATCAGCAACGCTGCTATCGCAGGTTGGTGGCAAATCAGTGGCCGGCAGCGTCACGGGAGCCTCCGGGGAGGGCAGCGAAAATGGCGCTTCGGTTTGCCGGATGGCAAACTTGCCCGTACCATTGGGGCGTCCACCCAAGACGGGTGCCAGCAAACCACCGAGTTCGCTGCGATCAGCGCGAACCGAGCAGCAGAGGGGAACCAGCATCATGGCGACTCAATCACGGCCGTTGATGAATAAGGGCGTGGCGTTGGCCAGTGCCGCAGCCATTGCGGCCGCCACGCCGGCGATCATGCCCACACTCGACGTGCCCACCCACGCCCTGGCCACGGC
>ERZ888423.1842-NODE-1842-length-17177-cov-8.869233_pt1 | contig 17177 bp, 14 predicted proteins | sample MGYA00520523_ERZ888423 | MGnify/ENA primary metagenome ERZ888423 (study PRJEB32303, sample SAMEA104408611) | aquatic metagenome | biome: Brackish water; feature: Pelagic; material: water | place: Baltic Sea | collected 2014-06-08T10:24:00 | depth 30,27 m ...
CACCTACACCGAAGACATAGAACTGGATTTAAAGCAGGAGCCCTCAAAGAGGGTTTAGCGGCGGCTACGGGTGAGTTTTTCGCCATTTTTGACGCCGATTTTCTGCCGCAAAGCGATTGGCTCTTGCGCAGTATGCCCTACTTCAAGGATCCAAAAATTGGCGTGGTGCAAACCCGCTGGGGACACCTCAACCGAGCAGATTCAATTTTGACACGGGTTCAGGCCTTTGCCCTAGATTTACACTTTGGTCTTGAGCAAATCGGACGACAAGCGCATGGCGTATTCATGAATTTTAATGGGACTGCCGGAATCTGGCGCAAATCCTGTATTGAAGAGGCTGGAAATTGGTCCGGCACGACGCTAACCGAAGACCTTGATCTGAGCTATCGCGCCCAACTCAAAGGATGGCGGATCCTGTATCGCCCAGACATTATTACGCCGGCACAATTACCCCAGAGCGTTCAAGCCGCACGAAGTCAACAATTCAGATGGAATAAAGGTGGGGCACAAAATTTCAGGCAACTTTGGCGTCTCTTATGGGCTAAAAAAGACCTGAGCCTTAAAGAAAAAGTTTTTGGCACGGCCCATTTGTTTAGCAGCTCGATATTTTTTTTGGTTCTGATCCTTATTGTCCTGAGTTTACCCCTATTATGGATTAAAAACAGTCATCCACAATGGTCCTGGATTTTTTATTTATTCCAATCTTTTGGCCTAACCACACTACTGTTCCTCTGGTCCTATACCGGAGCCTATAAAATGTTTAATACACAGCGCAACCTATCGTGGGCGCAGGCCTTGTTTGATTTCATTGTCTTTTTCACCCTCGCCATTGGCCTTTCAGCAAACAACGCCATTGCTGTTATTCAAGGACACCTTGGGGTAATCACTCCATTTGTACGCACGCCAAAAGTCAATACGGTTAACGCAAAGCGGGGCGATCGGGTCAAGACTCGGGCAAATTATTCCGCGGGGGGGGCAATAGCCCCTATTGTTTTGGAACTATTTCTGATGCTTTATGCGCTTTTTGGCTTATTTCTGGCCACAAAAATGGGTACGACTGGTGATTATGGTTTAGCCCCATTTCATATACTCTGTATCTTGGGTTTCGGTTATCTTTTAATAAAAAGTATTTTTGACAGGTTTAAGCATTGAACGGGGCATGATCAAAATCTTTCATTACATAGCGTTGCTGTTTTTGATCGTCAGTTCAAGTCTGAACGGGCAAACCTTAATCGCGTCGAAAGAACAACATCTGGAATCCCAAACACAACGCATTGATTCATTAGAAAGCACCTTGTGGTCCCCTGATTATTTTGATCAATTTGAACTGCGTCAAGACAATGATTTTTTACATTTCACTGATCGCTACTACTCTACCGGAAGCTTTTTAGGATTGCACCGATGGCTCCCTCTTTCCCCGAAGCAACTGGAGCAAAGACAAACCCGTCAATACAGCTTAGTCCTGTATCAGGAAATTTATACCCCTACAGACCTTTTGACCGACAAAATAAAATTCTTAGACCGCCCCTATGCTGGCTTTATTGGTCTTAATAATGGACTGACCGTTACCCGCAGAGCACATTTGAATCGTTATAATTTTGTTTTTGGTATTGCGGGCCCATGGTCTGGTTCAGAGACTGTTCAAAGCGCCTTTCACAATTCGGCAACGGTAGATTCTAAAATTGCCACATGGCTTTCTCAAGTAGATAATAGTTTTCATCTCAATGCCTATTACGAATATGTCCGTGAATGGCAATGGAATCCCAAGCCTTTTGCCGTTTACTTTTCCTTAAATCCAAAGGCAGCACTGGGCACCAAAGACGCTTATGTCGAGCAAGATGTCGTATTTTATTTTGGACGCCGATCTTCTCTTCAAAAGAGTATGGCGTATGGCCAATTACTGGGACGCGAAACAGAACTGTTCTTTTCCACCCGCTTTGGATATCGTTACGTGCTACACGACGCCATGTTACAAGGCAATTGGCTTGGTGACAACTCAGTCTATACGGTTACCCCTTATCGAATGATGTATTTTTTTAATGTCGGCTTTTTTTGGCGCTACAAACGAAATGACGTCTTCCTCAAATATCATTACGAATCAGCCCGCAATCGCAGCGCTGAACCCCACCTCTACGTTTCATTGTCCTACAGTCGACGCTATTGATGGCCTTAAAAATCGATCCGAAACTCAAGAGACTCGGCGCCGCGCTCGATAGTCGCCTGTGTTGAATCGCCTTGCTTGAACACAGACAGTGCGCGCATATAACTCATCATATCGGTCACTGTACTGTCTCCTAGACGAACCACAACATCTCCTTTTTGAAGCCCCGCTTTTTGTGCCGGCTTGTCTTCACTCACGCCATCGATGCGCATTCCCGTTCCCGTGTATAGATAATCCGGAATAACACCCAATCCTACTTTAAAGCGAGGCGTTTCTTCGCTCTCATTTTTCGTTTTGCGGAAACTCAACTTGGGGTCATCGTCGAGATCAGTGACTAAGGCATAGATATATTGTCCTATGGTTTCTAATCCTGGATAGTTGATTTTATCCGCGTCATCTGAGGGCTTGTGATAATCTTCATGCTGCCCTGTAAAAAAATGAAGTACCGGTAAATCCATTAAATAAAAAGAAGTATGGTCTGAGGGGCCAACACCGCTTTCATGCTCTGCAATGTTCAACCCAAAATCATTGTTGGCAAAAAGGAGTTGTTTGAATCTTGGTGAGGTCCCTACTCCGTGGACGGCCAAAGTATTTTCTTCATTCAGACGCCCCACCATATCCATATTGATCATCACGTTTACAGAGGCCAAATCTATGGTTGGGTTTTTTGCAAAGTAATTTGATCCTAACAGACCTTTTTCTTCACCAGAAAATCCAATAAACAAATAATTACTTTGGGTGTTTTTCTCGTCCTTGAGCCGCTCTGCCAAATACAAAAGTAAAGCAACACCACTGGCATTGTCGTCTGCTCCATTATGGACACTGGGAATGCTATCGCGATAAAGGGACCCTTCACCACCCCATCCTAAATGATCGAAATGCGCTCCGATGATCACCGTCTTATCCGCACCATTGTCTTTGTAACCAATCACGTTAATTCCTTGAGGCATCCCCTGGTCTTGGCTCGGCGCATCAACTTTGGTTTGCTCATGGGGATTCGTACTGGGTTTATAACTGAATTTTTGACGGTAATCCTCAACTCCTTTTGGGGAAAGTCCCAGGGCAGCAAAACGCTGAGCCAAATAGTCAGCAGCCAGTTGCTCTCCTTTTGTCCCCGTCTCTCTACCCTCTAATTCATCAGACGCCAAATAGACTACATCTGTTTTGAGCTGGTCGACGGGAGCCCCAGAAGGGGCCCCACAAGAAGATAAAATCAATAAGGAAAAAAGGACTGTAATTGTGCGCATATCTTTATTTTTGCACAAAAATAGTCCAAAAATGAGAAACCTACACCTTGTATTATTGCTTTTGATTTTTGCTGCCTGTGGTCAAAAACAACAGAAGCAAGACCCCCAAGAAGAGACGGCGCAAAATACTGCGCCTGATAATCTGCTCATCTATCCGGAAGAGACGCATTTTAAATCATTGCGTCAAGTCACTTTTGGAGGCGACAATGCTGAAGCCTATTGGCGTTTTGACGATCAGCAACTTCTTTTTCAATCAAACAATGCCGATTGGGGCGTAGGTTGCGATCAAATGTTTCTCATGAATGTCGATGAAGAATTTTCAGCCAATCAACCTCCGATGATTTCAACGGGAAAGGGACGAACCACATGTGGTTATTTTTTACCGGACAACACTCATTTCGTCTATGCTTCAACACATTTGGATAATGAGGCCTGTCCTGAGGTTCCCTTGAGAAAAAACGGTAATTACGTTTGGCCGGTTTACGATAGCTTCGATATTTTCGTGGCAGACCTACAGGGCAATATTACCGGGCAACTCACTAATGAACCCGGTTATGATGCTGAAGCCACTGTCTCTCCAAAGGGGGACAAAATTGTATTTACCTCAACGAGAAGTGGGGATTTAGAATTGTATACCATGAATATTGACGGCTCGAATGTCACGCAAATTACCGATGAGCTAGGTTATGATGGCGGCGCATTTTTCTCGCCCGATGGCACCCAAATTATTTTCCGTTCTTCACGACCAAAAACACCTGAAGCCATCGAAAAATACAAGACTTTATTGGCAGATGGACTCGTGGAACCTACAGAAATGGAATTGTTTATCTGTAATGCCGACGGCTCTGACCGACGACAGTTAACGCGTTTGGGCAATGCAAACTGGAGTCCATTTTTTCACCCGAGCGGGGACAAAATATTATTTTCCAGTAATTTCGAGGCTGAGCGCGGATTTCCTTTCAATCTTTATATGATTGATACCGACGGAAAGAATCTAACGCGTATTACGCAGAGTGAAACCTTTGACGCCTTTCCGGTCTTTAGTAATGACGGCAAGTATTTAGTGTTTTCCTCAAATAGAAATAATGGGGGAACACGTGATACAAACTTGTTTATTGCCGAGTGGCAGGATTAAACTAACAGGCCATGAAGGCCCTGCGGCATAACCATATTGCTTTACTCGCGGTTACTTTCCTGCTGCTTTGCATCGGTTATTTCCTCATTGGGCATCATATAAGCCGAAGCCAAACCAATATCCTTCTTAGCGCCTACGCTGGATTATGGTTATTGAGCTGGCCTTGGTTGCGTGTGGTGAGCGCCCCACTAGATAAGGGCTTAACCTCATGGAAGAAGGATTTATATGCAGGCCTAATCCTCAGGATTTTACTGATTTTCTCTTGGCCTAGTCTCTCACAAGATGTTTATCGATTTTTATGGGACGGCGCCTTATTTGCTCAAGGAATTTCACCCTATTTATACACGCCAAATTCAATAATCAATCAGCAAGAACTCCTGGGCATAACGCTCCCAAACTCCGGGGCGTTGTTAAGTGCCATGGGGTCTTTGAGCGCCAATAATTTCAGCAATTACCCCCCGATAAAACAATTGATCTTCGCCCTACCTCATTGGCTCGGTATTCGTGGGATTATAGCGCAAATATGGGTTTTAAGAATCATTATAATTCTGGCAGACATGGCCGTATTTTTCTTGGGCCGTCGCTTATTGTTAAATCGTTCATTGAATCCTAAATACATCAATTGGTACTTCTTAAACCCATTGATCATCCTTGAATTGACGGGGAACGGTCACTTTGAGGGACTTATGGCCGTGTGTATTTTGGCCAGCATTTTGCTGCTGGAGCGCAAAAAATATTTGACTTCAGGCATCATGTTGGGCATAGGAATTGGCCTTAAACTAATCCCCTTGATGCTCCTTCCGGTCCTCGGGGCATTCGTCGCAGGTAGATGTAAAAAAAGTCAAACGATCAAACCCATACGCTTATTTATTACGGGAGTTATTGGGACTCTAGGGCTTATATTTCTCCCTATGCTCAGCGCAGAAACAATAGCCCATTACACAGCAACAACAGGTCTTTGGTTTACAAAATTTGAATTTAATGCCAGTATATATTATGTGCTGCGCTGGATCGGATTTCAGTGGAAAGGTTATAATCTTATTGCCCAAATTGGACCCGCACTCTCCTTAATTACCGCGCTCAGTATTTTTTATTTAAGTTATCGGGTTTGGACCCAAAAAAGCAATATTTACCAAGCGATGATGGGGTCCATTTTAATTTACCTGCTCTGCGCCACCACAGTACATCCTTGGTATTGGACCACGGTGCTGGCATTAAGTATACTGACACAAAGCCGTATCGGTTTGTTGGGGAGTATGCTCGTATTTCTAAGTTATACGGCCTACGGAGAAGAACTAGTCCAAGAGTCATGGCTTTGGCTTAGTCTAGAGTATTTGCTTCTTTTTGCCTATCTATTTTGGGAACTCAAAAATTCTAAAGCCCAAAAGGATCAATGGGCAAAAACCTCATCGTCTTGATCAAAACACTTAAACTCAATCAAAAATCCATTAGGATCTTTGACAAAAAATGAGCGGTGTGCCCCCACGCGACCCGCTAAAAACTCGGTGGCCGGAGTGTGCAAAAATTCTTCTCTTTCTAAACGATCATGAAGTTCATTCCAGGCCGCAGGTTTTAACACCACGCCAAAATGAAACGAGGGCAAAATAGTTTTCTCAAAACTATAATTAGGGTAGTCGAATCGAAAGGCCCCACATTTAGTATAGGTAATTTGATGGCCAAAAAGATTAATATCGCACCATAAATTTGATTGGCGCCCAACCGTGGCGCCAATAATTTCGGTAAAAAAACGACGCGTTGCCTCCAAATGGCGACAAGGCAAAGACAAATGGAATTGTGGATTCATGATCTTTAGATAGAAATCAATTATTATTTAATAATCTTCCTCTTCACCGTCCTCATCGGATAATTCAGGGGTATCTGTGCTGTCTTTTTCTTCGTCGTCGTAATCATTGTCGTCATCTTGAAAGCTTTCCATGGTATCCGCCAGACGCTTGCTGACTTTGACCAAATAAATGGTATCCTCTGTGCGTACCTCTACGGCCTCAACGACTTCATTTTTGGCATTTCTAAAAGTAATAATGTCCTCTTGTTCGTAACCATAGGGAAATTTATCAACCAAGAGGTCAAGTATTTCGTTGTTTAGTTTCTTGTAATCTACGATGACACGTCTCATAATTAATAGTCTAATAAATAAGCAAAAATTAATGGGGCCACAATGGTGGCGTCACTTTCTATAATATATTTGGGCGTATGGATATCCAATTTACCCCAAGTAATTTTTTCATTAGGCACGGCCCCAGAATAACTTCCATAGCTGGTGGTTGAATCACTAATTTGACAAAAATAACTCCAAAACGGTGTGTCTGTTCGTTCCATATCTTGATAAAGCATAGGCACCACACAAATTGGGAAATCACCGGCAATCCCCCCTCCAATTTGGAAAAAGCCAATGCCCTTATTTGAGTTGGCGGTATACCAATCGGCCAAAAAGGTCATGTACTCAATTCCTGATTTCATCGTCGAGGCCTTGAGCTCTCCTTTGAGCACGTAACTGGCAAAAATATTACCCAGGGTACTGTCTTCCCAGCCAGGCACAACCATAGGCAGGTTTTTTTGCGCTGCGGCATACATCCATGAATCCTTTAGGTCAATTTCATAATACGGCTCTAAAACCCCGCTAAGAAGCAATTTGTACATGAATTCATGCGGAAAATAACGCTCATTGCGCTGCTCGGCTTCTTTCCAAATGTCAAATATATGTCCCTGAAGTCTGCGAAAGGCCTCCTCTTCTGGAATGCAGGTATCGGTTACGCGGTTCAGCCCACGCTCGAGTAATGCCCACTCCTGTTCTGGAGTAAGATCACGGTAATTTGGGACACGCTCATAGTGCGAGTGCGCCACTAAATTCATAACGTCTTCTTCCAAATTAGCCCCCGTAGATGAGATAATATGCACCTTATCTTGGCGAATCATATCCGAAAATATTTTTCCCAATTCGGCGGTACTCATTGCTCCGGCTAAAGACACTAACATTTTGGACCCTTGATTGAGCTGCTCTTGGTACCCTTTGGCTGCATCGACTAAGGCCGCGGCGTTAAAGTGCTTGTAGTACTTTTGTATAAATTCTGATATTGGTTTTTTACTCATCGCTTTCGCTGTTAAATTTAGGCAGAGATTTTTTGAAGGTTTCATTAAAGTTACTTTCAAAAGTATCTTCAGAATCAATGCCATCAAATTTATAGGATAACATTTTGTAATAAAGTTTCGCCGCCAAAAAATCAGAACTTTTTTCCTCTTCTCTTGGACAGAGCTCCACTATGTCAAACCCAACCACATTGCGCTGCTCAAATACACGACGCAAAAAATCAAGGGTTTCGTACCAGAGCAAGCCTCCTGGCTCAGGCGTTCCTGTAGAAGGCATAATCGAAGGATCAAAGGCGTCGAGGTCAAAGGTGATAAATACATTCTCGCCAAGAGCCTCAATAACACTATCCATCCAGTATTCTTCACTCACCATTTCATGAGCAAACCATGTTTTCTCCGGATCCATGACCGTAGTCTCTGCAACATCCATACTGCGAATACCCACTTGAACCAAATTGGTCGTTTGACTGGCTTCATAAACTGCACAGGCGTGGTTACACGTAGAGCCCTCATAGGTCGCACGCAAATCTGCGTGTGCATCGATATGCAAAACAGTTAAGTCATCAAAACATTCGTTAAATGCCCGAATTGTCCCAATAGAAATACTGTGTTCGCCACCAAAAATGGTCACAAATTTATTGCGTAGAATATATTCCTTCACTGTTTTATGAACCTTGGCAACTACTGCCTCAGGACTGCTCTTCTCGTCAATGGCATCGGCCAAATACACGCCTTGCTTGTAAACCTCGCTTTCGGTTTCAATATCGTATAACTCCATGTTCTCAGAGGCTCTTAAAAAAGCCTCTGGGCCTTTATCAGCCCCTTTTTGCCAGGTACTGGTTCCGTCGTAAGGCACGGGAATTAAAACGATTTTACTCGTGTCAAGACTGCTGTAAGCTGCAGGGATTCCCGCATAAGTTCTAGTGCTCATAACCTAAAATTGATAGTAATTGTTCGCTTGTTTGCTGTGGCGTAAATACCGAAGTTTCTAGTTTTCCTTCGGAATCTTTTTGAATTAAAATATGTTTTGGTGATGGGATTAAACAGTGTTGTAATCCACCGAAGCCCCCTATGGATTCTTGATAGGCCCCGGTGTTAAAGAATCCTATGTACAATGGCCTGTCTTTTTTAAACTTAGGCAAATAAATAGCATTCACGTGTTGTTCACTATTGTAATAATCATCGCTATCACAAGTTAAGCCTCCCAAAAGCACACGTTCATATTCATCATACCAACGATTTACAGCCAGCATAATAAATCGCTTATTGATGGCCCAAGTATCCGGCAAGGTGGTGATAAATGATGAATTGATCATATTCCACTTTTCACGATCGTTCTGCTGCTTTTGATGCAGAATCTCATAAATCGCTCCGCCACTCTCTCCTACAGTAAAACTGCCAAATTCAGTAAAGATATGGGGAACAGGGACCCCTTCTGAGGCACAAGTGATATTGATTTGATTGATGATTTCATCAATCATGTAATTGTAATCATAATCAAAGGCCAGTGAATTTTTTATAGGGAATCCACCCCCAATATTAAGACTGTCTAAGGTGGGGCAGACTTTCTTCAATTTGGTGTAGACCTTGAGACACTTCAGGAGCTCATTCCAATAATACGCATTATCCTTAATCCCCGTATTGATGAAAAAGTGAAGCATTTTTAATTCTACCTTGTCATTATACTTGACTTGGTCTTCGTAAAAAGGAACGATGTTTTTATAACCAATACCCAATCTCGAAGTATAAAACTCAAATTTTGGTTCTTCTTCTGAGGCAATACGAATACCGATCTTAAAGTCACGCTCAATGGCATCACCTAAAAGTGCTAGTTCTTCGTAATTATCAATTATTGGGATACAATTCTCATGGCCGGAGTTAATCAAACGTCCTATGTTCTCGATGTATTCCTCACGCTTGAATCCATTACAAATCACAAAGGTGTCCTTGGTGATTTTACCCTCTTTCTTGAGATTCTCTACGATATTGATATCGTAGGCCGATGAGGTCTCAATGTGAATATCGTTGCTCAGGGCCTCGACTAAGATGTGTTTAAAATGAGAACTTTTCGTACAGTAACTATAATTGTAAGTGCCCTTATAATCGTGCTTTTCAATCGCACGGGCAAACCAAGTCTTAGCCCTTTGGATATTTTCTGAAATTTTTGGCAGATAGGTGAACTTTAGCGGCGCGCCATAGGTTTCAACCAAATTCATTAAATCAATATCGTGAAATTTTAGATGGTCTCCATCAAGTTTGAATTCTTCTTGAGGAAACTCGTAAGTCTGATCGATGAGATCAATGTATTTTGTGTTCATTTATTTTTGTTGCCTTACCGAAAATAAGCGGTGTTAATAATAATTGTGATTAAGAGTAAAATATGAAGTAACTCATACAATTATTGGCAACAAAGCCCAGATCTTTTTGCGTAAAAGATGAGCGGTGCGCGGAATCAAAAAAACGGAAGCTAGCTTTAAATTTCGGTCGCTTACCTGGTAAGCAGTTTTTGAATATGACTTCCTTTTTTTCAAAAACCCGAAGGTAGAAACTTGGTTCACTCGTTCAGCTAAGAAACAGGGCAAATGTAATTTATTTTTTGAAAAACAAGCAAAATGTTTAAAAAAAATAAACTGCTCTAATTCTATTTTAAAGCATTGAAAATAAGCTTATTTCATCATCGTTTAGATGACGATAACGCCCTCTCGGAAGATCTTTTTTGGTCAGGTGGGCCAAGGCGACACAATCGACTTTAACCACTTGGTAGCCCAAGTGCTCGAACAGCTCTCTAATAATGCTACTGCCCATGTTCTTAATTCGCAATCCCACCTCTTTTTTCGCGGCGTTAGCGACATAACTCACTTCCTCAACAATTACTGTGCGGCCATCGACACTTTGACCTTCTCTTATCTTGAGTAAGTCCTCATTTTTTAGATTTTTATTGAGCTCCACATGAAAGAGTCTCGGCAAACCCTTTTTGTGTAACTTATTCATGAGGCGATCATCATTGGTAAATAAAAACAATCCCGTCGCATTGCGGCCTAATCGTCCTACTGGGGCTACTCGGGCATTTGTCGCATTGGCAATCAAATCCATTACGGTTAACCCCTTGGACTCACTTGTGGTCGAAGCCACTGCCTTTGGTTTATTGAGTAAAACATAGGTCGGAGGCTCTTGCTGCAATCGACGGCCATCAAATTTGACCTCGTCGCCTGCTTGTACCAGGTAGCCCATAGTATTGACCACTTTATTATTCACAGTCACTAAGCCTGAAGCAATATAAGTATCGGCCTCACGACGAGAACAAACCCCGCTATTGGCGATAAACTTATTCAGGCGTGTCCCATCACGCTTAGGTTCAGTCACTTTTTGAGGTTTTGTAAAAGTAGGCCGTCCCCCTTTACCCCCTTGCCCCCCTTGACCAAGTGGCTTCCTGTTTTTTTGAACAGGACGATCTCCTGTAGGTTTACGGGTGGCCGATGTCGCCTTGGGCGAACCACTTTTTTTCTTAACCATTAGATGGGTGAATTGAATTTAGGGCACAAAGATAGACAATAAAAAATGTCTCTTCCTTTGACTTGAGCGACTTCTTTTTGCAGCGATTTAAAACCAACCGTAAATGAGTCGTTCGGGATTGAGTAAAACGATACTAAATACCCCCACAATGATCCCCAACCTTAGCAAGGCGTGTAAGATTAAGTAATCCCGCCGCTCCCTGGCACGCCACAACAATAAGGCCCCATAGGGCAGAATAGCCATCGTCATATAAAAGTAATAGCGCATGGCGTGAATATCGTAATACAAAATCAAGACCATAGAAGGCACGAAGGTCAGTGCAATCAAAAGAATCCCGATAATTTTAGCCCAGCGAACTCCATACACCACGGGAATGGTTTTATACCCGAGAACTAAATCCCCGGTTAAATTTTCAAGGTCCTTGAGCAATTCCCGTGAAGCCAAAAGAAGCAACAAAAAGCAAGCATGAACCACAATAATCGAAGAGAAGGATTTAAAATAAACCACCAAGATAAAAAGGGGCATGACCGACAAAATTGCTGAGGTCAAATTGCCTATAAAGATGATTTTTTTGAGTCGGTGTGAATAATACCACATCAAAAATATAAACCCAGAAAAAAAAAGAGCCGCCTGAAATGAAACCGCACTAGCGGCCAGAACAGAAGCAAAATTGAGGATAAAATACCCTGAAAGTTTGGTCTGCTGACGCAACATTTGATCGAGTTTACTTCGTCGAGGACGATTGATCAAGTCCTTCTCTTGATCGTAAAAATTATTGATGATATAGCCTCCAGCGATGGATAATGCCGTAGCCAAAATAAGCCACCATAAGTTTCCCGATAACAATACCTCGCTCAGGGGCGCTTCAGGAGACAAAATAAATGCTGCGGTGAATAACTGCGCTGCGATCATCAGCGCAATGGCATAACCACGTACTACAGAGACTAGACTAAGTAGTTTGAGCAAAATTATTTTTTGAGGGCGTGAGACCATGAGCCCGATGTTTTAAGGCTAAAATTGATAGACTACCTCGAGTTTGTAATCTTTCAAGACCGCTTTAGCTTGATCTAAATCTTGGGTAAATCCGAGCATATAGCCTCCGCCGCCTGAGCCACAAAGCTTTAAGTAGTATGCGTTGGTTTCTAAACCGCGTTGCCAGAGCTCATGAAATTGTATCGGGATCATCGGCTGAAAGTGATCTAAAACGACTTTAGAGAGTCGTTTAATATTGCCAAAGAGTGACCCAACATCTCCCTTTAAGAAATCCTCGACACAGCAATCAGTATAGGTGACAAATTCATTTTTCAGCATGCTCCGAAATCCCTCGTGCTTCATTTTTTCCATGAATAACTGGACCATAGGTGCCGTTTCCCCTGTCATTCCGCTGTCGAGCAAAAATACGGCCCCTCCAGTATTGGTTTGCGACGGGATTCCTGCCGGTTCAATATGTTCCTGGGAGTTGATCAAGATGGGCAAACTCAAATAACTATTCAGTGGATCAAGGCCAGAGGATTTTCCGTGGAAAAATGACTCCATCTGGGCAAAAGCCGCTTTTAAGGTCAAAAGTTTTTCACGGGTCAGGTTTTCTAAAACGGTTATTTTGTCGATCGCATAACGATCGTAAATGGCGGCGACAAGCGCTCCGCTACTGCCCACACCATAACCCTGAGGAATACTTGAGTCAAAATACATCCCTTGGGAAAGATCTTGAGTCATTTGAGTCAGGTTGAAACGTGTCAATGGTTGATCGCCTTGTTCTATCTGCGCTAAGTAGGCACAAAACGCGGTTAAATGCGTGTTGGACTTTTTGGTTTCTGGAGTTTCAACATCCGGAATAATCAAGGCCCCTTTGTAAAAATTATACGGGATGGAAAGCCCCTTGGAATCTTTGATGATGCCGTATTCTCCAAAGAGTAATATTTTCGAGTAAAATAAAGGTCCTTTCATGGCATCTTTTGTGGTAAAATTAGACTTTTTTAACGCCCTGACCAACTTGATCCTCAATAAATTGACCGCCTTGACAATGTTGGCTCAAATCATTTTTAATCCAGGGCATAAGCTGTGGGGTAAAATCAGCGGGGTACAGCAGGTGCACATTGGCTCCGGCGTCAAGCGTAAAACAAACGGGAACGTTCTGGGTGCGTCTGAATAAACGAATCTTTTCAATGATCGCAAGGGTATTGGGCTTCATAAGCAAATAAGAGGGATTTGAGGTCATCATCATGGCGTGGAGCGACAAGGCCTCGGACTCGACTAGGGCACAAAATTCTTGGGTGTCTCCGTTGGCCAAAACAGTGAGAAGCTTCTTGAGATTGGCTTGGGCCTGTTCAAAACGCTGATGAGCAAAGGGATGATCATGCATTAAATTATGGCCCAGGGTACTGCTGACTTCTTTCTCTCCTTGATCGACCAAAAGGATGGTGTCTTTGTAATTTTTGAACACCGCATGAACCTCATGTTCCAAAACGCAAGCATATAAATCGCTTGATGCAGGCAACGCGGGGTGTGCTCCCCAATACATCAGAGGCCCGAGTACTGAGCGGGACGCACTACCACTGCCTAATCGCGCTAAAAAAGAAGTCTTCTGAGCACGTAATTCAGGAGTTAAGGGGTGCAAGGACCAAGAATTTTCTAATTCCATGAGGGCCCCGGCTAAGGCAGCAAATCCACTGGCGGAACTGGCTATGCCGCTGCCGTGCGGAAATGTATTTTCTGTATCGATTCGCCATTGAAACGATCGGATCCATGGCATATGCGCCTGAATTCGATTAAAAAAAGTAGCAATTTTCGGCGCAAATTCTGGCTTAGCGCTTCCTTCTACAAAAACTTCAAAGTTTGAATGATCCGGCGCACGACCTATGCCTTGTGACTCCTTTGATTGCTCAGAAAATGGAGTGTAGCTCAAAGTGGTCTTTGTGAGACAATTACTCAGCGTAAAACTAATACTCGCATTTTTTGGAATTTGTCCCTGAGATTTACCCCAATATTTCACTAAAGCGATATTGCTCGGTGCCGTTACCGTTATTGACCCACGCGCACTCGGAAGTTCAAGCTGAGGCAGTGTCAAAAAAGATGCTGTAATCATGGGCGATGTATTAATGAAGACCGTCGCAAAGATAACGAAAACCCAAAGGTCAGCGAAACATCAGATGTTTTTTAGAAGCGGTGCGCCAATGGGCTTGATGGGCATAATCGACAAAATACACCTGGAGGTCTGCCTGATGGGCATGATCCACGAAAAAAACCAACTTATCCGCTTGATGGGGATATGCAGTAAAGAACCAAAGCCCTTCGTTTCCCTTGACTTGATGGGCATAATCCACACGATAAACAGATAAGTCCGCCTGGTGGGCATAATCCACTACAAATACTCTAAGATCCGCCTGATGGGCATATTCTGTACTGAATACTTTTTGACTCCAGATATTTTGAGAGAGAAGACCAAAAAGCAGCCCGAATAATAAAAATGTTCGCATGCCTATGAAATGAATAATTCACTTAAAATCAACACAATAAATATGCCGTTTTTCAAACTAAAAAAAGATGACTAATCTCCTTGGATTTTTGAACTTTGGCTCCTACATTTGCGCTTTATTTTTAACCAGTCTAAATAAAATTAGAGATGTCGAAAAGTAGAACGAGACTAAGCCTTAGTGTGATTTTAAGTTTTACGACTGCCCTAATCTTGTCCCAAGAGACGGCAACCTCTATCCCGACGGACTCCCTAAAAACAAGCCAACGCCTTCAAACCGTAATTCTCTCTTACAATTCGGTTTTAGATGGATTTAGCGCTGAGCAACGCACTGGTTCCGCACAAAAGCTCACCAAACAAGAGATTAAAAAAATTGGCACACTGGATCCCAACCGATTGTTTCAGCGGGTGGCAGGGATTCAGGTTTATGAGGAAGACGGTTTTGGGCTAAGACCCAATATCAGCATGCGGGGCACCGCCCCCCAACGCAGTGCAAAAATTAACTTAATGGAAGATGGTATTTTGATGGCTCCAGCGCCTTACAGCGCCCCTGCAGCCTACTATTTTCCTTCCCTGGGGCGCATGGATGCCATTGAGGTCTACAAGGGAAGCAGCCAAATAGAGTATGGTCCAAATACCTCTGGAGGGGCAATTAACTTTTTGTCTGCGCCGCTTCCTCAGGATTTTACATTCGAGGCCCAAGGAACAGCGGGAAGATTTAATACCAATAATCAGCAAATTTCCTTTGGAAACAAACACCAAGACTTTTCGTATATCGCTCAGTGGTTGGGCTACCAAAGCAATGGATTCAAACAGATCGACGGGGGTGGACCTTCAGGATTTAACAAACAAGATGTGCTGGGAAAATTTCAATGGACCCCCCAATCACTTGGTAAAAAACATGCCCTGATTTTTAAAGTAGGCTTTGCTCAAGAGGAGGCCAACGAAACTTACCTTGGGCTCAGTCAGGAACATTTTGATCAAAATCCATTGAGACGATACGCCTCCTCCTCTAAAGATCAAATGAAGTCCTATCATCAACAATTTAGTCTAACCCATCTTTGGTCGCCCAATAAATTCATCAGTTTAAAAACTGTAGGATACAATAATATTTTTCGCAGAAATTGGTATAAACTTGACAAGGTCACCGCACAAGGAGAAACCCTGAGTCTTGCCCAAATTCTGAATGATCCAGAAACGTTTCCTCTGGCCTATCAAAGCCTTACTGGTCCCGATAATTTAGACCAAACGTCTTTGGCCGTCAAAGCCAATAATCGACGATATTTTTCTCGTGGAATCCAAAGTCAACTCGATTGGCAATCTCGGTCAGACCCAACCAGAGGTTTGAGTATCGGAATAAGAGTGCACCAAGACGCGGAAGACCGATTTCAATGGGTGGATACGTACCGACTGGAAAATCAAAAAATGAATTTGATCGACAAAGGAATTCGTGGGAGTGATGCCAATCAAATAAAAAAAGCAACGGCTTTATCAGGTTTTGTTTTACTGACGCAAAAAATTGGAAAATTCACCCTAAAACCAGGTATTCGTCTCGAATCGATAGCGCTGAGGGCTGTGGATTACGGACCATTGAATCTCGACCGTATTGGCCTCCCTACAGAGAACACCCTAAACACAAATTTTGTCGTCATTCCGGGATTAGGTTTCTGTTATAAATGGGACAATCAAACGACCGTATTTGGTGGTTTGCATAAAGGATTCTCCCCGCCCGGCTTTACCCCAGAACAAGAATCTGAAATCAGCTGGAATAATGAATTAGGGCTGCGTCACAATCAAAATAATTTTAGTGCCGAAGCAGTAGGTTTTTTCAACCACTTTGAGCGCCTTTTGGGCAGTGACCTCGCCGCTGCTGGTGGTTACGGCAATAACGAGCGTTTCAATGCAGGAAGTGCTCGAGTATGGGGTCTAGAGACGAATATTGCGCAGCAATTCACCCTGAGTAAATCCAAAAAAATAGTCCTCCCCATTAGCCTCGTGTATACCTGGACTAAAAATAGTTTTCTCTCGGCGTTTGAGAGCGACAATGCCCTCTTTGGCTCGGTCCAACCTGAAGATGAAATGCCTTATATTGCGCCACATCAGGGCAGTCTTATGATCAGCCTAACGCATCCCCGCTGGTCGGCTCACCTCAACACACGATACCAAAGTGCCCAGCGCAGTGTGGCAGGTCAAGGCCCGATAGGACCGAACCAAATAATCCCCCAACGCACGATCATAGACCTCGCCTTAAATTATCAAATCAGTGCGGCCTGGGGCACCCAGTTATCGGTGATCAATGCCACTGATCAAGTCTATCTAGCGGCGCGCCACCCCGCTGGATTGAGACCAGGCCATCCGCGAGGGATTTCCTTAAGTTTGAATTACCGGTATTGAGCACCCCTCCAAATTAAGCCCAAACCTCAGCCCTTGAATCGAGCAAAGTCCGCAGAGTCAAACGCTCAATTAAACGCAGAATCAAACGCTCGATTAAACGCAGAAATAATCCTCTTGACCTAAAATAAAAAACCCGGAAGAAATTCCGGG
>ERZ888423.1844-NODE-1844-length-17167-cov-7.756370_pt1 | contig 17167 bp, 12 predicted proteins | sample MGYA00520523_ERZ888423 | MGnify/ENA primary metagenome ERZ888423 (study PRJEB32303, sample SAMEA104408611) | aquatic metagenome | biome: Brackish water; feature: Pelagic; material: water | place: Baltic Sea | collected 2014-06-08T10:24:00 | depth 30,27 m ...
GGCGCAGGGGCAACCGGCGCAGGGGCTGCGGGTGCGGCCGCGGGGGCAACCGGCGCAGGGGCTGCGGCCGCGGGTGCGCTGACTTTGAAGCCGTTGACGATGGCTTCGGTGGCGTCTGCGGCGGCCACGACCTGATCGACGCTGGTGGTCACCGACAACGACACAAGGTATTGATCGGGGCCTGAGGTGGCGATCACGTGGCGGCGCGACGCGTTCAGCGTCATGGCGTTCTCACGGTATGTGCCTTCGATCAGTGACGACGGCATGCCGCTGTGGTTGGCGAACGACGCTTTGGTGGACCGCCAGGCCGGCAGCTGTTGGCTGTCGACGAACCCGTGGCTGATGGCCTCCATAGGATCGAACTGGCCGATCAGCTTGTACACCACTACTTGCGCGTTCGACGTGTGCAGCCCGTTACCGCCCACCCGATCGGCGATCACGGCGAACGCGTCGGTGACGTTGGGGTCGGGGATGTTTGCCCAGCCCTGCGGCATCGGCAGCACGATGTTGAGCGCGCGGAAGCCTTGGCTGGACTGCGGCTCGAGCGCGACGCCTGCGCCGGCGAAGTATTCCTGGAGCGTTCCCGAGGTCGCCGGGGTGATGGTGACCGGCGGTGGCGCGGGCACAGCCGGCGGCGCGGCCGCGGCGACGCCGGCCGCCGCCGGATCGGTGGCGGGCGCCACCACGGCTTGGGGTGCCACGGCTTGGGGTGCCACAGCTTGGGGTGCCACAGCTTGGGGTGCCACAGCTTGGGGTGCCACGGCTTGGGGAACCCCCGTCGCGGTCTGCGTCACGGTCGCAGTGGTTGGCTGCGGCAACTGCGGTTCCGTCGGCTGGGCGGAGGCTGTCGCCCCCGCAAGGCTCAGCACGCTTGCGGCACCGAAAGCGGCGCCTCCTGCCAGAATCCGCCAACGGCGGGCGATTTCACTCATCGACTGCAGTCCTCTAGGTCCATCTCACGTCTGTTCCCGACAACGCCGGGATTGCCACTATTCGAGTCAGGCGACGAATGTATCCACGGCCGCCACGCTGTTGCCAGGCTTGAACTCCACCTGGGACCAACCCCTGACGCATCCGCAACGGAACCGAGACCAAGGCGAGGTCCGGAAATTGGCGATCTGGGCTCCGAACAGTTCGTCGATTAGTGAGCTCTCACACGCTCCAGTGAGTTCGCGGGAGAGGTGGACCTCATCCAGTGGGCGCGTTCTCGAGGCATCTACCCTCAGACGGCTTGCCGCTGGTTTCGTAAAGGGATGCTGCCGGTTCCGGCGGTTCGGGGCAATGGACGCACGGTGCTGGTTTCCCCGGATGGGCCGGCGGGTTCTGTGGTGTCGGATAACACCCACCACCGTTGGCCAAGACCGTTCGGGCCACAACCGAGCAGAACTCACTTCCGCTCACTAACCAGGAACGGTGCTTATACCCTGATGGCGTGACCGAAACGCCGACTGCGCAGCCTGCCTCCGCCGCCGACACCCCGCAGCACCGCTATACCGCCGAACTGGCGGGTCAAATTGAGCGGACGTGGCAGGAGAAGTGGTTACGGTGGGGGACTTTCGATGTGGCCAACCCCGTCGGTTCGTTGGCACCCACCGACGGCGCTCCAGTGCCCGCCGACAAAATGTTCGTCCAGGACATGTTCCCCTATCCGTCCGGTGAGGGCCTGCACGTCGGCCACCCGCTGGGATATATCGCCACCGACGTGTATGCGCGGTACTACCGAATGACAGGGCGCAATGTCCTGCACGCCTTGGGCTTTGATGCTTTCGGTCTGCCCGCCGAGCAGTACGCGATCCAGACGGGCACGCATCCGCGAACCCGGACTGAGGCCAACATCGTGAACTTCCGTCGCCAGCTTGGGAGGCTTGGCCTCGGCCACGATTCGCGGCGCAGCTTCTCCACCACCGACGTTGACTACTACAAGTGGACGCAGTGGATTTTCCTGCAGGTATTCAACGCCTGGTTCGACCCTGCTGTCGGCAGATCCCGTCCGATTTCCGAGCTGATCGCCGAGTTCGACGCCGGGACCAGATCGGTCGGCGAGGGGGGCAACTGGTCAGAGCTCGACGCCGCCGGCCGTGCTGACGTGGTCGACGGCTACCGGCTGGTCTATCTCGCCGATTCGGTCGTGAACTGGTGCCCGGGCCTGGGGACGGTACTGGCCAACGAGGAAGTCACCGGTGATGGCCGCAGCGAGCGTGGAAACTTCCCGGTTTTTCGGAAGCGGTTGCGGCAGTGGATGATGCGGATCACCGCCTACTCCGACCGGTTGCTGGAGGATCTCGATCTGCTGGACTGGCCCGAAAAGGTCAAGACCATGCAGCGAAACTGGATCGGCCGCTCGACCGGGGCGACGGTGTTCTTCGCCGTTGACTCGGTACCCGAAGCGGGTGACATCGAGGTGTTCACCACGCGGCCGGACACGCTGTTCGGCGCGACGTACATGGTGCTGGCCCCCGAACACGAACTGGTGGAACAGCTCACCGCCGAGGCATGGCCGCCGGAAGTCGATGCGCGATGGACTTTCGGAGCGGCAACGCCAGCCAAGGCGGTGGCCGCCTATCGGGGGGCGATTGCGGCGAAGTCCGACTTGGAGCGCCAGGAGAACCGTTCCAAGACGGGTGTCTTCATCGGCGCTTACGCGACGAATCCAGCGGATGGACAACAGATTCCGGTGTTCATCGCCGACTATGTGCTGGCCGGGTATGGTACCGGCGCGATCATGGCGGTGCCCGGTGGGGACCAGCGCGACTGGGATTTCGCCACTGAGTTCGGCCTACCGATTGTGGAAGTTGTACGGCGGGCAGGTGCGGCCGAACCCGGGGAAGCGGTTGCCTGCGAAGATATTTCGCAGGAGGCATACATCGGCGACGGTGTTTTGGTGAACTCGGGATTCCTCGACGGAATGGACGTGGACGCCGCCAAGTCGGCGATGAGCGAACGGTTGACGGCCGAGGGGCGCGGCCGGGTCCGCGTCGAATACAAGCTTCGAGACTGGCTTTTCGCCAGGCAACGGTACTGGGGCGAACCCTTCCCGGTTGTCTATGACGCCGTGGGCCGCGGTCACGGGCTGCCGGAGTCGTTATTGCCCGTAGAACTTCCCGAGGTGCCTGATTATGAGCCGGTGCTCTTCGATCCCGAGGACGCCGACAGCGAGCCATCACCACCGCTGGCGAAAGTGACCGACTGGGTAAACGTCGAACTGGACCTCGGCGATGGCCTCAAGCCCTACACCCGCGACACGAACGTCATGCCGCAGTGGGCGGGCAGCTCTTGGTACGAGCTGCGCTACACCGACCCATTCAATACAGAAGAGTTGTGCGCCAAGGAAAACGAGGCGTATTGGATGGGTCCGCGCCCGACCGAGCACGGCCCCGACGACCCAGGTGGCGTAGATCTCTACGTCGGCGGAGTCGAGCACGCCGTCCTGCACCTGCTCTACTCGCGGTTCTGGCACAAAGTGCTCTACGACCTCGGCCACGTCAGCTCGCGCGAGCCCTACAGACGGTTGGTAAACCAGGGCTACATCCAGGCGTTCGCCTACACCGACTCCCGCGGCGCCTACGTTCCGGCCGCCGAGGTCGTCGAGCGCGACGGCGGGTTTCACTGGACCGGGCCGGGCGGGGAGATACCGGTATCGCAGGAGTTCGGCAAGATCGGCAAGAGCCTGAAGAACTCAGTGTCGCCCGACGAGATCTGTGACAACTACGGCGCCGACACCCTGCGCGTCTACGAGATGTCGATGGGACCGCTGGAGGCATCGCGGCCGTGGGCGACCAAAGACGTCGTCGGTGCGCACCGGTTCCTGCAGCGGGTGTGGCGGTTGATCGTGGATGAAGAAACAGGAAAGACCACCACGACCGACGATCCGATGGACGAGCGAACGCTTCGGCTGCTGCATCGCACGATCGCGGGCACGGCCCAGGACTATGCGGCGCTGCGCAACAACACGGCGGCCGCCAAGCTCATCGAGTACACCAACCATCTGACCAAGCAGGTGGTGTCGGCGCGATCGGCGCTGGAGCCGTTGGTGCTGATGGTCGCGCCGCTGGCACCGCATCTGGCCGAGGAGTTGTGGGCTCGCCTCGGCCACACCGGCTCGCTGGCCCATGGCCCGTTCCCGTTGGCCGATGAGCAGTATTTGGTCGAGGACACCGTCGAGTATCCGGTGCAGGTCAACGGCAAGGTCCGCGGGCGGGTCACGGTCGCGGCCGACGCTGACGCCGACACCGTCGAAGCGGCGGCACTGGCCGATGAGAAGGTCGTCGGCTATCTGGACGGCAGGACACCCAAGAAGGTGATCGTCGTCGCCGGCCGCCTGGTCAACGTGGTCCTCTAGCCACCGCTAAACAGCGGGATTTCGGCGCACTTCGTCACGGTCAGCGTGACGAAATGCGCCGAAGTCGCCCGGCGTGGAACCGGGCGGCGCTGTCGGGCGTCAGCTCATATGTGTTGAACGACTATCTGCGCAAACACGACGGGGTCATCACGCTCGCCCAGGCACGAACGGCTGGGATGAGTAGGCAATCGGTCAACCGGCGAGTCCAGGCGGGGTGCTGGCGGCAGTGCTCACGTGGTGTGTACTTCGTAGAAGACCGACCGTTCAGCGAGGCTGCCCGCATACGCGCGGCGGTTTGGACATTCGGGGAACGAGCGGCGGCGAGCGGACTGACTGCCGCGTGGTGGCATGGTCTCACCGTGTTCGCGCCAGAGATCGTCGAGGTGACGGTTCCGCGCTGCGGGAGTGGCCGCAAGCGGTTCGGTGCTCGGGTGCGCCGCCGCGACCTGGCGCCCGCCGACGTGGTGCAGCGGCGGGGACTACGCGTCACTGCCCTGCCTCTGACGGCGATCGAGGCTGCAGTGCGCGGGCGTGGTGAGCCCAGGGTGATGGACCGGGCATTGCAGCGAGATGTCGGGCTCCGCGACATGTGGGCCACCCACCTACGCAACAAGGGCCGCTACGGTTCGCCGTCCGCGCGCATCCTTTTGCAGGCAGCCTCGGGTGGCGCGCACTCGGAGGCCGAGCGGCTTCTGGTCAAGTTGTTGCAGGAGGCGCGAATGACGGGCTGGCAAGCAAACTACCGCCTGGGTCGATACAAGATCGACATCGCGTTCGTTAGGGCCAAGGTGGCGATCGAGGTCGACGGTTGGGCGTTCCACGTCGGCCAAGAAGACTTCCAGCACGACCGTGAACGACAGAACACCATCGCTCTGCAGGGCTGGCAGGTGCTTCGGTTCACCTGGTTGGACCTGACCGAGTACCCGCAGCGGGTCCTAGCCACCATCCGCTCTGCGACTTCGGCGTAGAACGTCACGCACACCGTGACGAACTGCGCCGAAATCACCGCGGGCGGACGATGACCTCGTGGATGTGGGCGTCGCGCGGGGCGTTGACGGCGTCTGCGGTGATCTGCGCGACGGTTTGCGGACTCAAGAACTGTTCGGGGTTGTAGTCGCGGCCCTCGTAGGCGATGAGGTCCTCCTGCATCTCCGTCGCGATCCGCCCCGGATGAACCGACGTCACGCGCAAGGACGGCTCGTCGCTGCGCAGCGAGTCGGCGAATGCCCGTAACGCGAATTTGCTTGCAGAATACGACGCCAGCCCGGGGGACGCATTGATCCCGGATCCCGAGTTGATGAACACAACATGCCCGCCCGCGCCGCGCAGCGCGGGAAGCAGCTCGAGGGTGAGGGCAACCGCGCCAATCAGATTGACGGCCATAGTCGCGCGCCACTCGTCGACCGACGACTCCGCGACCCGGCCGGGGTAGGCCACCCCGGCGTTGTGAATCAGCACGTCGAGCTCGACGATCGGTTCGACAACGGCGGCGATCGAGCCTGGATCGGCGAGGTCGAAGGGCCAGGTGGTGGCGCCGAAACGCTCGGCGACGGCGTCCAGCCGTGGCGATGGACGCCCGGCCAGCAGCAGGGTGTGTGTCGGGGCCAGCGCATCGGCGAGAGCGGATCCGAGGCCGCCGGCAGCCCCGGTGATCATCGCGGTCGGCACACCAGAACACTACCGACACTGCACGCCGGCCCGAGAAGTCGCATCATGGAGTTGATGCCACACGATCCCAGCTTCGCGCCCACCCAACTGGCGGCGCGCGCCGCGTACCTGCTGCGCGGCAACGACCTCGGTGCGATGACCACCGCGGCGCCTTTGCTGTACCCCCACATGTGGAGCTGGGATGCCGCCTTTGTGGCGATCGGGCTGGCTCCGCTTTCGGTGGAGCGGGCCGTCGTCGAGCTCGACACACTGCTGTCGGCGCAGTGGAGCAACGGCATGATCCCGCACATTGTTTTCGCCAACGGTGTCGACGGGTATTTCCCCGGTCCGGCCCGCTGGGCGTGCTCGGCGCTGTCCGCCGATGCACCGCGTACCCGCCACACGTCGGGAATCATGCAGCCCCCGGTGCACGCCATCGCCGTGCAGCGCATCCTCGACCACGCCCGGACCCGCGGCCGGTCGACCCGCGCGGTCGCCGAGTTGTTCCTCGACCGACGCTGGGATGCGCTGGTGCAGTGGCACCGCTGGCTGGCCGAGAGTCGGGACCAGAACGAGAACGGCCGGGTGACCGTGTACCACGGCTGGGAGTCGGGGATGGACAACTCTCCGCGATGGGACAGCGCGTACGCCAACGTGATTCCCGGTGAGGTGCCGGAGTATCAGCGCGAGGACAACAAGATCAACACCGATGCCAGCCAGCGCCCCAGCGACCTGGAGTACGACCGTTATCTGTGGCTGGTCGAGGAGATGAAGGCCGCGCGCTACGACGACAAGCTGCTGCCCAAGGCGCTGAGCTTTGCCGTGGAGGATGTTTTTGTTTCGGCCATTCTCTCGGTGGCCTGCCAGGTGCTGGCCGAGATCGGGGAAGACCACAAGCGGCCGCTCGCCGACGTCCGTGACCTGTACGCGTGGGCCCACCGGTTCCGGGCGGGCGTCATCGGGACGACCGACCAACGAACCGGCGCGGCAAAGGATTACGACGTTCGTGCAGAGAAGTGGATAGCCACCGAGACGGTGGCGCAGTTCGCGCCGCTGCTGTGTGGTGGCCTGCCGCACGACAGGGAGCGGGCGCTGCTGCGGCTACTGGAGGGCCCGCGGTTCTGCGGCCATCCCGACCTCGCCTACGCGCTCATCCCGTCGACGTCGCCGGTGTCTCGCGACTTTCGCCCTCGCGAATACTGGCGCGGGCCGGTGTGGCCGGTGATGACCTGGCTGTTCTCGTGGTGTTTCGCCAGGCGCGGCTGGGCTGAGCGCTCGGCGATCCTGCGCCGGGAGGGCTTGCGCCAGGCCCGCGATGGAACCTTCGCGGAGTATTACGAGCCGTTCACCGGGGAACCGCTGGGCAGTATGCAGCAGTCGTGGACCGCAGCGGCGGTACTGGACTGGCTGGGCTGAGCAGTTATTCGGCGATGCGTTCGAGCGGGGCGAGGCCCTTGGCCAGCGCGTCGAGTTCGTCCTCGCTGAGCTTGCTGAGCAGTGCGGCCAGGTGAGCCTGCCGGGAGGCCAACGATTCCCGATGCTGGGCGAGTCCCTCGGGGGTGATGTCCACCAGGACTGCTCTCAGATCCGTGGTATCCCGGGAACGTTTGACCAGCCCCAGCTTCTCGAGTCTGCGGATCGCCACAGTGGTGGTGGGTGTGCGGACCCGCTCGCGAGCGGCCAGGTCGGTCATCCGAATCGGTCCCTGGTCGAGCAGGGTCAGCAGAATTGAGAGCTGGGCCAGTGTGAGGTCTCCAGAGGTGGAGGTCCGGCCGGTGTGGCGGAGTACCGACAGCACCTTGGAGAGAACGCGCTGCAGTTCGCCTGCGAGCTCGCGGACCTGCGGTTCTGTGTCCACCATGATTTGACAGTCTAACCTGTCGGGCCCGGCCAGTTGGCGCGCAAGACGCCGCGGCGGACCAACTTCGACAGCCACGATCCCGGCCGGCTCGGCCGGGTATCAAGACAGCAGCCCGCGCAGGATATCGATCAGCGCGCGCGGCTGGTCGCTCTGTACCGAGTGCCCGGAGTTCTCGACGATGTGGACGCGCTGAAATCCGGGCGCGGTACCGGCGAACGCCGCGGCGTCCTCGTCGTTGACGAAGAAGGAGTTGGCTCCGCGGACCAACGTGGTGGGGGTGGCTAGTCGGGGCACGTCGTCCCAGAGGTTCTCGAAGCCCTCTCCAGTGCGGATGGAGTCGTAACGCCACCTCCAGGTGTCGTCGTCGAGCTGGACCGCGTTGTGGAAAACCCCTCGCCGCAACGATTCCCGGTCGCGATGGGGTGCGGCCGCGACGGTAGCCTCGAGCATCGCCGCAAAGCTGGGAAAGATGCGCTCGCCCTGGGCCAGCGCCACCGTGCCCTTCTGTTCGGCGGTCATCTCGGCGTGGCGTTCGGGTGCCGACGGGGTGACGTCGACCAAAACCAGTCTGCGCACCAGGTCCGGTTCCGATACCGCCATCCGCATCGCGGTCAGTCCGCCCAGGGACATCCCGACGACCAGTTCAGCGTCGCCGGCGAGGTCGCGCACCATCGGCTCTACCGCGGTTGCGTTGAGCTTAGGTCCGTAGTCGCCGTCCTCGCGCCACGCGGATCGGCCGTGTCCGGGCAGGTCAACGGCCAGTGCGGGCAGGCCGAGACCGATGATGACGGTGTCCCAGGTGTGGGCGTTCTGGCCGCCGCCGTGCAGGAAGACGACCCGTGGTGCGTCGTCGCCGAACTTCAGCGCGCTGACCGCTGCTGAGTCGACCCGGGTCACGCCTGGCAGCGCACCCGTGACACCGGCCTGGCGGGCGTTCTCCTCCAGAAAGGCGAACTCCGACAGGCCGGCCAACTCGTCATCGGCGAAGGTGTCGCTCATGCGAGCGTCAGCCCTCGATGAAGTCCTCGAGCTGAGCGCGCGCGACATCGTCGGCCAGTTGCTTCGGCGGGCTCTTCATCAGGTAGGCCGAGGCGGCGACGACCGGCCCGCCGATGCCGCGGTCCTTGGCGATCTTCGCCGCACGGACCGCGTCGATGATGACGCCGGCCGAGTTGGGCGAGTCCCACACTTCGAGCTTGTACTCCAGGTTCAGCGGCACGTCGCCGAAGGCGCGGCCTTCCAGCCGGACGTAGGCCCACTTGCGGTCGTCGAGCCAACCGACGTGATCCGACGGGCCGATATGCACGTCCTTGGTGTTGAACTCGCGCTGCAGATTGGAGGTGACGGCCTGGGTCTTGGAGATCTTCTTGGACTCCAGGCGCGAACGCTCGAGCATGTTGAGGAAGTCCATGTTGCCGCCGACGTTGAGCTGCATGGTGCGGTCGAGCTGCACGCCGCGGTCCTCGAAGAGCTTGGCCATCACGCGGTGGGTGATGGTGGCGCCGACCTGGCTCTTGATGTCGTCGCCGACGATCGGAACGCCGGCGTCCTCGAACTTCTTGGCCCATACCGGGTCCGAGGCGATGAATACCGGCAGCGCGTTGACGAAGGCCACACCGGCGTCGATGGCGCACTGTGCGTAGAACTTGTCGGCTTCTTCGGAACCCACCGGAAGGTAGGACACCATCACGTCGACGTTCGCGTCCTTGAGCGCCTTGACCACGTCGACGGCCTCGGTGTCGGAGACCTCGATGGTCTCGGCGTAGTACTTGCCGATGCCGTCGAGCGTGGGGCCGCGCTGCACCGTGACGTTGGTCGGCGGCACGTCGGCAATCTTGATGGTGTTGTTCTCTGAGGCGAAGATGGCCTCGGAGAGGTCGAAGCCGACCTTCTTGGCGTCCACGTCGAACGCGGTGACGAACTTCACGTCGCGTACGTGGTAGCGGCCGAGCTTGACGTGCATCAGGCCGGGAACGGTCGCGTTCTCGTCTGCGTCCTTGTAGTACTGCACGCCCTGCACGAGCGAGGACGCGCAGTTGCCCACGCCGACGATCGCGACCCGGACGTCATTGCTTGCGGTCATGACGTTTTCTCCTCTTGTCCTACTCCGACTGCTGTTTGGCGAAGTACTGCGGGTGTTATTCACTGATGCACTGTTTGCTGTGTTCACGTTTGCTCCGCGCGGTCCTGCGCCAACTTTTCTGCCGCGATCAATTCGTTGAGCCAGGTGACTTCCCGTTCGCTGGACTCCAGGCCCAACTGGTGGAGCTGTCGGGTGTAGCGGTCGAACGAGTTGCTGGCCCGCGCGACCGCTTCCCGCAGGCTTTCCCGGCGTTCCTCGACCTGACGGCGACGGCCCTCGAGGATCCGCATCCGCGCCTCGGCTGGGGTTCGGTTGAAGAACGCCAGGTGGACTCCGAATCCATCGTCGGAGAAATTCTGCGGTCCGGTGTCGGCCACCAACTCGGTGAAGCGCTGCTTGCCGGCGTCGGAGAGCTGGTAGACGCGGCGGGCGCGGCGGACCTTGACGGTGCCCTCGGGGGCGGCGTCCTCGACGATCAGACCGTCGGCCTGCATGCGTCGCAACGCCGGATAGAGCGACCCGTACGAGAAGGCGCGGAATGCGCCGAGCAGGCCTGTCAGACGTTTCCGCAGCTCATAGCCGTGCATCGGGGATTCGAGTAGTAGACCCAGAACCGCCAGTTCCAGCATTCGGGCCACCTCCTCGCGCAATCTGGCCGTCGCTACGACGGCTCAACATCTCGCGCAACTGTATCGCGCCGATATATAAAGCGCTACATCGGCGTAACATTTCGTGCCTGAACTGGGGCGTCTTAAGTCGTGCGGGTTCGAGACTTAGTCGTGTGGGTACGAGACGCGCTTGATGCTGCCGTCCCCGTTCAGCTCGATGTAGCCGCTGTTCCCGAACTCGGGCCTCACATAGATGCTGATCGCGATGCTCTCCGGTGGCGCGGTGATGTCGCTGCTCGGGTCGATGCTGACGTAAACGCCCTTGACCTCGCCGGGGTCGATCCCCAGCGTTCCGGTGCACCCCTGATCAGTCCGACGAGCTGGGCCACGTCGAAGGCCGCGAGATTCACGACGCGGGCATCGGAGCGCACGCTGGTTTCAGACGGGTCGTCCCAGCCGCCGCGGTAGGAGTATCTGAGCGCGCGACGACCCGCGTCTGGGTCAGTGCGCTCCAGCGAGGCGAAGTCGGGGTAGACGTTCAGGCTGTACCCCAGCGTGTCGCCCCACTTCTGCCGCATCTGCTCGAACAGGCGGTTGAGTCCGCCCAGCGAGTGCAACTGTCGCGGCGGTGTGAGCACCGTGGCCGGTATCCCGTCGGATTTGGCGCCGGGGTCGGAGGTGAAGTTCAGGGGTGAGGGGGTGTTGCCGTAGAGCCCCCAGCGTCGCGGCGGTGGTTGCCGTCTTCACCCGCAGCCCAGGCTCGGTCGCGGCCTTCCGGGGAGCTGGGATAGAGCCGGGATGTATGTCGCGCTTCGGCGGTAAGCGCACCGACGTACTCTGGTCTTCGTGCGATTCCAGCGACAGGTCGTGGACTACGCCTTGCGGCGCCGGTCTCTGCTGGCCGAAGTGTATTCGGGGCGGACGGGGGTTTCCGAGGTCTGCGACGCCAACCCGTACCTGTTGCGGGCTGCGAAGTTCCACGGCAAGTCCAGCTCGGTGATCTGCCCGATCTGCCGCAAGGAACAGTTGACATTGGTGTCGTGGGTGTTCGGCGATCAACTCGGCGCGGCGTCGGGATCCGCGCGCAGTGCTGAGGAGTTGATTCTGCTGGCGACCCGCTTCGACGACTTCTCGGTACATGTGGTGGAGGTATGTCGCACCTGCAGCTGGAATCACCTGGTCAAGTCGTACAAGCTCGGAGCGTTGCCGCCCCCTGAGGGCTCGCCCGGACCGCGACGCTCTCAGACGGCGCGCGGTCGTGCGCGCACGGCCAGTGAATAACGGAGGGCGCCACGACCGGTCTGCCGATGACGCCCTGGAGGGCCAGATGACCGAAGACGTGAGCCCACAATCACCCCGCCCAGCCGACAGGCCGCCGCGGGGCACCGGTGACGGCGGCGCGCACCGAGCGCCCTCTCAGGAAGCCACGCCCGCTGCGCGCGCCGGAGCCTCCGATGATGACCGGCGCACCGCCCTCATCCCACCGGTGCGGGAGGCCACGCCGGCGCACCTGCGCGACCCCATCGATGCGGTCAAGCGGGCGCTCGACGGCACCCCGCCCGAGCCGCCGGCTCCGCCTCCGCCGGGCGGCCCACCGGGCGGAGGCGGACCGACCGGCGGAGGACCGTCCCACGGGGCCTCGGGCCCGCGTCGGCAGATCAACTGGAAGTGGGTTCGCCGCGGGCTCTACGCCACGGTGGCGGTGCTGATCTTGCTACCGGCGCTCACCTTCGGCATGGCCTACATGATTGTCGAAGTACCCAAGCCGGGCGACATCCGCACCGCGCAGGTGTCGACCATCCTGGCCAGCGATGGCTCCGAGATGTCGAAAATCGTTCCGCCCGAGGGTAACCGGATCGACGTCGATATCGACCAGATCCCGGGGCACGTGCTCGACGCGGTGATGGCTGCCGAGGATCGGGGGTTCTACTCGAACCCAGGCTTCTCGTTAACCGGGTTCATGCGCGCGGCCAGGAATAACCTCTTCGGCGGAGATCTGCAGGGCGGATCGACGATCACCCAGCAGTACGTCAAGAACGCGTTGGTGGGCGATGCCCGGTCCGGTGTCGGCGGGGTGATCCGCAAGGCCAAGGAACTGGTCATCTCGACCAAGATGTCGGGCGAATGGTCCAAGGACCAAGTGTTGCAGTCGTATCTGAACATCATCTATTTCGGTCGGGGCGCCTACGGTGTGGCGGCCGCGTCGCAGGCCTACTTCGACAAGCCTGTCGAACAGCTCAATGTCGCCGAGGGCGCGCTGCTCGCCGCGCTCATCCAACTGCCGTCGGTGCTTGATCCGGCCGTCGATCCGGACGCGTCGGCGGCGCGCTGGAATTGGGTACTCGACGGGATGGTGGAGATCGGCGCGTTGTCGCCGGCCGACCGGGCCGCACAGGTCTTTCCACCGACCATCCCGCGGGACCTGGCCAGCATGCAGAACCAGACCACGGGGCCCAACGGGCTGATCGAGCGGCAGGTGATCAACGAACTGCTCGAGATCTTCAACATCAACGAGCAGACGCTGAACACCGAGGGCCTGCAGATCACGACAACGATCGATCCGGCGGCACAGACTGCGGCCCAGGACGCGGTCGAGAACTCTCTGGACGGTCAGGACCCCGACATGCGCGCGGCGGTGGTGTCGATCGACCCGAGAACCGGTGGAATCAAGGCGTACTACGGCGGCTCGGACGCCAACGGTTTCGATTTCGCGCAGGCCGGGCTGCCCACAGGATCGGCATTCAAGGTGTTTGCACTGATCGCCGCGCTGCAGCAGGGCATGGGCCTGGGCTTTCAGGTGGACAGCTCGCCGGTAAACGTCAACGGCATCAAAATCAGCAATGTCGGGGGCGGCGGTTGCGGTACCTGCAACATCGCCGAGGCGTTGAAACAGTCGTTGAACACCAGCTACTACCGATTGATGCTCAAGCTCAACAACGGGCCGCAGGACGTCGCCGATGCCGCACACCAGGCCGGCATCGCCGAGAGCATCCCCGGCGTGGAGTACACCCTTTCCGAAGACGGCAAGGGTGGTCCGCCGAACAACGGAGTCGTACTGGGCCAGTACCAGACCCGGGTGCTGGACATGGCGTCGGCGTATGCCACGATCGCCGCGTCCGGGGTCTACCACCGGCCACACTTCGTACAGAAGGTCGTCAACGCCGAGGGCGATGTTCTCTTCGACGCCAGCCAGGAGGACAGCTTCGGTGAGCAGCGCATCGACAGGGCAGTGGCCGACAACGTCACCGCCGCGATGCAGCCGATAGCCGGGTATTCCAACGGCCACAATCTAGCCGGGGGGCGTCCATCGGCCGCCAAGACCGGCACCAACCAGCTGGGCGATACAGGTGCAAACCGGGACGCATGGATGGTGGGCTTCACCCCCTCGCTGTCGACCGCGGTGTGGGTGGGCACGACCGAAGGCACCAAACCGCTTGTGAACCAATGGGGCTCGCCGGTGTACGGGTCGGGGCTGCCCTCAGACATCTGGAAGGCGACGATGGACGGCGCCCTCGACGGCACCGACAACGAGTCGTTCCCCAAGCCCGAGGAGATCGGTGGCTATGCCGGTGTACCGAAGGCCCCGCCTCCGCCTCCGCCTACCGATGCGCCGCCGCCTACCGATGTGCCGCCCCCGCCTTCGGAGACGGTGATTCAGCCGACGCTGGAGATCGCCCCGGGGATCACTATTCCGTGGGGACCCCCAACCACCGTGCCGGTTGGACCGCCTCCACCTGTCGGCGCGCCGCCGGGACCTGAGGGCGTACCGGGCGCGCCGCCACCTGGTCCTGAGGGCGTACCGGGCGCGCCGCCGTCGGACCCCGGACTGCCTCCGCCGCCAGGTCCTTTACCGCCCCCGTGACCGACCCGGGCGAGCTGTCGCCGACTCCGCCGGATGCGGTTGAGTCGCCGGCTCCGTCGGCCGGGGCCGAATCGCCGGCTCCGTCGGCCGGGGCCGAATCGCCGGCTCCGCGGGCCGAAGACCTGCGGAGCCTGGACGGCCGCGATATGCCCAGCCGCACCGACACCATCGGCGCCGCACTCTCGGGAACCGTCGGCGGTCCCGTCGGTCGGCATGCGTTGATCGGCCGTTCCCGATTCCTGACTCCGCTGCGAGTCATGTTGGTCATCGCGCTGGTGTTCCTGGCGCTCGGCTATTCGACGAAGGCGGCGTGTCTGCAGACTGCCGGCACCGGTGCGGCCGATCAGCGGGTGGGCAATTGGGAGAACCAGCGCGCCTACTTCCAGCTCTGCTACTCAGATACGGTCCCGCTGTATACCGCAGAGTTGTTGAACCTCGGCAAGTTTCCGTACAAGTCCAACTGGGTCGAGACCGACGGCGAGGGCAAGCCACACGTTCAGTACGACGGCAGCCCCGCTGTGCGCTACATGGAGTATCCGGTCTTGACCGGCATCTACCAGTACCTGTCGATGTCACTGGCGAAGACCTATACGGCGTTGACCAAACTGGTGTCGGTACCGATCATCGCCGAGGTGGTGATGTTCTTCAACATCGCCGCGTTCGGTCTCGCGCTGGCGTGGCTGACGACGTTGTGGGCGACCGCGATGTTGGCCGGCCCCCGACGCATCTGGGATGCGGCGTTGGTGGCGGCATCACCGATCGTGATCTTCCAGATCTTCACGAACTTCGATTCGCTGGCAACAGCTTTCGCGGCTGCCGCGTTGCTGGCATGGGCGCGACGAAGACCCGTGCTGGCCGGCGTCCTGATCGGATTGGGAGTGGCGGCCAAGCTTTATCCGCTGCTCTTTCTGATCCCGCTCGCCTTGCTGGCGGTGCGTACCGGACGGCTGCGCGAGGTCGGCCGGACGGCGGTGGCGGCCGCGCTGGTCTGGCTGGTGGTGAATCTGCCGATCATGGTGCTGTTCCCCCGCGGCTGGTCGGAGTTCTTCCGGCTCAACACCCGCCGCGGTGACGACATGGACTCGATCTACAACGTAGTGAAGTCGTTCACCGGCTGGCGTGGCTTCGACCCAGACCTCGGGTTCTGGGAGCCGCCGATCGCGCTGAACACGTTGAGCGCAGCGCTGTTCGCGGCGTGCTGTATCGCCATCGGGTACATCGTGCTGACGGCGACCCGGCGGCCGCGGGTGGCGCAGGTGGCGTTCCTGGTGGTGGCGGCGTTCCTTCTGACCAGCAAGGTGTGGAGCCCACAGTTCTCGCTGTGGCTGGTCCCGCTGGCGGTGCTGGCGCTGCCGCACCGGCGAATCCTGCTGGCCTGGATGACCATCGACATGTTGGTCTGGGTTCCGCGGATGCTGTATCTGTTCGGCGAACAGAACATGGGCTTACCTGAGCAGTGGTTCACCGCAACCGTTCTGTTGCGCGATATCGCGGTGATCACGCTCTGCGCGTTGGTGATTCGTGCGATCTACCGTCCAGAGCTGGATCTGGTGCGCCGCGACGGCGTCGACGATCCTGCGGGCGGGGTGTTCGCTCACGCGCCGGATGCACCGCCGTGCTGGTTACCGGACTGGTTGCGGCCGCGCCCGCTACTGGTCCGATACCCGCAGGCGGCGCCCGCTGAGTTCGGCGCGCAAACGCACGTTGGTGTGCACTCAGGGTGCCCGACCCACCCCGAAGTCGCACAGCTGGAGCGGGATTTCCCAGATCAGCGCGGGTTCCTGTAGCCTAGCCCGGTTGCCGACGCAGGCGACCCTCCTGCCGCGGACAGTCCGTGGCCGCACACGACCATAGGAGGTGATGGGTTCCTTATGCGTCCATACGAAATCATGATCATCCTCGATCCCACCCTGGACGAGCGCACCGTTTCTCCGTCGCTCGAGACGTTCCTCAATGTGATCCGCAAGGATGGCGGCAGTGTCGACAAGGTCGATATCTGGGGACGCCGCCGGCTGGCCTATGAGATCGCCAAGCACGCCGAGGGCATCTACGCCATTGTCGACGTGAAGGCGGAGCCCGCGACGGTGTCTGAGCTCGACCGTCAGCTCAACCTGAATGAGTCCGTGCTGCGGACCAAGGTCATGCGGACCGACAAGCACTAGTTCCGTGACGATCTAGGTCGTCCGCGGCCGCTGCGGAGCGGGACGGTGTGGGCCAAGTCGTGTGAAGGCCTGTGCACGTCGGACCACTTCCGTAGGCTCGCCCGCGACGGCAGCCCAACGCCTACACAGCCGACAACACATCCAGGAGGAACTCGTGGCTGGTGACACCATCATCACGGTCATCGGAAACCTGACCGCTGACCCCGAACTGCGGTTCACACCATCGGGTGCGGCCGTCGCGAACTTCACGGTCGCGTCGACGCCCCGCATGTTTGACCGTCAGACCAATGAGTGGAAGGACGGCGAAGCGCTGTTCCTCCGCTGCGCAATCTGGCGGGAGGCTGCTGAGAACGTGGCCGAGAGCCTCGTCCGCGGATCGCGGGTGATCGCCAGCGGCCGCCTCAAGCAGCGTTCGTTCGAAACCCGTGAGGGCGAGAAGCGCACGGTGGTCGAACTCGAGGTCGACGAGATCGGCCCGTCGCTCAAATACGCGACGGCCAAGGTCAACAAAGCCAGCCGCGGTGGCGGTGGCGGCGGCGGCTTCGGTGGCGGTGGCGGTGGCGGTGGCGGTGGCGGTGGCGCTGGCGCAAGCTCTCGTCCTGCCG
>ERZ888423.1846-NODE-1846-length-17160-cov-10.485823_pt1 | contig 17160 bp, 14 predicted proteins | sample MGYA00520523_ERZ888423 | MGnify/ENA primary metagenome ERZ888423 (study PRJEB32303, sample SAMEA104408611) | aquatic metagenome | biome: Brackish water; feature: Pelagic; material: water | place: Baltic Sea | collected 2014-06-08T10:24:00 | depth 30,27 m ...
ATGACACAGAAGCGGGTTCTTTCAGGCATTCAGCCAACAAGTGACTCCTTCCACTTAGGTAATTACTTAGGTGCACTCAAGCAGTGGGTCGAGCTTCAAGATGGCAATGATGCCTTTTACTGCATCGTTGATCTGCATGCATTAACTGGCGAGATCGAACCTGCACTTTTTCGAAAGCGCACTCTGGCTTCAGCTGCACAATTGATCGCTCTTGGAATTTCTCCTGAGAGATCAACGTTATTTGTTCAGTCACATGTTGCAGAACATAATCAATTGGGTTGGATCATGGAGTGCCTTGCAGGCTTTGGCGAGGCAAGTCGTATGACGCAGTTCAAAGACAAATCTGCAAAGGGTGGAGCAGATAGCGCTCGTGTTGGTCTATTTACTTATCCGATGTTGCAAGCCGCCGATATTCTCTTGTACCAAGCACATTACGTTCCGGTGGGCGAAGATCAACGACAGCACATTGAATTAACCCGCGATCTCGCGACACGTTTTAACACTCGATTTGGCCAAACCTTTAGGTTGCCTGAAGGCCATATTTTAAAGGCTGGTGCAAAGATTTACGATCTTCAAGATCCAACATCAAAGATGAGTAAATCCTCTGGATCTGTGGCAGGAGTTCTAGAAATCATGGATACACCAGAGGCAAATACAAAGAAGATTAAGAGCGCTGCAACCGATGCTGGCCGAGAAGTTAAGTTTGATGAAAAAGAAAAGCCTGGCATTAGTAATCTGCTGACTATTCACTCAGCACTTTCTGGGCGTTCAATTTCAGAGCTCGAAAATGAGTTTGAAGGCAAGGGATATGGCGATTTCAAGGGCGCTGTGGCCGAGGTTGTAGTTGAATACCTTCGCCCTATACGCGAAAGAGCTTTAGAGCTGCTCGAAGATGAGAATCACCTGATTGAATTGCTGCATACAGGTGCAGATAAGGCACGGGTTGTGGCCAGCCAAACCCTGTCACATACCTATAAAAACCTGGGATTAGTGAAGTAATTTACCCTGCTACCTCAACTAATGGTTGAGAGTTTTCCAAAACGTTACACCCTCGACATCAAAATCCGCTCCAGCGTGTTGAGTTTACTCGTATGCAAGTAATAGGCTCGCGACTACACAAAGCTTTTGTAGCTGCCTTAAAAAGGAAGTTATTGAAGATCCCCTTGAATCCTTGGAGGAAAATTGAAGAAAGTACTTCGTCTTGTAGCAGTTGTTGCTGCAACTGTCATGGTAGCGACAACTTTTGTTGCTCCAGCAACAGCGGCAAAAAAGGTAAAAGTAGGCCTTGCTTATGACATCGGTGGACGTGGCGACAAGTCATTCAACGATTCTGCAGCAGCAGGTCTTGATCGTGCAAAGAAAAACCTTAAGGTCAAAGCTCGTGAAGTAACAGTTACTACAGGCTCTGACTCAGAGCGTGAAGACAAGCTTCGCTTGCTCGCTAAGGCTGGATACAACCCAATCATCGCAGTTGGTTTCCTCTACGCAGGACCAATCAAAGCTGTTGCATCAGATTATCCAAAGGTTCAATTCGGAATCATTGATGATGCATCAGTAGATCTACTCAACGTTGCAGGTCTTGTATTTGCTGAAGAGCAGGGTTCATACCTAGCCGGCGTTGCAGCAGCACTTGCGACAAAGTCTGGCAAGGTTGGCTATATCGGTGGAGTTCGTATCCCACTACTTCAGAAGTTTGAAGCTGGTTTTGTTGCTGGTGTTAAGGCGACAAAGAAGTCAGTGTCAGTTGATGTCAAGTACGTTACAGAGCCACCTGATTTCGGTGGCTTCAATGACCCAGCTAAGGCAAAGGTTATTGCAAAGGGAATGATCGATAAGGGTATCGATGTTATCTACTCAGCAGCAGGTGGATCAGGTGCGGGTAACTTCGCAGCTGCGACAGATGCTGCAAAGGCTGGCAAGAAGGTTTGGACTATCGGAGTTGACTCCGATCAGTACCTGTCAGCATCAAAGGCAGAGAAGAAGAACATGCTCACATCTATGATCAAGCGCGTTGATCGCGCTGTTTACGATGTAATCGCGACATCTGTTGCTGGTTCATCTGTTAACGATATTCTCGATGAGTCAGGTATCTACGGTCGCGTTTACGATCTCGCACTTGATGGTGTTGGCGTTTCCTACTCAGGTGGATACATCAACAAGTACAAGGCGCAGATCGATAAGGCTGCAGCTGCAATCAAGTCAGGAAAGATTAAGGTTCCAACAAAGCCATAATCGCTCCAAGCGATTACAATTGTGGAACTAAGTAGTTAGAAAGTGGCATTTGGCCCAACAATGGAGTTAGATCTCCTTGTTGGGCCAAATGTTTTTCAAGCGGTGCTAGTCAAAGGAGAGTTACAGTGTCTGTAGCGGTAGAACTTCGACACATCACAAAACGCTTTCCGGGGGTGATTGCGAACAAAGATGTCTCGATCAAGGTTGAAACAGGCACTGTGCATGCTCTAGTTGGTGAAAATGGTGCAGGCAAATCAACGGTCATGAAGATTTTGTATGGAATGCAACGCCCAGATAGCGGCGAGATTTTGGTCAACGGTGCAAATGTTAATTTCAAAAACCCAAATGATGCGATCGCTGCCGGCATCGGAATGGTGCACCAACACTTCATGTTGGCAGACAATTTCACAGTTCTTGAAAATATCATTTTAGGCTCCGAGCCAAAGCACGGAGCAACAATTGATTTTGTAGCCGCCCGCAAAAAGGTTGTAGAAATGGCGGCGCAGTATGGATTAGATATTGACCCAGATGTTTTAGTTGAGGAGCTTGGCGTCGGGCAGCGTCAACGTGTAGAAATCCTGAAGGTTTTATTCCGTGGTGCCAAGATCTTGATCTTTGATGAGCCAACCGCTGTATTGGTTCCACAAGAGGTAGATGATCTTTTTAAAGCGTTAGAAGGCCTTCGTGCCCAAGGCATGGCGGTCATATTCATCTCTCACAAACTTGATGAGGTATTGCGCGTTGCCGATGAGGTAACAGTTGTCCGACAAGGCTCAACCGTTGCTGAGGTTAAGTCAAAGGATGTCACCGCTCGTCAATTAGCAGAGCTCATGGTTGGAAGCGAGCTACCTAAGCCATCAACATTGGGCCATACCCGTCGTGAAGAGATCACCTTGACTCTTAGGGATGTTTCTATCGCAACAGCAACTGGTAGTCGCAATTTAATCTCAAATATCAGCTTCGACCTGCATGCGGGTGAAGTCGTTGGTATCGCTGGTGTAGAAGGAAATGGTCAGGCAGAGTTAGTAGAAGCAATCATGGGTCTGCGTGAGTACACCGGATCCATTGAATTTCATGGCAGTTCAATTGATGAATTAAGTGTGGCAGAGCGACATGATCTAGGTATTGGCTTAATTCCTGAAGACCGTCAACGTCAAGCATTGATGATGAGTTCACCATTGTGGGAGAACAGAATCCTTGGCCATCAGCGTGGCAAGCCTGTTATGCGTGGATTTGTTATTGATAAGAAGGCAACAATCGAAAGCACCCGCACAATCATGCAGGAGTTTGATGTTCGAGCGCCTGGTCCTGATACTTTAGCTGCGGCACTTTCTGGTGGTAATCAACAAAAGTTTATTGTTGGTCGTGAAATGAGCAAAGTTCCTGCATTGCTAGTCGCATCGCATCCAACTCGTGGAGTTGATGTTGGTGCACAGGGCGCGATTTGGGATGTGCTTCGTAAAGCACGCGAAAAGGGAATGGCGGTTGTGCTTATTTCCGCAGATCTTGAAGAGTTGATCGGAATGTCTGATCGATTGCTTGTGATGTTGCGCGGTGCAATCACCGCTGAACTTGATCCTACAAAGACAACACCTGAGCAACTAGGTTCTGCGATGACGGGTGCGGTATGAGTAACTCACTGACCAGAAAACTTAGTCCAAGCAAGATCGGATTAGCTGTTGCTGCACCTTTGGCTGCGGCTGTCTTTTCAATCATAATTTCAAGCCTTGCAGTTATTGCAAGCAAAAAATCGCCCATGGAAGCTTTCACGACTATGTGGGATTACGGCACTGAGGCCGGATCGCTGATGGAGGTTATTAACACCGCCACCCCTTACTACATCGCTGCCATTGCAATTGCAGTGACCTTTAGAGCAGGTCTATTTAACATCGGCGTGGAAGGTCAGTTGCGCTTGGGTGCTTTGTTTAGCTGCTACATCGGTGCGATGTTTGTGCTTCCACCAGTGCTTCATGTTGCAGTGGTATTTATCATTGCGATGACATTTGGTGGATTATGGGCAGCGATCGCGGCATACCTCAAGGTAAAGCGTGGAGTGAATGAGGTTATCTCCACAATTATGCTCAACGCTTTAGCAGGTGGCTTATCGGCTTATCTTCTATCAAAGCACTTTGCATTGGTAGAAGAAGGTTCTAACAACCTTCAGACAAAGGAGCTTCCAGCATCGGCACAGGTTCCAGATTTAATGCCATTGCTTCGCAAGTTCGGTGTTGAGGATCAGCCCGGCGGTGGTGTTTATGGAATGTTTTTCGTGGCGGTCGCGCTAGGTCTGATTTTCTGGTTTGTTGTGAACCGTACTCGGTTTGGTTTTGAACTTCGTGCATCTGGATTAAATCCAATCGCTGCACGTGTAAGCGGTGTCAACTCAAAGAAGATGACCTTTCTTGCTTTAGTTATCTCTGGTGCAATCGCAGGACTTGCTGGCTTGCCTGAAGTGCTTGGCCAGACCCACTCATATAACTTGGGCTTCCGTGCTGGTATTGGCTTCTCTGCAATCGCTGTTGCGCTGTTAGGGCGAAATTCAGCTGGTGGAATGGCATTTAGCGCACTGTTATTTGGATTCTTAGAAGTGAGTTCACGTTCACTAGAGCTGATTGATATTGCACCTGAAACCTATGTAATTATGCAGGGCTCAATTCTTCTCAGCGCTGTTATCGCATACGAGGTTGTTAGACGTTTCAAATTAACCTTACAAAGCAATGAGCTAGCAAAGGTGGTGCAGCCATGAAGGCTATGAAGATTCTTCGCTATGCCACCATGTTGGTATTTGTCCTGGCATCAATTCGTGTCATTACAGGTGCATCTGATTTAACGAGTACGGGTACAGCTTCTGCTGCATTACTTCTATCTGTTCCAATCGTGCTTGCAGCGCTCGGTGGCTTGTTCTCAGAGCGTGCAGGTGTTGTCAATATTGGACTTGAAGGAATGATGATCATGGGTGCATGGGCTGGAGGCTATATCGGCTCTCAACATGGTCCATGGTTTGGATTAATGGCTGCAATGATCTTTGGATCTGTTGGGGCGCTTGTGCATGCAATTGCAACCGTGACCTTCGGTGTAGACCATGTTGTTTCGGGCGTTGCTATCAACATCATCGCAGCTGGTTTAGTTCGTTACTTATCAACCCTTATGTACAAAAATGGATCATGGCCTGGACCATCTCAATCTCCAGGCATTGAAACAATTCCATTAAATGGTCTGCCGGTTCTATCTGGCGGCCAGTACTTTGGCTGGAAGAGTCCGGATCTATTGGGCTCGATCGCCAACCTCAAATGGTTCTTTATCTCTGATTTGGCCTCGATTCTTCGCGGCCTTACAGGAGATGTTTCCTATGTAACCGTCGTAGCTATCTCCTTTGTTCCTTTGGCCTACTTTATTTTGTGGCGCACCGCCTTTGGTTTGCGCCTACGAAGCGCAGGCGAGGCACCGGTTGCAGCTGAATCTCTAGGTGTCAATGTATATGCGATGAAGTACGCAGGGGTATTGATTTCAGGTGGACTTGCTGGATTAGGTGGTGGCTTCTTAGCGATCGTTGCAGCAAGTAATTATCAAGAAAATCAAGTTGCTGGTCGTGGATATATCGGTCTTGCAGCTCTGCTCTTTGGAAATTACCGTCCAGGTGGATTGCTAGCAGGTGCTGGATTGTTTGGATTTGCCGATGCGCTTCAACTTCGAGATTCTGCGGCGATTCATGCCCTACTTCTACTTATTGTTGTAATTCTTGCATTTGTAGCATTTAGAAAGTTCAAGAGTGGAAAGCAGATTGGTGGGCTCTTAGCTCTTACCGCGGCAGGATTTACCCTGTGGTTCTACTTTGCAGTCGATGAGCTTCCAGGACAATTGGTAACAATGACTCCTTACATCGCAACACTTCTGGTGATGGCGCTGGCATCACAGAGATTACGAATGCCTGCGGCAGATGGCATGCCATACCGTCGTGGTGGGCTTCGATGACAACAATTAATTGGGAAGAGATTCACCAATCAGCTATCGGGGCGATGAAAATGGCGTACGCGCCATACTCAAACTTTCCGGTAGGTGTTGCAGCTTTAGTAAATGATGGACGAATCGTTACCGGATGCAATGTTGAGAACGCTAGCTATGGAGTTGGTCTCTGCGCCGAATGTGGCTTAGTTTCAAATCTATGTTCAACTGGTGGCGGTCGCTTAGTTGCAATTGTCTGCGTAGATGGCAAGGGAGATTTCTTGGCACCATGTGGACGCTGTCGCCAACTTTTGTTTGAGCATGGTGGCTCAGAGGCTTTACTGATGACAGATGATGGAGCACAGAAGATGTCAGCAATGCTTCCGTGGGCCTTTGGTCCTGAGGATCTAGATCGCAACGAGCGATAGATGCTAGAAGCCTTCTCCGCCGCTGAAATTATTGCGGCAAAGCGTGATCACCATTCTCTGACAGATCCCCAAATTGATTGGGTGATTGATGCCTACACACGTGGGGCTGTAGCTGATGAGCAAATGTCGGCGCTTTTAATGGCGATCTTGCTTAATGGTATGGAAAATCGCGAGATATCGCGCTGGACAGATGCCATGATCAATAGTGGTGAACGGATGAATTGGTCGGCGCTAGATCGTCCAACGGTTGATAAGCATTCAACTGGCGGAGTCGGGGACAAGATCACCTTGCCATTAGCTCCTTTGGTAGCAGCGTGCGGTGCAGCGGTTCCACAACTATCTGGTCGAGGATTAGGGCATACCGGTGGAACTTTGGACAAACTGGAATCTATTCCTGGTTGGCGTGCTTCGTTGTCTAATGAAGAGATGCTCAAAGTTTTGCAAGATTGCGGCGCTGTAATTTGTGCGGCAGGTGCTGGGTTAGCACCTGCAGATAAAAAATTGTATGCACTTCGCGATGTCACAGCAACGGTAGAAGCGGTTCCGCTTATTGCATCATCAATCATGAGTAAGAAAATTGCTGAAGGAACCAGTGCACTAGTGCTAGATGTTAAAACTGGAGCCGGTGCATTTATGAGCGATCCTGAAAAGGCGAAAGAGCTTGCACATGTCATGGTGGGCCTCGGAAAACGGGCTGGTGTAAAAACTCTTGCCTTAGTAACTGCGATGGATGTTCCACTTGGGTTAACCGCCGGAAATGCTTTAGAGGTTCGAGAATCTGTTGAGGTTCTTGCCGGTGGGGGACCATCAGATATTGTTGAACTAACAGTTTTGCTTGCACAAGAGATGCTGGAACTTGCAGGGATCAAGGGTGCAGATCCAGCAGCTGCTTTGAAAAATGGAAAGGCGATGGATGTATGGCGCCAGATGATTTCTGCTCAAGGTGGAGATCCTGATGCAAAGCTTCCAGTTGCTGGAGAAAACACAGTTGTAACCGCACAAAGCAGCGGAACAATTTTGTCTATGGATGCGATGAAGGTTGGAATGGCTGCATGGCGGCTAGGTGCAGGCCGATCACGCCAAGGCGAGAGTGTTCAGGCAGGGGCTGGAATCGAGATTCATGCAAAGCCTGGCGATGTAATTACCGCTGGTGCACCGCTCTACACGCTCCATACAGATACTCCTGCGGCCTTTACGCGGGCGTTGGAGTCCCTCGAGAACTCTGTAACCATTGGCGATCTGCCGGTTGGCGGAATCGACCGTCTTCCACTTATTGTTGAACGTATCGTTGATTAAGGGGCGCAGAAGATGGCAATGAACTCTCTTCCAACTAAGGAGCAGATCAAGTTAGTTCCTAAGGTGATGTTGCATGATCACTTAGATGGCGGTTTGCGCCCTCAAACAATTATCGATATCGCTCATGAGATTGGTTACACCGCACTTCCAACCCATGATGCAGCAGAACTTGCTACCTGGTTTCGTGAATCATGTGACTCAGGATCTTTAGTTCGCTACCTTGAAACCTTTTCTCACACAATTGCAGTTATGCAACGTCGTCAAGATATTGTTCGGGTCGCTCGTGAGTGTGCCCTAGATCTTGCCCGTGATGGAGTTGTGTATGCAGAAGTTCGTGGCGCACCTGAGCTCTTTACTGAAAAGGGCTTATCAATGTCTGACGTTGTCGAAGCGACATTAGAAGGTTATGAGCTAGGAATGCAGGAGGCTAAAGCAGAAGGGTTCACAATTGAGGTTCGTTCTCTCTTGTGTGGAATGCGTCAGAACAAAAAGTCACAAGAAGTTGCCGAATTAGTCGTGAAGTACCGAGACAAAGGAGTCGTAGGCTTTGATATCGCTGGTCCTGAAGATGGTTTCCCGCCATCTGATCAAAAAGATACTTTTGATTATCTTCGTAAAGAAGATGCCCATTTTACTATCCATGCTGGTGAAGCGTATGGACTCCCCTCCATCTGGGAAGCGATCCAACTCTGTGGAGCAGAACGGTTAGGTCACGGTGTTCGTATTATCGATGACATCGATTTTTCTGGTCCTGAACCAAAGTTAGGTCGACTTGCATCCTATGTTCGTGATCGTCGAATTCCTTTGGAGCTTTGTCCGACTTCAAATCTTCAAACAGGAGCGGCTGCAAGTTATGCCGAACATCCAATCGGAGTTCTTGCAAAGCTACGTTTTCGTGTCACATTAAATACCGACAACCGATTAATGAGTCAGACATCAATGTCTTTTGAGATGGAGGAAGCGGTAAAGGCCTTTGGATGGGATTTTGCCGAGCTCCAAAGGATCACCATTAACGCCATGAAGAGCGCATTTATCCCTTATCCAGAGCGATTGAAGATAATCGATGGAACCATCAAACCGGGATACGCCAAGGTTTCATCGGCTTCATGATTGATTTTAACGACCCACACTTTGTCGCAGATCCTTATCCAGCGCTCAAGGGGCTACGAGAAGCGTCGGGGCCTGTGTGGCACGATGGAATGCAGATCTACTTAGCTGCACGTCACAGTGATGCAAATGATGTTTTCCGCAATAAGTCATTAGGCAGAATCTTTAGGGAAAAAACTCCTGATTTTGAATGGGAGATTTTTAACTGGCTCCACGCAGATTCTATTTTAGATAGCGAACCACCAAAGCACACCCGTTTACGTTCTTTGGTAGCCAAAGCATTTAATCGTCAAAAGATTGAAGGTATGCGACCTGCGGTCGAAAGAATCACCATTCAACTACTCGATGCTATAGATCTTAAGGTCAAGGCGGGCAAGAGCTTTGATTTAATCACAGATTATGCTGAACCTTTACCTGTAAAGATCATCGCAGATTTATTGGGCTTTCCAGAGTCTGAGGAGCATTTACTTCGACCTTGGTCACAAGCGATTGTGAAGATGTATGAGGTCAATCCAACTATTCAATATCAAACCGAGGCAAAGCTGGCAGCGAGTGAGTTTGCACAATATGTCCGTGATCTTGCAGAAAGCCGCAAAAAGAATCCAGGACAGGATTTAATTTCAGATTTAGCCAGCGTTGAAGAAAATGGCGAAAAACTTAATATGCAGGAGCTAGTAGCTACATGTGTGCTGTTACTCAACGCCGGCCATGAAGCAAGTGTGAACGCTTTTGGAAATGGCATGGTTGCCGCCCTTCAACGTCCAGATCAGATAAAGCTGCTTCGTGAATCTCCGCGAGAGATAACAAATACCGCAATAGAAGAGTTCATGCGTTTTGATGCACCTCTTCACTTGTTTGAACGCACCGCAACGGCTGATACTGAGATTGGGGGAGTTGCAATCAAGGAAGGCGAAAAGATTGCAGCCCTTATAGGTTCAGCAAACCGTGATGAAACAGTGTTTTCAGCCCCTGAAACCATGGATTTAACCCGTGATCCAAACCCACATATTGGCTTTGGTGCGGGGATTCACTTCTGTTTAGGTGCACCACTGGCCCGTCTAGAGATGAGCGTTTCATTACCCGCTCTATGGCAGAAGTATCCAACGATGCAATTGGCCTCAGAACCGATTCGACGACCTACCTTTGTTTTGCGTGGTTACGAAAGTGTGGCTATCTCTGTTTGATCTGGATAAGAGGATTGAGCACCTTTTCTAGTCACACTAAAGGATGCGATTTTGACTCCAAATTTCATAGCTTCGATGGGATCTTTACCACTTGCTATTGCATAAGCAAAGCTGCCAACAAAAGCATCTCCCGCCCCTGTCGTATCAATAGCTGTAACCTTTGGTGCGCTAACACGGTGTAGTTCTGCTGACGGGCTTATATACACAGCACCCTCACCGCCTAATGTAACAATGGTGCTTTTACCTGGTCTAAAGCTTTTCAAAATCTCGTCACTTGATGGCAAAGCTCCATGAAGTTCGCGAAACTCCGTCTCATTAGGAATAAGCCAATCTGTCAGTTGAAGTAATTGCGCTGATAATTGTTGGTATGGTGCAGGATTTAAAATAGTTGTACATCCACGAGCCTTTGCTGCTTTAAATGCTGCAAGCGTTACCTCTTGCTTAATCTCACACTGTGCAACGACTATTGCCAAGTCCTCAATTGAATTAATCGCTTCGACCGCCTTGATTATTTCAATCTCATGATTTGCTCCCGGAATAATGATGATTCTATTTTCACCAGCACCATCGACCCAAATATGTGCAACTCCGTTAGGGGTAGCGCTGGTTTCTACAAATCGTGAATCAATCCCAACCTTCACAAAGTTGTCACCAATTGCCTTGCCAAATACATCATCTCCTAACTTTCCAATGAAATGTACATGAGCTCCACAGTGGGCCGCCATAACCGCTTGATTTGCGCCCTTGCCACCAAAACCGGTCGTAAAAAGTTGCCCCGCTAGGGTTTGACCTGGCTCCGGAAGCACATCTGCATAGGCGGTTAAATCCATCATGGCGCTGCCTACGACAACTATTACCGAAGGTCTCATAACGCTAGGCTAGCGGTTATGGGTAAAACTTCAATCATTCTGGATGTAGATACTGGTGTTGATGATGCATTCGCAGTTCTTTTTGCTGCGCTTCATCCAGATATCAATTTATTGGGCATAACGTGTGTTGATGGAAACACAAATATTGATCAAGTTGTAGCTAATACCTTAAAGGTTCTAGATGCTGCAGGTGCTCCAGAGATTCCAGTTGCACGAGGAGCGGTAAAGCCACTTCTAGGTAAGAGTCAATACGCCGAGTACGTTCACGGAGCCGATGGTATGGGTGATTTAGGGATTGCACCTTCTGCCCGAAAGGTAGATTCTCGTTCAGCTGTTGAACTACTTAGAGATTTAATTGAACAATCAAAGGATCCGGTGACGATTGTACCTTTAGCACCACTTACAAACATCGCCTTGTTCTTGCGTGCCTTTCCTGAGACAGCTAAAAAGATTCACCGAATTGTTTTGATGGGTGGATCGGCATCTGCAGGTAACGCAACAGCTGCGGCAGAGTTTAATATTTGGCATGATCCAGAGGCTGCCGCTATTGTTTTCCAAAGTGGCGTACCAATTACGATGTATGGGTTAGATGTCTTTATGCGTCCCGGCATCAATCGGGAACAAGCAACACAGATGCAAGACTCAAGTAATCCAGCTGCACAATTTGGTGGATCACTTGCCTTGGCATTTATGGAACGACTTGGTGTTTCTCCAGTTACCTTAGGTGATTACGGAGCGGTTGCAAGCGTTATTCGTCCAGATTTATTCACAACTGAAATGTTTGATGTTGTTATCGATACATCTGCAGGTCCTGCACGTGGTCAAACTTTAGTTGACAGACGTGATGCATTTTTGAAGGAGCTTGAGCCACTAGACCTTGAGGATTCAGCAAAGGTTCGAGTAACTCTAGATCTAGATGTAAGCGGTGTTGAACAGTTGTGGCTCACAACCATTAATCCATAGGCTTTATAGTCCTCGTTCCTACAAACCAATTGGATGCCAGACAGTCTTTGCCTCCATGAAGGCGATGATTCGACCCGGATCTGCCGATTTAAAGGAGTGAATCCGCTTTAAGTTTTCAGCTCCTGCAACCTTGATCGGTCCATGTTGCTTTGCTGGAAGACCTGAGATATCCAAGGCATCAATATCCATGTGAGATGCCATCCAAGGTGCAATCTCCTCCTTTTTACCGGTCAGGATATTGACAACTCCATGTGGGAGATCACTAGTTGCTAGAACTTCAGCGAATGTCATTGCAGATAGTGGTGCTTTAGTACTTGCTAAAACAACCACAGTATTACCAGATGTGATGATTGGTGCTACCACATCAATGAATCCAAAAAGAGATGGTGTCTCAGGTGCAATTGCTGCAACGACACCCATACTTTCGGGGATTGTAAAGTTGTAGAATGGCCCAGCAACAGGGTTGGTTGAACCTGCAAGAGATGCGATCTTATCTGTCCACCCTGCATACCAAACGAGACGATCAACTGAATCGGTAACCTCCTTTTCAGCCTTAACCTTTGTTACACCGGTGAGCTGCATGATCTCATCAACAAATTGCGCCCGTCGACCTTCAAGCATTTCAGCGATACGATACAAAATCTGTCCACGGTTGTATGCAGTTGCCTTATTCCATCCTGAGTGTGCAGCACGTGCTGCAACAACGGCATCGCGTAAATCTTTACGAGATGCAAGGCATGGGTTTGCAACAAAGACACCCTTGGCACTCTTTATCTCGTAGGTGCGACCAGATTCGGTGCGTGGGAATGCGCCATTGATATATAGCTTGTAAGTTTTCTTAACATCGATTCGATTACTCATGGCTTACTCCCTTCAAATATGCGGACAGGCCGTGACGTCCGCCTTCGCGACCCCACCCCGATTCCTTATATCCACCAAATGGGGATGTTGGATCAAACTTATTAAATGTATTAGCCCAGATGACTCCTGCACGGAGTTGTTGAGAAGCCCATAAGGTGCGTGAACCCTTCTCGCTCCAGATGCCTGCAGATAGGCCAAAGGGGGTGTTATTAGCCTTTTCTATCCCTTCCTGTGGAGTTCTAAAGGTTAGAACTGAAAGGACGGGACCAAAGATCTCTTCGCGAGCGATGCGATGTGCTTGGGTTACACCGGTAAAGATCGTTGGCGCAAACCAAAATCCCTTAGCTGGCAAATTACATGGAGGACTCCAGCGCTCGGCACCTTCGGCATCACCTGCAGTTGCAAGTTCTGTGATCTTTACAAGTTGTTCCTTGCTGTTGATTGCGCCAACATCGGTGTTCTTATCCATTGGATCGCCAACACGAATCTTTTCCATTCGGTTCTTCAATTTGTGTAGCACTTCTTCAGCTACATTTTCCTGCAGTAATAAACGAGATCCTGCGCAGCACACATGTCCTTGGTTAAAGAAGATTCCGTTAATTATTCCTTCAACGGTTTCATCTATTGGTGCATCATCAAAAACAATATTGGCAGCTTTTCCACCTAGTTCTAGAGTCACGCTTTTATTGGTAGATGCAACTGCGCGAGCAATAATCTTTCCAACCTCGGTAGATCCGGTAAATGCGATCTTGTCGATTCCAGGATGATTAACAATCAATGCTCCAGTTGAACCATCACCAGTAAGGATATTGACAACACCTGCAGGGAGTTCTGCCTGCTGGCATACCTCGGCAAATAGCAAAGCAGTGAGCGGAGTTGATTCTGCAGGCTTTAAGACAACTGTATTTCCTGCAGCTAACGCTGGTGCAACCTTCCACGCCAACATTAAGAGCGGAAAGTTCCACGGAATAATTTGACCTGCAACTCCTAATGGTTTGGGAGAAGTTCCAAGACCTGCATACTCAAGTTTGTCCGCCCATCCGGCGTGATAGAAAAAGTGAGCCGCCGCCAATGGAATATCGGTATCGCGGGATTCGCGGATTGGCTTGCCGTTATCAAGGGTCTCTAGCACTGCGAATTCACGCGCTCGTTCCTGCATGATTCGTGCGATTCGATACAGGTACTTTCCACGTTCCTTGCCTGACATCTTTGACCAGGTTGTTGTGTACGCCTTGCGAGCCGCCTTTACTGCAGCATCGACCTCAGCCTTACCGGCAAGTGCGATCTGACTGAGAACCTCTTCAGTTGCAGGGTTGATGGTCGGAAAGTGCTTACCGCCTGCAACAAACTTTCCACCAATGAAGTGACCGTACTTTGGTTTGATTGAAACCAAAGCCCGCGATTCAGGTGCTGGGGCGTATTCGAAGCTCATAGTTTTCTCCACTAATCCATCGTCACATACTGAGGGCTTGAGTAATAACCTTCATCCATCTTCATGCGTTGCATCAATAGATCATTAAGCAAAGCACTAGCACCAATACGAAATAGCTTCGGATTGAGCCAATCTGGTCCAACGGTTTCATTGACCAAAACTAATTGTTTAATAGCATCCTTAGTGTTTCTAATTCCACCAGCAGGCTTGACACCGATTCGAGCGTTAGTCATCTCATAAAAATCTCGCACAGCTTCAAGCATCACAAGTACAACAGGGGCGGTTGCAGCTGGTGCTACCTTACCCGTTGATGTCTTAATGAAATCCGCGCCCGCTGCCATCGCCAAGAATGAGGCTTTGCGAACATTGTCATAGGTCACTAGTTCGCCGGTTTCAAAGATAACTTTTAGGTGTGCTTTGTCCCCACATACCTGACGAATCTGCACAATCTCATTAAAGACATCGATATAGCGACCTGCAAGAAATGCGCCCCGATCAATAACCATATCGATTTCAGCGGCTCCTGCATCTATAGCATCTTGTGTATCTTGAATCTTGACCACCATCGATGCTCGACCGGAAGGAAATGCGGTTGAGACCGCAGCCACAGGAACATGCTGCCCGCCAATCAAATCTAAGTGTGTGCGAGCAACGGAAACCATGTCGTTGTAGACACAAACAGCACCAACGCTTGGAACAGTTGAATCAGTTGGATCTGGGCGAACCGCTTTAGTGCACAACGCCTTTACCTTGCCCGGTGTATCGGCACCCTCCAAAGTTGTCAGATCCACCATTGTGATTGCGGTGTCGATGGCCCAACGCTTAGAGCTTGTCTTAATGCTGCGCGTTGCAAGCATCGCAGCACGTGCCTCTGCGCCAACCTGGTCTACACCTGAAAGATTGTTGAGGTAGCTCTTTAGCGAGGCATCACCGCCATCGACTAAACCGTAAAAACTCACGATAATAATTCCTTAAGCGGTGGTCGTAGTTGATCCAAAACAAGTTGAGCGGTCTTTGAATCCTTTTCAATTGCCTCAATGTAACACTTCATCTTTGCCTCAGTCCCGCTTGGTCGGATGATGATGCGCACACCACCATCTAGCCAGATTCGCAATCCATCGGTAGGTGGTAATCCATCAGTTGGGGATGCTAAATCATCGATTGAACTGACTGATCGGCCCGCTATCTCGTGTGGTGGGTTGTTACGTAAACCACCAAGAATTACTCCAACCTTTGAGAGATCGCTCAACCGAATTGAGATCTGTTCAGTTGCATGGAAACCATGTCGAGCCCACACCTCATCTAGTAAATTCAAAAGAGTTTTTCCCTGTGCCGCTAAATCAGTTGCAATCTGTGCCAAGGTAATCGCTGCTGAGACCCCATCCTTATCATTAACGGTGATCGCATCGACGGCATATCCGAGGGCTTCTTCGTAACCAAAGGTTAAGTTTTCAATCTTTGCCAGCCATTTAAAGCCGGTCAAGGTCTCTTTGAATTCTAGGTTGTAATAATCGGCGATCTTCTTAACAATAGATGATGAAACAATGGAGTTGGCAAAGATCCCGGAATCAATCTTTCGAGCGATAGATTCAGCGAAAATTGCGCCCAATTCATCACCACGAAGCATGCGCCACCCAGTTGCAGGATCATTAACCGCTGCAGCGCATCTATCTGCATCAGGGTCATTGGCAATAACTAAGTGCGCATCTGAAGCTCTTGCAGTTTCTAGCGCTAGATCAATAGCACCTGGCTCTTCAGGGTTTGGAAAGGCGACCGTAGAAAAATCTGGATCTGGAGCCGCTTGTGCTTCGACAAGAATGGGTGCAGGAAAGCCCGCTTTCTGAAAGACACCTTGAATTGTTTCAGTTCCGACTCCATGCATTGCTGTGTAAACGATTCGCAATTTCCCTGGATTAGTTGCTAGTGATGCGGTTCGAGCGATGTACTTTTCAAGAATCTCTTCACCTAGAACTTCCCAAACCTTTCCACGAGGTTGTGATTTAAGAGAAGTAACCGCAGCTATCTTGGCAGCGATAGCTTCATCAGTGGGAGAAACTATTTGAGAGCCGCGATAGTAAATTCCATCTACGGTCCCGCCTAGATACACCTTGTAACCATTGTCTTGTGGTGGATTATGACTAGCTGTAACCATGATTCCCACATCACACAGCAACTCATTTGTTGCAAAGGCTAGGACAGGTGTTGGCAGTGGACGGGGCAGTACATAAACCTTCATTCCAGCACCGCTCATAATTTCAGCGGTTTCAAAGGTGAAATCCTCAGATCCATACCGTGCATCGCGACCAATAACGACAGAGCTTAAGTTACGCTCCTTCATGTATGCAGCGATTCCTGAAGCTGCACGTCCTACAACTGCGCGATTCATTCCAGATGGACCAGGTCTAATGGGACCTCGCAAACCTGCCGTTCCAAACTGTAAAAAACCATTAAATGATGCACGCAGTTCGGATTCATTGCCAGAGTCAAGCCACTGCTGTAACTGCGCAGCGGTTAATGGATCTGGATCATCTGCGATCCAGGCATGTACCTCTTGCTCTAATGAGTGATCCATGAGCCTAGAGTAACTTCGGAATAACCCCTTTGAGAAGTGCACCCATTCGGTCAGCGGCGGCTTTACCTGCAGCGATTACCTCTTCATGGTTAAGTTTTTCACCTGTGACTCCAGCTGCTGCATTTGTGACTAATGAGATACCCAATACTTCAGCTCCTAATGCATGTGCTGCGATCGCCTCTGGAACAGTAGACATTCCAACAAGATCTGCGCCCATTGTTCTCATCATTAAGATTTCAGCTGGGGTCTCATATGTTGGGCCACGCCAATGAAC
>ERZ888423.1847-NODE-1847-length-17158-cov-45.255101_pt1 | contig 17158 bp, 17 predicted proteins | sample MGYA00520523_ERZ888423 | MGnify/ENA primary metagenome ERZ888423 (study PRJEB32303, sample SAMEA104408611) | aquatic metagenome | biome: Brackish water; feature: Pelagic; material: water | place: Baltic Sea | collected 2014-06-08T10:24:00 | depth 30,27 m ...
GTGAAGTGGTAGACCTCACCACTCCCGCCACGCATATAGCGCCATGCGGCGAACCCAGGCCCGAAGTCGAAAATCGATCCATTCCCCGGCACTGACCTGCAACCCGCAGATTCACAACGGAACGAGTCCGAGACGCCATCGACCGTGTGCACCGAGACACTGGACTGCGCGTAGTCCACTGCGCCCCACTCGCGCACAACGGCATAGGGCGCCGCGTTTTGGAGTCGCGCAAAGCGGAGATTCGGTGCGGCCGGCACCGCCAGTGACGGAAGATCTAGCCGTGCCTTGCCGGTGGCGATATTCACCCCATTCGGGTCGCTCTCGACACGAAGCGGCGAGATGGTCTCAGCCGGTCCCTCCTGTGCCGTCGCCAGTAATGGTAGTACGCCTATGACCACCAGCGCACCGGCGATGACCCAAAGCCGGGAGGAGCCTTGAAACGTAGGTTTTGCCCATCGATTAAGGTTCATTACGAGTGCTCCGACGGAATCCGAGGTGAATAGACGGATCAGTGGGATCCGGGATCAGCGTTCTTTGGTATTGCGGACGGCGGGTATAGCCACCTCGATGGTCGGTGATGACAACTCCTCTAACGACGCCAAAGGCGCTCGCAAGTCCTCGCCGAAGTTGAGCATCTCTGGCAAGTCATCGACCGCCGCCCGCCGCGAGCCCGGCCGTGGATCACGCTCCCTCGGTCTCGATGACGGGGGCGGCTGCCCCGTCCCTCCGACGATCACTTGACGACGGTTCCCGGCGGGGTCGTAGATAAACACCCGATTTCCGTTACGCGTATCGGTCACGAGAACCAACCGTCCGAGTTCATCGTAGGTGTAGTTTGTGACGTCGGCCTGCACCCCAACGACAGGCGCAGTGAGACCTATGAGCAGAAAAGCAGCCTTGTATCGCCCTTTGAGATCATTCGGTCGAGTCATGATGTCGTCCTCCGGGTAGGGGAGCTCAAATGACGGGCAGCCGCGTGCCGCCGACGACACTGAGGTGCTCGGAGACAGGCGGACGGGAAATGGGAGAGCAGAGCCGGAGCCGGCTCAGCGTCAGAGAGAGAGAGAGAGAGTAGAGAGAGTTGGTGCTATCCGGTCAGCACGTGCGCCGGGCAACACGTCTGCCCTGACTAAAATCCGATGATTTCCAAAATATTTCATCCCACTTACTAATACGATGTGTGTCGATCAACAGGGACACCACTCCAAGAAATATTTTGTCCACTATCGGATTCCTGTAGCATGGGGCATGGTGTGTCAACGTAGCGGTGTCAAGCCGCCGTCTTACGCTCCGCGAACCGGATGACCGCCATGGCCAGCAGCACCGACAGGACGATGTCGCCGAAGCTCGTATAGAACAGCCAGGTGTCCTTGGAGAAGAACTGGGCCACGCCCCAGTTCACCACGGCCATCACCACCCCGAGCGTCGCGAGACCGGCTGCCATGCGCCGGTGGTCGATGGGGTTCGGCATGAAGCGCGCGAGCCGACCGCCGAAGTAGTTCCCGCGGTTGAAGATCGCATCGCCGAACATCACCGCGGCCACGGCGCCACCGACGAGGGTGCTGCGCATCTTGATCGCCCAATCATCCTGGAAGAACCAAGCGAAGGCCGCCGAGACGCAGAGCACGGCCACGCCGAACAGCGCGAGGCCGCCGAGCAGATCCACCTTCACGAAGCGCTGGACGATGATCAGCGCAAGCCCCGCACCGGCACAGACCAGCGCCGGCGTGACGAGACTCTCCGTCATCTTGCCGACCACGAAGAACAGCAACGCCATGCCGAGATCGACGGCGATGGTCCATTTGTTCCGCTGCCACTGCGCGCGGGCGCGTGCGTCGGCGTCGTCCGCCGGAATCTCGGTGCTCATCGGCGCACCCTAGCAGGCGCGCCCGCGGGTGCCCAACCGCCCAAACCGGTCCCGGATTGCATCACTGCATCAGATGTCATAGCATCAACCTCATGCGCACTACACTCGATATCGACACCCCGGTGCTGGATGCCGTGAAAGAACTCGCCCGGCGAGAGGGCCGCACCGCAGGCGCCATCGCCTCGGACCTCATCCGTCGCGCGCTGTCGCAGCCGATGACGGCCCCGGGCGTCCAGGAGCCCGCCGCCCGATACGGCTTCCGGCCTTTCCCCGCCGCGCCCACCGACGACCGCGTCACCAACGAGCAGGTCAACCGGCTGCGCGACGACCTCGGCATCTAGGGCCGCCCTCGGACCATGCGCGCCCTGCCGGACGTCAACGTGCTCATCGCGCTGCTCGATGCCGGGCATGTGCACCACGGCGCGGCGACGCGCTGGCTCGGCGAGCACCTCTCGACCGGCCCGGCCGCCCACTGGGCATCCTGCCCTCTCACGCAGAATGGTTGCCTGCGCATCCTCTCCAACCGAGCCTATGTGCGGCCGCAACCGCTGGCGGCGGTGGCAGCCCGACTGGCCGAAGCGACGGGAACAGCGCACCACGAATTCTGGCCAGACGACCTCTCGGTGCTCGAGCCCTCGCACTTCGCGCACGATCGCTGGCTCCACTCGAGGCAGATCACCGACGCCTACCTGCTCGCCCTTGCCGTACATCGCGACGGCGTGTTCGTGACGCTCGACCGGGGCATCGATATATCTTTGGTCAAGGGCGCGACGCCGCGGCATCTGGTCACGCTCTGAGCGCCGACCAGACGCCGCATCGTCGCGGTCACATCACTTCAGCGCTGCCTCGAGTCCCGGCGTGTGTTGCACGCCCACCGGCACCTTCGCAGACGACTTCTTGACCGTCTCGCCGATCGGCTCGGCGCGCCCCTTCAGGCAACCGGCGAGGAAGTTCTCGGTCACCGCATTGAAGGCGATGTTGTTCTCGGGCCGCGCGAAGCCGTGGCCCTCGTCCGGGAACAGCACATAGGTCACCGGGATGCCCTTGGCCTGCATGGCCGAGACGATCTGATCGGACTCCGCCTGGTTGACGCGCGGGTCGTTCGCGCCCTGCCCGATCAGCAGCGGCCGCAGGATGTCGCCCGCCTTGTAGAGCGGCGAGCGCTCCTTGAGCAGCGCGAGGCCGTCCGGCGTGTTCGGGTTGCCCATGCGCTGGTGGAACTGCTCGATGAGCGGCACCCAGTACGGCGGGATGGTCTTGAGCAGCGTCTCGAGGTTCGAGGGGCCGACGATGTCGACGCCGCAGGCGAAGGTCGTCGGCGTGAAGGTGAGCCCCGCGAGCGTGGCGTAGCCACCGTAGGAGCCGCCCATGATCGCGACCTGGTCGACGGGCGCGACGCCGCGCTTCACCGCCCAATCCACCGCGTCGATGAGGTCATCGTGCATCTTGCGGCCCCACTCAAGGTCGCCCGCCGAGATGAAAGCCTTACCGAAGCCCGTCGAGCCGCGGAAGTTCACCGCGAGCACGGCATAGCCGCGGTTGGCGAGCCACTGGTGGTAGGAGTTGTAGCCATAGTCATCGCGCGCCCACGGGCCACCGTGCACCAGCAATACCATCGGCACGGGCGACGCCGGCACGCCGTCGCCGTCCGCATCGCTGCCCGGCGGCAGCGTGAGGTAGGACGGCAGCGTCAGGCCGTCGCGCGATCTGATCTCGACCGGATGCATCGCCTGCAGCGGCGCGCCGACGAGTTCGGGTCGTGAGACATAGAGCTGCTTCAGCGTCTTGGCCTGACGCTCGTAGAGGTGCACCGAGGCGGGCGCGACCACCGGGTCGACCGCCACGGTCCACAACCGGTCGTCGAGGGTGCGCGAGGTGACGCTGATGTCGCCCTTCAGCTCCTTGCGCAACCACTCGAGGTCGGCGCCGATCTTCGGGTCGAGCGAGGTCCACTCATCGCGCAGGTAGGTCACGGCGTAGGCCTCGACCTCGCCCGTGCGCGGGTTCGACATCGCGTTGCTGATGTCGGCGCGGGCGTTCTCACCGATGATCCGCGTGCTGCCGGTCGCGGCATCTTGGGCCACGAGCGCTGCGGTGTTGCGGCCGCGGCTGTCGATCCAATAGAGCGTCCTGCCATCGGTGGTGAAGCCGACGGGCTGCGTGGTCAAAGAATCATCGAGACCGGTGGAGGCGACGGGCTTGTCGGCCACCTTCGGGCCGGCCGCGGTGCTGCTGACGGTGAAGTAGTCCATGCCGCCTGCGGCATTGGGGCGCAGCGCGAGCCGCAGCGCGTGGTTGGCGTCGGCCACGAAGCCGGCGTAGCCATCGGCGCGCAGGATCTCGGTGAGTTTGCCGGTCTTGAGGTCGAGGCTATGGATGTCATGCCACTGCGGGTCGCGGTTGTTGAGACCGACGAGGATGCGGTCCTTGATGAGCGGCGAGACGCTCACGACCTGCACGCGCGTCTTCTCGAACGGGGTCAGCGTGCGCTCGGCGCCGCTCTGCACATCGATGCCATAGAGCAGGAAGTTCTCGTCGCCCGCCTTGTCCTGGATGTACATCACCATCGAACTGTCGGGCGCCCAGAACATCTGGCGGATCGGCCGATCCTTTGAGGCCGTCAACGGCTTCGCGGCGTCGAGCTGGTCGATGGGGGCGACCCAGATGTTCATCACACCGTCACGCGGCGCGAGCCATGCGAGGTGCTTGCCGTCCGGCGCGAGCGAAGCGCCCGCGCGGCTCGGGTTGCCGAAGAGCTTGGCCCGCTCGATGAGCGGGGCGGCCTGTGCAGCGGCCTGGGCGGCCGGCGACAGGGCGGATGCGGCGGTGGCAGTCATGAGGACTCCGACGAGGATGGCGTTGAGGATTTTCACAGACAGTTCACTCCAATAGGGCCAACGGTTTGATGTGTTATATATAAATATAACACCAATACAGTGTCAAGCTTCGGGTTGTTCAGAGGGGAGGCTCCAGGCCAACACCATGGCCGGCAGGGCAGCCGCGGCCATCACGAACGCAAGGATGAGACTCCCGCGGCCAGCGAAGAGGTCGTCCGTGTCGCTACCGAACGGCAGCAAGATGTGCAGGAAGAACGCAGCCACGCCCACGAACGCGAGTCCGCGATAGGCGACGGTGTAGGCCGCATCGCGCGCCGCGATCTGACGCTCGTCGAGCAACTCGTTCGGCGCATCGGAGATATGTCGCACCGCCTTGCGCAGCATGAGATACAGCCCGAGGGTGACCGCCAGCAGGGCGACCTCAAGATAGGACTGCAGTTTGGGCTGCGCCACCAAGGCGATGAGCGGCATGACGAGCAATACCAATGCATTCGCCCAGACCAACACCCGCCGCGACCCCTGCTGCCGCAGGCGCGAGGGCTGGGTGTCGTTGAGGCTGCGGACCACCTCCGCCTCGGTGACACCTTCGAACCAGAAGAACTTGCTGCGGCGCTTGGCGGTCATGTCATCTCCCTTTCTTGAACGGCTTGATGGAGAACACCTCGGGCACCTCGGCCTCGAGGGCTGCGACGATCTTGAGCGCGAGCACGAGACTCGGGCTGTATTCGCCCCGCTCGAGGTAGCCCACCGTCTGGTAGTGCACCCCGACCGCATCCGCGAGTTGCTGGCGCGTCAGCCCCTTGGCGAGACGCAGCTCCTCGACGCGGTTGAAGACGGGGTCTTCTTTCTGGCGACTCATGGACATAGCATATATGCTTAATAGCATTCATGCAACATCTTTTCGCAGCCCGGCGGCTGCGTGGTAACTTCACGCCCATGAAGACCAAGCAAGAGATCGTCGACAACTGGCTGCCCCGCTACACCGGCACCGCCCTCGGGGACTTCGGCGAGCACATCCTGCTCACCAACTTCGGCAACTACCTCGACTTCTTCGCCGCCCAGACCGGTGCGCCCATCGTGGGCCGCGACCGCCCGATGCCGAACGCGACCGCCGACGGCATCACCATGATCAACTTCGGTATGGGCAGCGCGAACGCCGCGACGGTGATGGATCTGCTGTCGGCGATCACGCCCAAGGCCGTACTGCTTCTCGGCAAATGCGGTGGCCTCAAGAAGAAGAACCAGCTCGGCGACCTCGTGCTGCCGATCGCGGCGATCCGCGGCGAAGGCACCTCGGACGATTACCTGCTGCCGGAGGTCCCCGCCCTGCCCGCCTTCAGCCTGCAGCGTGCGGTGTCGACCATGATCCGCGATCTCGATAGTGATTATTGGACCGGCACGGTGTACACCACCAACCGCCGCGTCTGGGAGCACGACGACGAGTTCAAAGAATACCTGCGCGAGACGCGCTGCATGGCGATCGACATGGAGACCGCGACCATCTTCGCCGCGGGCTTCGCCAACTCGATCCCGTCAGGCGCGCTGCTGCTGGTGAGCGACCAGCCGATGGTGCCGGATGGGGTGAAGACCGAGGCCTCGGACAAGCGGGTGACGGATGTCTTCGTGGAGAAGCACATCCGCATCGGCATCGAGGCGCTGCGCCTCATCCGTCGTCACGGCAAGAGCGTCAAGCACCTGCGCTTCGACGAGTAGCGCACCGGGGCGCGTCGCGATCGGTCAGCGGAAGACCTTCGACCAGAACGCCTTCATGTCTTCCCAGGATTGCCGGTCGGCCTTCTCGTCGTAGGCGAGCGGCAGGTTGTTCTTCTTGCCCTTCTCGGTGGCTTCCGGGTTCGTGAAGCCGTGCTTGGCGTCGGGGTAGGAGACGAACTGGTAGTCGACGCCGAGCGCCTGCATCTCCTTGTGGAAGTTCGCCTGGTCCTCGGCGGGCACGAGGCCGTCCGCCTCGCCGTGGCAGATGAGCACGGCGGGCTTGAACTCGCCGGGCTGCGCCTGGTGCGCGGCGGTGAGCGCGCCGTGGAAGCTCACGACGCCGCGCAACGGCATGCCGAGACGACCCATGTGCAGCGACAACGCGCCGCCCAAGCAATAGCCCATCGCGCCGATGCGCTCCGGGTCGACCTGCGGATGCGCGCGCAGCTGCTCGTAGGCCGCACGCAAGCGCTCGTTCAAGGCCGGGATGTCGGTGAACAGGCCGCCCATCAGCGCACCGGCTTCGGCGGCGTCAGCGGCCTCGCGTCCATCGCCGTAGACATCCACCGCGAGCGCGGCGAAGCCGAGCCCGGCGAGCTCGCGGGCGCGCCGTCGCGCATAATCATTGAGCCCCCACCATTCCGGAAGCACGAGCACCCCCGGGCGCTGGCCGTCGCGCGCCGGATCCCAGGCGAGGTAGCTGGCGAGTTCGCGGCCGCCGGCGACATAGCGCAGGATTTCAGTATGGGAGGCATCAGGCATGGCGAGGATCCGTTGGAGGCGAGTTGCGCGGGGGCGCAACTTTCGCAAGTAGGCCGGATTTCTGCAAGCCTTGCGTGGTCCGCTTGCTGTCATACTGACCGGTCGATGGACCACGATCCGGACAAGCCCCACAGGCGTCGCAGCATCCGCAGCTTCGTGCTGCGCGCCGGACGCATCACGCCGGCCCAGGAGCGGGCGTTGACCGAGGGCTGGCCGCGCTTCGGCATCGATCCACCGCTGCAGGACGCCGATCGCTCCGCAGCCGTTGCGTCCCTTGACTTCACCGCCCGCTTTGGCCGACGCGCAGCCTTGGTCGTGGAGATCGGCTTCGGCAACGGCGAGAATCTGCTGGCGCTCGCGATGGCGCATCCCGAGAAAGATTTCTTGGGGATCGAGGTGCACCGCGCAGGTGTCGGTCATCTGCTGCTGCGCGCCGAAGAAGCCGGGCTCGGCAACCTCCGCGTGATGCAGCACGATGCGGTGGAGGCCTTCGAGCATCAGATCGCTCCGGGCGCGCTCGAGGAAGTGTTGGTGCTGTTCCCGGACCCTTGGCACAAGAAGCGCCATCACAAACGCCGCCTGGTGCAGCCCGACTTCGTGGCACTGCTCGCCTCGCGCCTGCGCATCGGTGGCCGTCTGCAGCTCGCGACGGACTGGGAGCCCTACGCTCGACAGATGTTGGAGGTGCTGTCGGCCGAACCCTCACTTCGCAACTGCGCGGTCACCGCAGACACCGCAGGCACCTCGAGCGGCGTCGCAACCGGAAGCGTGGATCCGGGTTTCGTGCCGAGGCCCACCTGGCGCGCGCTGACCCGTTTTGAGCGCCGCGGCCACCGCTTGGGGCACGGTGTGTGGGACCTGTCCTTCGAGCGGGTCGCTGCGCCGACCGACAGGCCGATCAACCCGGCAGCGTGATCCCGAAACTCGCCCGTACGCCGTCCACCACGAACTGCACCGCGAGCGCACCGAGCACCACGCCGAGCAGGCGGTTGATGACATTGGTACCGGTCACGCCCAGCAGCCGCGTCAAGCGGTCGGCCCCCAGCATCACGGCGAATGAGATCGCGAGCACGGCGAGCGCGGCGGCGAGCAGCGTCGCGAACATGAGCGGATCCTGCACCACCGACACCGGACCGAACCAGAGCAGGATGGTGGTGAGGGCGCCGGGACCTGACATGAAGGGAAAGGCCAGCGGGAACACGGAGATGTCGGCACGGCGGCGGCTCTCGGCCTGTTCGTCCGACGAGGTGCGCGTGCCGGATTCGCGGGCGAACACCATCTCGAGCGCGACGAGGAACAGCAGCAGACCGCCGAAGATGCGGAACGAGTCGATGCTGATGCCCATGGCGCCGAGGAAGCCTGCGCCGCTCAACGCGAAGCCGATGATGATGCCGGTCGCGACCAGCACCGACTTGACCGCCATGCGCCTGCGATAGGCCGCCGTCGCGCCCTCGGTCAGACCCGCGAACACGGGCACGAGCGCGATCGGATCGACCACGACGAAGAAGACGACGAAGAACTTCAGGAACTGTTCGAGCATGTCGGACCGGTCAGCGGCGCGATTCAGGCGCAGCGGGCGCCGTGCCGTCCGATGCGGGCACTTCGCGTCCTGCCGTACCGAGCGCCTCGTCGACGACACCCCGTCGCCACATCCACCAGAAGAGTAGCACGCCGGGCAATGCGGCGACGGTGGTCAACAGGTAGAACTTCACATAGCCCAAGGACTCGATGAGACCGCCCGCCGTGGTGCCGGTCAACAACCGGCCGGCGACGCTCGCGGCGGCCGACACCAAGGCATATTGCGCAGCGGTGTAGCGAAGGTTGCAGAGCGCGGACAGGTAGGCGACGACCACCACGCCACCGTAGCCGCTCGCGAAGTTCTCGAAACCGATCGCGGCGGCGAGGCCGAGGTTGCTGTGCCCGACTGCGGCGAGCCCCGCGAAACTCAGGTTGGAGACGCCCATCAGCACCAGCGCGAGCAGCACCGCGCGCGCGAGACCGAGACGCGCATAGAGCAGACCACCGACGAAGATGCCGACGAGGAACGCCCAGAACCCGACGCCGATGTCGTAGACCGCGATCTCGTCGTTGCTGTATCCCATATCGTTGAACAACAGCCGCAAGGTGAGGTTCGCGAGGGTGTCGCCGACCTTGTGGACCAGCACGAAAGTGAGCACCAGCACCGCACCGGGCCGCGTCAGGAAATCGCGGAACGGGCCTTCGATGGCGCGCCAGACCTCGCCGATCCCGCGTTGCCGCGCCACGATCTCGCGTCGCCGGGGCTCACCCACCACCCACGCCGTCAGCATGGCCGGCAAGGCGAAGGCCGCGCAGGCGATGTAAGCCGCCTCCCAGCCCGAACGCGCCGCGATCAGCAGCGCCACCGCGCCGGCTGCAGCGGAGCCGATGCGCCAACCGTACTGCGACATCCCGGAGCCGATGCCGAGCTGCGCAGGCTGCAGCGTCTCGATGCGATAGGCATCGATCACGATGTCGAAGGTGGCGCCCGCGACGCCGACCAGCACTGCCGCGATGATGGTCGCCTGCAAGCCCGCCTTCGGATCGACCAAGGCGAGGTTGATCACCGCGGCGATGACGAGTGCACCGGCAAACAACATCCAGGACACGCGCTGCCCGAGACGGCCGAGCAGCGGCAGCCGTACGCCATCCACCATCCACGCCCAGAAGACCTTGAGGTTGTAGGCGAGGAAGGCCAGCGCGAACGCGGTGATCGTCTTCTTGTCGATGCCGTCCTGCGCGAGCCGCGTGGTGAGCGTCGCGCCGATCATCGCGTAGGGGAAGCCGGAAGAGATGCCGACGAAGAACGCCGCCAACGGTTCGCGCGCGAGATAGGGCCGGATGGGTGCCAGGGCCTTTCCCAAGATGCGTCTCAAAGGTCGTAGTCCATGACGAGCGGTGCATGGTCCGAGAAGCGGCTCGCCTTGTGGATGTGGGCGGCGCGTGCCGCACCGGCGAGTCCAGCGCTCACGATCTGATAGTCGATGCGCCAACCGACGTTCTTCGCCCAAGCCTGTCCGCGGTTGGACCACCAGGTGTACTGATCGGGTTCCGGCACCACCTCGCGGAACGCATCGACCCAGCCTGACTCGCCGAACAAGGTGTCCATCCAGCCGCGCTCCTCGGGCAGGAAGCCGCTGTTCTTCTGGTTGGACTTCCAGTTCTTCAGATCGATCGCCTTGTGGGCGATGTTCCAATCGCCGCAGAGGATGTACTCGCTGCGGCGTCGGCGCAGCCCTGCCAGATGCGACGGGAACGCTTCGAGGAAACGGAATTTCGAGGCCTGCCGCTCCGGGCCCGATGACCCCGAGGGAAGATAGAGCGACACCACCGACAAGGCGCCGAAGCGTGCTTCGAGATAACGACCCTCGCGGTCGAACTCCTCGACCCCGAATCCCCGGATCACTTCGCTCGGCTTGCGCTTGCAGTAAAGCGCCGTCCCCGAGTAGCCGGGACGCTCGGCATCGCAGAAAAAGCGGTGATAGCCCGGCAGTTCGATGTCATGGCCGACGAGCTGGGGTTCGTGTGCCTTGGTCTCCTGCAGGCAGACCACATCGGCCGCCTGATCCCTCAACCAGGCGAAGGCCCCCTTGGCGGCAGCGGAACGGATGCCGTTGGCATTCAAAGTGATGACGCGCACCGGGGTATCATAGCGGCATGAAGCCTTACCAACGTGCCTTCGTCGAACTCGCACTGTCGCGCAACGCCCTTCGTTTCGGACGCTTCACGCTCAAGTCCGGCCGTGAGAGCCCGTACTTCTTCAATGCCGGCCTGTTCGACGACGGCGCCGCGCTCGCCAGCCTCGGCCGCTGTTATGCCGCGGCGCTCGCGGACTCGGGCGTCGTCTGCGACATGCTCTTCGGACCGGCCTACAAGGGCATCCCGCTGGTCGCGGCCACGGTCGCGGCGCTCGCCGAGCATCACGACCGCAACCTGCCCTGGGCGTTCAACCGCAAGGAGGCCAAAGACCACGGCGAGGGCGGACGCGTGGTCGGGCGCGCGTTGTCCGGCCGCGTCGTGATCGTCGACGATGTGATCACCGCCGGCACCGCGATCCGCGAATCCGTCGATCTCATCCGGGCCGCCGGCGCCGAGCCGGTCGCGGTTCTGCTCGCGCTCGATCGACAGGAGCGCGGCCGCGGTGAACGCTCCGCCGTCCAAGAGGTCGAGGCCGATCTCGGCCTGCGCTGCGTCAGCCTGCTGACCCTCGACACCCTCATCGACATCCTCGCGAACCCCGTGGACGGCGCTGTCGCGCCTGCCGCGGAGCATCTCGCTGCGCTGCGCGACTATCGTGCGCAGTACGGTGTGACCGCCTCCCTCTGACCCCCCCCTCCGGAACATCACCATGCACCTCAAAGATCCCTCGCTGCTCAGATCGGATGCGTTCATCGACGGTGCGTGGTGCAGAGCGGACGACGGCGCCACGGTCGACATCCGCAACCCCGCCGATGGCAGCGTCGTCGGCACCGTACCGGTGATGCGCGGCGGCGAGACGCGCCGTGCCATCGAAGCTGCCGCGCGCGCGCTGCCCGAATGGTCGAAGCGCACCGCCAAGGAGCGTGCCGCGGTGCTGCGCCGCTTCGCCGAGGCGATGATCGCCAACGCCGATGACCTCGCCATCATCATGACGAGCGAACAAGGTAAGCCGCTCGCTGAAGCGCGCGGCGAGATCGGCTACGCCGCCTCCTTCCTCGAGTGGTTCGCCGAGGAAGGCAAACGCGTCTACGGCGAAGTCATCCCGACCTTCCGTGCCGATGCGCGGCTGATGGTGCTGCGTCAGCCGGTGGGTGTCGCCGCTGCGATCACGCCTTGGAACTTCCCCGCGGCGATGATCACCCGCAAGCTCGGCCCGGCACTGGCCGCGGGCTGCACTTTCGTCTGCAAACCTGCGCCACAGACCCCGTTCTCGGCGCTGGCGCTCGCCGAACTCGGCCGTCGCGCAGGCCTGCCCGACGGCGTGCTGAACATCGTGACCGGCGACGCCCAAGCGATCGGCGGCGAGCTCACCGGCAATCCCTTGGTGCGTAAGTTCAGCTTCACGGGTTCGACCGCGGTCGGCAAGACACTGCTCGCGCAGTGCGCCGGCACGGTGAAGAAAGTCTCGCTGGAGCTCGGCGGGAACGCGCCCTTCATCGTGTTCGAGGACGCCGATCTCGAGGCCGCCGTGCAGGGCGTCATGGCGAGCAAGTACCGCAACACCGGTCAGACCTGCGTCTGCGCCAACCGATTGTTCGTGCACACCAGCGTCTACGACGAGTTCGCGGCACGGCTCGTGACAGCGGTATCCGCGCTGCGGGTCGGCGCAGGTCTGTCCGGCCCGACCGATCAAGGTCCGCTCATCGACGAGCGCGCGCTCGCCAAGGTGGAATCCCATGTCGCCGACGCCCTCGCCAAGGGTGGACGCGTCGCGGCAGGCGGTAAGCGCCACGCGCTCGGCGGCAACTTCTACGAACCGACCGTGCTGCTCGATGTGACCCCCGGTATGCGCGTCGCGCGCGAGGAGACCTTCGGCCCGGTCGCACCGCTGATCCGTTTCACCGACGAGGCCGAGGTCCTGCGCCTTGCCAACGATTCGGCCGCGGGTCTCGCCGCCTACTTCTACACCCGTGACCTCGCGCGCAGTTGGCGCGTGCAAGAGGCGCTCGAGTACGGCATCGTCGGCGTCAACACCGGCATCTTCTCCACCGAAGTCGCCCCCTTCGGCGGCGTCAAAGAATCCGGCCTCGGCCGCGAAGGCTCGCGCCACGGCATCGACGACTACACCGAACTCAAGTATGTCTGTGTCGGCGGCCTGTCGCAGTGATCGATGACGGCGTGCCCGCCGCCGAACCTGCCTCGCGTGGGCTCACGGCGTTGTTGGCGGCCGCCAGTTCGCTCGGACCGGTCTCGTCACTGATGCTGATGCCGGCGTTGCCGGCGATCCGCGCTGACTTCGGCGACACCATCGCAGCCACCCAAAGCGTCATCAGCGTGTTCCTGATCGTGTTCGCCATCGGCATCCCGCTGGCCGGCCCGCTCTCGGACCGCTATGGACGACGCCCGCTCCTGATCGGCGGCATCTTCATCTTCCTCATCGGTTCGTTGCTCGGCGCCCTCGCGCCGTCGCTGGAGGTGCTGGTGTTCGCCCGGGCGCTGCAGGCCATCGGCTGTGCCGCGACGGCCACCGTCGCCCGTGCCGTGCTCGGTGATCTCTACCCTGACTGGCGGCTCGCCCGCGCACTCGCACGCCTCACCTTGGTGATGATGACCGGTACCGCGATCTCGCCTTGGCTCGGCGGTCTGATCACCGAATCGATGGGCTGGCACGCACCGCTCGCGCTGATGGTGGTGCTCGCCGCGATCATCGGGGTGGCGGCGTTCGTCGCGCTCCCCGAGACGCGTGCGCCGAGCGGCCGCTCCTCCTTCCACGAACTCGGCGAAGCCTCACGCGTGGTGCTGCGCAACCGCATCTTCCTCAGCTGCGTGATCGACGCCGGCGTGATCTACGCGGTCTATCTCGGCTTCATCTCGATCGCGCCCCACATCATGAGCGAGATGTTCGGGGAGCCCGCCACGAGCTTCGGCCTCTATCTACTGCTGCTCTCTGCCGGGTACTTCCTCGGCAACATGGTCGTCACCCGGCTCAAAGGTCACGCCGACCTCGACCGTGTGGCGCGCTTCGGGATCTGGCTGCAAGCGGGCTCTGCCGCGCTCGCGCTCGCATTCGTCCTCGCCGGATTCACCCACCCGCTGTTCTGGTTCGGGCCGATGCTGCCGCTCGCCTTCGCGCAAGGGCTCGCGCTGCCGCACATCACAGCGACCGCCGTCAGGCTCGCACCGGGCTACGCCGGCGTCACCGCCGGACTGATCGGATTCTCCCAACAGTCGATCGCCGCGGCGGCGGTCCAAGGGCTCGGGTTCGTCCGCACCGACACCCCGGTGCCGGCGTTGGCGGTCTGTGCCGCACTCGCCTGCGTATCGCTCGGCGCGATGCTGTTGATCGAACGCGCCTTACGGGCTCAACCGGTCGCGGGTTGACCTGGCGCCGGCGGCTGCCGCATCGCTGGGGCTACGGGCCTGTCGGCTTCGGGGGTATTATGCAGTCGACCCTTCTCTTGGTTTCCCGATCTGGAGCACTCGTGCCGCCATGTCCCATCATGACCGTCCGCTCAAGTCCTTTTCCGCCGTGCTACTCGGCGCTTTGCTCACGCTCGGCAGCCTGCCGGCCATGACCGCGCCCGCCCCATCGACCGCCGACGGCGCGCCGCTCGCGGAGCGACGACCGTTCATGGTGACCTCCCCGTTCGGCGCCCGCCCCGATCCGTGGTACTGGCTGCGCGACGACAAACGCAGCGACCCGGACATGCTCGCCTACCTCGAAGCGGAGAACGCCCACCTCGCCAAGGCGATGGCCCCGCATCGGGCGCTGGAGCAGAAGGTCTACGATGAGATCGTCGGCCGCATCAAGCAGGACGACGCCTCGGTGCCGCAGCGTCGCAACGGCTGGTGGTACTACCAACGCTACGAGACCGGCAAACAGTACCCGATCCTGGCACGGCGCAAAGGCAGCCTCGAAGCACCCGAGGCGATCATCCTCGACGGCAACGAGCGGGCCAAAGGACACGATTTCTATTCAGTCGGCAACCTCGAGGTGAGCCCTGATGGCCGCTGGGCCGCGATCGCCGAGGACACCGTCGGCAGGCGTCAGTACCAGATCCGCATCAAAGACCTGCAGACCGACGAGTGGCTGCCTACCGTGTTGTCGGACGTCGAGGCCTCACTTGCTTGGGCCGACGACAACGCCACGCTCCTTTACATCCGCAAAGACCCGCAGACGCTGCTCGGCGATAAGGTCTATCGGCACCGCCGCGGCACCGATCCCGCGCAGGACACCCTCGTCTACGAAGAACAGGACGACAGCTTCTACATGGGGCTCGCTCGCTCGAAGTCCGACCGCTTCCTGTTCATCACGGTGCAGAGCACGGTGTCCGCGGAATGGCGCTATGCCGACCCCGCCGACCCGGCGCTCAACTTCAAGGTCGCGGTGCCGCGCGAACGCGACCACGAATATCAGTTGGAGGACGCCGGCGACCGGTTCGTGCTGCGCAGCAACTGGCAGGCGCGCAACTTCCGCATCGTCGCTGCACCGATCGACAAGATCGCGGACCGCAGCGCATGGCAGGATGTCATCCCGCATCGCGCCGATGCGTTCGTCGAGTCCTTCGAGGTCTTCGACGATTATCTCGCCGTCAACGAGCGCTCCGGCGGATTGTCGAAGCTGCGGGTGCGAGGCTGGAAAGACGGACGGGACTTCCTGCTCGATGCCGCCGACCCCGCCTACACGATGGGGTTCGGCTCCAACACCGAGACCGCCACACCGCTGCTGCGCTACATCTACACCTCACCGACCACACCGGCGACCACCTACGATTACGACATGCGTACCGGCGAGCGTCGCGAGCTCAAGCGGGAGCCGGTGCTCGGCGGTTTCGACTCCGCGGATTACACCGCCGAGTTCCGCTTCGCCGCGGCGCGTGACGGCACGCGCGTACCGGTGACGCTGCTATACCGTCGCGGCACGAAGCTCGACGGCACGGCGCCGCTCTACCAGTACGCCTACGGGTCCTACGGCTACTCGACCGACCCGACCTTCCGCTCGGCGGTGCTGTCGTTGGTCGACCGCGGTTTCGTCTACGCGATCGCACACATCCGCGGTGGACAGGAGATGGGCCGCGACTGGTACGAAGACGGCAAGCTGATGAAGAAGGTCAACAGCTTCAACGATTTCATAGATGTCACACGCTTCCTCGTCGCCGAGAAGGTCGCCGATCCGCGGCGGGTGTTCGCGATGGGCGGCAGCGCCGGCGGGCTGTTGATGGGCGCCATCGCCAACCTCGCGCCCGGCGATTACAAAGGCATCGTCGCGCATGTGCCGTTCGTCGATGTGGTCACGACCATGCTCGACGAGAGCATCCCGTTGACGACCAATGAATTCGACGAATGGGGCAACCCGGTCTCGGGCAAGGCGGTCTACGACTACATGCTGTCCTATTCGCCCTACGACCAGGTGTCGCGGCAGGCCTATCCGGCGATGTTGGTGACGGGCGGCCTGTGGGACAGTCAAGTGCAGTACTGGGAGCCGGCCAAATGGGTGGCGCGTCTGCGCACCTTGAAGACCGACAGCAACCCGCTCTTGATGCGCATGAACATGGAGGCCGGCCACGGCGGAAAATCCGGGCGCTTCGAGCGCTACCGCGAGGTCGCTGAGGAGTATGCGTTCGTGCTGTGGCAGGCGGGCATCGATCGTTGAGCGAGCGGCTGCCGCTCGGGCGGTTCCACGAGATCAGCCTCAGCACCGGCGACCTCGCTGCCTCGATCGGGTTCTGGCACGAGCAAGGCTGGACGCAGGCGAAGGTCCGACCGGTCTGGCCCCAGCCTTATGCGGCGCTATCTTATGGCGCTCTCGTGATCGGTCTGCACGAGTACCGGTTCCCCTCGCCGTCGGTGACCTGCGTGCACCCGGACATCGCCATCGCGCTCGAGGAACATCGGGATGCCGGCATGGTCATCGCCTTCGCAAAGACCGGCCCGGGTGTTTTCAATGAATTCGGCTTCCGGGATCCTGCCGACCAGATGATCACGCTGCTGGAAGCCGTCACCCACGATGCATTGCCGACGAGCGACCGCGCGTTCTTCAGCCTACCCTCGCCCGACCCGGAACTGAGCCTGCGCTTCTGGGGACTGCTCGGTGCAGTTCCGGACGGCGTCGCACCCGAAGATTGGCCCTGCACGCGGCGCACCGCGGGTGGGCTTCCGCTCGCCATCCACCACCAGGACGACCACGACGGGCCGGCGATCGTCCGGACCCTGAGCAGCGGCGATGTCCGCGTGCAGGCGCGCACGGTCCTCGAAAGCCCGGAAGGGGTGGCGTGGGTGACCGTCGGCGGCTGATGCCGCGACCACATCACTGCGTCACGGC
>ERZ888423.1848-NODE-1848-length-17153-cov-9.806644_pt1 | contig 17153 bp, 15 predicted proteins | sample MGYA00520523_ERZ888423 | MGnify/ENA primary metagenome ERZ888423 (study PRJEB32303, sample SAMEA104408611) | aquatic metagenome | biome: Brackish water; feature: Pelagic; material: water | place: Baltic Sea | collected 2014-06-08T10:24:00 | depth 30,27 m ...
CGTGAACTCCTCCTGCTACAACGGTGAGGTGTCCACGAAACCGGGTCAACTCCAAGCGGCTTCAAGAATTGGCGTTGCAGTCCGTACACCGCCAGGATCATTGCGAGATAGAACGAGTACCGGAATCGATTGAGCGAGAAAGCCTGCAGCCAGCGCGCTTCCAACGAAACCCGTTGCTCCGGTAAGTAGTACTTTATTGGCGGTTATCTCGTGCATAGGGTGCGAAGTCTTTATTGTCAAAAACGAAGCCGAACGCCAATTTTCAAGCGACTCTCGTGTTTAATTTTTCCAAAAATAGAGGCGTCATCGCCATCCAGTAGGTCCAGATTGGTACTCAGCTCCCAGGCTGGCGACAAATCGTAGGCCGCACTGGCGCTTACCCAGGTGCCACTGCGGCTGAGATCACGTGCGACAAAAGCGCGAAGCTTTAAGCGATCCTGCAGGTAGGATCTGCTGAACGCGATGCTAGCCAGGCGTTGTTCACGATCTGTTAGCAAGGCTGACGAACCGCCATTGATGCGAGTTTGTAGCAGTTGGGCGTTGAACAACCACTCTCCTATGCTGCGGTCTACCCCAATTGCCCACGTTAGCTGGCCATAGCGTTGATAGTCAGGGACGGCCCCGAAGGTGGCGGGCTGTGTGGGCAAGTAGACCTGAGGCAGGTAGGCTGCTTCACCGCGCAGCACCCATTCTGACAAAGCAAGGTCGACACTTCCACCTAGCATGGTTTGTCGATAAACATAGCGTGCAACCGTGCCATTTGCCTGATTGACATAACTGGGCTGAGGCGCCCAGTGACGAAGAAAATTGACGGTGTAGCTAAGTTGCTGCCCCGTATGTTCCCATTTAAAGCCGACCTGCGAATTGTCTAGCGCCAAGCTTGACGGTGCATTGACTGACGTGGCGATGCGATCCAGAGCAGCTTGGGGATACAGAGCGGAGAATCGTTCACCGGGCTGGGGCAGGATGTCCTCACGCCGCTCGTTAATCAAGAGCAGCTGAACAGCATCTGACTCACTTATCTGACGCTCGATCCGAACCATCGCTAACGGTCGGCGAGCAGATTCCTTGTCATCCAACAAAGACTCGCGGTAATCGAATGGATGGATAGCATCAAGCACGCGAAAATTGTCGACCTTGCCCCATACAACCGCCTGTCTGCCAAAGCCAAGTAGCCAGTCATCGTTCCGGCAGACGACAGCCGCTTCTCGCACCTCGTTGTAGTCAACATGCGTTGGTGCGAGATCTGCGTCACTGCGAGCGCGCAATGCGAGCTTGGCCGAGCATTTATCCAACCCGTAGTTTGCTGAGACGCTGACCTCCTTACGGCTCAGGGCTGCTTCACCATTGCGGGTGGTGGCAGCCTGCTGGAAGCTGAGATCACCTTTCATTTCCAGTGCCCCTTCAGCACCAAAGGCGGCTGTAGAGGCAACAATGAGCAACCCGGCAATTGCAATAGAACGCATAGGCTGCATCAAGGTCTCCTCGCCGGCCAAGAAAGCAGCGCTGAATAATCATGTTGTTTGTCGGTTTCGTCCATGTCACGTAACGGCTTCATAACAGCATCGGCCATATCATGGCTGACACCCAGAGTCTGTGCATGAGCCATCACCAGCTGTATGTCTTTTTCGAGATTGGCTAGCGAAAAGCGCGCGCTCGTATCGCCTTGTAGGTAGCGTTCACCAATGCGTTGATATAAGGGCGAGGCTAGCCCGCTCCCCTTTAGCGCGGCTAAAAACTGCGTCACGCTTAATTGTTGTGCCTCAAGCATCGCGATGGCTTCACCCAAACTACGTGCCATCGTTCCCACCAGCAAGTTCAGCGCCAGCTTGGCACTGCTACCGGTGCCTGGCATACCAAAGTGCAGGATTCCGCCTCCCATTGCCTCGAGTACAGGGCGTGCTCGGATTAAGTCGCCAGTTTCAGCACCCACCAAGAAACCGAGCGTGCCATGTTGGGCATCATGCACGCTCCCACTCATCGGCGCATCCACCAGACCGGTACCACACTCGCTCGCTGTTCGGGCAAATTCAATGATCACGTCAGGACTATGGGTGCCGAGGCTGATGATCATGGATGGAGCAGGTGCTTCTGTAAGCACACCATCAGAGCCACATAACACCGAGCGCAGCGCGCTGTCGTCGCTTACCACTGCGATTACCACTGCGGCATCTCGCACCGCATCCCTTGGAGTTGTTGCCGACTGCGCCCCCGCTGCTACGAGCGTCGCCGCCTTGTTTGGCGTGCGGTTGTAGACTGTTAGCGGGTGTCCATGGAGCAGCAAGCGATGACCGAGAAGGCGCCCCATCACGCCACACCCGAGCAAGGCAAGGTGTGGATAGGCTTCACGCACGGGTGTCTCCATCGCCAATGTAAACCACAGCCTTGAATGTTTCGCGCTTTTGCAGACGCGAGAAATACGCCGGAACGTTGTCTAGAGAAATCTGGTCGGAAAATATGCAGTCAAGATACGGCGCGCACTCGAGCATGGCTGCGTCCAATGTGGAACGCATACGCAGACCATTACCAATCACGAAATGCAAACTCAGTTCTCGTTGAAAAATATGGCCCCAGTCCACCGCATAACTACCCGCTTGGGAACCAACGCCAACGACGCAACCGCCATGGGACACCACGGCTAACGCTGCAGCCAGTCCGCGTTCGCCGCCCACAGCATCGATGACTGCGTTGGCAGAGCACATCAACTCAGGGTGGGCATCAGCGAGGGTCGCGCCGACAGGCAGGTCCAGCGTCTCGATACCAGCGGTGCGTGCATAAGTAGCACGGTAGGGATTGTTTTCTACCAAGACAGGACACCATCCACGCGCCGCAGCCAGCAGTGCTATGAGCAGACCCACCGGGCCTGCCCCGATGATAGCGAGTCGACGTTTTACGAAAGGCTGGCAGCGGTCGAGTGCATCTAGCGCCGTAGGCAAGACGTCGGATGCAAGCAAAGCGGACCGTATGTCAATCCCCTCTGGCAGCGAATCAAGCACGGTATCGGCCCAAGGTACGCGTACATATTCGGCAAGCGTACCGTCCAGCTTAGGCTGGATGCCAGAAAAGCCGAACAGCATGCGCTGATGACACTGGGTGTGGCGTCCGGCCACGCACTGCGTACACTGCCCGCAAGCGGCAAAATCGTTGCCGCGCACCCGCTGGCCGATTTTGAAACGCGTCACGGCGGGGCCAACTGATTCCACCACCCCCATGAACTCATGTCCGAGCACTGTTCCAGGCAGATAGCCAGGGATGGCACCACGGTAAATGTGCAAATCGGTACCACATGTGGATGCAGCTTCCACCCTAACGACAGCATCGTCAGGTGCACACAGTTGCGGTTTAGGCAATACCACTTGCCGCAATATCTCAGGCGCTTCCCACACCACGGCTTGCATGGTCGCGTTACTCATGGCTTAAACCTGTACCTTCTGCAACCATAGCAGCGCGCAGTCCATGGAAAAAGCCCGGATAGGTATCGTTGAAACCAACGAATCCGCACTCGTCATACCAACTGCGAAGTTCGTCCCGACTGTGACGAAATTGATGCGTAGGCATCACGTTATCGAACGAGAGAAACACCGAGCTTTTGAACAACTGCAGGCGAGTTGGCCGCTGCGGATAGATCATGGATGGAAATACCTTGGTGTTGATCTTGTACTGCTCCTTCAGGAAACGCAGCACCAGTGGAAAGAAGACTGCGACATAGACGTAGCACAGCGCCATCGTCATGCGTTTAGGCAGACGGTGTCCCATGTTTAGGAAGTGATGATCGCGCTGGCGATACAGGCCGGCCCAGAACGTATCTTCTGAAGGTAAGGGATAGATCCAGGTCAACAAATCACCGCCTGGTGCTACCAGCAGAGCGATCGATCTAAAGGCGCGCGAGGTATCGGGGGTGTGGTGCAACACGCCAATACTCATGACAAATTGGAAACGTTTTTCTGCAAATGGCGGGTACCACACGTTTGCCCGAACGAAATGAAGATTGGGCACGTCACCATTCTGGTGTGCGGTGAAGACGATAGAACCAGACTGATCGATCGCAACCACCTGGTGCTGCGGAAAGCGCAGTGCAAGTTCACGCGCCTTCTCTGCGCTACCACAGCCAGCATCAAGCAACCATGCACCTGTCTGCGGACCGGCTTGTAATCCGTGTGCAAAAGTGCCGATCAGCCATTGCATGAAGTTTGGAATGTCATAACCGTAGACAACCTGGCTATTCTCTGCCTTGCCTTGTTGACGAGTCGACCACTGGTATTCGAAGCCCTTGCGAGTACTATCGACTAAGCCATCTTCTTGCAACATCTGCGGCACACCATGCCGCACTGGATAGATGCTCTTGCAATCGATACAGGTTAGCGTGCCACTGTCAATTTGGTCACTGCTATCTTGAACGGCGTTCTCGAGAGCGAGCATCCCGCGGCAAGCCGGACAGCGCAAGATGTCTAGTAGCGCGCGTTTCATACCACACTCCCAAGTGCGCGCGCTGCGCCAGTCATGAGTGTCGTTTTGATTCGAATTAGCACGGAGGGGAAATTGCAAGTCATATGTGAAGGAAGATAGAAGGTCACTCTGAGCGCAGGTATTGCTGACCCGTGTAGTAGGGATCAAAGGGCTGGTCAATCTTGCGTTCGACTTCCACCAAGCGTGTGACTCGCTTCTCAGCCACGTTGCTCATGGTTTGCAACTGTGGACGCCAGTAGTCGCCTACGCGACGCCATCCGCTGGCTTCAAAGATCTTTGCCAGTTTGCCATCTCTGTCGAAGAGTTCGGTCTTAATGATGGCCGAGTTACGTTTGTCGACATAGAACACTTTTTTTCCGTAGCTACTGCTTGAGCTTTCCTCTTTGTCCGTAGCTTTGCCTTCAACGACATCGCACTCGCTGCTCTCAGCGCAGGGTTTACTACCCATCAAGGTAAACGTGTACTTATCGAGTTTGAGACCCTCAAAATCTTCAAATACGAATTCCGATCCCATAAACCGATTCTGTCTGTGCGCCGCGGAAATGCGTCGGACGTTACGGCTGGCCGGTAAGTAATGCCAGATTGCGTTGGGCAACTGCTTTTCCTCGATCACGAGGATGCCCACGCCCTGCATATTGGCGGGTGCTGTGAATTTCATCAAAGAGGTACGCTTGCCTTCTTCATTGCGAAAATACCAAATCAGCTCCCGCTTCATCACGGCGCCGACCGAATCGACCAGCTCCATTCGCATGGTTGAGATTTCGTATTTAGGCCGGTTCATGCGATCGGCTTTGGCCATGATGTCGGCTGCGGACTGCGCATAGACAGCAACTGGTAGCAAAAAGAAGGTCAGCAACCAAAACCTGCATAGAACTCGAAATAAAGGCATCAGGAAATCTCCCTTGATCGCAAATGAACATCTAGCGGTTCGCGCAAAACAGTACGGGCGATAGGCCAAGCAACAACAGGCAGTAGCACGAAACTGGGAATGAAGGTTTTAACGTAGTCGCTGAGATTGATGATGGTGTCGACATGGAACCAAGCTTCGGACAATTTATCGTTCAAGTAAGCTGCGGTCAGTGCGCCGATGGGTACAGCCAACACCAACGCGGCTGCGCCCAGCAGGCAAACTTCCACCACAATGATGGCGCGAATCAGGCCATCCCCGTAGCCCAGCAGGCGAAGCGATTGATAGTCCCCCTTGCGCTGCAAAACGGTGTAACCTAAGCAGGCAAACACAAACAAAGCGGCAATGCCAATACTGACCATGGCCCCCAAATGCAAGATCGCAGTCACTTGGCCGCTGGCAGCAAGAATTTCTGACGCAATCTGTTTTTTCGACAGTACTTGTTGAACATCGGGATTAGCAGTAAGCCGTTTGGCAACTTCGGCCATGTCACCATTGACTCGAATGAAACTACCCGTGGAGCGGGCATCAAGGTCGGCTAATTCACGATGGAAATCAATTGGCAGACGTGCCTCACCTGGCATAGCACCCGAAAATAAACCTGCGATGCGCGCTTCGCGTTTACGGCCCTGGGCCTCGAGCATCAGCGTATCGCCTACGCCCACACCGAGTGCCAATGCGGTACTTTGCTCAAGCAACATACCGTTGGGCTCGCTTGAGCTTAAGTTCTTACCAGCTACCAAAGTTGCTACATGCCACGGTTTGGCTGGATCAAAACCTCCAATGTAGAGATTGAGGCGCTTGCCGTTGTGGCTGGCTTGGGCCACGCTCTTCGTGTAAGGCGTGGCATCGATCACACCCTCGACACGGACGATGTCATCGAAGTTTTCCTGCCATACCGGAGCAACGAAATCGACCGTCATATCCCAGGTGTTCTTGTCAACGTTGTTGACCGAGGTACCGATGAAGGACGAGAACGAAATAAAAAAGGCCGAGGTCATGCCAAAGCCAAGCGCAACCGCCACGATGGTGACCAAAGAGACCTTGCCGCTACGCAGCAAGTTGCGTAGCGCAATACGCAGCCAGGTCGTCGGCAGACAGCGCCCCAACCAGTTGCTAATAGCTCCAGGCGCATGTTCCAGTGCAATCGCATGCCGCATCGCATCTCGTGGTGAAAGCAGAAATACGCGCCGAATCGCAAAGGCACCAGCCAGGGCAAACACGAGCAGCACCCCGAGTGCTCCCAACATCAGGTAGGTCGGCGTGAGTACCAGTTTCGGCACCGGCAACCCAATCGATTCAGCAAAGTTCTGCATGAATCCCTGTCCCACGAAGACAGAACCTGCCAGACCTCCCAACACAGCCCCAAGCGCCAGATAGAGGAACATCAATCCAAACGAGCATGACAGTCTGGTACGGGTATGGCCGAGTGTCATGAATACGCCCAGCATCTGACGTTCATGCATGATCCACTGCACAAACAAAAAGATGGTCACGAACACGGCTGACAGAGCGCTCACTAGCACGATCACGGGAACCACAATACGGAACGTACCCAGATCTTTCTCTAGGAACTGGTAACTAAACTGCTCGGTGCGCGTTGCGCTAGAGTCCACGTTCAGGCGAGTGGCGGCGCGCTCCAAAATCGCCTGCCTCAGTGCCTCGATATCAGCACCTTCTTTGGCACGAAATAGCACGCTATTGGCGGCAACAAAACCAAAGCGTTCGCGCAGAACCTCAGGATTGGCATACACCACGCCGAGCGAACCTTTACTCGGAACGAACAGACTGGGATTGGCTGGTGCTAAAAGAAACTCGGGGTCTTGCACCACCCCGCGCACCATCATCGATACAGTTTCCTTGCCCAACTTAATTTTAAGTGCATCGCCCAACTTGATATGGTGGTAGCTAGCTAAATTACGCTCTATCAGTATGCCGGCGCGGTCGCCAGCAGAGAGAAGCTGTCCCTCCATCAAGGTGGGGGCATTGATAGGCAGCTTGCTGTCGCCAGCCGGTGTGATGAGTAAAAGATGCACTGCATCTTGTGCGGTGGCAGTGTCTAGCGTGCCGGGAAAGACCATTCGTGTCCGGTAGTCTGCTAAGCCAGCCAAATCGCGGAAAGAGGGAAAATTGGCGACATCGTCTGCCGCTACTCGCAATTCCAGATCGGCCAAGTGGCCTTCTGCATACCAATGGTCGCGCCCCTCAAAGATACTGTCGATGGCCGACAGCGCGCCTACGAAGATGGCAAAACCAAAAGCAGCTATCGAGCCCAATGCAAACAGACGACCAGCCATCATCCAGGCGGAGCCAGCCACATGCTTGAGCGGAGATGGCAGGGGCAGATGGCGAAACCAAGCAGGCAGACTCATGCTTCTTCCTCGAGCTGGCCACTGTCAAGCCGGTAGATGCGATCAGCATAGTCCGTCACTATGGGGTCATGGGTGGCAATGATCAGCGCGCAGCCTGTGTCACGCTGCATGTTTTTTAGGCATTGCAAAACCTGATGTGCAGTAGCGCTATCGAGCGCACCGGTTGGCTCGTCGGCCAGGATCAAGGTGGGTCGCTTGACCATCGCGCGTGCGATAGCGACCCGTTGCTGTTGTCCGCCTGACAGTTGTGACGGGTATTTGGTGACATGCTCGCCCAAGCCGACGGCTTGTAGAGCAAGCACTGCAGATTGCTCTCGTGCCTTGCGCGGACCGCCTAACGGGTCGACTGCGGCGACTACGTTTTCGCTCGCGGTGAGCGTGGGAATCAAGTTAAAGAACTGAAACACAAAGCCAAGGCGCTGGGCGCGAAATGTCGTCTGAGCCTGGTTATTCAAAACGCTTAAATCCTCACCGCAAATCTGCACAGCCCCGCTGGTCGGTTTGTCAATGGCGCCGAGGATGTGCAATAAGGTCGATTTCCCGCTGCCTGAGACGCCCTTGAGCATGATGGTTTCGCCAGGCGCAACACACAAGTCGATGCCGCGCAGGACTGGCACTGGGCCAGCCTCCGACGCATATTGTTTAGTAACGGCGTGCAGTTGTACGATGAACTCGGTGGGTTCCGCCTGAGCTTGAGGCTTCGATGTGTCAATCATGATGTGCTTTCTTTCCTCTCATGTTCAACGCGCACGCTTAACGATGTAGTCGATAAAGCCGTTCAATTTTTCGCGGTCTGTTTCAGACAGGAAATCCATGGCGGCGGCAATTTCTTTGGTGCGCGCAACGTGGTGGCCTGCGATTTCGCGTGCTGCTGAGAATGCGCCACTGCGGTCCATGATCGCAGTGGCCTCCTGCAATAGTGCGGGGTCGTCGGTACGACGCTTGAGTATCTCGATCAGACGGGTGCGTTCGTACTCAGGAGCACGCTCCAGTGTTAGCAACACCTGCAGGGTAATCTTGCCCTGCGTCAGGTCTTCCGCCAGTTCTTTGCCCCAATTGGCGTCCCCTGGTTGAAGATTGAGGATGTCATCGACAATCTGGAACGCCAGGCCAAGTTCCTCGCCCAGCGCAGCGAACTGCGCAAACTGCTGCTGGTTTGCCCCAGCCGCAATTGCGCCAATCTTGAACGGCAAACGGTAGGTATATGAAGTGGACCGATGTAGCACGGATTGCAGGTACTGCTCTGGCCTGTGATCAAAGTGCCCCAACCAGGGCCAGGTGGTATCGATCGTGGTGCCAATGCCAGTAACCCAGTGTTCCCACGCGATCTCTTCCATGAGGATGGCAGTGGCGTCAGGCGTGATTCCAAGGTTTTCTTTGCCGAGCAGCTCGAAGCAGACATTCAGCCAGGCGGATGCGATCGCACCCGCTACCCGAACGCCCACGAGCCGGTGAGCGGTTGGCCCACCACGACGCAGCGGAGAATCGTCAGCGATATCGTCCAGGATCAACGAGGCCGCGTGGATGATCTCAGCGACTGCAACGATGGTTGGCATAGTCGTTGGATCACGGCCAAACGCTTGCGCGCAAAAGCACACCAAAAAAGGCCGCAACATCTTGCCGCTGCGTGTGTGGTAAGAGCGGTATGGGTCAAACCATGCAGCGCGCAGTGCCTGATAGCGTTGCTCCGAGAGCGGCTGATCTAACGCTTGTTCGAGGAATTCGCGAGTGCCGATGCGGTCAATAGTGGCAAGAACAGCCTGGCGGCAATAGGGGTACCAGCGCCGGTATTCATCTGCCAGCGCCGGAGGCATATCAGCCAGGAAATTGTCGTGGTATTGCATGGCTTGATTCACGGCTGTTTCTCCTCGCAAGCTTGATATTCGAAGATAGAGGAAAAGATGCGAAAGGCATCGGTGGCTGCCGGCCCTGCCACATGCGCCATGCTCAGCGCGCGGTCCATCGTCTGTTGTGCTAACGACAGCAGACGGGCAGGATCGACGCCACGTTGCCAACGGATCAACTGTTCGACACTCACGGCATGCCGTGCGCACAGCGAGCGGCTTGAGCCTTGCGCCATGGCTGACAGGCGCAACGCCACCCCCAGCTCTATGCCGGCAGTGCGAAGGCTGTTTGCGGCCCGTTCGTCGCGCTCAGCTACCGCACTGGCAACATCACAGGCCAGGCCAAATAGGCCGCCCACGTACAGACGCAGATGCTCAAGAAATTCAGCCTCCGAACTATGCTCAGACTCCTGTTCGCAGCCCCATAAATCGAGAGCACTGCTCAGTCCCGGTTGAAATAAGCGCGAGAAGCGGTTCACTAACCAACTGTGCGATGTCGCAGAAAGTTCCGACGACTGACGCGCGATCATCACAGGACTCAACTGGCGCACGTTGTAGGCAATAGTCACCCAGGTTGGCAATGGGACTGTGACGAAGGTGCTGGTGGCTTCGCTCAGATCACGGCCATTGCGCAAATCGTCCAGCATGATGGAGCTGAGGTATTGCAATTCGAGTGCCGCCAGCAAATTCGCATGGCGCGCACTTGACTGGCCTAGTGCGTCAATCAATAAACTAGCCAGGATAGGACGCAGATGTGCCGAATGACGCTCTGACCATTTCTGCAAAGGTTGAAAGAAACCTTTTTCTAGAGCCTCCCAATCCCAACCAAAACGTGGCCGATCCACCAGCTTCTCTATCCATGCGTCATCGCGTTCGACAGGTAGGTTGCGCATAAGCGCCTGACTGACCTGTTTCCTTATGTTTTCTATTCTGGTATCGAGCACGTCAAACTCCCGTCGTTAACAAGGCTTGCGAGGCCATGGCCACTAGCATCACCAAGCCACCGATGACGATGTGCACATGTGATGCCCATGTCTTGTCTGGCAAGCGGCGATACCATTCAAAGAACAGCAGACCAATCGGAAAATACAATCCGACAGTGACCCAACCCTTGGTGGCAAGCAGCAACCCGCTATGCACGCCCCATAACACCAGCAAACAGGTGATCAGATGCACGGCGCGCAGTATCCAAAAGACAGCGCGTTCGCCGATGACTAGAGGGAGCGTGCGCACGCCGGCCAGACGGTCGCCGCGCATGTCGCGCAAGTCCCACATCAATTCTACAAAATAGTTCAGACCAAAGCTGATCAGGATAGTCAGCATCGCCACAGCACCAGGACGTTGCCCGACATAGAAATACGGAGTGAGCACCAAGGCTACTGACCAGAAAATACCGGCGTACACATTCTTCAAGAAGGGAATTTCTTTGATTCGGATCATGTGTCGATGAGCACCCAAACGCAGTGGGCTGCTGTATAAACCACCTAAGAAATTGGCCACACAGCCGTACAGCACGAAGGCCCAACCAGCATGCAAGGACAGCAGAAAACCCAGAAAGAAGCAGAGGAAAATAACGACCCTCGTAAGCTTGGAGTTGTCGCCCAGCAGGCGGTAGTGCGTTGTGTAATTGATCGCATCCTCGGCCTTATCGGTGTACATGTTGTAGATGTAGCCACCAGCGGTTGTGAAGGTAATCATGAGGTAGTACTGGAACGGCAGCGCTAATCCTGCGTCTAGATTCCAGAAAAAGGTAAGCAGCGCCGGCATCAAAAAGATGTGAATCCGGTTGGTGAAAAAGTAGCCGGCGCTATCAATGGACAAGGTCTTAAGGTTCATAGAGGCCTTACAAAAATTCGAGCAATTCATCAAGGGTGACGATCACACGATCAGGGCGTGGGGCGCTGTTGTCGGTCTCGCGCGATACCGCCGAACCAGGCGTGCTTAGCAGAACCGAGCTAGCGCCAGCTCGGTTGGCTAGCGCGATATCCTGGTCTGGCGAGTCGCCGATCACCAGCGTTGCAGCCAGTTCCTTCGGCGTCAGCTCCATGACTGCAGTCAGCACATAGTGGTTTGGCTTACCCAACACTTTGGCAGTCTTGCCGAGGGTGCGCTCGACTAGCTCGACGGTTGGCCCAGGGCCAATATCGATCCCGTCTCCATTCGGGAAACGCGAATCGCGGCAGGTCGCGATCAAGCGCACACCTTCGTTGCGGCAAAGCGGCTCGAGTATGGCCTGACCCAGGCTAGGGTCGCGACTGACCACTACCACATCTGCTTCGTCCGGGCCACTCCATAGAATCGCCGTGCCGCCGACACGCGTAATCTCCTGACGTAATTCATCCGATCCGATGACAAATAGCCGCTGCGGCGATTCGACATGGCGCAGGTAGTGCGCCACGGTAGTCGCTGCCGTAAACACTTCTGATGGGTCAGCGGCGATACCCACGTCTTCCAGTGCCGCCGCCATGATTGTGCGTGACACACTGCTGGTATTGGTTAAAAAACGAATCCCATAGCCAGCTGCACGTAGACGCGACATCACCGCAACAGCCGGGAGATGGCCTGCCGGCTCGGTACGGCCGAGCAAGATACCGTGGATGTCAAATACCAAATACCGATAGCGGGAGTGAAGATCGGATTGGGACATGGTCACGCGATCAGAGTTGCGCTACGCGTCAGGTCACTAACAATGTAACGACGCCAGTAAGTGGGAGACACGAAGTAGCGCGAGAACGCCACCATTGCCGCGCATGCTTGCGCGCTGAACCCAGGTTGCGCCTGTTCGAGCGCAGTGCTGGCTCGTTCTAGGCAACGGTCGACCTCTTGCTGGCATGCCGCCACCGCCCCACAGCGCTCCAGAATCGTGATGACTGCAGCGGTATCCAAGCCCGCTTTTTCGCCAGCCTGCCAACGCAGTAGCGCTGCTAGATCGGCACCGTTGGCCAGGGTCTTGGCGAGCGCGTAAAGGTAGGTTGGCTTGCAGTGCAGCAGGTCGGTGCCGATTCCGCGCCCCTGGCCTTTTTCACTGTCGATATTCAGATCTTCCAGGTCGTCTTGCAACTGATAGGCAATCGCCGACTGACCAGCCCAGGTTTTGAGTGCAGCGATCTGTTCGGGCTGGGCACCAGCCAGGCGTGCACCTGTATACGCACAGACTTCGAACAGGCGCCCAGTCTTTAACCACGCATTACTGAGGCAAACACCAGGCGAAGGCATGGCATCACCCTCGTGATAAACATCTTTGAGCTGCGCGACGTTATCGTACAGGTCATGCCAGTCTAGGGAGGTCGCTACATCCAGGCGCGCTTCAGCGGGGAAATCCGAGCACAGCATCGCATGTCCAGCCATGGCGCGGCATATTTTCCCATATGCGAATGCCGTGATCGCACCACGTCGCAACGCTTCATCAGCGAACAGGACACTTGCCACATCGTGCTGGCGAGACGCACGACGCTTGTCATGGAACAACGACGCAAACGCCAGATGTGAGGTGAGCCAGCCTCGCCGAGCACTATCCTCGTCATAAATGTCATCATGCACTAGTGTGTGGTGATGGTAGAGTTGGAGCGCGGCAGCAACTGGGATGATTGCCTGGTTGCACTCCCCGCCGCATGCTTGGTAGGCCAGCACCACGGCAATTCCATGCATTCGCTTGCCACCCGAAGCAAGATAGTGGCGCATCCAGCGATATACCCGTTGGATCAACGCGTGATCGTGTTCTGGTCCCTGCTGTTCCAAATGGGTAATGGAACGACTAATCTCCTCATCGATTGCTAGGCGAAGTGCATCGAGCGTGGCGGGCATATCAGACTGTGCAGTAATCATGTGGTTATTCCATAGTCGTGAATTGCCCGCGGCGTAGCTGGCATTGAGCAGCCAGCGTTGGCAATAAACAGGTAGTGCCATAACTGCGTGCTGGCCACCAGAGTCAGCGCGATGCCTAGTCCCAGACGATCAAGATAAGCGCGCGCATTTGGGCGTCCCACAGGCAAGCTGGCAAGTGCGGCAAGGACGCGTTGCACAGCCTGTGGGTCGAAATAGCCATAGTCGCATAACGTATCGACCGCTAGTAAATGTTGGTAGATGGCAGGCGCTTGCGCATTCGTAAAGGGCGTGCCAAAGGGCATGACGAAGCGCTTCTTTGGGCGCGCAGCAATCTCCTGCGGCAACCAGCGTTGCGCAGCGCGACGTAAGATGTACTTTTCGCGCATGTCACGAATCTTCAGTGATGGCGGCAAGGTAGCCGCATACTCGACAACGGAACGGTCCAGAAATGGATAGCGCCCCTCAATTGAGTTAGCCGAGAACAGGCGGTCCCCGTGGGCCCCCAGCAAATAATTCGGCAACATGACTTGGTAGCCGACATACAGGGAGCGGTTTAACCAGTGACGCCCGCGCACCGCTTCGCGATTAAAAGCAAAGCCTTCCCATTGCCGGTCCTGTTCCAACATCGCGCGATACATCGGAGCCAATACCGGCATGGTGGCAGCACGGTAAAACTCCCACTCGTAAGCCTGCGCCGGAAAACAGCCCATATGGCTTCGGATAGAGTCGATACGCGTATCACCAGGCAACAGGCAGTCGGTACCGTAGTGGCGTGCGAGCAATGGTCTAACAGCGGCACGTACCATTGATAAGCCGGGGCCAGCCAACGGGCCGAGTAACTTTGATTGACGAAACGCCAAATAGCCACCAAAGGCTTCGTCCGCACCTTCGCCTGTTAGTACGACCTTAGAGTGTTCTCCAACCTTTTCCGATAGAAGAAGCAGCGCTGCCGCTTCAGTAGAAATGGTGGGCACTTCGGCATGCCAGATCAGCTTGCAAAAAACCGCTGAAATATCAGCCTCTGTAATCTGGATGGGATTGAAGCGCAGTCCCAGAGATTGTGCTGTCATGAGCGCAGCGCGGCCCTCGTTGATCTTCTCGTGTTCGGAGGTAGCACAAAATGCGTTCACCTGTTCATGGCCCTTGCTGCGCTGCGCCAATATGCCCCCAATCACAGCTGAATCGATTCCACCGCTCAGGAAACAGGTCGCCGGAAATTCCCCCTGCGTATGGGTTTCCACTGCTGCCTCCAAACGTGTCTGCAGCTCCTGACTAGCAATGTTTTCCTCTGTTCCTAGCTGCTCCGTCGCGCGTGGAAACTCCAGCGCCCAGTAGCGTTGCAGTGTCGATATGCCGTCAGCACGAATGCTGAGGTAATGCGCCGGCGGCAAGGCGTGTACATTTTGAAAAGCAGTTAGGGGTGCGCATACTGTGCCGAAGTACGCCATCTGCAGCAAGGCGATCGGATTAGCTTGACTCGCTACCGCACCAATTGCTAGCAAGCCCTTAATCTCTGAGCAAAAATAGACACCGTCTCGGTTTTCGACCCAGTGTAATGGGCAGATTCCCATGCGGTCACGTGCCAGCAGCAGCGTGCCACTGGCTGCGTCAGCAATGGCAATAGCAAATTGCCCGTCAAGCAGTTCGAAGCAAGTTGCACCATATTCCTCATACAGATGCGCGATAACTTCACCGTCGCTGTATGAGACAAGCTGGTGCCCACGCGCAGCCAGCATCGCACGCAGAGCTTGATGGTTATAGATTTCACCATTGAACACGACGCGAATCTGGCCGTTTTCATTGCTGTAAGGTTGGCGTCCACCGGCTACGTCAACAATCGAGAGGCGCACAGCGGTCAATACACAGGGGCCGGCCTGTGCGACACCCTGCTCATCTGGCCCACGGTAGGCAATTAGCCGACCCATTGCCCGTACCTGCTCGATATCGAGCGTGGTAATGGGGCGAAGATACAGTGCACCGGCAATTCCACACATGCTCAGCTACCCTCACGTCGTTACAACGGCGTCAGCGTACAGCTGTGTTCCGGACAGGGGCTGACCAGCAATAGCGTGAGACAAATTGCCAGGAATGCGGCCATCCACAATGAAGGTCGGAATGCCGTGTTCAGCTACTCGTAAGCCGTTGGCAATTTTTTTCCGCATGCCACCACTAACATCGTGAGCTGCGACATCGACTTCATCAATCAGTGCCACATCATTGGCACTAAGCTGGAGATATATCTCTTCGTCCAGCCCAAAGCGACGGTACACGCCGTGAGCTCGAGTAGCAAGTACCAGAGATTTTGCGCATATGGCGATAGCCAAATCAGCTGCGATGCTGTCGCTTGAGTAGACAGCAAAGCCATGTTCATCCAAGGCGAAATTGCCTCCGATGACAGGTGTCATGCCGCGGGCGAGTAAATCAGCAACCAGCCCAGTTCTGCTCAACTGGAGTTGGCCATTAGTGCAGCCAGCCAAACTCACTACAGGCAAACGGAACGGATGCAGCTCGGCCTCTTGTAAACAAGCCAATACTTCCGCTTCCATCTTTGCCAGTTGGCATGACACTTCGGCTACTACTGCATGTCGACCGCTACCTAGACGGCCATCCATGTACCCATACTTCAAGGCTGGTGGTTTGCCAAAAGCACCCGTTCCATGCAACACCACCACCGGCTGTGCGGAAGCAGCAATTTCCCTGGCACAAGCAATAAGGAGCTGGTGATTTAATTCTGGCTTAGCACCTGATTTCAGCGATGTAATGAGGCTTCCGCCCAGTTTTAATACATGGGGACGTGGAACAGGAGATTTTGGAAACTCCAACACACGCTAGCTCACGCAACTGCTGCTGCGACACGGCTTGGAATCTTGTTGGCCGATGCTATGAATAGTTTTGCTTTTTCTGGATCGATCGTCGTAGATCTGTCATACGAACCACATACTGCCCCACGTACTCCTACCACGTCAGCGCCAATAACCGCCAATTCTTCAAGGTGTTCAGCATGAACGGAACCAGCCAATGCGACTTTAAGTCCACGTGCATGAGCAGCACTGACGAATTGCTCAAGTTCTTGGACGCTGAGAGCATCAAATAAACCTTTGCCATCTTTGATGAAGGTATCGACCATGACCATATCTGATTCTGCGTTCGCAGCAATTTCAACCAGCGCCTCAGGAGACAGTCCACCAAAGCGTCGATAGTCAGCATAGCCCGCTGTCACGACCGTAACGGACGGATCGAATTCCTTGCAGCTACGCACTACACCACGCATCAGTTCCGTACCTTCCGAAACTGTTTTAGACCCGTGCAGTCCGGCTTTGACATACTTGACGCCAGAACTAACCGCGCCAAGTGCAGCGAGTGCCGCCGTGCCTGGCTTGTGAGGCAAATCGCCAAGGGTTGCACTGAACACAATCTTAGGATCTGCAATCGTCTCGATTACATTGCGAATCACCCAAGGAAAGCTGGCCCCCAGCGAACCCTCGTTGATGTTTTTGATATCGATGATGTCGGTGCCGCATTTCCATGCAATAAGAGCTTCTTCAGTATTGATTGGGCTGATTAAAACTTTCATAATGTTGCGCCTTTCTTTATCAAGGGGAGGGTGAGTGCGGTGCGCTCCTTAATGCGCTTCGGTCAGCGATAGTATCATACACGACTAAAGATAGTAAAGAGGTGATTTTTGGAGCTGCCCCGCTTCCGTGGACAGGTTAGTGTCTTAGTTCTGTGATCGTCTCT
>ERZ888423.1849-NODE-1849-length-17152-cov-17.477862_pt1 | contig 17152 bp, 3 predicted proteins | sample MGYA00520523_ERZ888423 | MGnify/ENA primary metagenome ERZ888423 (study PRJEB32303, sample SAMEA104408611) | aquatic metagenome | biome: Brackish water; feature: Pelagic; material: water | place: Baltic Sea | collected 2014-06-08T10:24:00 | depth 30,27 m ...
TGTGGGCGTTGTGATGCGCACCACTGGCGTTGGTAGCGGGAACTTGATCTTGAGACGATTGGGATGTCTGTAGTTGCAGGCCGCCGGTGCCGGCTGCGTTGCGGATGCCGTCCCCAGCCGGCGGCTCTTGACCGGTGAGACTCAAGCCTGCAGTGGGATGGGTGTTCTGACGCACACCATCGGCACCAGGGGCGAGCGTGCCCATCTGGTCTTGAGACGCGTGGGATGGTTGGGCATCAGCGGGCGCGTTGGGGACGTCGCCGGGGTCTTGCATGGTGGTCCTGGAGTTCGCGGGGTGCAGGGGCGCCGCGCAAGCTGCGGTGTTTGCAGTCTTGGTTCCGTCTCAGCTCCCGAGTCGAAATTCGCGGCCTTGATCCGGATCAAGAGGCGCGCAACCTGTTCCACCCCCTTGTCACGCGTGTGTGCGCGTCTCGTGCACTCCCGCGCACTCGCCGAGGTGTCAGTTGGGTGTCCCGAGCCGGCCTCAGCCTGACCCCCACGCCTCCCCGTCGCAGCTCGCCTCCCTGGCTCTCCGCGCCGCGAAACGGCTCGACCGTTGAGTTTCCTTTCAAGGCCTCGATGCACAGTGCGTGCGCCCCCACAGGTGAGCCCAGCGCGCGCTTGCACGTCGGTGCACCCCAATGCACGTCCCTGATGTGCACAAACTTGCGTGCGGTGTCCCCGGTGCATTTCCCTTGCACCCAGAGCCCGCCGCCTTGTTGTTGAGTTCCTCTCATGGTTTTGACGCGTCGTGCGTGTGCCCCCACAGGTGATTCCAGCGCGCGTCCTCGCGTCGGTGCACTCACGTGCATGTTCCCGGTGTGTGCAAACCCGCGCGCGGTGCCTCTGGTGCATTCCCCTTGCACCCAGGGCCTGCCGTGCCACTTTTTACGACATCCCGATAGGCGCGTGACATGCTCCCAGCGTGTGAAAAATGGTGTTGTCACTCCTTAACGGTACCGCCACAGTTGTCGGGGAGTGTAGTGTAGTGCGTGTGCGTGCGGTGAGCGTGTGCGCTATGCCAGAGTCGTACAGAGTGGTCACACAGGGATGAGAGGATTCGTGTTTTTAATAAAAGACTCATATGAACTAGTTGACCGGAAAGGCCCAGTTATAGAACTCTGACCCTGACAACTGCTCACAAACTAATCTAACACTCGTCCTCGAGTAGGGGTGTGAGAAAGTAAAATTTGTGGCATGATGGTGCTATTCCGTGCACCGTGGTAAGGGTGGAGTGTGGATAAGTGAGGTAATTGTGAGGTAAGCGTGAGGTAAACGTGAGGTAACCGTGAGGTAAACGTGAGGTGGGCTTTCTTAGGTGGCTTTTCTGTCCACCCTCTTCTGCCCCCCCCAGAACATTCTTTCGCCACGGCGTCCTCGCCGTGTGAGCGTCCTCGCCGACTGTCGAGGTTGAACACCGAGATTGCGCACGAGGTGGCTACCGAGCAAAAATTTGCCTTGCCTTCTGGTTGGTCTCGTTAACGTTGTTGACGTTTCCGCGGTCTCTGCGCGGGGTCGTCATCGTCGACTTCTGTGGTGCTGTGCTTGCGTTTGTGTGTTGCTTGATCGTCGTCCGGACGTTGGTTGCTGTTTTCGTCGTCGTTGTCGTTTTCCATGGGGTCATCGTCCCTTCTGTTCTGGTAGCAGTGGTGATCTGTTTCATGACCAGTGTGTGGTTCCTTGCAGAATATGCAGATGTCGTGTCCGTGGTAGAGACATTGTGTTGGGTCTTCATTACCGTGGCATGTTGGCATGGCACATTTGGGGCACCGTTGGACCTTGCAGATCATTTCTTTGGTGTGTTTGTTTTTGATGAGGACGCCCGCGTCGATGAGAGTGTTCATGTCATCGCACTCATACATCACGTTGCCGTCGATCGACTGGAAATCCGGGTCTACCACCCCTTCGGTGTGAAATGGTTTTGAATTTCTGAGATGACCATCGATGTGGCCTCGACTATTGATGTGGCTTCCCCACGCTGGGTGACCTCCTCGCAGGCAGGCGAGGACCTCCTCTTGGCCCGCAACCTTCAGGTAGATGAGGGGGCGTTCCCGTTGCTGTTTGAAAACTTCGCTGATGGCTCGCGCCTGTGCGGCTTTGTAGGGCTTGAGACTGTTGGTTACATCTATGATGGCGCGGTCGCTGTTGTATACTTTGGTGAAGTAGGTGTCTTTGACGTCGACGGAGGTGACTCGCTTCATGTTTGCATCAGCTCGTATTTTCTCCTTGCCAAGGTTGTACAGGTCATTGTACTCCGACTGGTTTGTTTCAAATATCTTGATTGCTTTGTTGCAGTCATGTTCGACGCCTTTGGTGTCCTCGGGGCTTGGCTTGTAGGGGAATTGGCAGAACAGGCACAGTGCCAGGTTTGTTTCACGTTGGCATGCTGTTTTGCCGTTGGGCCTGGCTTTGCAGTGGCTCTGGTGGCACTTTTCGCAGCGGCTGATGAGGACGACTTTGCCCGTGTAGAAGTTCCTTCTGAAGACGTTGCTGTCGCTTTCGTCGTCCATCACGAAGTCTTCAGGGTATTTGAAGCCTTCTGCGAGTTTGACTCTCAGTTCCACGCCGTTCTCCTTCACGGTGTAGTGACGAACACCTTTTCTCCACGCCACGGCTTGATTGCTCATTATTCTTGCAGTGAACCGGGCTCTGTGTGGTGGGGCATCCTTTGTGATGTGGAATGCGATTTCGTCGTCGCAGAGCTGGGGGTTTATGGACTTGCGGAGAGCGTTGAAGTGATGGATCACCCGGGTGCCGTGGGTTTGGGTTAAGGTACAGGCTCTGCAGGAGAATTCATAGCAGTTGGTACAGGTGTATCCACTTCCCCCCCTTCCTCTCGGCCCATGTGCGAGGTTGCCGCATGAGCGGCACGTGTCGATGTGGGACCGGTATCGGTTGGTGAGATGGGTGCGGACGAGCTCCTTTCCACATTGGTTGCATCTGGCTGCGCGTTGGATTTTGAGTTCTTCTTCCAGTGCTGCCTTGAAGTTGTCAACGTAGTCGAATCCTTGGAGGATTCTGCCATGTATGGCTGCTCCAACCACTCGTTCAAGGATTTGGTCGATGTCCGCTTCCGGTCTGTCGAGGAAGGCCGAGGTGTCGGGGGCCAGTTCGAACAATTTTTGCAGTTCCTTGGGGTTACGAATCTCGTCGGGGTGATCGTAGTCTGCGATGAGTGTCATTGCGGTTTCGAAGACTCTTAGGCACTTTTGAGTTTGACGTTCGACGTTGACGCCGACGATGCTGTGCTTGTCGTTGAGGAGTGCTGCACATTCCATTGCAGTGAGGCAGGTTGCACCTACCACGCAATCCGCGATGGGGCTGATGCTGCCGATGTCGGTGAAGATTCTGTGCACCACGCTGTATGCGATGGCTGCGGCGTGGCGCATTCGTTGGCGTCGGATGGTGTTGAGGGCATCTTGGAATTCCTCGTTGGCGAGGCATCTGGATGCGAATCCTGCGTCGTCCTCCTCGGAGTCCATTCCATCATGGCGCTCGAGTCCTACCTCTTCGATGGCTTCGGCTTCCGCCGATTGACGCGCTGGTGACACTCGGAAGTCCTCGTCCCCCTCGTAGTCTGGTGCGTTCTCGATTGCGATTGCGATGATGCACGAGATGATTGATTGGACTACGAAATCAGTTATCTTCTGGAAGTTCGCAGTTTCCGGGTCGAGTTGGTCCACTTCCTTTCGGTGCGGTGGCTTGCGGAGTTGAGGTAGTATGGTGAGGAGGCAGGTGAGTTTGTGAAGTCTCGCCTCTGGACTGTCGCCCATGCTTGCCATGGTCAACATTGCTTTGATGATTTTCCTGTTCTCACCGTGGAGTTTGTAGATGTTTTCGGACACGGCACACACTCCACAGGCTGGGTGCCCGCACGGTTTCACACAGATTTGTTTTCCACACGGTTGTGACGCCGTGGTGGTAGTCTGGTTGACCGGCTCTGGAGCTGTCATGTTTTGTTCTCGGTTGGGTGGTGTCGATTTCGGGTCCTCGACGGTTGTGGCTTTTCGGTTGTTCTTGTCACCAGGCATGGAGTTCGGTGTGTCCTCGAGGTTTTGCCTGTTGTGGTTTCAAGGGTGTGGGATTGGTTGCGAGCTGGCTGTGTCGCGGTGCGCACTCGGTGTGCGGCGTTGTGGTAGGTACTGTTGCGGTGGGTGCTGCCTATCCCCCCGCGCGCGTGTTGTCCCTCTACCAGCACCTACGCTCTCGTCCACTGAATGTCGTCCCTATTGGAGATGTAGTCCAGTACCCAGCTTGGTAGTGTGGATTTGGGATCCAGTTTGAACGGTTTCATTTGGAGGATTTCGTAGTTGGAGACTCTGAATCCACCGCCCGTGTCGTTGGTGTAGGGCGCGTGCGCCCCAGCTGTGCGCGTGCCGAAGTAATGTTTGGAGTTGTTGGCCGAGAGTTTGGCTTTCTTGCCTTTCGCCTTTTTGTCGATTTGAACCCACCCGGGTAGTTGGGGCCCACTGAAGTCCCCCTTGGTGTTGGAATGCCACTGGATGAGATGTCCGTTGGGGTGTTCTGCTCGCCATTGCAGGACTTTACCCACCATCCATGGGATTGTGTTGTGCTTGTCAACAACGAAGGGCACGATGACCAATTCGCCCTCTTCTCGTTGGTCGCCCCATTCGAGCTCGTCACCACTGCTGTCATCGGTGTCGCTTTCGTGGGCTGGTTCGTCATTGTCGTCATTCTTAGGGTCTGTGAAGATGTGCTCCGTGTCCCACGGAGTGAATTCGCGGAGTCGGTTGACGTTGACTTTGATGATCTTCTCTCTGCCCGTGTGGATGATCCAGCGGTGTAGTTTGCACTCGCACTCACGATGGACGCGCCATGGGCCCGTGTATCTGAATTCGAGCTTGCGGGGCTTTTTGTCACTTTTGACGCGTTTCTCTGGTTCCCAGAACATGGCGAGTGATCCCGGTTTCATGAGGTTCATCTCACTTGTCCGCAGACGTGGGTTGCCATCTTCGTCGATGCCGTCGCGTCTGTTCTTGTCTTTGAGCCTGGCGATTTGCTGCCGCTCTCTGACGTTGGCATATGCTTCTCGCATAGCGTTCATCAGTTGCTGCCCGTAGGACTCTTGGCTTGTGAATCTGGCTTGGTCACCCATCCCCAGCTGAGCCAAAATGGGGATTCGGGGTTCCCGGCCATAGAGTAGGTAGAATGGACTGTAGCCCGTCGTTGAGTTGACGCTTGTCCTGTACATCCAAAGAACAGATTCGAGCCATTTGTGCCAGTCTTTCTTGTGTTTGTTGACAACTAGCGTGAGTGCTTGAGCCATGAAGGAGTGGAACCGCTCCAGTGTTGAATTGGCTTGGGGTTGATACCCTGTTGTTTCGGCCTTCTTGACACCGAACATTTGGCATATTTTCTTCATGGCTTGCCCAGCGAAGCCGGGTTCGCGGTCGCTCCAAAGCATTTCCGGGGGTCCGTGCTTGAGTACGATTTCCTGCACGACGTGTTTGATGACTTCTTCCACAGTGCGCTCTTTGGTGGGCACGGCTATTGGCCATCGCGTGAATTGGTCGTGCATTGTGAGGATCCATTTGTTGCCGTTGGCGTCCTCGGGAAATGGGCCGACGTAGTCGATGCACCATATTTGACCTGGGCGTGTGGCTCCCATGCTTCGCGTGAGTCCTGCCCTCTGAGGTCGTGGTGGCTTCCGCCTTGCACACAAGGTGCACGCTTTAATCCAGTTGGCGATGTCTTTGTACATCCCTCTCCATGAGAAGTACTCGCACAGGAATGTTTGGGTGCGGTTCTTGCCGAGGTGTCCATTTTGCGGGTTGCCATGGAATTCGCGCATGACGGTGGGCACCAGTGTTGGGGGAACGATGATACGTTTCCGGCGGTGTTCCTTTGCGATTTCCTTCCCCTTGTTTTTGCGTGATGGCGCGTGGTCAAATAGAATCGGTAGATTTGCAGAGCCGCCAAATTGGACACTTTTGTTCAGCCATAATCCGATGTCGTGGCTTACTTTGTTGGGGAGCTTGGGTTTGGTGTCGTTGGCTGGTACGATACCACCGTTGCGCACAATTCGTCTGTTGTAGGCGGCAATTTCGTTGCGGGCCTGGGCTCGCGCTTTGTTGTTGTCGTCGACTTTTTGGCTGCATGTGTTGAAGTGTGTTTCCCGGTCCGCTTCTGCTAGCGAGTTGATACTCAACCAGCGGGTGATCATGCTGCTGATGGACTTGTCTTCGCCCTGAAGCGTGGCGATGGTGTCCCAGTCGAGGTCGTACGTTTTGAATTCGGATGACTTGGCCATGGCGGCTTTTTCCTTTTCAATGAGCTGCTCCGCGATCACGTTGTCATGGTTCAACACCTTCCCCCAGAATTTGCGTTTCATCCATGGGGTGCGGTCGATAGGTTCATCTTCGTCGATTTCGTCGTCGCTGTCGCTGGCGTAATTCTCGGCCAAGTTGATTAGGAGTTCACTACCCAGGTTGATGGTGGACGCTCGCAGGGAATTCACGGCGCTGTCGTGCGAATAGCAGCACGGGCATGAGGTTTTGGGTTCATACTCGGTTGCGCTCAGAGATAGAGGGATTTCGACCGGTGGGTTGCTGGTTCGCTCGCCCACAGGGTTGCGTGATGGTCCGTCGGCGTCGCCGTGTTTGGCCCCTGGTCTGTGGGCTATGGTGAAGTTGTACTCTTGGAGTTCAAGGATCCATGATGCGATTCGTTTGTTGCCCAGATTCTCCTTTTTGACCAGCTGTTTGACTGCCGTGTTATCGGTTACGATTGTGAACTCTCCCCCCGCGACGTACGGTCTGAAGAGGCGGACTGACCAGATGAGTGCCGCGCACTCAAGCATGTACTGGCAGTAGTTCTTTTCGTTGTCTTTGGTGGTCCGTGATGCGTATTGGATAACTCGCTCGGTGGGTTTGCCATCTGGCTTGTCGGGGTCTGGGATTTTCTGCACCAGAACGGCTCCGAGTCCAATGGGGGATGCGTCGCAATGGATTTCGAAGTTGTAATCCCAGTTGGGGTGTGCCAGGATTGGCGCCGAGGTGAGTTTGCTTCTCAGGAAATTGAATGCCTCCCGCGCCTTCTCATCAAGGCCCTTGCTCGCACGGAGACCTTTTGCGTTGTCACGTAGCAGGCTCATGAGGGGGTCGACAATTTTGGCGTATTTCTCAATGTAGGTCCGGTAGTATCCGGTCATGCCGAGGAAGGCTCTGAGCTCCTGGGCTGTTGTTGGTTCTGGCATCTTGTCGATGGCTTCGGTTTTTGCTGGACTGACTGAGATTCCCTCCTCACTGACCACGTGTCCGAGGAAGTCAAGTTGTTTGAGGAAGTAGTGACATTTTGACGGTTTGAGTACCACTCCCCATTCGTTGAGTCGGTCAAGGGTCGCGGCTACATCGCGCAGATGATCATCGAATGATTTGGAGAATATGATGACGTCGTCGATGTATGTGAGGAGACAGCTAAAGCGTAGTTCCCCCACCACCTTCGCGATGAATCTGCTGAAAATGCTTGATGCGTTGCGCAGACCCATGGGCATGACGTTCCAATGGTAGAGGCCGTCAGGGGTCGCGAATGCAGTCTTCTCTTTGTCGTCAGGGTGCAGGGGCAACTGCCAGAATGCAGATTTGAAATCTACAGTTGAGATCCACTTTAGTCCAGCCATTCTGGCTAGGGTGTCGTCAATTCGGGGCAGCGGGTATGCGTCTCGCTTGGTGACGGCGTTGAGCAGGCGGAGGTCCACGCAGAATCTCGCCGTTCCGTCCTTTTTGTCTGCGAGAACGACTCCTGCCGCCCACGGTGACTCTGACGGTTCAATTTGTCCGTCGCGCAGAAGGGTGTCAATTTCTGATCTGATTTGCTGCAGTTGTGCAGGGCTTACACGGCTGGGATTTCGACCCTGCGGGGGGCCCTCCGTGATGATGCGCACCTGCTCTTGATCCTTCTTGGTGACTCCTGTTCGTCGCTTGTAGACTGCGGCACGGTTGTTGTCGGCCAGCATATCTTTTACGCGTTGGAACTGGGCTTCACCATTGACGCCTTCGGCTTTGAGGATTGTTGCCTTGGTTTCCTCTAATGGGATTTGGCTGAGCGGCGTTGTCGCCCATGGATCCTCTTGTTGCGGTGTTTTGGTCGCGGTTTGCGAGTCTGCTGTCGTGCCTTCGATTGGTTCCCCCTCAATTTCCGCGCGCCTCGGGTCTCGAGTGATCAGCTCGATCTCCGAGTGGCAGGCGTTGATGAGGACTCGCACATCGTCGTCACAGTCGCGCTCAATTCCTTTGTCCGTAGCTTCGGAACCACTCTCGGGACCACTTTTGTTTCGAATGCCATCCGTTGGGCTTATATCGTTTTTGTGTGCATACTCAGACGGGTAATGAGCGCCGCCTGGTTGCTGTGCACGCTCAGGTAGGGAATGACCGCTGCCTGGCACCTGTGCATGTGGTTGTAGCTCACTGCTGTTGATTGTTGCCGTTTGTTGAACGGTGATTTTGATGTTTCCGGTTGGTGAGCTTTGTGTTTTGTTGAGTGTGGTTGCTGGGGTTTCAGCGTTGTTGAAGTGCCCCGCTTTGGATTTGGAGTTCGCTTCGGTCGCTTGCGCTTCTCCATTACCGCTTGTGTCATATCTCATCCACTGTTTTCGACTATGGCCAGGTTCGAGGCTGCGCAGGTCAACCATGGTGGTTTCAAAGTGCATGCCTTCTTGTCCTAGTTTGGTGAATGTGGCCACCTTGTCGTGTTTGAATTTGATGGTGTCTTCGTCAGAGAAGTTCGAGATTTTGATGACTGTGCTTCTTCCCCTCAGCTTTGAAATGCCATTTGCCACGAGGGCGCTGGGGTTGAAATCGATGTTGGCCACCCGGCCGTCGACTCCGTAGTTGCACATGCTGGCGTTGCTGCCAGATCCGTCTTCGTCGCCCATGATGCTGGCGTCATGGCTCGAGACTCGTACGCGAACGATTCTGGATGACTTGGCGGGGATCGTGATGTTCTCCGTGAGTCTGCAGAACGTTGCGGTTGTCACGATCGCGGATGGCACATTCTTGGCTGTGGTTTTGAATTCACAGTTGGGGAGTGCTTTGTTCATTACGATGGTGTCGTTGTCGAAGTTGAAGTGAAGGCCTTGTTTGCGCCAGAGCTCAATACCTAGGATTATGTTTGTTGAGAGGTTCTCCATAACCCAGAAGTGTTGTTTAACTCTGTGTTTATTGCCGTTCGTGTCGGTGAACTCAATTGATAGGGGCACGTGCGCGATGGTTTTGACGCGACTGCCGTCTGCTATCTTCATTGAGGGTCCGTATTTGGTGCCATACTTCGCCATGACTTCGTCGTGGGTCATGTCGAGGGCTTGGCAGACATACTTCATCCATGCGATACATGTGGTGGCTCCTGAGTCTGCAAGGGCTTTGCATGGGGCTCGGCCATTGGTGGTGATGTCAAGGTGTGGGCATGGCTTCATGGGTTCGCCGTGGCTGAGTTCGGCTGCCGCCTTCGCGCACTCTTGCTCAATGGCGTTGATCTCATCATTGTTCTCGGATCTGCGCTTTTGGCCTTTACCCCCACTTTCGTGGTCACCGGGTTCTTGGGACATCTCTTCAGTTGGTTCGCAGCTCGGTGAGGTCTGGACGTTGATTGGCCGTTTGTTGGCTTGTTGGACGATGTCCGGTGTAAGGGTTTCGACTCCATCTCTGATCAGTTGTCTGACCGTGTTGATGGCATGTCCCAACCAGTTAGTGCCTTTCCAGTGTCTCGGGTCGTGGATGCGAGGGTCTGTTTCGCGTAGGCCGACGCCCCATCGCGAGTCCTGCGGAGATGCTTCCACCATGCACTTGTCGCCGGTTTCCAACAGTTTTGCTCTTAACTCCCGGTTTTGGGTGTATTTGGCGAAGTTGCCCTCCAGAACTACGTCACGGCAGACGTTGTTCCATGTTGTTTCGTCGTAGTTCCGAACTTCCCGTCCAATGGTTTGGATTTCGATGGGGCTGCTGCTGTTCATGATTCGTTGTTCGGCGTCTCGGTCACGGAATGTGCGTGCCTTTTCAGCCATCATGAATTGTTCACAGCAGAAGTATCGCACCCCCCCGATGTAGAATGGGGCCGTTGCGAATTGCGACGGCCATCCCCTGTGGAAGAATACCATTGTGTCGGATTCCATTGGGTTAGCCATCAGGGTGCTGGGTTCGGTGTTTGGCGTGCACTCGCATGCTGGTTCACCACTGGTGTGCGCGGGTTTTGTGCATTCGCATGCGTCAACGGGGTCGATGGTGTTGTCGGGGTTGACGGGGCAGGGGTCGCATCCCAGTGTGCTTGGCGGTGATGATGCCCTGTGGTGTTGTGCAACCATGGTGGCCAGCTGTTCCGCCAGTGATTGGGTTTCGTCAGCCAGGTGGGTGATTACGAGTTGTCCATCGGTTTCGGTGGGTGGCCCGCCGTTTGGTTGGATGTTGAGGACGAATTCGGCTTCGTTGGTGGCTTGTGTTAGCTGTTTCACGGATGCTGAGCAGTGCCCCCGAATGGAACCGTCCTCGTTTTTGATTGTGAAGACTATGTTCGGCTTGATGCTCCTTGATGCATTGCTTTGCAGTGTGAACGAGCTGTTAGCACTGTTGATGGCAATGGCTTTCTTGCCCGTGCCGAGGCTGAAGGGACCACGCTTTCGTGTTGCCTCAATGAGGATCCACGGGGATTTGCGCTGTGTTTCGCTGGTGTCTTTGAATTGCACCTTAAACTCCCTCCCTCTGTTGCTGGCGGCCTGCACGATTGCCAGCGTCATTCGGCTGATTTCGGCAGCTTCTGTGGCTTCTGCGGTGAGAGTTTGCACAGTTGGTTGCTGTGGGACCAATGGTTCCGGCTCTGTTGTTGTTGCCACGGGTTTGCTGAATGTGATGTTGCATTGGATGGGACAATGGTCCGAGCCTTTGGTGTTCTCGAGTCGGCTGTAGTTCGAGAATTCGATGTTTTGCAGTCCACGGCCTTTCGCGTCATGCAGGAAGTGATCAAGGCGGAGCCCCCGATCTCTCATGCGCGCGTGGAATGGTTTGGTAGGCCACCATGTTGAACATCTCCTGTTGCCTGGTTCCAATGTTTCGAAGATATCCTCGAACATGCAGTTGGTCCTGAATTGAATCCACGCTTCGCGTTCTTGTGGTTTGTGGCCAGGCACAGTGCAATTGTCGCGGGTGTCGAAGCAGTCAGTTGGCGTGGGCGCAACGTTCATATCCCCACACATGACGATTGGGGTTGTGGGGAATTCGTTGCGGAGACCTTTTATCGTTTTCGTCAGCCCTCCCATGAAGTCGCTGCGCTTCTGTGTGTGTTCAGAGTGCAGGCCGGGTTGGGGTGCATAGATATTGATCAATATGAATTGGTCGTATATCTCTATTTGCACTCGGCCTTCCCTGTCCGTTTCTGGGTTGTGGGCGCTGAAGCGGCTTTCGTTGGGGGCAATTTTGCTGATGACCATGGTGCCGTGGTGACCCTTGAGGCGGGGCTCCCTGCATTCATTGACACTGATGTGGTATCCGGCGTCGGCGATCTTGGCAAGTGACCCTCTGTGCTTCGGGCTCTTTTCCAGTAGTGTTTTGTAGTCAAATAGCATATGTTCTTGGATTGCCACGATGTCCGGCTCTAGTTCCAGGATTTTGTCGACGAGGCCATACTCGTACGCCTTCCTGAAGCTGTTGAGGTTGGCTGACATTAAGGTGATTGTTGAACCTTCCAGCTTGCTTGTGTTGGCTAGGGCTGGTGGGCGACTGGGTTCAGTGGGTTCATCCTTCACGGGTTTGGACTCGGTGCGCGGTTGTTTGGCCTCATTGACATTTGTTGTGTCAGTGGCATCGGACGCGCCGGGTTCGTGGATTGAGACGTCTGTGGTTCCAATGCGGGCTCTGGTGTACGAGTATGGCACAGGTGGGATTTCGCCATCGTTCCACTCTGCTGGCGTGCAGAATGGGCGTGGGGTCAGCCGCTGGGTCCCTTCTGGCCAGATGAATGAGGCACTGTTGCCACCGTCGTAGTCGACTGTGAGTTGCTCATATGGTTTGATGTCTCGGAGCGTGCAGAGGTAGACCATGCCGTCGTCTTGGAAGAACGTACAGTTGGGGCTCTCACCTTCCCCGCAGTTGTTGACCCGCCGGGCGAAGTTGGCCCCTGTTTCGTCTTCGGTGGCGTCGATGTACATGGGGTCGGCGCCGGCGGTCGTGTTGAGTTGCATGATGTACGCTGATGGTGTGTCCCGCTTGGATTCGTTTCTGGCCAGTTCGGCTGCGTCAATTTCTTGGCCGTCGTACCAGGAGATGAATGTGCCGTTGGGGAGGCCCGAGGTGAAGACACCTAGCGCGCCAGGTCCGAGTTCTGGGGTGTCGAGGACCTTGATGGAGGTTTGGCTCGTTTGGATCATGCGCTGCCGTTCTCCGTGCAGTCCTCCTCCCCCTGCCATGAAGTTGGCGGCTGTGGGACGCTTGTTCAGCTTGTAGTTCCGTGTCATGGCGACTGCGTTTTCGAAGGCTGTGGCGTGTCCACTGTTCATTTTGCAGGTTTCTCGGATGATTCGGATTTCGGTGTCGGTTAGCTTGGCGATGTCGGTGCTTGTGCTGATGCCGAAGTCCAATAGAGGTGCTCTGAACCTCATGTTGATACCATTGCGGTTCATCCACATGACCAGTGGTGTTTCGAATGATTTCGGTGCGACGACCGAGTTTGGGCTTACCACTGAAGGGGCTATGACGCGCCTCTTCTTCTTGGGGATTTGTGGTCTTGGGGTTACGAATGAATCTTTTAAATTACTTGAATCTCTCTCATTTTTGTTGTGTGTGGGTTTGTCCTTACTCAGGGGATTTGAAGGGGTTGTGGGTGGAGACAACTGTCGGGCTCGGGTGGAGGGGTTTGTGGCATCAGCACGACTGTTGTTGTCTCGAGTCCCTGGTAGGACGGTGTCGACTTTAGCTCGCTTGCCAGTGCGAGAACTTCGGGTACCATCCTCCGCTAAAAATGCGGTGTCTGGCCCAGGCGTAAGAGGCGATGATGCTTCGGGCTTCATTCGCCTCTTTCTCCGTTTGCTGGCTTTGGTCGGAGGTTGGGTTTCGTCTGCGGTTTCGTTGTTTGAATTGCGAATGCCGTCGACTGGTTTTGGGTTGACTTGGCTTGGCTCCTGGTCAGCGATGGATTGCTGATCTGGGGTGCTACTGACCTTGTCGGGGGTGCACATGTGTGTTGACGTGGACGTTACTCCTGCTGTTTGAATTTCAATTGCGTTGTCTCCGCCGTTTGTTGGTGCTCTGTTGGGGTTGTGGCCCCCATGAAACTGGGAATGTGGCGTGGGGGCCGAAGCGCCCTACTGCTGTTGCGATCGTCTGGCGATCGGGTGCTCCCACTGGCACTTGGATTTGTCGGGGCATTTGTTGGTGAGCTTCCAAGATGGGCATTCGTGGTCGTAGGGGCAGTTGTCGTGGACACCGTTGCACTTTTTGTTGTCGATGGTTTTTGGGCACAGTTGCTTGTCGCGTCTGTCGCTGCCGCGGTTGTCGTCGTTGTACGAACCACCTCTGCTACCCCCGCCTTTGAAACCACCACGGGCGGTGCCGTAGCCCTTGCCACCACGGGTGCTGTAGCCCTTGCCACCTTTGCCGCCTTTGCCACCTTTGCCCATCTGGTAGTCGCTGCGGTCAAGTGCGTAGCTTCTACCACCACGCCCGCCTCTGCTGCCATGGTTGTGTTGGGAGTTGCGCTCGCCCTGTGGGTGGCTTTGGTTGGCTTTGGCGTCGCGTTGGTCGTCCCTTTTGAGCTTCTTGAACTGCTTTTTAATCGCGTCCGCTTGGTCCTTTTGGTTCCTTTCCAGTTGGGCTTCCATGTTGGCGATATACTGTTCGAAGGCTCCCTGACGCTTGTCCACGTCCATCGCCACTTCGTTGATTGCGGACTGGTTTGCGATTTGGTTTTTGATCGAGGAACTGGTTGCAGTCGTTTTGGCTTTCTTGCTGGGTCTCTCGTCCTCGGGAGCACGGCCGTTGTCAACTTGGGTGATTTGATGGTCATTGTCACTTTCGCTGTCAACATCGATTCTGTTGACTTCAGTGGCGTTGCGGCGGCTGCGATCGCTGCGTCGCCCACGGTCGTTGCGGCGGTCGCCATGGTCGCGGACCGCGCGGACTTGTGTGTTCATGGCGATGTATGCACATATCGCTTGTTTGAACTGGTCAACGGTGGTTGCAATGCTCGTGATCGAGCTGTTGCTGCCTTGCAGCCCTGCCATCATCCGGCCTTGCCCCAGAATGAAGGCCATGGCTGCGGGGCCCGCTACGTTCCAGAGCACCTTGATGATTTCGGCCTCGGTGGGGTTGTGATCATCACCACCGCCTCGCAGGGCTCTGTCGAGGTATCGTTCCTTTGTGACGCTGCGGATGACGCTGTCGACAATTCTGTCAACGTGGGCAGCGTCTTTGAAGGTGTGGGTTCGTCTGGATGCGACCTCGTCGCTGATCACCTGGATGAAGTTGTCCTTGGCATTGATCAGGGTCAGGAGGAGCACTTCGCGTGGGAGATAGAGGTAGCTCTTGCAGACCGCTTTCTGGAGGCTCGTGAGGGCAGCCTGGATTAGGCGAAGGCCTTGTCCGCCGACGGTGCTGGTTATGATTTGGTGGAGCTGCCTTGCATTGACGGCCCCCGCTGTTTGGCCAAGGGCAGCAAACATGTGGTTGATGATCGCGACGCGGCTGGAGCTCGGATTCTTGGACATGATTCCAACGTGATTGTTGATGATGTGCTGATCCCGCTTGTCGCCATCCTTCCCCGGCCATATGAGGTCATCCGCGTCGTCACCGATCTCTCCGAATGCGGTGGTGTTCCCCATCCGTTGCATTTCGGCTTTGCGGTAAAGCGTGTCGATGTAGTGCTCCAGGTCCGTGTTCGGGTTGGGAGAACTGCTGGTCGCGGGCCGTTGGCCGTTGGCCGACGTGGGTGAGGGGGTGGCGAGTGGGGTGCGCACGGTGGTGGTCGGGGTTGACGTGCGTCGACGCGGTTCGTGTGTGTCGCGTGGGGTTGCTGGGGTTCGCTTGCTGGTGGTAGCTTGCTGTTGGCGGGGCTGGTCCCAGGGGGCGCGATCCTGGTACTGTCGGGCGTCGTTTAGCACGCGTGAGTACTCGGAGGGTTGCTGGCTGAAATCTTGCATGTCGGCGTCGCCGTCCCAGCTGGTGTTGGTGTTCTGGTTGTCATCCCAGTCATCATGCCAGTCATCCCCCTGCCAGTTATCCCCGTCGTGCCATTGTCGGTGTGGTGTCGCAGGGTTAGCGCCTTGTTGACTTTCCGCATTCTCCCCGCCGTTGCGCGGGGTGGCGCGCTGACGTGGTGACGTCGCCAGTGCTCGTTCTCGGAGTGTCTTCAAGCGGTTGTTGCTGTCGTGCCGAGTGGCTCGATTGGTCAGCTCCTTGTGGATGAGCACCAGCTGTTGGTGCAGTGGGATGATGCCTGCCGGTGATTGCAATCGGGACGGTTGCTTCACTATGGCGTCGATCCTTTCCGCCATTCGCTCCAGGTCTCTTGTCGAGTTGTGGGCGATGTCCTTGTGGTCGAACTCTGGGTGTTGGGGATTGGCGACGGCGTCGTGCTCCGCTTGTTGATCCAGGCGTTGGAACCCGCGGACCGCTGCGTCGGCATAGCGATGTATTTCGGCGGCATCGGCGCTTGTTAGTTCACCCGTGCTGTCCGGGTTTTGATCGCGGGTGCGGGCGAGTTGACTGGCTTGACTGCTGTGGGCGTTGGCGAGCTGGTTGGCCTTTTGGATGGCTTTCTCGATGTGCGCCTCGGTGGCTTTCTTCATCTCGTCGTAGGTGGATTGGATGGCCTCCGCGATGCGCGCCTCGGCGGCCTCCCTTATTTCCTTGATGTCCAGCAGCGAGGTTGCTTCTTTCATCATCTCGTCGCTGGCGGCTTGAAGGGTTTCCACGATGTGCGCCTCGGCGGCCTTCCTCAATTCCTCGACGTTCAGCGGCCACACGCCGTCGCGCAGTGGTGAGCTGTTGTCGTTTGGGTTGGTTTTGTTGCCCTCAGGAGTTTGGTTGCTTTGACGCACTCCAAACAACTGGTGACTTCTCCCTTCCCCCCGACGCGAGCCACTGGTGCTGAAGAGGTTGGCGCGGTGAACAGCAGGTGTGGTGGTGTGGCGTGCGTCGATGGCGTCGATAGTTTCGGTCGGGGCCGAGGTGCGCGTGGTGGTGCCGGGCACAGTTGCGCTGGCGTTGGCGAGCATTGGGTGACCCCCGTTGGCGCTGGTGGGTGCAGCGCGACGGGCGACAGGTGTGGCGAGCACAGTGTTGCTCACGGCGCTGGTGGTGATGGCTCGGGGTACCTGAGCGGGGACATGTCCCGGCGCCGTGCAGCCGTTGGCCGGCACGTGTCGAGCGCAGATGTCACATTCTGGGCAGATCGCCGCCCAGCATCCATCACATAACAGAGGGTGTTCACTCGCGTGAGGAACCACCTCGGTGCAATGTATGCAGGCGCAAGCCGTGGTGTTGGCGTTGGCGTGCGTGGCAGCGCCGACGCCGGCGCGCCCGGTGTTGTCGGGGTTGCCAGTGTTGACGGTGCTGACACGTGCAAGTGTCGGTCGGGGACGTGCAAGTGTCGGTCGGGGTGGAGGTGCGTGCAGTGTTGATCCTCTTTCCCCCACGGCAGTGCCGGGGCGAGGCGTGTCGGCGTGCGCAGTGTTGCCGAGGTTGTGGCCCATTGACATCCCGCCGGGCGGGGTTGCAAAGGTTCGCGGGGGAAGCGCGGGGACCTTGGGTGTGCTCGGGGTCGCCTGGCCGGACGAGCTCCCGGTGCGGGCTGTGATGAACTGCTGCACCTCCGCCGCAAGGGCCGCCACACCAGCCTCGCCGCCGGTGGATGATCGGGACAATTGATTAAACAACTCGGTGAGTGCGCTCGGGTTAGCCCGAGGGCCTGGGTGTTGGGATTCGACGTCGCCGGTGACGGCACTCTCGCCGCTGCGGGCGCTGTGACGCGCACCGCTAGCGGGAGTGGCGATGGGGGCTTCGTTGAAGTCAAGTGAGGGGCCCGGGTTACCCTCGCTGTTGCGGGCGTTTTGACGCGCACCGCTGGCGGGGGTGGTGGGAACCTGATCTTGAGATGATCCAGGCAAGGGGCTCGGGTTACCTCCGCCGTTGTGGGCGTTGTGATGCGCACCACT
>ERZ888423.1851-NODE-1851-length-17146-cov-10.399801_pt1 | contig 17146 bp, 17 predicted proteins | sample MGYA00520523_ERZ888423 | MGnify/ENA primary metagenome ERZ888423 (study PRJEB32303, sample SAMEA104408611) | aquatic metagenome | biome: Brackish water; feature: Pelagic; material: water | place: Baltic Sea | collected 2014-06-08T10:24:00 | depth 30,27 m ...
ATTTTGACAACTTTTTTGCGAATTGTGTGTTTACCAAATGTCCGGGTTTGTTGGCTATTACTTTTCCTCTAATTCGTGTTCCAACCAAAGCCAAATCACCAATAACGTCAAGTAATTTATGACGTGCAGCTTCATTTGCCCAGTGCAATGTTAGGTTGTCTAGAATTCCATTTGGTTTTACAGAAATATGGTCTTTATTAAAAGCTTTTTTGAGTTTTTGCATGGTGTTTTCAGACAATTCTTTGTCAACATAAACGATTGCATTGTTCAAATCTCCACCTTTGATCAAATCTTTTTCTAATAACATTTCAATTTCATGTAAAAAACTAAATGTTCTAGCAGCAGCAATTTCAGTTTTGAAATCAGCCATTTTGTCTAAAGTTGCATTTTGAGTTCCAAGAATTTTCGTTCCAAAATCAACCATTGTTGTTAATTGATATTCATCAGAAGGCATTAAAATTATTTCACTTCCAGTGACTTCATCTTTATAGGAAATAATTTCTTTTACAATAAACTCTTCAATATTTGCATTTTGTTCTTTAATTCCAGCTTTTTCTATTGCTTCAACGAAATATTTTGATGAACCATCCATAATTGGAGGTTCAGAGGCGTTAATTTCTATGATTAAATTGTCAATATCCAAACCAACTACAGCTGCCAAAACATGCTCAGAAGTTTGAATTTGAACACCATTTTTCTCAAGATTTGTTCCTCTTTGCGTATTAACAACATATTCTGCTAACGCCTCAATTTCTGGTTTGCCCTCCAAATCAACTCTCACAAATGAAAATCCGTGATTGATAGGAGCAGGTTTTAAAGTCATTATTACATTGTTTCCAGTGTGCAAACCCACACCTGACAATGATATTTCTGATTGTATTGTTTTTTGTTTTTTACTCATTATTTATTATTTTGAGCATTTAATCCTTTTTCTATGTTGTTGACTGCGCTTACCAGTTTTGGTAAGTTTCTAAAATGAACATAACTTTTATTAAAATCACTATATCCAAAAGCTGGTGAGCCTTGAACAACTTCATTGTCTTTTAAATTTTTAGAAATGCCAGATTGTGCTTGAATTTTAACTCCGTTTCCAATTACCAAATGTCCAACAATACCTACTTGTCCACCAATCATACAGTTTTCGCCTATTTTAGTTGAGCCAGCAATACCAGTTTGTGCAGCAATAACAGTGTTTTTTCCAATTTCTACATTATGAGCAATTTGGATTTGATTGTCTAATTTTACGCCTTGTCTTATAATTGTTGAACCCAAAGTGGCTCTGTCAATGGTTGCTCCTGCACCAATATCTACATAATCTTCAATAATTACATTTCCTGTTTGAGGAATAGCCAAGTAAAATCCTTCTGCATTTGGTGCAAAACCAAAGCCATCCGAACCTATTGCGCAATTTGAATGGATTTTACAGTTGTTTCCAATTTGAGTTTCAGAATAAATTTTTACTCCAGAAAAAAACACGCAATTGTCACCAATTACACTATTATCGCCAATAAAACAGTTTGGGTAAATTTTCACGTTTTCTCCAATTACTACATTTTCTCCAATATAAGTAAATGCTCCAATATATTCGTTTTTACCAATTTTTACGGATTCAGAAATAAAATGAGGTGTTTCTCGACCACTTTTATTATTCTTAACTTGGTTGTAAAAGTCAAGTAATTTTGAGAAAGATTCGTAAGCGTTCTCAACTTTTATCAATGTAATATTTAGCTGTTTTTCAGGAACAAAAGTCTTGTTTACAATAGCAATAGATGCATTTGTAGTGTAAAGATAATGTTGATATTTTGGATTTGATAAAAAGGTTAACGAACCATTTTCACCTTCTTCTATTTTTGAAAGTTTAAAAATCTCTTCATTGGGATTCCCTTCGATTTCACCTTCTAAAATAGTTGCTATTTTTTCTGCTGTAAATTTCATCAACTGCAAAAGTATAAAAATAATCGTTACTTGACATCATTCCATTTATTTTGGATAGCAAATAATATGTTTTATCACAGGTTTTGTAAGGGCTTGCAAATTCAAATGGTCTGATGCCCTTACAATGTCTTTTAATTTTCCTTTTTTATTGATAATTAAAATTGGTTTTTCAGAAGTATAGGCTTGATTTTTTATCTCTTGTAAAAAAACAAAATAATCAATTTCGTCTTTAGTCAAATGCAATTTTTCTTGAAACTTTTTCTTTTTTTCTTCAATTTTAGTTTCGCTGAACTGGTTTGATTGAATTTCTACCTTCAATAATTTTCTTTCTACAATCATTTTAGAAAGCATTGATAATAACTTGTCTTCATGATTTACCCATTCTTTGACAGATAATAAAATATCATAATCATCTAGCTTTGAGAACATTTCTAAAGTCTCATCAGAAAAATTGTTTTTATTTACTTGGTTGTATAAAAAATAATGCAATGCAGAACTCACAAAAAGATTTTCTCCCTTTTCTGCTAATTCTTTAGCTCTTTTTAGTACATTCACCAATATATTTTCAGCAACCAAGGCAGTTTTGTGCAAATATACTTGCCAATACATCAATCTTCGAGCAATCAAAAATTTCTCAACAGAATAAATCCCTTTTTGTTCAATAACCAATTCGTCATTTGCAACATCCATCATTACAATCAATCTGTCAGATGAGATATTACCTTCATTCACACCCGTATAAAAACTATCGCGTTTTAAATAATCTAATCTGTCAATATCTAACTGACCACTTATCAATTGACACAAAAATTTACGTGGATATTTCCCTTTAAAAATCTGAATAGCAAGTGTTAATTTTCCTTCAAATTTATCATTCAGTTTGTTCATAAATCTGAGTGAAATTTCTTCGTGAGAAACCCCGTTTATAATACTGTGTTCAAGTGCGTGAGAAAAAGGACCATGTCCAATATCATGTAATAAAATAGCGATATACAAAGCATTCTCTTCCTCTTCAGATATTTCAACTTGCTTAAAACGCAAAACTTCCACTGCTTTTTGCATCAAATAAACGCAACCTAGAGCGTGTTGAAAACGTGTGTGAATAGCCCCAGGATATACCAAACTTGACAATCCCATTTGGGCAATTCTTCTTAAACGCTGAAAATAAGGGTCTTCAATGATATCAAAAACTAACGAATTTGGAATTTGGATAAATCCGTAAATTGGATCATTCAAAATTTTAAGTTTGTTCGGCATTTTTTATGGGAAAATTGACTTATTGTCAATTTTGATGCAAATTACGAACAATTTTATTTTTGGCAATATTTTATCATTTTAAAACGATTGTACAAGCAACAATGAATTACTTTTAACGTTAAATGTTAAATTTTTAGTTGCATGAGTGAAATAAAAATATTGTGGGTTGATGATGAAATTGAGTTACTAAAACCTCATATTCTTTTTCTAGAACGAAAAAATTATACTGTAAAAACATCCACAAATGGTGCAGATGCGATTGATTTAATTGATAAATTCAATTTTGATATTGTTTTTTTAGACGAAAATATGCCAGGAATTTCTGGGTTGGATACTTTGGCTGAAATCAAACAAAAACAAGCCAATTTGCCCGTAGTGATGATTACAAAAAGCGAGGAGGAATTCATCATGGAAGAAGCAATTGGTTCAAAAATTGCAGATTATTTGATAAAACCCGTAAATCCAAATCAAATTTTATTAACACTAAAAAAGAATTTAGACAATTCAAGGTTGATTTCAGAAAAAACTACTTCTAATTACCAACAAGAATTTAGAAAAATTGCCATGGATTTATCAATGGTGAATAATTATGAAGATTGGATTGAATTGTATAAAAAACTGATTCATTGGGAATTAGAACTCGAAAATATTAGTGATACAGGAATGTTGGGTATTTTGGAAAGTCAAAAGCAAGAAGCAAATTCGCAGTTTTTTAAGTTTATTAAAAAAAATTATGAGGATTTTTTAACAGCATATGATAAACCTACTTTTTCGCATACACTTTTTAAAGATTTTATTGTTCCAGAAATCAAAAAAAAGAAGGGAATTGTGTGGATTGTGATTGATAATTTGCGTTATGATCAATACCGAGTTTTAGAACCTTTGATCAATAATTTCCATAAGAAAGAAGTTGAATATTCATATTATTCTATTTTGCCAACAGCCACTCAATATGCAAGAAACGCTATTTTTTCGGGTTTGATGCCATCAGAAATGGAAAAAAAATATCCAAACTTCTGGAAAAATGATGCTGAAGAAGGTAGCATGAATTTGCACGAAAATGAATTTTTATCTGCCCAAATCAAACGTTTGGGATTGGATATTCAGCATCAATATTATAAAATTTCCTCTTTAAAAAGCGGCAAAGAATTGGCAGATAATTTCAACGGAACTAAACAAAATGATTTGACGACAATTGTATATAATTTTGTAGATATTTTATCGCATTCTAAAACAGAAATGGACGTTATCAAAGAATTATCTGGAGATGACAAAGCGTATAGAAGTCTGACATTGAGTTGGTTTAAAAATTCTCCTTTGTTTGAAATTATTCAAAAAGCACAATTATTAGGACAAAAATTGATTATCACAACAGATCATGGAACGATTAATTGTAAAACGGCCACAAAAGTAATTGGCGATAAAAATATTAGTTCGAATTTACGTTATAAAACTGGAAGAAGTTTGTCATATGAAGAAAAAGACGTTTATGCTGTTCGCAATCCAAAAGACATTTTTTTACCTACAATTGCCATGAATAGTCCGTTTATTTTTGCGAAAGAAGACTTGTTTTTTGCCTATCCAAATAACTTCAATCACTTTGTAAATTACTATAAAAACACTTATCAGCATGGGGGAATTTCGTTGGAAGAAATGATTATTCCTTGTGTGGTTTACAGCCCAAAATAAAATATTTTTTCAAAGTTTTCTAATGAAAAAAACCTATAGAAGAGAAATATCGAAATTAAAAATCTTTTTCTTACTAAATTATTGAACTGAATTTAGATAAAAATTGCTGTTTTTTTCTTTTTAAAAATTTAGTCTAATAGATTTTTAAAAGCTGTGATGTTTGTTATTTTTGCAAAATGAAAACAAATTATTCTTTTTCAGAATTACCTCAGATTGCGTCCCAAATTATTGCATCAACAAGCAGTAAAATATTACTTTTTTATGGTGAAATGGGTGTTGGAAAAACAACCTTAATCAAAGAAATTTGTAAGCAATTAGAGGTTTTAGACAATATCTCCTCTCCTACTTTTTCATTGGTAAATGAATATAAAACGAATAAAAATAAAACTGTTTTTCACTTTGATTTTTACAGAATTAATGATGAAAATGAAGCTTTAGATATTGGTATTGAAGATTATTTTTATGACAATCATTGGTGTTTGGTTGAATGGCCACAAAATATCAAAAATTTACTACCTTTAGAAGCTATTGAGATTCATCTTTCTATTTTAGAAGATGGCAAACGTAACATTCACATTAAATAATTCGAAATTATGAGTTCATTTTCTCCTTTTAGCAAAGAAGAATTACTACCCCAAGAAGAAATGTTAGAAGTACAAAAAAGAAAAGGAGAGCTTTTTATTGGCTTGCCTAAAGAAACTTATTTGGGCGAAAAACGAGTGTGTTTAACTCCTGATGCTGTCTCTGCTTTGTGCACTCATGGTCACAGAATTGTAGTTGAAACTGGTGCAGGTTTGAATGCCAATTACTCAGATAAAGAATATTCTGACGCTGGTGCTAAAATTTCATACAATATTGAGGAAGCTTTTAAATGTAATATTGTTCTGAAAGTGGCTCCTCCATCAGAAAAAGAGATTGAATTTATCAATCCAAAAGCCATTTTAATTTCATCACTTCAGCTAAAAACACAATCAAAACTATATTTTGATAGTTTGGCTAAAAAGAAAATTACGGCAGTTGCATTTGACTTTATCAAAGACGAACAAAATACCTATCCAATCGTAAAATCACTCAGTGAAATCGCAGGAACAGCTTCTATTTTAATTGCGGCTGAATTAATGAGCGGCATCAACAAAGGAAATGGACTGTTGTTAGGAAATATTGGTGGTGTTCCGCCTTCAAGCGTGGTGATTTTTGGAGCTGGAACTGTGGGAGAATATGCAGCAAAAACAGCTATTGGTTTGGGTGCGAGAGTGAAAGTTTTTGACAATTCTATAAGTAAATTGAGAAAATTACAAAATTGTTTGCACGCTCCAATTTACACTTCAACTGTGCAACCAAAATCAGTTACAAAAGCGTTGATGCGCTGTGACGTTGCAATTGGCGCTATCAGAGGAAAAAATAGATCGCCCATCTGTGCCACTGAAGATATGGTAAAAACTATGAAAGAAGGTGCTGTTATTGTCGATGTGAGTATTGATAGAGGTGGTTGTTTTGAAACTTCAAATGTAACTTCGCACAACACGCCTACTTTTGTAAAATATGGTGTGATTCATTATTGCGTCCCCAATATTCCTTCGAGATATGCACGAACAGCTTCCGTTTCAATTAGTAATATTTTTACGCCTTATTTATTGAGTATTGCTGAAGATGGAGGTTTTGAAAATTCAGCTCGTTTTGACAAAAGCCTTAGAAATGGAATGTATTTTTACCATGGGATTTTAACCAATAAAACTGTAGCTGATTGGTTTGATTTACCTCACAGAGACATTAATTTATTGCTTTTGTAAACTATTTTCACCTTTAAAAAAAATATTTTTGCAGGTTAAAAGAATCACATGTTAATAAAAAGAATTGGATATTATTTAGTAGGAGTTTCAATTGGTTCAATCGCAGTAGCTTTTATTTGGAAAAATAAAAATGCTTCTTTTGATTATGGAATGGATGCAAGAACTTTAAAGACCATTCGAATTAAAGAACGTTTTTTTTCTGATGAAGCCACCAAAGTGATGCAAAACAGTAATATTGACACAACAAAAATATCAACTATTTTAAACAATGCCAATGTAGACTTCAAAAAAGGAAAACCAAGGAAAAAACCATGTGCTGAATACTTTATAAAAGGAAAAGGTGAGTTTAAAAACATTAGTTTATATGTTTCAAGATGTGATTCTACAGCCACTATTGAAAAAATAATTATTAAATAAAAAAATAACTTTCCGTTCATTTTTTCTAAATAAAAACCACTCTTTTTACTTATGAAGAAAAAAATAGTCGTTCTTACTGGAGCAGGAATTTCCACTGAAAGCGGACTCAAAACTTTTAGAGAAGAAGATGGTTTGTGGGAAGGTCATAACGTGATGGAAGTGGCAACACCTGAAGGATTTGCTAAAAATTCTGCATTGGCATTGGATTTTTACAATCAACGTAGAAAGCAATTATTGGAAGTTTTGCCAAACAAAGCACATCAAAATTTAGTGAAATTAGAAGACTATTTCGAAGTAGAAATTATCACACAAAATGTGGATGATTTACACGAACGCTCAGGGAGTAAAAACGTAGTTCATTTGCATTGAGAATTACTAAAAGTAAGAAGCTCAATAAATAAAAATGATATTTTGGAATGGAAAAAAGATTTAGTTTTGGGGGATTTTTGTCAAAAAAAAAGTCAGTTAAGACCTCATATTGTTTGGTTTGTAGAAGAAGTTTCGTTATTGGATACTGCTATCGAAATCACAAAAACTGCTGATATTTTAATAATTATTGGAACTTCAATGCAAGTATATCCAGCAGCAGGTTTGATTCATTACACACAACCAAAAACACCCATTTACTTCATTGATCCAAATCCACAAATTAATCAAAATCAATTTCGAAATTTGAAAATTATTTATGAAGTTGCAAGCACTTGAACTCAAAAACTCCTTAACTTATTAATTGGTTAAAATATTCGTACAAATCCCCTTTTGAAAGAGCACTTCCTTTTTCTATCAAATCAAAAATTTCTAAGTTTCTTTCTGATGAATAGGTTTTTGTTCCTTTAAAAATCTCCACAGAATTATCCATTGGATGTTGCATCAACCATTCAAAACCTTCTTGAGTTAACAAGTTTATATCCCAAGTAATTTGGATGGCGATTCTATGAATTTCATGTTCATCACATTTAAAAAAATTGGCAGTTGTCTCTGAAAGATGCTCAATATAGCTTGTTTTGGTTAAAACATCTTCCCAGACAATGTTTGAAAAAATTTCCATTTCATTGACTGCAATTTGAGGCTTGTTTAATTTAATGTCATTCCATTCACTAACATCAATGCTTTGTAATGCCAAAAATCGAGCAAATTCTTGATGTAAATTTTCAAATTGTTCTTTAGTTAACAACCTATATTTCATAGTTCAATTCATTAAAAAAAGCCCGTTATTTCTAACGAGCTTTTATGATTATTTAAAGTTAAGTTATTCAGCGACTACTTCAAAAGTAATATCTGCAACCACATTTCTGTGTAATCTTACAGATGCTTCATATTTTCCTAATCTTTTTACAGTACCACCAACAACTTTCACGAATTTTTTATCCAATTCAGTTCCTGCTTTTGCAATAGCTTCTGTTACATCAATGTTGCTAACAGATCCAAATAATTTGTCTCCACCAGCTTTTGATGAAATTTTAATTTCATATCCTTTAATTGTTTCAGCAATTTTGGTAGCGTCTGTAATTAATTTAGCTTCTTTGTAAGCACTTTGTTTTAAATTCTCTGCTAATACTTTTTTAGCAGACGAAGTAGCTAAAACTGCTTGTCCTGTGGGGATTAAAAAGTTTCTTCCATAACCGTTTTTCACAATTACTAAATCATCTTTAAATCCTAAATTTTCTACGTCTTGTCTTAATATCAATTCCATATCTCTCTACTTCTTATTATTTTAACATGTCTCCAACGTAAGGCATTAACGCTAAATGACGCGCTCTTTTGATTGCTTGCGCAACTTTACGTTGATATTTTAGTGAAGTTCCTGTTAAACGTCTTGGTAAAATTTTACCTTGTTCGTTTACCAAATACATTAAGAAATCTGCATCTTTATAATCAATATATTTGATGCCTTTTTTCTTAAATCTACAGTATTTATGTTCTTTTTTTGTATCAATATCTAACGGAGTTAGATATCTTACATCAGCAGATTTACCACTTTTCGATTGTTGTTCTATAGATTCCATGGCTTATTTTTTTGCAGATTTAACACGTTCTATTCTTTTTTCAGCCCAAGCAGCAGCATGTTTATCTAATTTAACAGTCAAATAGCGCATAATGCTATCATCTCTTCTAAATTCTAACTCAAATGCAGTAATTACTTCACCAGCTACTTTGTACTCAAATAAGTGATAAAAACCACTTTTTTTCTTTTGAATTGGATAAGCTAATTTTTTTAAGCCCCAATCTTCCTTTAAAATCATTTCGGCACCTTTAGAAACCAAATAGTCATCAAACTTTTGTACTGTTTCCTTTATCTGAGTATCAGATAAAACGGGATTCAAAATGAAAACAGTTTCGTAATGATTCATAAGTAAATATTTATTGTTTATTTTTAAGGGTGCAAATATAGTAACTTTTTAGGAATTATCAATCACTTATTTTTTTTAAAAATTTTTTATATTGCATCATTTTTAAATTTATACAATGGAAATTCCTGAAATACCAAATTTGATTCATTATGCAATTCCTTTTTTTTTAATAACCGTGATTGTTGAAGTCATTTTAACTGTAAAAGTTAGAATGGATAATTATGAATTTAAAGACGCAGGAACTTCGATTGTGATGGGTTTTGGGAACGTTTTTTTAGGGTTGATCTCCAAAAGTTTGGTATTGACTGTTTTTTTATTTTTCTATGAATTCCGAATTTTTACGATTCCTTTTATCTGGTGGTCTTGGATTTTAGTTTTTTTTGCAGAAGATTTTTGTTATTATTGGTTTCACAGAACAAGTCATGAAAAGCGTTTGTTTTGGGCAAGTCATATTGTGCATCATTCTTCTCAAAAATACAATTTGAGCACTGCTTTGCGTCAAACTTGGTCAGGAAGTTTTTATTCTTTTATTTTTTGGATTCCACTAATTATTTTAGGTTTTCATCCAATCATGGTATTGGTACAAATTTCAATCAGTTTGTTATATCAATATTGGATTCATACAGAATTGATTCAAAAACTCCCAAAATGGTTTGAAGCAGTTTTCAATACACCAAGTCATCACAGAGTGCATCATGCTACAAATCCACAATATTTAGATCGAAATCACGCAGGAATTTTGATTATTTGGGACAGACTTTTTAGTACTTTTGAACCCGAAGTTGAAAAACCTGTTTATGGCTTGGTTAAAAATATCAACACTTACAATCCTATAAAAGTCGCTTTTAACGAATGGATCCAATTGTTTAAAGATGTAATTTCATCAAAGACTAGTTTTCCTAACAAACTAAAATATTTCTTAAAACCTCCTGGCTGGAAACATGATGGAACAGGAATTCTTTCTAGAGATTTGAGAAAAGATTGGGAAAAAAAATAGGCAAGTGACCAACTTGCTTATTTTAAAAAAGATTCTATTTTAAAAATCTTATAAATCAAAAATACCTACAAGTTCCTCATAAACGATTTCTCCCTTTACAATATTTAAACCTTTTCCCAAAGTTTTATCTCTGTTACATGCTTCTCTCCAACCCAAATTTGCGATTTTCAAGATATAATTTAAAGTAACATTTGTCAACGCTAAAGTTGATGTATAAGGAACTGCACCGGGCATATTTGCTACACAATAATGAACAACGTCATCAATAATATAAGTTGGGTTTTCGTGAGTTGTTGGTCTTGTTGTTTCAAAACATCCTCCTTGATCTACAGCAACATCTACAATTACAGTTCCAGGTTTCATCTCCTTCAACATGTCTCTTGTAATCAATTTTGGAGCTTTTCCTCCTTTTAACAACACTCCTCCAATAATCAAATCGTGCGTTTTAATGTGTTGACGGATGCTGTATTCATTAGAAAATGCAGTTACTACGTGATTTGGTAAAACATCATTCACATAACGCAATCTTTTCATGTTTACATCCATCACAGTTACGCTTGCACCCAAACCTGCAGCCATTTTTGCAGCTTGAACACCAACAACACCTGCGCCTAAAATCAATACTTTTCCAGGAGCAACACCAGGAACACCACCTAATAAAATACCTCTTCCCTTAATTGGTTTTTCAAGGTATTTTGCACCTTGTTGAATTGCCATTCTTCCTGCAACTTCAGACATTGGAGTTAATAATGGTAAAGATCCGTCTTCATCTTCAACAGTTTCGTAGGCAATACAAATTGCTTTCTGACGAATCATTGCTTTGGTTAATTCTTCACTTGAAGCAAAATGGAAATACGTAAAAAGAATTTGATTTTCTTTGATCAAATCATATTCTGATGCAATTGGTTCTTTTACTTTCACAATCATTTCACTTGCATCGTAAACTTCTTCTATTGTTGACAAAATAATTGCGCCAACATCACTGTAATCTTTGTCTAAAAAACCACTTCCTTCTCCAGCATTTGATTGAACGTAAACAGTGTGATTATTTTTCTTTAATGAAAATACTCCAGCGGGTGTCATCCCTACTCTATTTTCATTGTTTTTAATTTCTCTAGGAATCCCTATTTTCATGTTATTTGATATATTAATTTATGGTGTTAAAATTAAGTCAATTTTCGGAATTCTTAAAATATTTTGACTCTTAGATGTGCTTTTATCAAAACCAAATCATAAAATAACTTTTTTTGAATTATTATTATAACCCGTTGGGTGAAATTATTTGTGATGGTTTCTTCACCCAACATAGCTGCTCCAAGATTTATAAAATCAATACATCAAAAAAAAATTTACCCAAACATTTTCATTTTTGTATCTTGTTGCCTTAATTCAAACAAACAAATCAAACAACAATGAAAAAAATAGTCATTTTTTTCCTTTTAGTTACTTCTGTAACTTTTTCTCAGGAATTTTCAATGGATTTGGTGAAAAACATAAAACCAAGAAATATTGGACCTGGAGGAATGTCAGGAAGAGTAACAGCCATTGATGCTGTTGAATCAAATCCCGATATTATATATGCTGGAACTGCTTCTGGCGGAATTTGGAAATCAACTTCTGGAGGAATCAAATGGGAACCTATTTTTGACAAAGAATTGACTGCTTCTATTGGTGCAATTGCTATTCAACAATCAAATCCAAGTGTGGTTTGGGCTGGAACTGGTGAAGGAAATCCAAGAAATAGTTTAAATGGTGGTTTTGGAATTTATAAATCTTTAGATGCCGGAAAAACTTGGAAATCAATGGGATTGGAAAAAACAAGGCACATTCACAGAGTGGTTATAGACCCTACAAATCCTGATGTTGTGTATGCAGGCGCAATCGGTTCGCCTTGGGGAGAACATCAAGAACGTGGCGTTTATAAAACCTTGGATGGTGGAAAAACGTGGAAACAAATCTTGTTTACCAATAAAAAATCAGGCATTGCAGATTTGATCATGGATCCTACAAATCCAAATAAATTGATTGCAGCCATGTGGGAACACAAACGTGAACCGTGGTTTTTTAAATCTGGTGGAGAAGGAAGTGGCTTATACATCACTCATGATGGAGGAGAAAATTGGAAAAAAATCACTAAAAAAGAAGGTTTTCCTGATGGAGAATTAGGAAGAATTGGTGTAGCTATTGCTCTTTCAAATCCTGATATCGTGTATGCTTTGGTTGAAGCGAAAAAAAATGCGTTGTACAGAAGTGAAGATGGAGGTTTTTCTTGGAAAAAAATAAATGAAAAAGAAGATATCGGAAATCGTCCTTTTTATTATTCAGAAATTTATGTAGATCCACAAAATGAAAATAGGGTTTATTCAGTATTTACCTATGTAAATGTTTCAGAAGATGGTGGAAAAAATTTCAAAGAATTGATGCCTGCTTATGGCGTTGACAATGGCGTTCATCCAGATCATCATGCGTGGTGGATTCATCCAAAAAACGGAAAATTCATGATTGATGGAAATGATGGAGGTTTAAATATCACAAGAGATGGAGGAAAATCTTGGCGTTTTATCGGAAATATTCCTGTGGCACAATTTTATCATATCAATGTTGACAACGAATTTCCTTACAATGTTTATGGAGGAATGCAAGACAATGGCTCTTGGAGAGGACCAGCCTATGTTTGGAAAGATCAAGGAATTCGCAATTCATATTGGCAAGAAATTAGTTTTGGTGATGGTTTTGATGTCATTTCTGATAAAGACGATTCACGCTATGGATGGTCTATGAGTCAACAAGGAAGTGTGGTTCGTTTTGATTATTTGACAGGAAATAATTATTCTGTAAAACCAACGCATCCTGATGCAAAAGTAGAGCTCCGTTTCAACTGGAATGCTGCCATCAATATTGATCCATTTGATAACAATACACTTTATTTTGGAAGTCAGTTTGTGCATAAATCAACAGATAAAGGATTGACTTGGAGTGTGATATCTCCAGATTTGACAACCAACAATCCAGAAAAATTAAAGCAGGGAGAAAGTGGTGGATTGACTATGGATGCCACTGGTGCTGAAAATCATTGTACCATTTTAGTCATTGAACCTACTGTTTTAGAAAAAAATATTTTGTGGGTTGCCACTGATGATGGTCAAGTTCAAATCACGAAAGATGGAGGAAAAACTTGGACAAATGTTTCAAAAAATATCAAAGATTTGCCAGAAAATAGTTGGATTACTCAAATAAAAGCATCCAACAAAAATAAAGGAGAAGCATTGTTAGTTGCCAACGATTACAGACGAGATAACTACAAACCCTATGCTTACAGATCCAAAAATTATGGAAAAACTTGGGAACGAATTGTGGATGAAAATGATGTAGCGAGTTTTACTTTGAGCATTATTGAAGATCCCGAAAATGAAAATTTGCTTTTTTTAGGAACGGATGATGGTTTATACATTTCTATTGATGCTGGAAAAAAATGGACAAAATGGACAGAAGGATTTCCAACAGTTCCTGTAAATGATTTGGTAATTCATCTAAGAGAACATGACCTGATTATTGGGACCTTTGGAAGAGCAGCTTGGGTTTTGGATGATATCAGACCTTTGAGAGCACTTGCGAAAGGAAGTATTTTAAAAGAGAAATTAGCTTTATTTGCACCTCCAACAGCTTATCATACTGCTTATCAGCAACCTACAGGAACCAGATTTGGAGCAGATGCCATGTATCAGGGAGAAAATAGAAAAAGTGGTGCCATCATTTCTTATTACATCAACAGACCAAAAGAAGTTGAGAATACAGAAAATAAGGATGTCAAAAAAGAGACTAGTGACAAAACTTTAGAAAATAAAAACAAGGTAAAATATGATTCAATAAAATTGGAAATTTTTGATGGAGAACGTTTGATAAGAACCTTAAAATTTAAAACTCCTGAAGAAAATGGCATTCATAAAACAACTTGGAATTTAGATGAAAAAGAGGTTGAAAGAGCCTCAAGAAATCTCAGAGAATCTTTAAGAGAACCTTCTGGAGTCAATGTTAAACCAGGAATTTATAAAATGAAAATGACTTTTGGTGATGCAATTTCTGAACAAAATATCAAAGTTGAATTTGATCCAAGATTGCAAATTATACAAGAAGCCATCAATCAAAAATATGAGGCTAGTAAAGCCATGGAAAGTCATCAGGAAAAAATGGCAGCAATTGTAAAACAGTTGGTTGAAAGTAAAACTACGGCAACAACTATCAAAGAAGAATTGTCTAAAGATGACAAAAAGAGATACGATGCTGAAATCAAATCGTCTACTGAAATTATCAAAAAAATAGATGATATCATTGCTATTTATTTAGGCAAAGTTGATGAAAGACAAGGCATTACAAGAAATCCTGAAGTTACTGTTAGTCAGCGTTTTGAAACGGCATTTAGTTACATTCGTTCTCGTTTTGGAAATCAAACAGACACTGAAAAACAATTGGTAAATCAGTTTTTAGAAGCTTTTAAAGAAGCTATTTCAAAAACAAATACATTTTATAATTCGTATTGGATTGACTATAAAAAAGCTACTGATGGAATTGTAATTTCTCCATTTAAAGAAGCTAAAATCTTTGATGAAAATTAATTAAAATATGTTTTTACCCTTGATTTAACTATAAATTTAAGGGTTATTTTTTTAAACATTGAATTTTAAATTTTGAATAATGTATGAACCAATAATTACAAACGACGCTATCGTTTTTGGAATTTTAATGATTTCGTTAGGATTCGTTTTTTATACCGAAAATATAAACAGGGGTTTTTGGCCTAAATTCTATAAAATAGTTCCTAGTTTATTCATGGCGTATTTTGTACCGGCTTTGTTTACCACTTTTGGATTGATTTCTCCAGAATGGGAAACTAAAAATGTAGCGGGTGAAATCATCAAAAATAAATCACAATTGTATTTTGTTTCAAGTCAATATTTATTGCCTGCAGCCTTGGTTTTGATGACGTTGAGTATCGATTTAAAAGCGATTTTCAATCTGGGTTCAAAAGCATTGATCATGTTTTTTACAGGAACTGTTGGAATTATTATTGGTGGCCCAATTGCTATTTTACTCATTTCTATTTTTTCTCCTGAAACTGTTGGAGGAGCTGATTTTGATGCCGTTTGGAGGGGGCTTTCCACATTGGCAGGAAGTTGGATTGGTGGTGGTGCAAATCAAACTGCAATGCTAGAAATTTATCAATACAACCCTTCAAAATATGGAGGAATGGTGATTGTTGATATTGTGGTAGCCAATATTTGGATGGCCATTTTATTGATTGGAATTGGAAAAAAAGAAGCCATAGATAAATGGTTAAAAGCAGATACTTCTGCAATAACGGCTTTGAAAGAAAAAGTTACCCTTTTTACGAATAAAGTAAAAAGAAATCCAACTTTATCCGATTTAATGATTATGCTGGCAATCGCTTTTGGAACTGTAGGTTTTGGACATTTTACCTCTGTATATTTAAGTTCCTTTTTTGGTGATTTGGTTTCGTCAATTTCATCACCCATCATCAGAAATTCGTTTTCATTTTTAGATTCTAGCTTTTTTTGGTTGATAAGCATAGCCACCATAGTTTCCCTTATATTGTCTTTTACAAAAGCAAGAAATTATGAAGGTGCAGGAGCAAGCAAATTGGGGAGTGTTTTTATTTACATATTAGTTGCCACAATTGGTATGAAAATGGATTTGAATCAGGCTTTAGAAAATCCAGGATTGATTGTTATTGGATTGGTTTGGATGACAATTCATGCAGCTCTGATGATTATTGTTGCAAAAATCATCAAAGCGCCTTATTTCTTTTTGGCAGTTGGAAGTCAAGCAAATGTAGGTGGAGCAGCCTCTGCTCCTATTGTTGCTCAGGCATTTCATCCTTCATTGGCAACTGTTGGAATTTTATTGGCTGTTTTTGGCTATGCCATTGGAACTATTGGGGCAATTGTTAGTACTATTTTAATGGAATTAGCTTCTTCTCTTTAAATAAAAATAAGCATATTTGCAGACTTAAATTTTAAATTAAAAATGAAAAAAATTATCACAATTTGTATTGCCTCATTCACCATATTCGCATGTTCTAAAAAGGAAGGAAACATGATTGTAGAGGGCCAAATCAAAGGATTGAAAAAAGGAACTTTGTATTTACAAAAGATGAAGGATACTGCTTTAGTTTCTGTTGATTCTGTAAAACTTTTGGGAACTGATACTTTTCGATTATCGGATCAAGTAGATTCTCCAGTAATGTATTATTTGACTTTTGATGGAAACACCACTGACAAACGAATTTTGTTTTTTGGGGAAGAAGGTGTCATTACCATCAAAGATCATGTTGAAAAATTTGGAATCAATCCAGTAATTTCGGGTTCAAAAAATCAGGAAGTGATGGATAAATTTAATGTTATCAATAAACAATTTCAATCAGAAAGATTGGATTTCATTAAAAAAGATTTTGAAGCAAAAAAATCAAACAATGAAGAATTGATTCAAAAAGTTGAAGACGATTATAAACGATTGGTAAGAAGACGTGTTTTATACACTACAAATTTTGCTATCAACAATGCCGATTTTGAGGCTGCTCCTTACATTGCAATTACAGAAATGTATGATGCAACATTACAAATGTTAGATACTGTAAATAAATCTTTAACACCAAAAGTAAAAAAATCAGTGTATGGAAAAAGTTTACAAAACTA
>ERZ888423.1852-NODE-1852-length-17141-cov-12.405654_pt1 | contig 17141 bp, 15 predicted proteins | sample MGYA00520523_ERZ888423 | MGnify/ENA primary metagenome ERZ888423 (study PRJEB32303, sample SAMEA104408611) | aquatic metagenome | biome: Brackish water; feature: Pelagic; material: water | place: Baltic Sea | collected 2014-06-08T10:24:00 | depth 30,27 m ...
TAAGGATCTGCAACTTTATTGGTTTGAATGTCAGTTATTTTTTTCTTCAATTGAGAAGCAAAAGAATCTTCTAAAACTGGCAAATCATAATCGTTTTCTTGATATCCAAAACCAGCAATTGGCGAAATTACAGCAGCAGTTCCTGCGCCAAACATTTCTTTTAAATTACCATTTTTTGCTGCTTCTACAACTTCTCCAACTGAAATTTTTCTAACTTCAGTTTTGATGCCTTCATCTTCTGCAATTTGCAAAATACTTTTTCGGGTAATTCCATCTAAAATACGATCACTTGTTGGACTCGTAATTAAGGTGTTATTAATTCTTACAAAAATATTCATGGCACCAGCTTCTTCAATAAATTGGTGTGTATTATCATCAGTCCAAACTACTTGATTATATCCTTTTTCAATGGCTAATTGTGTAGGATAAAATTGTGCAGCGTAGTTTCCTCCAGCTTTTGCATATCCAACTCCACCATTTGCAGCACGCGCATATTTTTCTTCAATTAATACTTTTACTTTTCCAGCAAAATAAGCCCCTGAAGGTGCAGTTACAATGATAAATTTATATTCATTTGCAGGTGAAGCATGAAAACCAGTGCCAGTTGCAAACATAAATGGTCTAATATATAGAGAACTTCCTGGATTTCTAGGAATCCAATCGCTATCAACTTTCAAAAGCGTTTTCAATCCTTCCATAAAAATTTCTTCAGGAATTTCAGGAATCATTAAACGTTCAGCTGATTTATTCAATCGTTTCCAGTTGTCTAATGGTCTAAAAAGCAAGGTGTTCTCTGAATCATCTTTGTAAGCTTTCATTCCTTCAAAAATAGATTGTCCATAATGAAAAATCTTTGCTGAAGGATCCAAAGAAATTGCTGCAAAAGGCTTAATGACAGGTTTTTGCCAAGTTCCATCTTTGAAATTACACTCTAACATGTGGTCAGAATATACACTTCCAAAAGGCAAATTATCAAAGTCAACTGTAGCAATTTTCGATTTTTCTATTCGTTGAATTTCTATGTAAGAAGTCATCTTTTTTTGGTTTCAAATAAGCCATAAAGGTACATAAATTATTTATCCAAAAAAGTCCTAAAAATGGGGATTGATTTTTAAAATTCTTACATTTGTATTAATTAATCAAATAAAAAAAACATGAAATTAATCGTTCGTTTTTTTTCGGTAGCAATTCTTTTTTTAACAGCTTGTAAAACAAACAAAAAGAGTCAAGAAGATCATAACAAACCTGAAGAAATAGCTTTAAGTTTTGATACATTTGGAAACAAAATTTCAGAAAAAGATGCTTTGTCCTCATTAGAAATGTTGTCAAAATTTAATTCATTACAAGTTGGGGATACTTTAAACATGAAGTTTTCTTCAAGGATCAAAGAAGTTTGCTCAAAAAAAGGTTGTTGGATGAAACTTGGTTTAAGTTCCGAAATTGAAACAATGGTTCGTTTTAAAGATTACGGATTTTTCATTCCATTAGATTCAAAAGACCGCGAAGTGATTATAGAAGGAAAAGCTTACGTAACAGAAGTGTCTGTAGATGATTTAAAACATTATGCTGAAGATGCAGGAAAATCTGCTGAAGAAATTACCAAAATTACTTTACCAAAAAAGGAATTTGTTTTTGAAGCCAATGGCGTTTTAATGAAAAAATAATTTTATTGTAACCATTTTATTTCAAACTTTTTAATTCGGGATAATTTGAAAATTGACAATTTTTGAAAAGAGAAATATTGATCACTTCTGATGGGTCAACAACGATTCATTTGCCTGAATGGAATGAGCAATATCATTCAAAACATGGCGCAATTCAAGAAGCAATTCATGTTTTTATAAAAAATGGATTTAGTACAATTTCCTCCGATAAAATTTCGATTTTAGAAATTGGTTTTGGAACAGGTTTGAATGCTTTTATTACTTTTTTAGAAGCAAAAAAGTCAAACAAAATGATTGATTATGTCGGAGTTGAAGCTTATCCAGTGAAAACCTCAGAAATTCAACAACTCAATTATGTTTCTGAATTGCATGTTCAGGAATTTCAGTCTTTTTTTGAAAAAATGCATACAATTTTTTGGGAAAAAAAGCATCCAATTTCAGACAATTTTTTATTTACAAAAAGAAAGCAATTTTTCAATGAAATTGATGATGAGAATACTTTTGATTTAATTTATTTTGATGCTTTTGGCGTGAGAGTTCAACCAGAATTATGGACAGAAGCTATTTTTTTAATAATGTACAAAGCATTGAAAAATGATGGAATTTTAGTAACGTATGCTGCGGCAGGAAGTATAAGAAGAGCGATGCAATCTGTTGGATTTACCATCGAAAAATTGCAAGGACCTCCAGGAAAGAGAGAAATGTTGAGGGCAATTAAAATTGGTTGATGTTTTTTGGTTGATGGTTTTTGGTTGAAAAAAATAGTGTTAAGTTTGTATTACTTTTTAAATTAAATACAATTGGAATTTAAAAGAAAATTTGGCAATATAAAACAAAAAAATCCTCAAAAAGGATTTTTGTTAGTATTGGTTTTGGCGATAGTTATTTACCTTTGGTTTAATGCGGAATCTTTACTAAAAGCGTTATTTTAAATCTACATTTATTGACAGCAGAGAAAATTATTTTAGGAATTGATCCAGGAACAACAATTATGGGTTTTGGACTCATAAAAGTGGTTGGAAAAAAAATGGAATTTATTCAAATGAATGAATTGCAACTTTCAAAATATGATGATCCTTATCTAAAATTAAAGCATATTTTTGAACGTACCATTGAGTTGATTGACACGCACCATCCAGATGAAATTGCCATTGAAGCTCCTTTTTACGGAAAAAATGTGCAATCGATGTTGAAACTTGGAAGAGCGCAAGGTGTTGCTATGGCTGCAGGTTTGTCTCGCCAAATTCCGATTACAGAATATCTGCCAAAAAAAATAAAAATGGCCATTACAGGAAATGGAAATGCGAGCAAAGAGCAAGTTGCTTTGATGCTAAAATCTCTTTTAAATCTCCAAAGTTTACCAAAAAATTTAGACGCAACTGACGGTTTGGCTGCAGCAGTTTGTCATTTTTACAATGTTGGAAGAGTTGAAGGGGGCACTAATTATTCAGGTTGGGAGAGTTTTGTGAAAAAGAATGAGAAACGAGTTAAAAAATGAGCGGCATCTACATCCACATTCCTTTTTGCAAGCAAGCTTGTTATTATTGTAATTTTCATTTTTCAACTTCGATTAAAAAAAAAGATGAAGTGATTACTGCTATTACTAAAGAAATTGAATTTAGGAAAAGCGAACTCGAAAATACTATTATTGAAACCATTTATTTTGGGGGAGGAACACCTAGTTTGTTGTCAATCAATGAAATAAATTACATTATTAATACTGTTTACAATAACCATTCTGTTACAGAAAATCCTGAAATCACTCTAGAAGCAAATCCAGATGATTTATCAAACGAAAAAATTATTGCGCTTTCAAAATCACCCATTAACAGATTAAGTATTGGAATTCAGTCTTTTTTTGAATACGATTTAAAGTTAATGAATCGCGCTCACAATGCTGAGGAAGCAAAGCAATGTTTGGAAATTGCAATCAACTATTTCAATAATATTTCAATCGATTTGATTTATGGAATTCCAGATTGTAGCAATGAACAATGGATTGAAAATATAAATACTGCATTGTTTTTTGGAATTCCTCATATTTCAAGTTATGCACTCACTGTGGAGCCCAAAACAGCGTTAGAAAGTTTTATAAAAAAGGGAATCATCAAAAATGTTGATGACGAAAAAGCACAAGAACAATTTTATATTTTGAAAGAAATTTTAGAGAAAAATCAATTTATCCATTATGAAACTTCCAATTTTGGGAAAGAAGGACTTTTTAGTAAAAATAACACTGCATATTGGTTGGGAAAACCATATTTGGGAATTGGGCCTTCGGCTCATTCTTTTTTTGGTAACCAAAGAAGTTGGAATGTTAAAAACAATGCAAAATATATCAAAGCTATCCAACAAAGTACCTTGCCATTTGAAAGCGAAACCTTGACAAAAACTGATCAATACAATGAAATAATTATGACAGGTTTGCGAACGATTTGGGGAGTTTCAATCGAAAAAATTAGAAATAATTTTGGTGAAAAATATGTTGAATATTTGGCGCAACAATCAAAGAAATATACTGATGATGGCTTGTTGATTTTTGAAAATGGCATTTTAAAGACCACCAAAAAAGGCCTTTTTTTATCTGACGGAATTGCTTCAGATCTGTTTATGTTGAATTTGTTATAATTTGTTTCAAAAAGAAAATTTCAAAATAAAGTTCTTAAATACTATCTTTGAAATGCATCAAAAAGTTTCATCAAAATGAAAGTAACTATAGAATATAATTCCAGAAAAATTCAAATTGACGTTTCAAACCCCATTGATATTTCAATCTCAATTGATCCAACAAAGCAAAACGTAAATGCATGGTATATAGGAGATCCAACTATTTTTCCTCAAGAATTTGATGGCGAAATTATCTCGGTTGCTGAAGGTTCTGTGGTTAATTTTAACAATATCCATTTCAATCCACATTCGCATATTACACATACAGAATGTGTTGGTCACATTACTGAAAAAGTTCATTCTGTCAACCAAAATTTAAAGCATTATTTTTTTCTAGCTGAAGTTATTACAGTCGCTCCAGAATTCAGAGAAGGGGATTTTATAATATCCCAAAAACAGTTACAAAACACGCTTAGAAATAAAAAGAGAGATGCAGTTGTCATTAGAACTTTACCAAATTTGAGAGGTGATAAAAAACAAATGCGTTATTCCAACACAAATCCTCCTTATTTATTAAAGGAAACTGCCATTTATTTGAGAGAAAAAGGCATCAAACATTTGTTGGTTGATTTGCCTTCAGTGGATAAAGAAAAAGATGGAGGAGAATTATTAGCACACAATGCTTTTTGGAATACTTCAGGCGAAATTAGAATGGATGCCACGATAACTGAATTTATTTATGTGTCAAATAAAGTAAAAGATGGTGAGTATTTATTGAATCTGATGATTGCGCCATTTGAAAATGATGCTACTCCAAGTAAGCCAATTTTATATGAGATTTTATTATAAGTCATGAAAAAAAGGTCACTAATTAAACAATTTTTTGTAGGAGTAGTATTGTTGATTTCTGTTCTTATCTATCAAGGATATTACCATGATATTCCGGTTGAGAACTTAAAAAAAATCTACGCAAATGAAGCTTCTAAATTTATAGAAATTGACGGAATGCAAGTGCATTATAAGGATGAAGGTAATGGTTTTCCTATTGTTTTGCTTCACGGAACAGCAGCTTCTTTGAATACTTGGGATGATTGGACAACCGAACTTTCAAAAAAATACAGGGTAATTCGTTTGGATTTACCTGCATTCGGAATTACTGGACCTAATAAAAATGCAGATTATTCTATTGAGAGTTACACCAAATTTTTACATCAATTTTTATCAAAAATAAATGTGAATGAATTTTATGTAGCAGGAAATTCTTTGGGAGGAAATATTGCTTGGAATTATTCAGCTGAACATCCAGAAAAAGTTGCAAAACTCATTTTGATTGATGCAAGTGGTTTGCCCACAAACAGGCCTCAACCTTTTGTTTTTAAAATGGCAAAAACACCTATTTTGAGTTCACTATTTTTATACATCACTCCAAAATTTTTCATCGAAAAAAATATCAAAGAAGTGTATGCTGATGATTCAAAAATTTCACCAGAGTTGATTGATAGATATCACAAAATGGCATTAAGAGAAGGAAATAGACAAGCTTTTATTGACAGGGCAAAAACAGATTTTACTCCAAATGAATTCAAAAATTCAGAAAAATTAAAAACTATTTTAACGCCAACTTTACTAATTTGGGGTGCAAAAGACACTTGGATTCCTTTAGAAAATGGAAGGCGTTTTAATAATATTTTACCAAATGCTTCCTTATTTATTTTAGAAAATTCAGGTCATGTTCCAATGGAAGAAAATCCAAAAGAAAGTTTGTTGATTTTAGAAGAATTTCTTGCAAATAGTCATTAAAATTTCAATTTTAAAATACTTAAAATCAATTTTTTCGTTTAAAATACCAAATATTCTCTAAAGCAATCACAAACATAATTCCTAATAAAATAAAGTACCAATTTTGGTATTTAAGTTCGGGTATATTTTCAAAATTCATTCCATAAATACCCGCTAAAAATGTCAATGGAATAAAAACTTCAGACAAAATAGTCAACGTTTTCCTGACCTCATTCAAAAGATGACCTTGAATACTGAAAATTAGTTTTATTTTACTTTCCAATTCTTGCAATTCAAAATCGATATTGGTAATCAAATTATTGATTTGCTCTTTGAGTTCATCAAAGTATTTGTTGTTAAAAACCTTTATTTCAATATTTTCAAGTTTCATGACAACTTCTCTTAAACTCAATGTTGCCTTTTTAAAATTTAACAATTCTTGTTTTCTTTTTTCTAATAATGATGCAAAAGCTGGTATTGGTTTGATATTTGAAATATTTAAGGTGTAAGAATTTATTTCAGCATTTTTTTGTTACGTTTCCAAATAATTATCAACGATAGATTCTATTAATAAAAACTGTAAATAACCACTTTGTTTCTCTCTTATAATTCTTTTATTTACCTCAATTCGTTTTTGAATCCAACCAAAATAACTGGCTCTTTTTTCTTGAATACTCAAAAAAATGATTAGATATTATAAAAAGCATTTGTTCTCAACTTAATTTTTTTGGTCAGTTTTTAGTATAAGATTTGTTAAAAAAATCAAGTTTTCTTTTAAAATAAACTTGTTTAGATGTTCATAATCACTCAATAATTTCAGAAAAAAATTATCCAAATTCGAATTTTGAACAACAATTTTACATTCATCTTTAAAGTTTAATCCATGGGTATTTAACCATTTTATTTCTCCAGGATTATCTATGAGAAGAACATCTGAAATAGTTGAAAAAGTATATTTTTAGTGCTTTTTTGGAGCATAAATTATCAATGAAGTTTGTGCAAGAAAATTGGATTCTATATTCAAAAGAATTGTATTTTTGAATCGAAAGATACTTTTTTTAGTTGGTATTTGAACAGTTTTTTAAATCAATCTTTTATGCACATTGAACAATTTCGGGATTTTTGTATATCCAAAAATGGGGTTTCTGAAAATTTTCCATTTGATGAATTGACACTAGTTTTCAAAGTGATGGGAAAAATGTTTGCTTTGGCTGGTTTGAACGATTGGGAAAAAGGCGATCAAAAAATAAATCTAAAATGCGATCCAGAATGGGCAATTGAATTGCGAGAAGAATATGAAGGAATCACTGCTGGATATCACATGAATAAAAAATTATGGAATACAGTTAGGCTAAATTCTGCAGATATTTCTGATGAATTGGCTATAAAACTTATCAATTATTCTTATGATTTAGTCGAAAAAGGATTGCCCAAAAAAGTTCAGAAAGAGTTGGAGGATTTATAAATTTATGCTTGAAATTTTGAATTAAATTCGATAAAAAAGTGAGTAAACATACCTTTGTTTGTATAGATGCACATACTTGCGGAAATCCTGTAAGAGTTATTAAAACTGGTGCGCCAGGATTGCAAGGCAGTTCAATGAGTGAAAAAAGACTTTATTTTTTAAAAGAATTCGATTGGATTCGTAGAGGTTTGATGTTCGAACCAAGAGGTCATGATATGATGAGTGGCAGTATTTTGTATCCTCCTCATGATTCAAAAAATGACGCAGCAATTTTGTTTATTGAAACTTCAGGATGCTTACCAATGTGTGGTCATGGCACTATTGGAACGATTACTGTTGCTATTGAAGAAGGGTTGATTATTCCGAAAGTTGCTGGAAAAGTATCTTTAGAAACTCCAGCAGGACTTATTGGAATCGAATATCAGCAAACCAATAAAAAAGTAGATTGGGTAAAATTAACCAACGTAAAAAGTTATTTAGTCAACGAAAAATTAACCATAGATTGCCCAGAATTGGGTGAAATTACGTTTGATGTTTCTTATGGAGGAAATTTTTATGCAATCGTAGATCCTCAGAAAAACTTTTCAGGAATTCAAGATTTTACTGCATCAAAAATTGTTCAATATTCACAAATTGTTAGAGAACGCATCAATCAAAAATATCCAAATTGGTTTGTGCATCCTGAAAACGAAACCATCAAAAATGTGACTCATTTATTGTGGACAGGAACCCCAATTACTGAAAATTCACACGGAAGAAATGCCGTTTTTTATGGCGACAAAGCCATTGATAGAAGTCCTTGTGGAACAGGAACTTCAGCAAGATTGGCACAATTATATGCCAAAGGAAAATTGAAAATTGGCGAAAAATATATCCACGAAAGTTTTATTGGAAGCACTTTTATAGGTTGTGTTGAAAATGAAACTATGATTGGTGGAAAGTTGGCAATCATTCCAAGTATTCAAGGTTGGGCGAAAATTTATGGTTACAACACAATAATCATAGATACCGAAGATGATCCTTATGCTCTCGGATTTAGTGTTATTTAATTCAATATTTTAATGAAAAACTGTATCATAATTGGTGGTGGAATTATAGGATTGTGCTCAGCATATTATCTCCAAAAAGAAGGACATCAAGTCACAGTAATTGACCAATCTGATTTTTCAAGTGGTGCTTCTTATGTCAATGCAGGATATATTTCGCCAAGTCATATTGTTTCTTTGGCTGCTCCAGGAATGATTTCAAAAGGGATTAAATGGATGTTCAATCCTTCAAGTCCTTTTTATGTGAAACCAAGATTGGAGTCTGATTTTTTAAAATGGGCATTGGCTTTTAAAAAATCAGCAACTGCTTCAAAAGTTGAAAAATCAATACCTGTTATCAAAGATATTACTTTATTCAGCAGACAATTGTTTGAGGAAATGTTTGCATCCAAAGAGTTTTATTTTTTTTATGAGCACAAAGGTTTGATGATGTATTACAAAACCGAAAAAGCAGGAGAAGAAGAATGGAATGTTGGGAAAAAAGCTATTGAATTGGGGTTGAAAGTAGAAAATCTATCAAAAGAAGAAGTTCAGAAAATCGAAAAAAATATTGAAGTAAATGTCAAAGGTGCTGTATATTATCATTCTGATGCGCACATGACACCCAATGAATTTATGCCCCAATTGAAAAAATATTTAGAAAACAATGGAGTAGTGATTCATTCCAATAAAATCGTTGATAATATTGTTTTTTCAGGTGATAAAATATGTTCAGTACGAGTAAATCAACAAGATTTTAGTGCGGATGAATTTGTGTTTGCCACAGGTTCTTGGACACAGAATTTTGTCAAAAAACTAGGGTTGAATATTTCAATTCAAGCAGGAAAAGGCTATCGAATTAATGTTGAAAGACCTACCAATATTAGCATTCCAGGAATTTTGATGGAAGCAAAAGTTGCAGTAACTCCCATGAACGGATTTACGCGTTTTGCAGGAACTATGGAAATTGGCGGCATCAATCACCACATCAATCCTGTGCGTGTCAAAGCAATTGTAAACGCTGCTGAAAATTACTATTCCGATTTGAAAATTAATTCCCAAGAAATTGAAAATGCACAATGTGGTTTGCGACCTTGTTCACCGGATGGATTGCCTTATATCGGAAAGTCTACTAAATTTAAAAACGCCACTTTCGCTACAGGTCACGCTATGATGGGTTGGAGTTTGGGACCTGCAACAGGAAAATTGGTTACAGAAATTATTTCTGATAAAAAAACTTCATTAGATATAAGTCCTTTTCATGTGGATAGGATGTTATTAATTTAACCTATAATTGCTCTAATTTGAATAACAAATTCGGGTTTGGGCAAATCCTTTTCCAGATTTCTATTTCGCTTTCAAAAGCCACACCAGGAAAATCATTTTGATACTCTAATAAAGTTAACATGATCTGAAAATGCAAATGAGGAACCCAATCCCCATTTTCGATTGAATCTCCCAATTCCGCAATTTTTTCGTCTTTTTTAAGAACATCTCCGATGGTATTTTTCAAAGCACTTTTTACAGAAAGATGTCCATACAACGAATAAAAATAAAAATCTTCGATAGTATGTTTTAAAATCACCAAACCTCCATAACCTTTGTGTTCCAAATCCACAGAAGCACACACAACTTCACCTTCTAAAATGGCATGAATTGGCGTGTTTTTGGGAAGCCAAAAATCAATTCCTAAATGTGTATTTCTTCTATCAAATTCGTCGTTTATTTTTCTCACAAATAAAGAAGAAGTGTATAAAGTACGTTTTTCTAAATAACCACCTGCAAGTATTTTATCAGATGCTTTTTCTTGAATATTTTTTAATTTTTCTCCAAAAAAAGTTAGATTGTTAAACTCCTTTTCCCCAACAATCCAAGAGCTATTTATACTTAAATCCATAGGATAAATAAATGTTTTGTTAATAGTTGGAAATAAATCTTTCAGAGAAAAATATTGCTTTTTTGCCCAATTTTCAAATTTGTTAATAAGTGCAATAAGTTGCTCATTTTGTTCCATTAAGTAAAAATAAGATAAAGTTGAGAAATCGCACAACAACCCTCTTTTATAATTTGTAAATTTGTCAAAATTCACTACAAATGATTATCAAAGGAATTATTGTTGACATTCAAAATAGGACAAAATTTAGAGGAGAAATTGAGGTTGAAAATGGAAAAATTATTGACATTCGACATTCAAATCATCAGATTGAAAACTATATTTTACCGGGTTTTGTTGATGCGCACATTCACATAGAAAGTTCGATGTTGGTTCCGTCAGAATTTGCAAAAATCGCTGTAACACATGGCACAGTTGCAACAGTTTCTGATCCGCATGAAATTGCCAATGTTTTGGGCGTAAAAGGCATAGAATTTATGATTGAAAATGGAAAAAAAGTACCTTTTAAATTCAATTTTGGAGCTCCAAGTTGTGTTCCAGCAACTACTTTTGAAAGTGCTGGAGCAGTGATTGACTCAGAAGATATCAAAAAAATGATGGAAAATCCTGACATCAAATATTTGGCTGAAATGATGAATTATCCTGGAGTTTTGTTTAATGATAAAGAAGTTTTGGCAAAAATAAATCATGCAAAGAATAACCAAAAACCCATTGATGGTCATGCTCCAGGTTTGAGAGGTGAAAAAATCTCAAAATATATTTCAGCAGGAATTTCTACAGATCATGAATGTTTTACGTTTGAAGAAGCTTTTGAGAAATTGCAAAAAGGCATGAAAGTGTTAATTAGAGAAGGAAGTGCTGCAAAAAACTTTGATGCATTGATTGATTTATTGCCTGAACATTACGAAAATATGATGTTTTGTTCCGACGACAAACATCCAGATGATTTGTTGTTAGGGCATATCAATCAGTTGTGTCAAAGAGCTGTTGCGAGAGGAATTGACGTATACAAAGTATTGCAAGCAGCTTGTATAAATCCTGTAAAACACTATAATTTAGATGTTGGTTTGTTGCAAAATGGAGATGCAGCTGATTTTATATTGGTCAATAATTTGACTGATTTTAATGTTTTAGAAACGTATATTGACGGGCAATTGATTGCGAAAAATGGAATCTCTTTTATTGAATCGGTTGCTATTGAGATTGTAAACAATTTCAATGTTGATTTTAAAAAAGTGTCAGATTTTAAATTTTGTTCAGATTCTGAAAAAATTAGAGTAATTGAAGCTTTGGATGGTGAATTGGTTACCAATGAAATTGAATCTGATTCTTTGATTGTAGATGGCAATTTGGTTTCAAATACTAACACAGATATACTGAAAATGACTGTTGTAAATCGTTATCAAAATTCAATACCATCAATTGCATTTATCAAAAATTTCGGATTAAAAGAAGGCGCCATTGCAAGTTCAGTGGGGCATGATTCTCATAATATTATTTCAGTTGGAGTTTCGGACGAGGCTATTTGTAGGGCTGTAAATCTCATTATTCAGCATAAAGGAGGAGTTTGCGCTGTAAATTCATCTGAAAAAAAAATCTTGCCTTTGCCAATTGCAGGAATTATGACAGAAAAATCTGCCCAAGAAACTGGAAAATCTTATGCCGAAATTGATAAAATGGCTAAAGAAATGGGTAGCACTTTGAAAGCACCTTTTATGACGTTGTCTTTTATGGCTTTGTTGGTAATTCCGTCTTTAAAATTGTCAGACAAAGGCCTGTTTGATGGAACTTCTTTTCAATTTACATCGTTAGAAATTAAATAAAATACTCATCTTACCCTTTTCAAAGGTAAGAAACTCAAGCGTCATTAAATTGGATTTTTCCTGCAAGGTTTCAAAAACCTTGTAGGTATAATCTAAGTATTTTTGAAAAAACCTACAATTTTTAAAACACTATAGTAATAAACTTAATAGTATTGAAAATACCTACAAGGTTCAAATGAAACCCTGCAGGAGTTGCGATTAACTGGCAAATACGCTTAGCCCTGATTGTAGCATTGTTTGAGCTCTTTTTCATTTTCGAAAAAAGCGAGTGCGAAAAGCTGGGAATAGCTTCAAAAAAATCTTTTTTAAAACACTACTTTTGCCAAAATCGATCAAAAATGAGTTTATTAGAAGACCTAAAAAAAAAGTTAGGAAAATCAATATGAATTTTGCACATTAACAGAAAAATTTTAGATTTATGAAGTGAAATAAGTTTCAAATGGAGATTTCTATGGAAGTGTTTTGTCTTGTGAAAAGCGTATTCTTCAAATAGAAAATCAAACAGAAACTGACGCAAATCACTGGCGTTGTTTGAAAGATTCTATGTGGAGTGAATTTTCGCCAGTAAAAGTGGTTGCTTGGAGAATGTAGCATTTCTTAAAAACGGCAGGTTGGCTAAATGAATTACTGGACAAGCTATTTTTAGAAGAATCAGATTTGGCTTTTGCACAATTTTTAAGCGAGCATTTAGAAGAAGGAGAAATAATAATTAACAGAGATTGTAATTGCGTAATTTAAGAATCTTGAGATTCTTTGGAGTTGATTAAAGATTTGAAAGTCAAAGGTTCAAGTATGGTCGCAAAACAAGGAGTAGCAGTTCGTAAAATTTCTTAAAACCATGAAAATATCAAATTCATTGAAGGAAAAGTAAATGGAATTCAAATTGTGATCATCCCAGATTATATGAAAAAAATGACTGAAAAGAGTAGGTTGAAATGTTGATTTTAAAAGTTGAAACTTTGGTTTAAAATTCGTTAAATTTTTACTAAATTCACATAAAAAACTAAACTATGTTAATGCGTGTTTTTTCTTTGTTGCTATTTTTAATAATTTGCATTTCGTGCGAAAATCTCCCTTTTTCAAAAAAACAACAAAAACCAATTTTAGATACTATCATCAATTTTAATGAAGTCGATTTTTCTCCGTCTTTTAAAATCTGTGATTCCATCATTGAAAAAGAAGCAAAATCGTATTGTTTTAGAACCTCAATTCATCAAAAAATAGGAGCAGAGCTTCAAAAACAGGTCTTTACCATCCATGATTCTATAGATGAAATTGTGAATGTTTCTTTGATTATTGATTCAAAAGGAAAAATTCAATTTGAGAAAATGGATGCTTCCGAAATCATAAAAAATCAACTTCCTAAATTGGACAGTGTGATTCAAGAAAGTATTCAGAAAATTCCAGCAATTTATCCCGCGATCAAAAGAGGAATTCCAGTGACAACGAAATATACGTTGCCCATTCGAATTCAGTTGAAAGAGTAATTTTTACCTATAAAAATATTTTTTAGTGAAGAATTTTCCACAATTTATCTTTCAATTCAATCAAGCCAATTTCAGCAACTGACGAAATAAAAACCGTTTCAATTCCTTTTGGAAGCGTTTGTTTTATTTCATTTTTCAGTTCTTCATCTAATAAATCTGTTTTTGAAATTGCCAACAAACGATCTTTATCAAGCAATTCAGGATTGTATTTTTTGAGTTCGTTCAGCAAAATATCATATTCAGTATTGATATCTTTGCTATCCGCAGGAATCAAAAATAACAACACGGAATTGCGTTCAATATGACGTAAAAATCGGTGACCCAACCCTTTTCCTTCAGCAGCACCTTCAATAATTCCTGGAATATCAGCAATCACAAAAGTTTGATGATTTCGATATTCTACAATACCTAAATTGGGTTTTAAAGTGGTAAAAGCATAATCTGCAATTTTTGGTTTTGCAGCAGTCACTACAGAAAGTAGGGTTGATTTTCCAGAATTTGGAAAACCTACCAAGCCAACATCTGCCAAAATTTTCAATTCAATTCGATACCAACCTTCTTGTCCATCAATTCCTGGTTGCGCAAATCTTGGCGTTTGATGGGTTGCCGTTCTAAAATGCCAGTTTCCAAGTCCACCTTTTCCGCCCTCTAACAAAATAACTTCTTTTTTATCTTCGGTAATTTCAACAATAATTTCGTCGGTATCAGCATCTCTAATAATCGTACCTAAAGGCACATCAATATAAACGTCTTCACCATCAGCGCCAGTACTTCTACTTTTGCTTCCTGCACCACCTTGAGTTGCCCTAAAATGGCGTTTAAATTTCAGATGAAACAACGTCCATAAATTTTGATCTCCACGCAAAATTATATGCCCTCCACGTCCTCCATCCCCACCATCAGGGCCACCTTTTTCAACAAATTTTTCTCTGTGAAGATGCGTTGAACCTTGTCCACCTTTTCCAGAAGTAGCGTATATTTTTATGTAATCTACAAAATTTCCTTCAGTCATGGTGGTTTTCAATTATTGTTATTGGTTTATGGTTTATTCTATTTAATTCAAAGTTTAAAGTTCAGAGTTAAATATTTTTGGTTTATAATTGAATTTTGAACCTTGAACTCTTAACTTTAAAGTGTTTCAAATACATTTGATATACGAGTTGTAATTTCGTCAATTGAACCAACTCCATTGATGCCAAAATATTTGTTTTGAGCTTCGTAAAAATCTTTTAAAATCGCAGTTTTTGTATTGTATTCATTAAAGCGATTTCTGATTTTTTCTTCATCAGTATCATCTGATCTTCCACTTGTTTTTCCTCTTCCAAAAATTCTTTCGACTAATAAATCCTCATGAACTTCAAGAGCAATCATCGCGTCAACTTGCAAACCTTTTTCAGATAAAAATTCATCTAAAGCAGTTGCTTGGGAGGCTGTTCTTGGAAATCCATCAAAAATGATTCCGTTTGTATCGTTATTTTTTTCAACTTCCGCTTTTAGCATATCAATAGTTACTTCATCAGGGACTAAATCACCAGCATCAATATATTTTTTTGCCAATTTTCCAAGTTCAGTTTCATTTTTGATATTGAACCTAAAAACATCACCTGTTGAAATATGAACTAACTGATATTTTTCTTTTAGCAAATCTGCTTGTGTTCCTTTTCCTGCACCTGGAGGTCCAAATAAAACAATATTTTTCATTTTTGGTTTGGTTGTTAATTGATAAATTGATGGATAATTTCTTCCTAATCCATTATAATCTAAGCCATATCCAACAATAAATTTGTCTTCAATACTTTTTCCAATATAATTGATTGGTAATTCTTTTTTAAAAACTTCAGGTTTGAAAAATAAGGTAACTACTTTTAATTCTTTTACATTTTTATTTCTAAAAATAGTATAAATTTCTTGTAAAGTAGCACCTGTGTCAATGATATCTTCAAGAATAATAACGGTTCTGCCAGTTAAATCTTCATTTATACCTAAAAGATATTTCACTTCATCAGTTGATTTGGTTCCAGAATAAGATGCCAATTTCACGAATGAAACTTCACAATCTCCCTCATAAGCTCTGATGAAATCAGCTGCAAATAGAAAACATCCATTTAATATTCCAACAAAAAGTGGAATTTCATTTTTTGACAAATCTGATTTTACTTGCCATGCTAAGTATTTTACAATCGCAGCAATTTCATCCTTATCAATGAAAGGATTAAAATATAAATTTTGAAGTTTTATAGTTTTCATGGGATTGTAAATATACTTCGTATATGTTAAATGAAAAAACCGTTTTTAATCTGAAATTCAGAAATTAAAAACGGTTTTTTTATTTTTAAAAAATATTAACTATTTTTTTCTTCTATTTTTGTGGTATCGAACATAATTGGTGTTGCCACAAATATTGAAGAATACGTTCCAACAATTATACCAACAGCTAATGCAAACATAAATCCTTTTATAGAATCACCTCCGAAGAAAAATATTGCCAATATTACCAATAAAGTGGTTAGAGAAGTATTAATTGTTCTTCCCAAAGTAATGTTAATAGCGCTGTTGATCAAATCACTGAATTTTCCTGTTCTTTCGTTTGAAAATTCTCTAATTCTATCAAAAATAATTACAGTATCATTCAGCGAATAACCAACTACTGTAAGAATGGCTGCAATGAAAGATTGGTTAATTTCCATGTCAAAAGGCATAAAACTATATGTTATTGAGAACACACCTAAAACAATCAATACATCGTGAAATACTGCAGCTACAGCACCTAGTGAGTAAGATACTTTTCTAAAGCGTAATAGTATATATAAGAAAACTACTAGTAATGAACCAAAAACTGCGTACAATGCTGAAGTTTTAATATCATCAGCAATGGTTGGACTCACTTTTAAGAAACTCATAACTCCTGCACCTTGTTTTTCAAATCCAGGTTTGAAATCTTCGTAAGTTGTTTTGCCTAAATATGGTTTTAATCCATTAAACAAAGTTTGTTGAACAAGTTCATCAATTTCTTCACCTTCCTCGTCAATTTTGTGAACAGTCGTTATTTTTAGTTGATTTGAAGAGCCATAAGTTTTTACTTCAGGTGCACTTCCAAAAAGGGTTTTCAATTCTTGAGCTACTTTTGTAGCACTCATTTCTTGGTTAAAACGAACAACATACGAACGTCCACCTTTGAAATCAACTCCTTGTTTTAATCCAACAGTAAAAATTGAAATCAATCCAATTGCTATAACAATACTTGAAATTACATACGCAACTTTACGTTTTTTGATGAATGAAATATTAATATTTGTAAACCATCCTTTAGAAAAGTTGGTATTGAAAGTCAAATTCATTTTCTTTTCAACTGCACTATCTATCAATAATCTAGTTATAAAAACTGCTGTAAATAAAG
>ERZ888423.1855-NODE-1855-length-17139-cov-10.145985_pt1 | contig 17139 bp, 17 predicted proteins | sample MGYA00520523_ERZ888423 | MGnify/ENA primary metagenome ERZ888423 (study PRJEB32303, sample SAMEA104408611) | aquatic metagenome | biome: Brackish water; feature: Pelagic; material: water | place: Baltic Sea | collected 2014-06-08T10:24:00 | depth 30,27 m ...
TATGCAGTCTCAGATGGAGACTATCCGTATTGGGTGCAGATATTAGACAGCAACGGAGAAACTCACCGATTCTCGGGAAGTATTACGGTACTGCGTTAGTCTTCGTCTTCAGAATCTTCAGGGGCAGTTGCAAGAAAATACTTTATAGGTAAAGTGAAATGCACTCTAACAGCCTTGCCTCGCTGTATACCGGGACTCCAGTCAGGCATGGCATTTACTACCCGAAGTGCCTCTTCATCACATCCTCCTCCTATGCCTTTGAGAACTTTAGCATTAGAAATACTTCCATTTTTTTCGACAATGAATCCAATGTAAACGGTTCCCATTATACCCGCTTTTTTCATCACTTCAGGGTATACAATCTCAGAGCTCATATACTTGAACATAGCCTCAGGGCCTCCTGGATATTCAGGCAATGTATCAACAATCGTATAGACATCTTCGTCAGCAGGAGCTTCTTCTATAGGCTCTACTTCAATAGTGATGGTCTCAGTGCTTGTCTTTTCCTGGGCAAATAGAGAAAAGGGAAGAAAAAGGACGAAAAGAATGAGGTTTTTCATGAAATAGGGCTTCTATTGTTGGAATGAAGGTAATAATCATCTCTGATTGAATCTCAAATGCTGCTACTTTTAACCCATGTCGATAACGGTCATCATTCTCATAGTCACCATAGGGATATCCCTCTTGGCTGATTCCAAACCCGAGCTGAAGGAAAAGATGCTTTTCAATGCCTATCAGATCAAACATAACAAGGAATGGTACCGCTGGATTACGCATGCCTTCATTCATGGAGGCTTTATGCACCTAGCACTTAATATGTTTGTGCTCTATAATTTCGGGGAGTATGTGGAGCATAGTTTGAATGGTTATTTCGGAGGATCAGGGCCTTATTATTACATTTTGCTCTACTTCGGGGGAATCATAGTGTCCTCTATGGCAGCGTTTAAAAAGCATCAGGATAATAGAAATTATAATTCCCTAGGAGCTTCAGGAGCCGTGGCGAGTGTGCTATTCTCCTTCATCATCTTTGAACCTACCCAGAGCCTGTATCTCTTTTTCATTCCAATAGGTATTCCAGCCTTTATTGTAGGAGTACTTTACTTATGGTACGAGCAATACATGGGCAAGAAAGGAGGAACAGGAATCGCGCACGATGCTCATTTCTGGGGAGCAACATATGGTGCTCTTTTAACTATAGTCCTTGGACCAGACCTTTTAAGTAATTTCTTTCATCAGATAAGCCTTTGGGGGCAATCCTTCCTATGACAGTAAAAAAGAAAGCCGTATTCCTAGATCGTGATGGTGTAATCAACAGGGATCCAGGAGATTACACCTATAACTGGAGGGAGTTCGAGTTTAATCCAGACCTCATAGAGACTTTGAAGGAGTTTCAGAAGAAGGGATTCCTATTGATTATTGTCACGAATCAGGGAGGAATAGCCAAAGGGCGATATACTCTGGGTGATTATCAGGAGTTGACTAAGAATATGCTAGAAGTCTTCAAATCCAAAGGAGTAACGATCACAGAAGTTTATTTTAGTCCGCATCACGATGAGGTGGGCCGATCATTGACCAGAAAACCAGATAGTTTGCTTCTTGAACGAGCCATTTACAAATTCAATATTGACCCAGCAGCTTCATTTATGATAGGAGACAGGGAAAGAGATATCTTTGCTGGTGAAAAAGTTGGGATTCCAGGAATATTAATTGAGGCCAACTCATCGTTAACACTCATAAAGGACCGTATTCTGAATGGCTGAAGTGAGAAAAGTAAATTACAACGGGAAACTAATGCCGGCTGATTCAGGGATAATACCTGTCGTCAGCAGAGCATTCTCATACGGAGATGGTCTTTTTGAGAGTATTAGGGTGCTTAATGGCAGTCCGTGTTTTCTTGACAACCATCTGAATAGATTGAAGCAAGGCTTAGATGCAATCAAAATAAAAGTAGGCCAGGATTTCTCATTCGAGGACTTTGAAAAGGAACTTATAGAGCTTATTGCCCATAATGGAATCACTGAAGGAGGAAGAGTGAGAATTACGTTTTCACGTTCGGGAGAAGGGTTTTATTCTCCTGTAGATGATGAAGGGCTAGATTACTTGATTCAGGCAGAACCTCTTGATCAGAATCTCTTCGCTCTCAATGATCGAGGGCATGTAGTAGACATATACACTGACCTAAGAAAGCAAGTAAATAGGCTGTCTTGCTTTAAAACAATCTCTTCTCAAATCTTCATTATGGCAAGTCTCTTTGCCAAGGAAAAAAGCATAGACAATGCTTTAATCACGAACGATAAGGACGTGATTATTGAAGCTGCGAATTCCAATATTTTCATTGTAAGCAATGGCGTGCTCTATACCCCTCCACTAGAGGATGGCTGCCTTGGTGGTATCATGCGCATGGAGGTCATCAATGCGGCATTGAGACATGATATCAAGGTGTATGAGACATCACTCAGACCACAGAATCTTTTGGTCGCTGATGAATTATTCTTGACCAATGCCATTCAAGGTATTCAATGGGTGAGTTCTTATCGCCAGAAGCGATATTATAATTCGCTTTCTCAGAAATTGACAAGATTATTGAACGAGGATATCCTCAGTCCTTCAGAATAAGCACGTATTCCATGCTTCCAGTGACATCTAAGGTGTCATTATTAAGAACAAAGCCTTTCTTGCGGCTGATATAGATACAGTCCTCGGTATAGCTCCCGTCCAATACTATGTTCTGCAGTCTCACATTGAAATTCTCTCCATAACCCTGAAACTGGTACATATAATCAGTGTAGTACGGAGGGCCTTCAGGAAGACCAACAGGATAATCTCTGCTGATTCGCACACGATATCCTTCAGATGAAAGTTCAAGAGCGAAGAGGTTCAAGGTATCTACAGGGAAAATGAAACTGTCATACACAGCTTGCTGATAACGCACCATGTACAAGGAGTCTAATTCTGACGAGGTAAACGAACCTGGCTCTCCTGAGGTATCAAATTGTAAATAGATGGCATTCAGGGCATCCACATCAGGTTCTTTACAAGGTTTCTTGCAGCTCGCTGAAAAAATAATCAGCGCTAAGCAGAGAACACTGAGAAATAGGTGGAAGGAAAAACTCTTTTTCACGATGCGAAGTTAAGGGAACGCTTGATATTAGAATCAAGTCTGAATCACACCTACATTATACGCATGAGTTGCAGGACTATTGTTCGCCATCTCTATTCCTTGAGAAATCCATGCGCGGGTATCTCGTGGATCTATAATCGCATCTACCCATAAGCGTGAAGCGGCATAGTAAGGAGAGGTCTGCTCGTCATAGCGAGATTTGATAGCAGAGAAAAGCTCATCATGTTCTTCTTTGCTCAGCTCTTTACCTTTTGCTTTCAAAGAAGAAACTTCGATTTGCAAAAGGGTCTTTGCGGCAGAGTTTCCACTCATCACAGCAAGTTCAGCAGTTGGCCAGCTAACTATCAGTCTTGGATCATATGCTTTACCACACATGGCATAATTTCCTGCGCCATACGAGTTTCCAATGATGATAGTGAATTTAGGAACCACGCTATTGGCCATGGCATTCACCATTTTAGCTCCATCCTTGATGATTCCGCCTTGTTCAGAGCGAGAACCCACCATGAATCCGGTGACATCTTGAATGAAGACTAAAGGAATATTCTTCTGATTACAATTCATGATGAAGCGAGCTGCCTTATCAGCAGAATCAGAATAAATCACGCCACCGAAGCGCATCTCACCTTTCTTGGTTTTGATCAATTCCCTCTGATTCGCTACAATACCAACAGACCACCCGTTGACCCTAGCATAAACCGTAAGTAAGGTCTGGCCATACCCAGCTTTATATTCAGTGAACTTGGAGTCATCAGCCAAGGATTTAATGATTTCCCTCATGTCATAAGGCTTGGAACGTTCAATAGGAAGAATGCCTAGAATATGGTCTCTAGAAGATTTAGGTTCTAAGGCTTCTTTTCTGTCAAAACCTGCAGTAGGGCCTTTGCGACCTGTGCGGGAGATGATGTCCTTAATAGTATCTAAAGCTTCTTTATCATCCTTTACCTTATAATCGGTCACACCTGAGATTTCGCAATGTGTAGTTGCTCCACCTAAGGTCTCATTATCTACGTCTTCACCAATAGCCGCCTTTACGAGATAGGATCCAGCAAGAAAGATACTTCCGGTTCCTTCAACGATTAGGGCTTCATCGCTCATGATAGGTAAGTAGGCTCCTCCAGCAACACAGCTTCCCATGATGGCGCTGATTTGAGGAATACCCATGGAGGACATGATGGCGTTATTCCTGAAGATCCTCCCGAAATGTTCTTTGTCAGGAAAAATCTCGTCTTGCATAGGAAGAAATACTCCTGCACTATCAACGAGATAGACAATGGGAAGCCTATTCTCCATTGAAATCTCTTGGGCCCTGAGGTTCTTTTTTGCTGTGATAGGGAACCATGCACCAGCTTTCACAGTAGCATCATTGGCCACTACGATGCATTGTTTTCCGCCCACGTGGCCTATCTTGACAATGACCCCTGCCGAAGGACAGCCTCCATGTTCGGCATACATTCCTTGCCCTGCGAAAGCGCCTATTTCCAAGGCATCTTTATCGGAATCCAAAAGATAAGCGACACGCTCGCGAGCGGTCATCTTTCCTTTAGCTTTATGTTTTTCAATACGCTTCTTGCCGCCTCCTTCGCAGACATTGGTCAAAGCCTTTTGCATCTTTGAAAGCAGCAAACGAATGTGATCTTCGTTCTTATTGAATTCTAACTCTTCTTTTCGTATCGCCATGGTGCTCAAATATAGGGGCATAAACTTTGATGTGAATGCTTTGCATCCTTGAATTATCTCATGAAACTCAGTCCTCTATATATCCTATCTTTTCTCTTTTTCTCAAGTTTCAGTTCTGGCCCATGGTATACCCTGAAAGCATCGATTCACGGTATAGAGAATATCAAGGGAAAAATGGCCATTCAAGTCTTGAAAGACGATGGGGAGGTGCATAGCGAATTTTGGCTACCCGTAGAAAGTAAAGAAATGTCCTTCGAAGTAAATGGATTAGTGAGTGGAAACTATGCCGTGAAGTTCTTCCATGATGAGAATAACAATGGAAAAATGGATACGAATTGGATGGGAGTCCCTATAGAATCTTTTGGTTTCAGCAATGATCCTCGAGTGACCTTTGGTCTTCCTGATTTAGAAGAGATGCTTTTTCCAATTAACTCAGAGACCGAGATCAGAATAAAGGCAAGGAAATTCAGTCTTTAATGACCTCTCCTGATCCGTTCTTGTTCATTTTAATAGCAGGAGGATTGCCTTTGTAGTAGACGCTTCCGCTTCCATTTAGATCTACCTCCAGTGCATCATCGACTTGTATTTTCACATCACCACTGCCATCGTTTTCTATTTTAACTTCCTTAGCGTTGAGCGCTGAAGCATCTACATTTCCTGACCCGTTAATCTCCACGGTCAATTCATTGGTTCTTCCGGCCAATTTTATATCACCGCTTCCATCCACTTCCACTTCTACATCTTCAGAGCTAATTTCAAGGTTCAAGTCCCCACTTCCTTGAATCCAGAGCACCAATTTGGGCGATTGGAAAGGGGTGATTCCAGTTACGTTACCTGAACCTTTTATAGAGATTTTTTCCAAGACAGGAAGAGTTACTTTAATTCTCATTCCTTCAGAGCAGACGTTTTCTTTGAAATCAATATACCATAGGTCACTTTCTACCGAAGTCTCTAGAAGGGAAATCAGATTTTCATGACTCGTAATTTCCACTTTCTGATTCATCCCGAAAGCTATTTCTACAGGCACAGCGCTGCTCTGAACTATGCCCTTCATGACATTAAGATCTACTTGTCTTGTGACCACTTCGCCAGTTCCTTGAACACACATGTGGTTGCACGAGTTAAGGCTCATAAGTGCTAAGGACATGAGGCTGAATACGCTTAGAAATGAGTCTTTCATAGGATGAGTTTTAGTACTATAAAGTTACGATTCAAGAACTGAATTCAGCGAGACACATCCAGCGTGCTGTCTGTTTTTCTAGCAGCGCTTGAGCGTCAGTGATTCCCTTGGTCAATGTCGCAAGTTTTCCGGCATCATTTGACGTGCTAATTTCGTCAGAAAGATTTTTTATTTTCTCTTCGAGGGTCACTATTTCAGCCTCCAATTTATCAAATTCCATGCGTTCAGCATACGTGAGTTTTTGCTTCTCTTTTTGAGATTCTTCTTTTAATAAAGGACTGGCGGCCTTAGCTGCTTTGATTTTCTTTTCCTCTTTTTCTTCTAGCGCTTTGGCTGTGCGGTACTGGGAATAATTTCCAGGAAAATCTCTGATTATAGTATTGTCTTCAAAGACAAAGCAATGGTCTACCATCTTATCCATAAAATGACGGTCGTGGGATACGATTAAAACAACTCCAGGAAAATCAACTAGATATTCTTCAAGAATCTGTAAGGTGAAGATGTCTAAGTCATTCGTAGGCTCATCGAGGATGAGAAAGTTAGGGTTGTTCATGAGCACCCTTAGGAGATGCAGTCTGCGTTGTTCCCCACCACTAAGGCTAGCGACAAGGTTATAGTGCATGTCTTTGCTAAAGAGGAATCGCTCGAGTAATTGACCCGCAGTTATCTTTTGTCCTTTGGCCAATGGAATGATTTCGGCCACATCTTTAACAGTGTCTATAACACGTTGACCTTCCTTATAAATAATTCCTTTCTGGGTGAAATATCCGAAGACCACGGTATCACCAACCACGATTTTACCTCTGTCTGGTTGGCTCTTGTTGATGATGAGGTCGAGGAGCGTAGTTTTTCCACTTCCATTAGGACCTAGAACACCTATTTTTTCCTTGCGTAGGAAGATATAATTGAAGTCTTGGATGAGTTTTTTATCTCCATAGCCTTTATGCACCTTATGTAATTCGACCACCTTAGATCCCATTCTAGGGATGTTGATTTCTAGGGTAAGTTCATCTTGATCTAGTCTCTTGGAGGCTGTTTCTTTCAGGTCATCGAAGGCTGCTACACGGTATTTGGCTTTTGTTCCGCGTGCTTTAGGTTGCCGTCTGATCCATTCAAGTTCCTTGCGCATGGCGCTCTTTGCTTTCCCCACTACGGTCGCTTGATTCTCTTCGCGGTCTTGTTTTTTCTCAAGGTAGTACGTGTAGTTCCCTTTATGACGATAGAGCTCGCCATCTTCAAGTTCTAAGATGGTATCACAGACATTGTCCAAGAAGAAGCGGTCGTGGGTAACCATGAGGAGGGTTGCGTTGCTTACATTGAGCCATTCTTCTAGCCACTCTGTCATCTGCATGTCAAGGTGGTTCGTAGGCTCATCGAGGATAAGAACATCAGGTTCTTTGAGGAGTTCTAGAGCAAGTCCAAGTCTTTTTTGTTGACCTCCAGAAAGAAGACCCACTTTCAGTTTTAGATCATCAAGACCTAGTTTGTGAATGATTTCTTTAGCTTGAGATTCATAGTTCCAAGCTTGTGTGCGCTCCATCTCATTCAAAGCGTTAAAGAAGCGATCATCTTGATGCCCGTCTAGAACCGCTAGCTCATATTTTCTGATAGCCTCCATCTGCTCAGAATCACCTGCGAATATGGTTTCAAGAATAGTAAGTTCTTGATCGAAGACTTGTTTCTGAGCAAGGTAACCCAGCGTGATTCCGTTCCTATAAGTGATGATTCCCGAGTCAGGGCTGTCTTGGCCGGTCAGGCATTCAAGCAAAGTGCTCTTTCCTGTGCCATTACGCGCGATAAGGCCTACTTTTTCGCCTTTTTCGATTCCAAAATTCAATCCTTCGAAAACCTTTTTGGCCCCGAATGACTTGCTCAATTGCTCTACAGATAGGTAATTCACGGGGCCAAAGATACACGAGTATTGAGCTCCAAGGTCTAAGGAGGGGTCAATAGTTTGTCTGCTCAGTTTGGCCCTTCATTCGGTCAGATCAGGTCAAAGTGTATCTTTATGATTCCCTACTATGAAGAGGTTCATTTCATATATCCTTCCTTTCTGTCTCCTGGTCCTAGATTTAGGGGCTCAGAGCTTGAATTCTCCTGAGTCTATTATATGGGATAATCAGACAAGAAACTTTTTAATAAGCAATGCGGCTGATGGAAACATCCAGTCAGTAAGTGAGTCAGGAAATACCAGCATTTTTTCCAAGGAAGTAAAAGGATCACATGGAATCTGTTTTTATGGGCTGTATTCTGTGGTTTCCTGTTATAAGGATGAAATTCATGTCGCTGATCGCCTCACAGGAAGAATGATTAGGAAGCATAAGATTCCAGGGGCACTTTTCTTGAACGGTATTTGTTATGACGGAAAGAGCACGATTTATGCGAGTGATTTTTCAAAAAGAAAAATCTTCAAATTAGAAAACATTGATTCCAGTAGACCCATATTGACTGTAATTTGCAGCTTGGACAGAGCTCCTAATGGGATAGCTTACAATGAATTGGATCAAGAATTAGTGGTAATGACATGGGGCTCTCAAGCTTCTATACTGCATATCTCAACTAATCAAGGAAAAATTATCAAAAGCTTTCAGACGAGTCTGAGCAATCTTGAAGCTGTTATTTCAGATGGAGATAATGGTTTTTACTTGACAAGCTGGGTTCCTGGTGGACTATATCACTATGATGGGAATCAGATTAAGTCCATGAATGAAACATATGAGCAAGCTACAGGCCTAGCATTAAATGGCAAGTCTGAGCTATTTGTATTGAGTAGTTTGGATAAGAGATTAAAGGCACAGCCAATTCCTGTTGAAGAACGTCAAAAAGCAGAAGAGGAAGTGAATCTTAGCGCATTCCCTAATCCAATGAGCATTAATTCTCTAATCAGCTATGAACTGCCTGAAGGGGGTGCTGTGAACATTAGCGTTTATGATTGTCAAGGGAACCTAATCGAACGACTTGTGATGGAGAAAAAAGCGCCTGGAAAACACTCCTTCTTCTATGATAGAGGGAATAAAAGCTCTGGACTCTATTTCATCAACATTCAGACATCATACGGCAATAAAGCCATAGCTGTCACTTTGGTTGACTAAACTCCTTGAGTAAGGATTTGATGTCTTTAGTCAATCGATCCATTTCTAGGTCAGATGTGCCATCATAATACCCTCTGATTTGAGCACGATCATCGACAAGCACGAAGTTATTCGTGTGAATAAAGTCACTCATTCCTCCATCTCCTTGACCAGTCTCCGCAGGTTTAAGCGTAAAATAAGACCTGCGTGCCAAGGAGTATATATCCTTGCGTTCACCTGTTAACAGGCGCCATTGATCATATGGAATTTCGTAGGCACTTGCATAGGAACTCAGCACAGATGCGCTGTCTTGTTCAGGAAGTACAGAAAAACTAAGGAAACGAACATTTTCATTTTCTTTGAATCGTTCTTGAACAATTCCCATTTTCCCGGTCATGATGGGGCATATAGTCTGGCAAGTAGTGAAGAAAAAATCAGCCACATGAATCTTTCCTTGGACAAATAGAGAGTCGGTAGAATTACCTTCTTGATCGGTGAATTGGAAGCCAGAAACTTTGTGATTTATACGGTCCCTTAGTTCTTTATCGACCAAGAGAGGGTTCACTTGTCTTGGAGAAAGAACAGGAAGTGCTTTTTCTTTGGTGTTGAAATAATAGGCTACTGCAATGCACATTCCTGTAAAGAGGAAAATAATCAAGCCTTTATTGAGACATCCTTTCATGTTCAGTCTTCTTCACTGTAAATTTTATCTATTAGCTCTGAATATTTCTCGAAGACTTTCTTTCTGCGAAGTTTAAGAGTAGGAGTAAGCTCACCCCCATCAATACTCCACTCTTTGTCAAGCAAAGCAAATTTCTTCACTTGTTCCCATTGGTTAAATTCAGCATTATACGTATCCAGAACCTCTTGATAAATCTGCAGAATCAGTGGGTCATGAATGGCATCACCATCAGAACTGAATTTTATATTTTTCTCTTTGCAGAGATGACTAAGGCTTGCGAAATTAGGTACGATGAGAGCTGAAGGATGCTTTTTGTTCTCACCAATGACCATGATTTGTTCAATAAGGGAACTCTGTTTGAACACATTCTCCATGATCTGGGGCGCCACATATTTTCCACCGCTGGTTTTAAAAATCTCCTTCTTTCTATCAGTTATTTTCAAGAATTGTCCGTCCACAAGTTCTCCTATATCTCCTGTATGGAACCAGCCATCTTTATCAATGACTTCAGCGGTCATCTCAGGCTTATTGTAGTAGCCCATCATGACGTTCGGTCCTTTGCATAGAATCTCCCCGTCTTTAGCGATTTTCACTTCTACATTGAAAAGTGGACGTCCACATGTTCCAAAACGAACACCTTCATTGTCAATCTCATTTACTGAGATTACTGGAGAAGTCTCGGTAAGTCCGAAGCCTTCCATCACAGGAATTCCTGCAGCATTGAATATTCTATTTAGTCTTGGGGATAAGGCGGCACTTCCTGAGGCGGCTAGTTGTACTTCGCCACCCAACGCCTCTTTCCATTTGCTAAAAATGAGTTTTCTGGCAATGGCAAGTTTCATGTCATAGATAACACCATTCTTTCCGTAATACTCGAATCGTTCTGCTAGACGCACAGCCCAAAAGAAAAGGGTTTTCTTAATTCCAGTAAGTTCTTTTCCTTTGGCTATAATCTTGGAAAACACCTTTTCAAGTAGACGAGGAACAGCCGAAAAAATATGAGGCTTAACTTCTTTCATGTCATCGCCTATCGTCTCAAGTGATTGAGCGTAATAGATGTTTGCTCCCTTGTAAGCATAAAGGTAGATTAACATTCTCTCGAATATGTGACAGAGCGGTAAGAAGCTCAGGCTGCGTGAACCGGGAATCAAGGGAAGTCGTTCGCTTGAAGCTAAGACATTGCTCACTATATTTTCATGAGAGAGCATTACACCTTTAGGGTCACCGGTAGTTCCTGATGTATAAATTAAGGTAGCCAAATCCTTGTGATTCACTTTGTCTTTGAATGGCTGCACAGTTTCCTTGGCCTTGACCAAATCATTTTCTAAAATGCTTGTCCAATGTGCGCTGCCAGATACTTCATCAAAGAGGTAGATTTCCTTCAGTGCAGAACATTCATGAGCTACATTCTTAATCTTTTCATATACTTCTTGGTCAGATACAAAGGCCATTTTACAGCCAGAATCATTCAGAACATAGGCATATTCTCTTGCAGTAATAGTAGGGTAGATGGGAACATCTACTGCGCCTATCTGCAGTACGCCTAAGTCTATAAAATTCCATTCAGGTCTGTTTGTAGTAGAGATGATGGCGACTTTATCACCTGGGACAATTCCTTTAGAGAGTAATCCTGCACTTACTTGATGTGAAATGTCTATGACCTCTTGAGTACTGTATTTTTTCCACACGCCATCTGCTTTTCTGGCCAAAGAGATGGCTTGAGGAAAATTCTCAAGTTGATAGTTGATGATGTCAAAAAGTCTGGCTTGATCGATTCCGTTCATGTATTCAAAAATAGATAGACAACAAGTTTACAGAATTTACCACGTATCACAGGAATCGTATCCTAGCCAGCTTTCGATCTAGATCTACTGTCTTTATCTCGTGCGTGAGGTTCGATATGCATGTATATTTGGACTTGAAGAATTCGTCTATGTATAAAATCACCCTGTTTTTCATTCTTGTTGCTTGTATTGCTATCTCTAGTTTCAGCTGGTCTGCTGGGGGGGATGAGCACTTTCATACTGATGTGGAGCTTCTTTATTTCAAGTCAGTCATGACCCATGATTCTACGTTGGTTGATGGCTGGAACGCATTGTTCGCAGCCGCTGGTGAGTGTGATGGTTGCCATGGAAAAGACGACTCAGGTTTCGCCAGTCATGATGCAGCAGGGAATGATATTAATGTGGTAGATGATTGGAGAGCGACTATGATGGCCATGAGTGCTAAGGATCCTTTCTGGAGAGCCAAAGTGAGCCATGAAGTGTTAGTCACACCAGGACTTCAGATGGAGATAGAATCTTCTTGCACAGATTGTCATGCTCCAATGGGATTTTATAATGCCATGCACCTAGGGATTCCTCATTATACGATGGAGGATATGAAATTAGATTCAGTAGGATTGGATGGAGTCTCATGTGGAGCCTGCCATCAGATCATGCCTGATTCAGTGGGGCTTACTTTTTCTGGTATAGGGCTAAAGTATGTAGAAGACACTATTTATGGGCCATACACAAACCCATTTGCCGGGCCCATGCAATCTTTTGTGGGATTCATGCCAGTATATAGTGAACACATGGCGAACTCCCAGGTATGCGCCACGTGTCATACATTAATCACAGAGACCATAGGAATAAATGGGCAATTGAATGGAAGTACATTCGTAGAGCAAGCCACCTATCATGAATGGGTTAACTCAGCATATAACGCTACTGATGAAAGTGCGGTTCAATGTCAGGGATGTCATATGACACGTGTCGATGACAATATCGTTATAGCTTCCAATCTTCTTTTTCTTGAGCCTAGGAGCCCGTTCTTTAGGCATGATTTAGTTGGCGGAAACACCTTCATGCTCGACATGATGAGTGAGCATAGAGATACCTTAGACTTGAGGGCTAGTGCAGCTCAAATAGAGAAGATTAAAACCCGCACCTTGGCTTTGCTGCAGAATGAAACGCTGGATCTAATGGTCTCGCAAGAACTTCGTGATGGGGATAGCCTTTTTGTAGACGTAGAATTGACCAATAAGGCAGGACATAAGTTCCCGTCAGCTTATCCCTCGCGTATAGCGTATGTGCAGTTCATTGCTCTAAATGAGGAAGCTGATACTTTATTTAAGAGTGGACTATTGGACTCATCCTATGACTTGATCAATAGAGACCCTGAATTCGAACCTCATTTTGATTTGATTACGGCTGAAGAGCAAGTTCAGATTTATGAATTTGTCATGGCAGATGAAACTGGAAGTGAGACAACTGTTCTGAGTCAGGCTGATTTTGCACTCAAGGATAATCGCCTTGCACCACTAGGTTTTACTGATGCTCACTTCACATATGATACGGTTCAGCATTACGGATCCGTCTTGAATGATGATGACTTCAATAAAGATGCTGCAGGAGTTCAAGGAACTGGAAAAGACAGAATCTCATATCACCTACCCATCTTCGGTTATTTAGGAGCTATAGAAGTGCACGTCAAGGTGTATTACCAAGTAACACCACCGCGTTGGTTAGAATCTATGTTTGATCACACGTCAGAGGATATAGATTTATTCAGATGGATGTACGAGAGTTCAGATAGAAATCCCGTATTGATTGCACAAGCAAATATACTGAGCATGGTCTCAGGCATGGAAGATTTGGTTGTAGAGCAAGATATTTTAGTTTTCCCTAACCCAAGTTATGGTCGTGAAGTGGCAATTAGCAATAGAAGTGGCTATTCCATTGATTCATATAGAATGTATGATGTCAGTGGGAAACTGGTGTCTGAGAACATGAGAACCAGAGGAAATACAATTTACGCTACTCTCCCTGATAGAAAAGGAATCTACTTTATAGAAGCATGGAGTCGTGGTGTACGGGTAACCAAGCAAGTCCTTAAATTGTAATCCGTCTCAAGTGACTGAAGACATGTGAATGTCTGCCAAGCTCTTTCTTGAGAATGCCTTTGGAGTCGAGTTCATCAATACGTACCATTCCAGACGCATGTATGATTTGATCTGGTCCTAAGAGCAGTCCAACATGCGTAATCTCACCTTCTTTGTTCTTGAAATAAGCAAGGTCACCTCGTTGCCGATTTTCGAAATGAATTTCCTTTCCTATCAATGCTTGTTGCGAAGCATCACGCGCAACAGTTACTCCCATAGAAAGCAAAATTACCTGAGTAAAGCCTGAGCAGTCTATTCCCCAGCGTGATCTTCCTCCCCAGAGGTAGGGGCTATTAAGGAATTTTCTAGCCAAAGAAATGGCCTGTTCCAAGTCGAGGACTTCGCAAGTAATTGTCCTTGTTCCATAAGGGGTGTCTACTTGTTTAAGCTCCTGGCTGCTTAATCTACTCCCAGGACTCAAAAGAATAGGGGGTGAATCTGAGGAAATTATCAAGCTGCAATCCATGGCTCTGAGGACGCTGCGTTCTTCAATCTCGTGTACTTCGAAAAACTGTTCTTTAGAAATCCAGCCCTCATAAAGATCGCTATGACTCTTTATTTTGAGCCATTTTTCTGCTTCTTCAGTTACGTCATAGGATTCTCCATAAAGGAGTTGAGTTACCATCTCTGATTTATCCGAGCCTAGGGCTCTAAGAGGAATGGTTGATAATTTATTGAGGCCAATCATTGGTTTATGCCCTTATTTATGGGTAATTTCACATTTAGTAGAGTGAAAAATGGTTAAAAGAAACTTCTAAAATACACTACAGAGTTCTTTTCTCCAAGTGAAATCTCTGTTCAATGCTATGAAATTCGGACGCTGAAATGAAGAAAAAATCTTTCATCCAAGTGTGGGCTATTGCTTCTGTAGTCATGTTCCTCCTTTCCTGCCTATGGCATGGAGTGCTTCTTAATGACTACGTGAACATCAAGTATCCTATGTGGTTATATTTCCTCATGGCATCGATTGTATACGTGGTCATCGGGTTTATTCTAACCTACCTTCATCAATATACTACCGTGCACAAACTGAAATACAAAGGTCTAGTAATAGGCGTGTTGCTCGGTTTTTTCATCTATCTGATTGCTTTTGTTTTAGGCGTGTCTTATAACCCACACTCCATGGAACATACAGTGGTAGATTTTATTTGGCAAATGGCCGAACAAGGGTTTGGCGGAATGACAGTTGGTGTTGCATTAAATTTTGTGGCCGATTATGAGCAGTTGGCCAAGTCAGATCAATAACCGTATTTCTCCTTCCAACGTTTTTTCAGAATCTCTCTATTCTGAATTTCTTTTCCATTGACGCCAGGCTCATAGAAGCGTACCTCACCAACTTCCTTAGGTAGATAATCCTGACTAACGAATCCTCGGTCATGATCATGTGAATATTGATATCCCGTCCCATAGCCTAGTTCTTTCATTAATGAAGTAGGGGCATTCCTTAAATGCATTGGAACTGGAGCTACTGAATTTTCTTTACAATAAGCCAAGGCTTTATTGATAGCCATATAGGCACTGTTGCTTTTCTCGCTGATTGCCAGGTATATAGCGCATTCAGAGAGGGGGATACGTCCTTCAGGCATTCCTATGTTCTCTACTATTCTAAAAGTCGCTTCAGCAATCAGCAACGCATTCGGATTTGCGAGGCCAATATCTTCCGCAGCTAGAATAACTAACCTCCGTGCAATGAATTTTGGGTCTTCTCCTCCAGCAATCATGCGGGCCATATAATAGACAGCGGCATTAGGATCAGAACCGCGTATAGATTTGATAAATGCTGAGATCACATCATAGTGTTGTTCTCCGCCTTTATCGTAGAAGCCTACATTTTCTTTAATCAAATCCTTGACCATATCATCAGTTATGGTCAATGGGGTTTCTGTACTGAATTTCACCACTAGATCTAAGGCGTTCAGGAGTTTTCTTCCATCACCACCAGAGGCTCTTTTTAGTGCAGAAGTTTCCTTGAGATTTATTTTTCTTGAGATCAGGAAACTATCCGTCTTAATGGCCCTTTCAAGCATCTGGTCAAGAGCCTCACTGTCCAAATGTTTCAAGGTATAAACTTGACATCTAGATAAAAGAGCTGGAATTACTTCAAAAGAAGGATTCTCTGTTGTAGCTCCTATCAATGTGATATGCCCGCGTTCGACTGCATCAAGAAGTGCGTCTTGCTGAGATTTGCTGAAACGATGAATCTCATCTATGAATAAAAGGGGTCTTCCTCCGCTAAAAAGATCGGAACTCTTTGCCTGTGCAATAACTTCTCTCACGTCTTTCACCCCTGCATTGATTGCGCTCAGGTGATGAAAAGGTCTTTTTAATTCAGTGGAAAGAACCTCTGCCAAAGTGGTTTTCCCTACTCCTGGAGGTCCCCAGAGAATGATGGACGGCATATTTCCTGAACGCACCAGATGACGAATGGGACTATTTTCCCCAATTACATGGTCTTGACCTATAATTTCTTCCAACGTTTTAGGTCGGAGCCGTTCTGCTAATGGTACGGCATCACTGTGCATGAGTTCCTTCTGATTTATGATGCTTCCAACGATTATGACTCCAAAGCCAATCTCCAGGATACTCTAAAATCTGTTTCTCTACTTCTTTCATCGTAACCTCAGTAATCTGCATCTGCCTCGTCTCCAGTGGATTTTCAAATAAGACTTCATAAAACAGCTCATATTTCCCTCTCCCAGATCTTCGTATTTGGCCAGAAACGACTGCCATGTTGAACTCTTTAGAAATTCGTTCTGGTCCGGTAAAGACCAAGGTGTCACGTCCAAGAAAAGTAATCCACTCTGCAGAGTTTTTACGAGGAGACTGATCTATTCCGAAGATGAAGGCTCTAGGTCTATCATGTGGTTCGCTCATGTAGCTTCTAAAGTCCTTGATCGAGATCATATGAACTCCAAACTTGGATCGGCTTCCTTGCACTTGTCCATCTATAAAGACATTCTTTAAAGGTTTGTAAAGTGCGTAGACTTCATGTTTTAGTTGTCTAGCAGTGAGCGTTGCGGTTTCCCAATTGGTATAATGTCCTCCTGTTATTATTACATCCTTTCCTAAGTCAAAGAGTCGGTTTAACACTTCAGGGTTCATGACGGTCATGCGAGATTCAGCGCTCTTCTTTGAAAGAGAAAAGGCACTTATTGATTCTATGACTATTTGAGAAAGATTTGCATAAAAATCATTCAGATAACCTATTCGCACTTCTTCGTTAGCCGAAGGAAAGCAGAGGGCTAGGTTCTTTTCAATCAGAGGTCTCCTATATCTGACAACATCTTTCAAAATCCAGTTAAGAAGTTTAGCCAATCCATATTGGAAAGATTCAGGAAGTCTGGATATCGGCAGCAGTATGAAGTAGTAGAGTAATCTCATTCTGACAAAGATGCAGATAGCTTATGGAATGGTCCAAGAAAATTCAGGGCATAAAAAAAGGCTGCTAGAGATTATCCTAGCAGCCTTGCAATTCAATTT
>ERZ888423.1856-NODE-1856-length-17132-cov-10.963518_pt1 | contig 17132 bp, 15 predicted proteins | sample MGYA00520523_ERZ888423 | MGnify/ENA primary metagenome ERZ888423 (study PRJEB32303, sample SAMEA104408611) | aquatic metagenome | biome: Brackish water; feature: Pelagic; material: water | place: Baltic Sea | collected 2014-06-08T10:24:00 | depth 30,27 m ...
AAACGAATCACATTCTCGAAGCCAGGGGAATCCGTTTTATGGGTCTGGAGCCTAGAATATATCCCTCAAGCCTGGCCGCGATTGTGGGTGCGGGCGTACATCTTCGCGATGCGACGGCTGGCGGTCGTCTTGAAGCAACATGGCAGCACGGCGTGAACCAGGGCGGCGAAGGCCGCGATGAACAGGTCGCCCGAGAACCGGCCGGCGAACGCCATGTGTTCCAGATAGCTCTCATCGACGGATTGCGGATGGTCCAGGAAAATGCGGGCGAACATCGGCTGCGGCCTCCTCAAATGCGAATGCGATAAGTTCGCACAGACTGCGTGAGATTTTCTCCCAAACATCGAAGCCGTCGTGTAGTTTCTTGGGATTATCTCCCATGAAAGCCGCTCAATGCAGTTAGATGACCTGGACCGCCGCATCCTGACCGCCCTGCAGAAGGACGCGGGCGAAAGCATCGAGAAGCTCGGCGAGCGCATCGGCCTCTCCCGCAATGCCTGCTGGAGCCGGATCAAGCGGCTGGAGGAAGCCGGCGTGCTGACCGCCCGGATCGCGCTGGTCGACCCGGCGAAGGTGAACCTGGGCCTCAGCGTTTTCATTGCGGTCAAGACAGCCGAGCACGACCCAGAATGGGCCGAGACCTTCGCCCGCGAGACCTCCGCCATGCCGGAGATCCTGGGCGTCTATCGGACGGCGGGCGAGCTCGACTACATCATCCGCGCCCGCGTGCCCGACGTCGCCGCCTATGACGCCCTCTATCAGCGCCTGACGCGCAAGGTCCGGCTGAAGGACGTTTCGGCGACCTTCGTCATGCAGGAAATCAAGGAAACCCACGCGCTGCCGCTGATCTATGCGGGCGACTAGATCAACCACGCTTTTGGCGGAATCGCCAAAAGCGGGATAAGTTGATCGCTATCAATAAGATAGACCATGGACCGCGCGTCCACTTGGACGCGCCATGCTCTAAAGCGCTGGCGCGGAATCAGGCGTGAATCTGCCGCCCGTCGACCGCCATCGCTGCTTCCTTGACCGCTTCGTTCAGCGTCGGATGGGCATGGCTGGTGCGCGCGATATCTTCGGCCGAGGCCCCGAATTCCATTGCGAGCACGATTTCGGCGATCAGGGTGCCGGCGTCCGGGCCGATGATATGCGCGCCCAGGATCTGATCCGTCTCGGCGTCCGCCAGAATCTTGACGAAGCCTTCGCCGCCGCCCGCAGCCCGCGCCCGGGAATTCGCCTGGAACGAGAACTTGCCTGACTTGTAGATGACGCCAAGCGCCTTCAACTGCTCCTCGCTCCGCCCGACGGACGCGACCTCCGGCCAAGTGTAAACCACGCTCGGGATGCAGTCATAGTCGATATGGCCGGCCTGGCCCGCCATGAGCTCCGCCACGACCGCGCCTTCGTCCTCCGCCTTGTGGGCCAGCATCGGGCCGTCGATCACGTCGCCGATCGCCCAGATGCCTTCGACATTGGTGCGGTAGTGGGAATCGATCTTGACCTTGCCGCGATCCATCTCGACGCCGAGCGCTTCGAGGCCGAGGCCTTCCGTGAACGGCCGGCGGCCGATGGCGACCAGCACCACGTCGGCCTCAACGGTTTCCGCGTCGCCGCCCTTGGCGGGCTCGACGGTCAGGCTGACGCCCGATTTGGTCTTCTTCGCGGCCGTGACCTTGGTCGACAGCCGGAACGTGAAGCCCGCCTTCTTCAGAATGCGCTGCATGGTCTTGGAGATTTCGCCGTCCATCGTCGGCAGGATCTTGTCCAGGAACTCGATCACCTCGACCTCGGCGCCGAGACGCCGCCAGACGACGCCCAACTCGAGCCCGATGACGCCGCCGCCGATGATGACAAGCTTCTTCGGGACCTTCTTCAGCTCCAGCGCGCCGGTGGAGGTGACGATCTTCTTTTCGTCGATCTCGATGCCGGGAAGCGGCGTCGATTCCGATCCCGTCGCGATCAGGATGTTCTGGGCGGCGAGCGTCGTCTCCGCGCCGTCGGCGTCCGTCACCACGACCTTGCCCTTGGCCTCGATGCGGCCGCGGCCCTGCACGTAATCGACCTTGTTCTTCTTGAACAGGAATTCAATGCCCTGGGTCAGGCCGTGGACGACCTCATCCTTGGACGCGAGCATCTGCTTCAGGTCGACGGACAGGCCGGTCGTCTTGACGCCCATTGCAGCGAAGCTGTGGGAGGCTTCCTCGAAGGCGTGGCTGGCGTGCAGCAGATGCTTCGAGGGGATGCAGCCGACATTGAGGCAGGTCCCGCCGAGCGCGCCGCGCATCTCGACGCACGCCGTCTTCATGCCAAGCTGTGCGCCGCGGATCGCGGCCACATAGCCGCCGGGGCCGCCGCCGATGACGACGAGGTCGTATGCCTTGCTCATAAGCTACATATCCAACATCAGGCGGCGGGGATCTTCCAGGCTTTCCTTCATGCGCACGAGGCAGGTCACCGCCTCGGAGCCGTCGACGATGCGATGATCGTAGGACATCGCGAGATACATCATCGGCCGCGCCTGGATCGAGCCGTCAGGCATCGCCATCGGGCGGACCTGGGTCTTGTGCATGCCCAGAATGCCCGACTGCGGCGGGTTCAGAATCGGCGTCGACAACAGCGAGCCATAGACCCCGCCATTCGAAATCGTGAAGGTGCCGCCGGAAAGATCGCTCAAGCTCAGCTTGCCGTCCCGCGCCTTGCGGGCGAATTCGCCGATGGCTTTCTCGATGCCGGCCAGGCTCAGGGTTTCGGCGTTCCGGATGATCGGGACGACCAGTCCGTTCTCCGTCCCGACCGCGACGCCGATATCGTAATAGTTCTTGTAGACGATTTCCTCGCCGTCGACCTGGGCATTGACCGCGGGCACATCCCGCAGGCCCTGGATCGCGGCCTTCACGAAGAACGACATGAAGCCCAGGCGCACGCCGTGGCGCTTCTCGAAGCTTTCCTTGTACTCATTGCGGACGGCCAGGATCGCCGTCATGTCCACCTCGTTGAAGGTGGTGAGCATGGCGGCGGTGTTCTGGGCTTCCTTCAAGCGTTCGGCGATGCGGCGGCGGAGGCGCGACATCTTTACCCGCTCTTCCGAGCGCTCTGCTTCCGGCTGCGCCAGGGCGAAGATATCCGTGCCGCCAGCCGCCAGGTAATCCAGCACGTCGCCTTTGGTCAGCCGCCCGCCGCGTCCGCTCGTCGGGATCGCCGTGGGGTCCAGGCCATGCTCCGCGACCAGCTTGCGGACCGCCGGCGGCATGGGCGCGGCGCCGGCGGCAAGCGCCGCCGGGGACGTCGGAACCGCGGCGGGCCGGGGCGCGGCCTGCGCCGGAGCTGCGGCCGGGGCCGGCTTCGGCGCTTCGGTCTTGGCGGGCGCGGGCTTCGGCGCCTCAGCCTTGGCCTTGGCTTCCGCCTTGTCTTCGTCCTTGTCCGTCGCCGGGGCTTTCTTGGCGGCGACGGCGCCTTCCGCGATCTGGCCAAGCACGGCGCCGACCGACACGTTGTCGCCTTCCGCGACGGCGTGCGATTCCAGCACGCCCGCCACCGGCGCCGGCACTTCCACCGTCACCTTGTCGGTTTCAAGCTCCACCAGCGGTTCGTCCGCGACGACCGCATCGCCCGCCTGCTTCAGCCAGCGCGCGATGGTCGCTTCAGTCACGGATTCCCCAAGTTGGGGAACGACAATTTCGACAGCCATGGCTTGTCCTTGAGTTTGTTAGAGCAGACGAACGACAGGGTTAGACAGTCAAAGCTTCATCGACCAGCTTCGCCTGCTCGATGACATGGCGGCGCATGACGCCGGTCGCCGTCGACGCAGCTTCCGGACGGCCGACATAGCGCGGCCGCGTGGCCTTCATTTTCGGCGTCGTGGCCATGACGGCCTCGATCCGGCGATCGACGAACCGCCAGGCGCCCATGTTTTCCGGCTCTTCCTGGCACCAGACGACTTCGGCGTTCGGATAGTTCGCCAGCTCGGCGCCAAGCGACTTGACCGGAAACGGATAGAGTTGATCGAGGCGCACGACAGCGACGTCGTCGATCTTGCGGTCAGCCTGGGCGGCCGCGAGATCGTAGAAGATCTTGCCGGAGCATAGCACGACCCGCTTGACCTTCGGGCCGGCGACCAGCTTCGTCGTGTCCGCCAGCACCCGGCGGAAGGAGGAGCCTGGCCCGAACTCCGCCAGATCCGAAACGCAGGCCTTATGCCGCAGCAGGGATTTCGGCGTCATCACGATCAGCGGCTTGCGGAAATTCCGACGCACCTGACGGCGCAGCATGTGGAAGTAGTTCGCCGGCGTCGTCGGGACGCAGACCTGCATATTGTCTTCGGCGCACATCTGGAGATAGCGCTCGAGCCGGGCGGAGGAATGCTCCGGCCCCTGGCCCTCGTAGCCATGGGGCAGCAGCATGGTGACGCCCGACATGCGCAGCCACTTCGACTCGCCCGACGAGATGAACTGGTCGATGATGACCTGAGCCCCGTTGGCGAAGTCGCCGAACTGCGCTTCCCACATCACCAGCATGTTCGGCTCGGCGGTCGTGTAGCCGTACTCGAAGCCCAGAACCGACATTTCCGCGAGCGGGCTGTCGAGCACATCGACTTTCGCCTGACCGTCGCGCAAGTGCTGCAAGGGCACATAGTCTTCGCCGGTTTCCTGGTCGGTCAGCACCGCATGGCGCTGGGAGAACGTGCCGCGCCCGCAGTCCTGACCGGACAGGCGGACAGGCGTGCCCTCAACCGCGCAGGCGCCGAACGCCAAAGCCTCGGCGGTCGCCCAGTCGATGCCCTGGCCTTCGTCGATCGCCTGCCACTTCGTTTGAAACTGCCGGGCGATCTTGGGGTTCAGGTTGAAGCCGTCGGGCACTTGCGTGATCTTGCGGCCGATCTCCTTCAGGAGATCGAACTCGACCGCCGTATCGCCCTTGCGGTCGTCGCCACTCGCGACATCCAGGCCGGTCCAGGCGCCTTCCAGCCAGTCGGCCTTGTTGGGCTTGTAGGTCTGGGCAGCTTCGAAATCCGCTTCGAGACGGGCGCGGAAGGCGTCGACATAGCCCTGAGCTTCCGCGTCCGTCATCAGGCCGGCTTCGACAAGCCGGTCGGCATAGAGCTTGCGGGTCGTCGGGTGCTTGGCGATCGCCTTGTACATCACCGGCTGCGTGAACGCCGGCTCGTCGCCTTCGTTGTGGCCCTGGCGGCGATAGCAGTACATGTCGATGACGATGTCCTGCTTGAATTCATAACGGAATTCGGTCGCGAGCCGCGCCACATGGACGACCGATTCGGGATCGTCGCCGTTCACATGGAACACCGGCGCCTGCACGATCTTCGCCATCTCGGAGCAATAGGGGCCCGAGCGCGCTTCCGTCGGCGAGGTCGTGAAGCCGATCTGGTTGTTGATCACGACATGGATCGTGCCGCCGGTCTGGTAGCCCTTCAGTTCGGACAGCTCGAAGGTTTCCGCGACAAGGCCCTGGCCGATGAACGCCGCGTCGCCATGCAGCAGAATGCCCATGACCTTCTGCCGGGCTTTATCGCCGCGACGGCGCTGCTTGGCGCGCACCCGGCCGAGCACCACCGGATTGACGACTTCCAGATGCGATGGATTGGGCGTCAGCGAGAGATGCACGGTCTTGCCATCGAACTCCCGGTCGGAGGATGTGCCGAGGTGATACTTGACGTCGCCCGAACCCTGCACATCTTCCGGGTTGGCCGGCGTGCCCTGGAATTCGGAGAAGATATTCCGGAACGGCTTGTCGAAGACGTTCGCCAGAATGTTCAGGCGGCCGCGATGGGCCATGCCCATCACCAATTCCTCAAGCCCAAGCTGGCTGCCGCGCTTGATGACCTGCTCCAGCAGCGGCACGAGCGCTTCGCCGCCTTCAAGGCCGAAGCGCTTGGCGCCGACGAAGCGGCGGTCCAGGAATTGCTCGAAGACTTCGGACGCGGTCAGCCGCTCCAGGATCGCCTTCTTGCCGCGGTCGGTGAAGTCGGTCTGATTGCGCGGCTGCTCGATCCGCGCCTGGATCCAGGCCTTCTGAGCCGGATCCTGGATATGCATGAACTCGACGCCGATCTTGCCGCAATAGGTCTGCTGCACAAGCTCCATGATCTGCCGGAGCGTGGCCGTCTCCATGCCGAGCACGTTGTCGATGTAGATCGGTCGGTCGAGATCGGCTTCGGTGAAGCCGTAGGTCGCGTAGTCGAGCTCCGGATGATGCTCGATCACGGCAAGCTCGAGCGGGTCGAGCTGGGCATAGAGATGCCCGCGGATCCGGTAGGCCCGGATCAGCATCAGCGCGCGGATCGAGTCGAGGGTCGCGGCGCGCACCTCGCCAGCCGTCGCCGTGGCGGCGCCGTTCGCCTTGGCGGCCGAGCCGTTGGCTTTGGCGGCGGCGGCGCCGTTGGTCCTGGCGCCGGCATGCTCGCGCCGGGCGGCGCGCGACTGGCCCCAGCCGGGACCGTCGACCTCGGCCAGGATCGCGTCGGAATCGCCGTGCAATTCCTTGAACAGCGTCGCCCAACTGGCGTCGACGCTCGTCGGGTCCGCTCTGTACTGGTCGTACAGATCGGCGAGATAGGCCGCGTTCGGACCATAGAGATAACTCGTGCGATCCGCCGTCAGCCGATCGATCGTCATGCCAGTTTGGTCGCTCGCCATGGTGTCTTTTTCGACGCGGCAGATCGAGCCGGCCGCGCCCCTTCTATCAGTTGCGCCGGTGGGGCTTTACAGACCCAAAGCCCAAGATTGGTTATCGGCCCATGGCTTTCAACATGGTTTCGCCAAGGCCCGCGGGAGATTCGCTCACTTTTATGCCAGCTTGCCGGAAAGCTTCGAACTTTGCCTGGGCCGTGCCCTTGCCGCCCGCGATGATCGCGCCGGCATGGCCCATGCGCTTGCCGGGGGGCGCGGTGGCGCCGGCGATAAAGCCGACCATCGGCTTCTTCGACTTCGACTGGCGATAGAACTCCGCCGCGTCCTCTTCCGCCGATCCGCCGATTTCGCCAATCATGATAATGCCTTGCGTTTCCTCGTCGGCCAGAAACATCTCAAGGCAATCGATGAAGTTGGTGCCGTTGACCGGGTCGCCGCCGATGCCGATGCAAGTCGTCTGACCGAGGCCCGCCGCCGTGGTCTGGGCGACCGCCTCATAGGTCAACGTGCCAGACCGGGAAACGACCCCGATGATGCCGCGTTTGTGAATATGACCCGGCATGATGCCGATCTTGCATTCGTCGGGCGTGATGACGCCCGGGCAGTTCGGGCCGATCAGCCGGCTTTTGGAATGCTCAAGCGCGCGCTTCACCCGGACCATGTCCATGACCGGAATGCCTTCGGTGATGCAGACGACCAGCGGCACGTCCGCGTCAATGGCTTCCAGAATGGCGTCGGCCGCGAAGGGCGGCGGCACATAGATCACGCTGGCGTCGACGCCGACCGTATCCCTGGCTTCCCGGACAGTGTTGAACACCGGCAGCCCGAGATGCGTCTGCCCGCCCTTGCCGGGCGCGACGCCCCCGACCATGTTCGTGCCGTACTCGATCGCCGTGCCCGAATGGAATGTGCCCTGGCTGCCGGTGAAGCCCTGGCAGATGACCTTGGTCGCCTTGTTGACGAGTACCGCCATTATGCCGCCTCCCGCATTGCCTTGACGACCTTTTCGGCCGCGTCGCCCAGATTGTCGGCCGACACGATATCGAGCCCCGACTCCGCCATGATCTTCTTGCCGGCCGCGACATTGGTGCCTTCCAGGCGCACGACGAGCGGCACCTTGAGGCCCAGTTCCCGGGCCGCCGCCACCACGCCTTCCGCGATGATGTCACAGCGCATGATGCCGCCGAAGATATTCACCAGGATCGCCTTGACCGAAGGATCGGACAGAATGATCTTGAACGCCTTGACGACGCGCTCCTTGTCCGCGCCGCCGCCGACATCCAGGAAGTTCGCCGGCTCCGCGCCGTTCAGCTTGATGATGTCCATGGTCGCCATCGCAAGGCCGGCGCCGTTCACCATGCAGCCGATCTGCCCGTCGAGCGCGACGTAATTCAGCTCGGCCTCCTGGGCCTCGCGCTCGACCGGATTTTCTTCCGTGACGTCGCGCAGCGCTTCGATGTCCTTGTGCCGGAACAGCGCGTTGTCATCGAAGTTCATCTTGGCGTCGAGCGCCATGATGTCGCCCGCGCCCGTCACGACCAGCGGGTTGATCTCGATCATGCTCGCGTCCATGTCGTGGAACGCCTGATAGAGATTGCTCAGCAGCTTGACGGCCGCATTGACCTGCTTGCCCTCGAGCCCAAGCCCGAAGGCGATGCGCCGGGCCTGAAAGCCCGACATGCCGACCAGCGGGTCGATCACGATGCTTTTGATCTTCTCCGGCGTCTTGGCCGCGACCTCTTCGATATCCATGCCGCCTTCGGTCGAGGCGACGACGACGACCCGGCCCTCGCCCCGGTCGACCAGCATCGAGAGATACAGCTCCCGCGCGATATCGCAGCCGTCCTCGACGTAGATGCGATTGACTTCCTTGCCCTCGGGGCCGGTCTGATGGGTCACGAGCGTCATGCCGAGCATGCGCTCGGCTTCCGCCTTGACCGCCTCGACCGATTTCACGACCTTGACGCCGCCGCCCTTGCCGCGCCCGCCCGCATGGATCTGCGCCTTGACGACGTAGACCGGTCCGCCAAGGCCTTCCGCCGCTTTCACCGCCTCGTCGACGCTGAAAGCCGCCTGGCCTTTCGGCACGGCGACGCCGTACTTCGCCAGCAATGCTTTCGCCTGATGCTCGTGCACGTTCATTTGGCGCCCCCCTTGGGCATGCCCGGCCGGGAGGCCGAGCCCTGAGTTCAGCCGGCGTCGCGCATCTTGCGCGCCGCGCCGACCAATTCCTTCACGGCCGCGACGGACTTGTCGAAGCCCGCCTTTTCCGTCGCGTCCAGTTCGATCTCGACGATCCGCTCGACGCCGTTGGCGCCCAGCACGACCGGCACGCCGACATACAAGCCGCTCACGCCATATTCGCCGTTCAACAGCGCGGCGCACGGCAGGACGCGCCGTTTATCCTTCAAATAGCTTTCAGCCATCTGAACGGCGGAGGAGGCCGGCGCATAAAACGCCGAGCCGGTGCCAAGCAGGCCGACGATCTCCGCGCCGCCGTCGCGGGTGCGCTGGACGATGGCGTCGATCTTCGCCTGGGTCGACCAGCCCATCTTGATCAGGTCCGGCACGGGAATGCCGGCGACCGTGGAATAGCGGGTCGAGGGCACCATGGTATCGCCATGTCCGCCGAGCACGAACGCCGTCACGTCTTCGACGGAGACGTTGAATTCTTCGGCCAGGAACAAGCGGAACCGCGCCGAATCGAGCACGCCCGCCATGCCGACGACCATGTTCGGCGGCAGGCCGGAGGCTTCCTGCAGCATCGCGACCATGGCGTCGAGCGGGTTGGTGATGCAGATGACGAAGGCGTCCGGGCAATTCGCCTTGATGCCGGCGCCGACGGCGCTCATGACCTTGGTGTTGATGCCGACCAGATCGTCCCGGCTCATGCCCGGCTTGCGCGCCACGCCCGCCGTCACGATGACGACGTCCACGCCCTGGATATCGGAGTAATCGTTGGCGCCCTTGATCCTGGCGTCGAACCCTTCGACCGGCGAAGACTGTTCAAGGTCAAGCGACTTGCCCTGCGGCACGCCCTTCACGATGTCGAACAGGACGACATCGCCCAGTTCCTTCAAACCGATCAGGTGGGCGAGGGTGCCGCCAATATTGCCAGCGCCGACAAGCGCAATCTTATTCCGAGCCATGGGGGTTTGCTCCAATCAGCGATCAGGACGAGGCGGTCCGGCCGGGCCGCCCGATAAAACTCTGGCTTACTACTGCGATTTCGCCCCCGACCGCAAGGTAAACGCGGCTCATGGACGCGGGTTATCTTCAGATTTCGGCGTTTCCGGCGCATCCGTCGTCGGGTCGGGCTCTGGCTCCGGCGCGATCCAGGCATCTCGCCATCCAGGCGGCGGATCGGGCGCCGGTTCGCTTGCCGGATCGCTCGCCGGATCGCCCGCCAATTCCCCGTCGCCGCCATCGCCCGCCGCAGGCGCTTCGGCCGCCGGTTCCGGCGCTGTCCACGGATCGAGCGCATAGGCCATCGAGGTGGTGCGCGGCAAGGGGTGATGCGGCGTCTTTTCGTCGGCCGGGGGCTGCTCATTCGCCTTGATCCGGAAGACGACGAACGTCCCCGTGGCCAGCGCCATCAGGCCAAGCGCTGCGGGAAAGGCGCCGGCGCCGACCATATCCATCGCGAGCGCGATCAGGGCCGGCGAAGCCATGGCGCCGGCGCCGAACCCCACGAGCATGCCGCTAGCCGTCGCGACCGGGCTGATCCCGGCCATGACGTCGTTCGCATGGGCGACCGCCAGCGAATATGTCGGCAGCGCGCAGATCCCGAAGATCGCGGCCAGCCCGAAGACGACGATCTGGCTGCCGGTCGCGGTCAACGCCCCGACCGCGCCCGCGGCCGCGAGCGCGAACAGGATCGCGACGATGACCAGGCGCCGGTCGATCCGGTCGGAGAGCCAGCCAAGCGGCCAGGACACGACCAGCCCGGCGATCAGGAATGTCGCCATGAACGCGGCGACGGCGGCTTCGTCCAGGCCGATCGCCTGGGCATAGACCGGGCCGAGCCCAAGGCCGCCGCCGATCAGGGCGCCGGCCGTGATCGCGCAGATGCCGCCTGTCGGGCTCAACCGGAAGATTCGGAATATCGAAACGGTCTGCATGGTGTCGAGCGCCGGCTGCGCCCGGGCGGTCAAGGTGATCGGCACGGAGGAGAGGATGACGCAGATCGCCGCCATCTGAATGCCGACCGCGAACTGGGGGCCAAGCCACGCGATCGGTCCCTGACCGACCGCCAGCCCGCCATAGACCGCGACCATGTACATGGAAAACACGGCGCCCCGCGCCTCATCGCGGACGGTGGCGTTCAGCCAGCTTTCCATGGCCAGGAACATGCCGACGATGGCGACGCCGAAGACGAAACGCAGCGCCACCCAGCTCCACCCGGCGCCGAGCAGGGGCAGCAGCATGGCGGCGATCGCGGCGAAGGCGGCGAAGGCGGCGTAAGCGCGAATATGGCCGACGGCGCGCAAGGTCCGCACGCCATAAATGCCGCCGATCATCTGCCCGCCAAAGAAGGCGGACGCGACGACGCCCGCCATCCAGGCCGAGCCGGACGCCTCCGCCAGCCGCAAGCTGGTCAGCGTGCCCAACAGACCATTGCCGATGACCAGCAGCAATGCGGCGATCAGGACCGGGCCGGCGGCTTCTACGGCATGGCGCATGGCGGGCGCTTTCTGTGGCTCAAGCGGCGCGCGCGCCTCGGCGCGTCAAGCCGCCTTGGCGGCGGCGGGCAGATGCGGCGTGCGCATGTAATCCTCGGCCTGCATTTCGATCAGCCGCGAGGCGCAACGACGGAACTCGAACTCGCCGACGCCTTTCACGTAAAGCGCATCGGGCGGCGCGGCGGCGGAACAGATCACGTTCGCCTTCTGCTCATAGCAGGCGTCGATGAAGGTTACGAGACGGCGCGCCTCGTTCCTGTCCTCGGGCCGGAGCTTTGGGATGTCGCTGACGATGAAGGTATGGAACGTCTCCGCGAGCGCCAGGTAATCGGCCGGCCCGAGCGGCTGCTTGCACAATTGCTCGAACGTATAACGGGCGACGCCGCGCGCCTGGGCCGGCACATCCAGCTTGCGGCCGCGCACGGTCAGATCCAGCGGCGCCGGCGCATCGCCGTCGGTCAGGTCCCTGAAGGCCTTGTCGAGGGCGGCCGCGGCAGCCGCGTCATGGGGCGTATGATAGACCCGCTGGCCTTTCAGCCGGTCGATCCGGTAGTCCGACCCGCCGTCAAGCTCATGGGTCTCGACGTTCTCGGCCATGATATCCAGGAACGGCAGAAAGCGGTCCCGCTGCAGGCCGTCCTTGTACAACTCCCTGGGCGCCGCGTTCGATGTCGCGACGATGACGACGCCGGCCTTGAACAGACCCTCGAACAGGCGCCCGAGCGTCATGGCGTCGGCGATATTATCGACCTGGAATTCATCGAAACACAGCAGCCACGCCGTCGCCGAAACCTCCGCCGCGATCGCCGGAATCGGGTCGCCGTCCTGGCCTGACTTCCGGCGGGAATGGGCGAGCTTCTGCACATCCTGCATGAAGGCATGGAAGTGCACCCGGCGCTTCCGCGCGACATCGACATGGTCGAAGAACAGGTCCATCAGCATGGATTTGCCGCGCCCGACCGGTCCCCAGATGTAGAGGCCCTTGGGCGCCGGCGCGATCGTCTGCTTGCCGGCCCCGCCAAGGCCCAGGCGCTTCAGAAATCCTCCGGATTTCTCCGCCTTCGCGGTCGGGTGATAGCCCTCCAGGCGGGCCGCCAGATCCGTCAGTCTCTGCACGGCCGCGCGTTGCGCGGGGTCTTCCCGCATCTCGCCCTGCGCGACAAGCGCGTCGAGCGCTTCGATTGGCGTCATTCGGCTGGGTCTCCCGTCATGATCGCGCCCGCCGCTTGCAGGGCGTCGATCTCCGCCGTGCTGAACCCGGCTTCGGCCAGAATATCGACGGTGTCCGCGCCGACCTTCGGCGGCTGCCGGCGGAGGCCGAAATCATGGCCGCCGACCTCGATCGGCAAGCGCGGCAGTTTCGCTGTCTTGCCGTTCGGCATGACGACCGGCAGCATCCGCCCGCCGGCGTTCAATTGCGGGTCCTCGAACAGGTCCGAGGGCCGGGCGACCGGCGAGAACGGCACCTCGATCGTCTCCAGAATCTCCAGGAGAACGTCATGATCGTATTGCCGCGCAATCTCCGCGACCATCGGCAACAGGCGCGGACGGATCGCGACGCGGGTCTCGTTCGTCAGGAAATCCGGGTCGTCCTTCAAATGATCGAGGCCGAAGCGGTCCCGGAACCGCCGCCAGTGATTGTCGCTGGTCAGGCCGATGAAGACATGGCGGCCGTCCCTGGTCTCGAAGGTCTCATAGACCGACCAGGCGCCTTGCCGGGCGGGCATCGGCGGCGTCTCGCGGCCGGTCACGATCTCGCCCGCCAGATGCTGGGTCATCAGGAATGCGGTCGATTCATAGAGCGCGCTCTTGACGAACTGCCCGCGCCCGGTCGTCTCCCGCTCCTTGAGGGCGCAGAGAATGCCGATGACCGCATAGCTGCCGCCCATGATGTCGATGATGCTGGCCCCGGCGCGCAACGGCCGGCCGGGCGGTCCGGTCATGTAGGACATGCCGGCCATGAACTGCACCACTTCGTCGAGCGCCAGCCGGTTCTCATACGGCCCCGAGAGGAACCCCTTCAGCGAACAATAGATCAGCCTGGGATTGAGCGCCGCGAGGGTCTCGTAGTCGCAGCCGAGCTTCGCCATCGTCCCCGGCGCATAGTTCTCCAGGGTGACGTCCGCCTGGGCGGCGAGGCGGTGCGCGACCGCACGACCGGCGTCGGACTTGAGGTCGAGCGCGATCGAGCGCTTGTTCCGGTTAAAGCCCGCGAAAAAGCCCGCCGCGAAGCCGGACAGGCGCCGGGTCTTGTCGCCGCCGGGCGCCGGTTCGATCTTGATCACGTCCGCGCCGAGGTCCGCCATGACCAGGCCGGCGGTCGGCCCCATGATCGTCTGGCAGAATTCCAGCACCTTGACGCCCGCCAGCGGCAGCGGCCGCTGTTCCTGAGCCGCGCTCATCGCCGGCCGGCCTGAACGATGGCGTCGGCCGGCTCCGCCAGATGATCCATCACGCGCTGGTACACATCCCGCTTGAAATCGACGATCAAGGCCAGAACCTCGTTAGTTTTGGCCCAGCGCCAATCTTCGAATTCGGCCTGATGCCGTTCCAGATCGATACTGGAATCGGGGCCGTCATAGCGCAACAGGAACCATTTCTGGGTCTGGCCGATCCAACGGCTGCGCCAGCGGCGGCCAAGCGCCCAATCGGGCAGATCGTAGTTCAGCCAGTCCGGATGCGCCTGCACGATCGCGGCGTCGGCAAGGCCGGTTTCCTCGGTCAATTCCCGCATGGCGGCGGCTTCGGGCGTCTCCCCGGCGTCAATGCCGCCCTGGGGCATCTGCCAGCCGCCGGACACGCCGACGCGCCGGCCGATAAAGATGCCGCGCCCTGGGGCTGCGATCATCAGCCCGACGCAGGGCCGATAGCCGCGATCGACGTCAGGCGGCAATTGGCTCGCCATGCTGTATCGGCCTCTCTACTACTGCGGAATCCGGGCGATCGCCGAAATCGGCGCCAAGGTCAGGCCGCGCTCGGCCAAGCCTTCCGCCCAAGTCCTAATCTGTTCGATGGATACAGGATAGGGGGTGGCGATGCCGATGGCATGGCCGTGCTGCTGCGCCAGCGTCTCGAGATCCTTCAGGCGGGCTTCGATATCGGCCCTGGAGGGCGGCGCATCGACAAACCGATCGTTCAGCCCGACATGCAGGTTCAGCGGCCCCGCCAGCTTCGCCACCGTGCTGTCCGGTCCGGAGCGGGGATCGATGAAGATCAGGCCGCGGTCCTGGGCCGCCGCCAGGATCGGGCGGGTCCGGTCCGGGTCCGACAGGAAGCGCGACCCCATATGGCCGAGCACGCCGACAAAGCCCGACGCCTTCGAGACGGCGCGGTCGAAGCGGGCAAGATTCTCAAGATCTTCCAGGTCGATCAGCAAGGGCTCCGGCCCTGGATCGAAGCGCGGATAATCGATCGGCTCCATCGGAATCGCCAGCAGGGTCTCATGGCCGGCTGCGCGCGCTTCGTCGAGCCATTCTTTGGGCGTCGGCGCATAGGCCATGACCGCGAAGGTGACGCCGGCGGGCAACCGGTCGATCGCCTGCCGGGAGCGGGCGCGCGCCAGGCCGATCTCCGTCATGATGATCGCAATCTTCGGCTTGCCGTCGTCGGCCCGATGCGGGACCGCAAACGCGGTTCGAGGCGGCGGTCCGACAGAAGTCGCGGGCGGCTGTTGCGCTTGCTCCCGCGCGCTGGCCAGCGGCGGAGGGATGGCCGGGGCGGGCGGGCGATCCGCCGCCGGCTGGCTGCCATCGCGCCCGCCGCCGGGGGCCGAAGGGTTCGCCGCGTCGGAGCCGGGACCGTCGGCGACGACGCCGGTCGCCGGCGCCCTGGCGCCTGCATCGGGCGCGATCATCGCGCCTGAGGCGGCATGGCCCGCCGGCCCGACGCCAGCGCTCAGCACGCCGTCGAATTTAACCTGGGCGTAGACGATGGCCGCCGCCAGAAGCAGCAGCACGGCGACCCACGCCAGGATTACGCCACGCGCTTGCATCGCCTCCCCGTCCGCCTGCGGTCCGCCTGGGCGTCCCCGCCGGCCTATTTCGCCGTCGTCGCCTTACGATACAGGGCGATGCCGTGAATAATGTCCTGCGCCCGGATCAACTGGTAATCCTGGGCCGCGGCTTCGGCCTCCCGCTCGGCGCGGGTTTTCGGGACTTCCGCCGGCGCCTCGGGGGCGGTCTTGTCGGCGTCCGGCTCGACCTTATCGAGCGCGCGATCGAGATCGGCCTCGCGGCGGCGCGTGGTCACATCGATCGCCTCGACACGGGCCGGCGGCACGTTGATGTCAGGCTCGATCCCCTTGGCCTGGATGGAGATGCCGGACGGCGTGTAATACCGGGCGATGGTCAGGCGCATGGCGCCATGGCCGGGGATGCGCTGCACCGTCTGCACGGAGCCTTTGCCGAAGCTGCGCTGGCCGACAAGGATGGCGCGGCCATGATCCTGCAGCGCGCCCGCGACGATTTCCGAAGCCGAGGCCGAGCCGCCGTTGATGAGCACCACCAGCGGCATGCCGTCGATGATATCGCCTGGCTCGGCGTTATAGCGCTGGGCCTTTTCCTTGTCGCGGCCGCGGGTGGAAACGATTTCGCCCTGGTCCAGGAAGGCGTCCGACACCGCGATCGCCTGATCGAGCAGCCCGCCGGGATTGTTGCGGAGGTCCAGAATGTAGCCCTGAAGGTTCTCGCCGATGTCGGTCTTCAGGGTCTCGACCGCCTTGACCAGGTTTTCTTCCGTCTGGCGGTTGAAGCTGGTGATCCGCACATAGCCGATCTTGCCTTCGACTCGGGAGCGCACGGGGCTGACCTTGATGACGTCGCGCACCAGTTCGACGTCGAACGGCGCATCGTCGCCGCGGCGGATCGTCAGCACGATCTTTTCGCCGACCTTGCCGCGCATGATCTCGACCGCATCGGTCAAGGCCATGCCGCGCACGCTCTTGCCGTCGAGCGAAATGATCAGGTCGTTCGGCTGAATGCCGGCTTTCGCGGCCGGCGTTTCGTCGATCGGCGACACGACCTTGACGTAGCCGCCTTCCATCGTGACCTCGATGCCGAGGCCGCCGAATTCGCCTTTGGTATCGACATCCAGGCGCTTGCGGTCATCCTCGTCGAGATAGGAAGAATGGGGATCGAGGGAGGTCAGCATGCCGTTGATGGCCGCCTTGATCAGCTCTTCGTCCTTGACCTCCTCGACATAGTCGGCTCGGATACGCTCCAGCACCGTGCCGAACAATTCCAGTTGCTTGTAGGTGTCCGCCGCGCCGCCGGAAGTCGACTGGGCGCTGGCGGCGCCGGCGCCGATGAGGCCTGTGACGGCGGCGGCGGCGGCGATCAGTAGGGTTCGCATGGCGCGCGGGCATCCTTTGTGTCGGTTAGGTCGGTCGGACGAACCAGGAGGCGGGGTCGACGGGTTCGCCATTTTTACGGACCTCTACATATAGCTTAGGCCTGTCGCCCCCGGAAGCCCCGCCGGAGGATGACTTTGGCAAGGCGCCGACCGGCTCGCCCTGCAAAACCCAGTCTCCCGCAGTAACATCAAGGGTTCCGAGCCCGGTCAATAATGTGTGATAGCTTTCGCCGTTGGCGATTAACACGACGTTGCCGTAGCCCTTGAACGGCCCGGCATAGGCGACGCGCCCGTCAGAGGGCGCAAAGACCTCCGCCGCCGCCGAAGCGACATAGACCCAGCCGCGCGAGTAGACGCCTTCGCCCTGCCCGAACTGGGCGAACAGCGCCCCGGCCACCGGCTGCGCGGCCGCGCCGCCCGCGCCGATGCCCGCAAGCCGGATCGGCGGTCCCGACGG
>ERZ888423.1857-NODE-1857-length-17126-cov-9.708980_pt1 | contig 17126 bp, 16 predicted proteins | sample MGYA00520523_ERZ888423 | MGnify/ENA primary metagenome ERZ888423 (study PRJEB32303, sample SAMEA104408611) | aquatic metagenome | biome: Brackish water; feature: Pelagic; material: water | place: Baltic Sea | collected 2014-06-08T10:24:00 | depth 30,27 m ...
CGGGTTCTTTCCGAAAAATTACGACATCTGAAATTTGGAGTTTTTCAACGGTATCGGCAGCTAGTGACCGTAGACATAAAGGGCGGGAATCGGTCAATCGCTTCGAGCGCGGAAATGCCCTAGCATGTGGCTAGCAGCTGGCGTTCAGGCGAAACCGCTAAGCCGTGGAAATATATAGCTAATCCTTACCAAGCAGGCTTTGCAGTTGTGAAATGGTTAACCATTCTTTCTTTCTGTGGACCATTCTATGACAATTGGAACAAAGCAACGTAAGATCCGATGTTTTCGTTTTGGTTTCGCCCTGGATAGTATGTAAGGGAACGTCATGATGACACTCGATAAAGCCATCGCCACGTTTTCCGTATACTTTCTCGAAATCAAAACCGCACGCTTCGCAGAATAAGCCACCGTATTCAGATTGGAACTCTTCCTTCTTTGCCTTTACGATCGCAGGATCACGTTCTCTCGTTTTGTGACGGACGTACCATTCTCGGCCTTCAGTTGTTTCCGGCGATTCCTCAAACGCGGCATCGAAATTATTGATCCATGCTGGGTGGACTGAATTATCTTTTAGATCGAACTCAAGTTCGAGACAAAACGTTCGCGAACCGTCAACGTTGAAGACCTCAGTGAAGTTGTCGCGATAGTTGATTAGTTTGCCCGTCCCCAAGAAAGTGAAGTGAGGAGCATCATCCCAGCGTGCGAAGCAATAAAACGTGAGGTCACCATCAATGAGCCTTTTCATCACTGGCTGTTTGGAATGTGTTTCTTTCTTTCCGTACCAAAGAAGCCTTTCGGTATCGACGTCGTATTGGTTCGGAAACGTTTGTCCGGCGTGCCCTTGATACCCTATATTGACAAATGCGAACAGGTTATCGTCAATTCGCTCGTAGCCTGACTGCTGAAAGTTGCGGCTGATTTTTTCATCCAGCCCCTTAACGATTTCCCAGACTTCCTGTCGGCGGTATTTTTCATGTTTCTGAAAGTTCACAGCTGCATATCCTCATTCATGAATCCAGCCCACGGTATCGGCCTTAATCCTAAGGTCCGGTGTGGGCCGCTAGTCACGTCGTCAAATTAGTTTGGCCAGCCGCTCCACCGCCAACAGGTCGGTTCCAGACCCGCAGTGACTAATCATGCCGTCCTGCATAGTGCGGAAGAGACAGGCAAGCACAATAGGATCGTTGTCTCTATCGACAGTGTTACCAACAGAGTTGCAACATTCAATGGGCGATCTCCGAGCTTGGGAAGTTGCACTTCAAACGCCAGCCCGACTGTCGGCAGTTTACTGGGGGCACTGCGAGCCGTTCTGGTGCCCAGCGACATAGGTCAAGAACCCATCCTGTGGCTACAAGACAACAGAACCAAGGTACATCAAAGCTGCTTCCTTCATGCTTCCTCCAATGCTCAATCAGAATGGCGCAGCAATCTGTATTCTTGTAAATATTTGATTTAAAACGGTAAAATGGTGATCCCGGAAGGACTCGAACCTTCAACATCCTCATTAGAAGTGAGGTGCTCTATCCAGTTGAGCTACGGGACCATTTTGCGCGTCTTGCAGTGACCTTAGTGGGTCCATACACCACGACGGTTGGTGGCGAAGTTTTCGCCGTATCCGCCTGCGCGAATATTCAGCTTGCGGAATTTGGGCTCTTGCACGGTTGCTTCGATCCCGTTTTCGGCAGCGTATTCAATCGCAGCGTCTTTGGTTTCGAACGACATGTGGACTTGGGTTTGTGTATCGCTGGACGATGTCCACCCCATCAACGGATCAACGCCGCGCGCCGTAGTTGGCGCAAATTCCAGAACCCAGTTGTGGGTTTTCGCCATGCCCGACGACATCGCGGTTTTTGCTGGCTTGTAGATTCGTGCGCGCATTTTGCTCTCCACTGGTGTTAGCCCTTATCTCGAAATCATCGCGTCAAGGCAAGACGCATGAAACCTGTTACGCCCAGATGTCAGCATCAATGTTGCGCGGGGTTGAACAAGAACAAAAAGGGATCAATTATAGAGGGCCGCCAACAGGAAAATTCCGATGCCATTTGTCCATTCCGATGAAACCTTGCCGATACTGTCCAACCCCGCGCCCGAAGTGCGGGACCGTGAAAAGCTGGAAGGCGGACGCGCGTTTGTGCTGCACACCGAATTCGAACCGGCCGGCGATCAGCCCACCGCCATTGCCGAGCTCACGGCGGCGCTGAACGACGGTGAACGCAATCAGGTGTTGTTGGGCGCGACGGGCACAGGCAAAACCTTTACCATGGCTAAGGTAATCGAGGCGACCCAGCGCCCCGCGATTATTCTTGCCCCGAACAAGACGCTGGCCGCGCAGCTTTATGGTGAATTCAAGGGGTTCTTCCCCGACAATGCCGTCGAATATTTCGTCAGTTTCTATGACTACTATCAGCCCGAGGCTTACGTGGCGCGCTCTGACACTTACATCGAGAAAGAAAGCCAGATCAACGAGCAGATCGACCGCATGCGCCACTCGGCCACGCGGGCGCTGTTGGAACGTGACGATGTAATCATCATCGCCTCGGTTTCGTGCATTTATGGCATCGGGTCGGTCGAAACCTATGGTGCGATGACCCAGGATTTGCACGCAGGGCAGCAGTATGACCAGCGCCAGATCATGGCCGATTTGATCGCGCAGGCCTATAAACGCAACGACGTGGGATTTCAGCGAGGGACGTTCCGCGTGCGCGGGGACAGTTTGGAAGTCTGGCCCGCCCACCTTGATGATCGCGCTTGGCGGCTGTCGTTCTTTGGTGAAGATCTGGAAAACATCGTGGAGTTTGACCCGCTGACGGGCGAGAAAACTGACACCTTTGAAAAGGTCCGGATCTACGCCAACTCGCACTATGTGACGCCCAAACCGACGATGCAGCAGGCGGTTATCCAGATCAAAAAGGAACTTCGCGTCCGACTGGATCAATTCGTGGCCGAGGGAAAACTGCTTGAGGCGCAACGCCTTGAACAGCGTACGAATTTCGATCTTGAGATGCTTGAGGCGACCGGTGTGTGCAACGGCATCGAGAACTATTCCCGCTATCTGACAGGTCGCGCACCGGGTGAGCCGCCGCCCACATTATTCGAATTTATCCCCGACAACGCGATTGTGTTTGCTGATGAAAGCCATGTGTCCGTGCCGCAAATTGGCGGCATGTATAAGGGCGACTTCCGCCGCAAGATGACGCTGGCCGAACACGGGTTTCGCCTGCCATCTTGCATGGATAACCGACCCTTGAAATTCGAGGAATGGGACGCCATGCGCCCGCAATCAGTGTTCGTGTCGGCGACGCCGTCCGCGTGGGAGATGGACCAGTCTGGCGGCGTGTTCGCCGAACAGATCATCCGCCCCACCGGCCTGCTTGACCCAATGATCGAAATTCGCCCCGTTGAGACCCAAGTCGATGACGTTATGGATGAAATCCGGCGCGTGACAGCAGCAGGCTATCGCACGTTGGTCACGACACTGACCAAACGCATGGCCGAAGACCTCACGGAATATCTGCACGAAAACGGTATCAAAGTGCGCTACATGCACAGCGATATCGACACGATTGAACGGATCGAAATCCTACGTGATTTGCGGCTTGGGGCGTTTGATGTGCTGATCGGGATTAACCTGTTGCGTGAAGGCTTGGACATTCCCGAATGCGGGCTTGTCGCTATTCTGGACGCCGACAAAGAAGGCTTCCTGCGCTCTGAAACCTCGCTGATCCAGACCATCGGGCGCGCCGCGCGCAATGTCGATGGCCGCGTGATCATGTATGCAGATCGGGTGACGGGCAGCATGGAACGCGCCCTTGGCGAAACAGACCGCCGCCGCGACAAACAGATCGCCTATAACGAGAAACACGGCATCACCCCGACAACCGTAAAAAAGAACGTCGAGGATATTCTGGCCGGCCTTTATAAAGGCGACGTCGACATGAACCGCGTCACGGCCAAAATCGACAAACCACTTGCCGGCGCAAACCTAAAAGCGGTGCTGGACGGGCTACGGACAGACATGCGCAAGGCTGCTGAAAACCTTGAGTTCGAGGAGGCCGCACGCCTGCGCGACGAAGTGAAGCGGCTTGAGACTGTGGAACTGACGATCGCCGACGACCCGCTGGCGCGGCAACAGGCGGTGGACAAGGCCGTGGACGCCGCGACGAAGATGAGTGGACGAAGCACGGCAGGAAGGCCGGGGCAACGTGGCGGAAAATCGCGGTATGGGGGAAAGAAGTAGTGTCTGCTGAAGCAGTGCAGCACTCTACCGCGCCGTCAGCCCCTCGCGCACATCAAGCGAGATCAGATCACCCTGAATACGGCCACGGATCATATAAGCGGCATCGCGCAGCTCGGGGAATTCTTCTTGCCAATCGCGGAATCGATCATTTGACACAATGGGTGCGCGCAATTTGCGGGCGGTGGCCAGCAACAGCGGGTCGGCGGGCGTGCCTTTGGGCGCGACATGAACTTGGGAATGCGGCAGTTTCAGCGCATTGGCCAAAGCCTCGGGTCCAACGTAGCGGTCCCCGAGCTTGTAACCCACATTCGCGTCAAACCAGATAACAGACAGCAAACCAACTTCCTCCAATTGGGCAATCACGGTTCGTAGGGTATCAAGTCGCGCTTCATCGCCCACCCAATGCATCACATTCGAACCATCTAAGACCGCATATTGTGGTTTGCGCCCAAACAAGCGGGCAATGCAGAAAACAAAGATCAGAATTGCAAAGACAGCAATTCCGAATGAAATGAAAACGTCGTATTCAACCATAGCGCGAGATTTAGCGCTTCGTGCAGGTCACGGCAAGCGCCGCCTCAAAACAGCGCCGCTACATCATACATTACCGGCTCGAACCCTTTGCACAGCGCACTGATCGCGCGGTTCCTTTCTCGCATTTCCGGCGTCCGCAGCATCGCCTGAAAATCCTCGCGCCGGTCCCATTGGGAATAGTTGGCAATGCGGGTCTGGGCGTCGTTCACATGCAACCCAGCGGCGATAAAGCCGGCTTGCTTGGATATACAGGCTTCGTAGGCATCGGTCAGCGCCTCAAGCAGATCCTCGCAGGTGCCCGGCGTGACCTCGAACGTGGTCAGCACGGTTTGGCCGGCGTCACCCTTTTTTATCGTCAGCATGGCATTCTCCTATTTCGCCCCAGCCTAGCGCATCACATGCACGGCACAAGGCGCATGGCGCACAACGCGCGCAGCAGTGGAGCCAAGGAAGAAGTCGGAAATGCCGGGCCGATGCGAGGCGATCACGATGCAGTCGACGTCATGCTCTTCGGCCCATTCCAGGATTGTGCGACCAGAATGCCCCTCAATAACAAGCCCTTGGGCGTTTTCCAATAGCGCAGCTTTTTCGGTCAGATCGCGGGCCAAGGCGACGCGGGTCTCGTCGCGAAACCCCGCAGGCATATAGGACATGGCATAGGACGGCACTTCGTCCATCACATGCAAAAGCGTAATCCGCCCACCCTCGGCGCTTAGGGTTTGGGCCAGCGCAATTGCGTCGTTCGGTTTGTGATCGGCGTCAAAGGCGATTGGGACAAGGATATTGCGGTACATAAGGATTCCCTCCGGTTATTGCGTCATGATAGGCGAGAAAACAAACAAGCGGTTTGATCTGCGTCATGTGCCCTTTTCACTGGGCAGCAATTGGCCCACCTTTGTCCACATGAAAACCGGATTGATCCTTGGGGCGGCCGTTTGGGCGACCGGCCCTTCGCCGACATTGCTGCGACGCACCCTGCGCGCGGCGCAGCTGTTTCATGACGGCGCGGTGACGGATTTGATATGCTGTGGTGGCCTTGGCAAACACCCCCCAAGCGAGGCGGCGATGATGCGTGACATCCTGATTGATGCCGGTGTCCCGAGCCATACAATCACGATCGAGGACCGCTCGACGACGACAGCTGAAAACATCGCCTTTGCCTTACCGCTGCTGGAAACGCGACATGTGGTCATCGTGACAGACTGGCATCACGGGCCACGCGCCCGGCTTGTGGCACGTCGTCTTGGGCTAACGGCGCAATCCGTCGCACCATCCCTGCGCGGGGCCAAGCCATTGGCCCAGATCAAAGCCACCCTGCGTGAGATTCCCGCCTATATCGCCTATGCATTGCGCCTGCGGGGGTCGTGAAACGGGGCACGCGCGTGGCACCCCGTTTCCTGTGTTGTCGCTCTAAATCGGGCTATCCATCCGCACGCAACACCTTACTTTTCCCTTAACCGGCACCTTCCAAATCACCCGAAACTGCTTCTTATCAACGCTATATGCAGGCAAAATATGGGGCGCATCATAGACCGCAGCGTTGCTTACATCAGAGACCTGCCCATCGGGCACGCAGGCTTCGATCGTGCGCGCCCAGCCGCCGAATGGCAGGTGCGGTTGCGTGTCCACGATCCATGTCTGATCCGCGGTGGCTTGTTCATGCAGGACACTTAGCGGGTTGATCGTTTCGTCACGAACCCCGTGAAAAGAGTTGGCGCTGAAAACCACGTTACGCATCCGGTTGAAGTCCAGATCGGCATAGGTCGTATCCACGCTTTCGATCCGATCAATAAACCCGTTGATCGACCGAAACACATTGCCGACAACAGACAACCCGTGAATGAAATGCCCCACTCCGTACGGCTTGATCACGATCCAGTTGAACCAGTCGGCGACGTCGATGTTCATAAAGATATTGCCCGTGACCGACAGCCCACCAAACGAGAATTGCGCACCAAGAGCAGGGGTCGCATCGTGCTCGTTGGTCCATTCGATAAAGTTGTTATCGATGTAATTGCCCGCAATCGTCGACGCCACATTGGGCGTGGTAAAGACAATACCACCTTTACGCACACCGTCAGGTTGGCCGTCGCCGTGGAACCAGTGATTGCCCGTTATCAACGCACCCGAGCCGCTAAGCACGCAGAAATGCTCGAACAAAACAACACGATTGTCGCGAATTTTGATGTCATTGGCGTTGGCGTTGAACGCAAGGGTTGTTCGTTCGCTGACCGGCAAACTCTGCTCGTTTGACAAAAATTGGCAGCGATCAATCATCATTCCCTGACAGCCCTTGCCAATCGAGGTGATGCCGCGATCCTTGGGCTTGGTTATAAAGCAGTCGCGTAAATGAAACGTCAGGCCCTGCGGTGCCAGCATGATGCCGCTGGAAATGCCGTCGCACTGAAATTCGATGTCGTCCAGAATCAGCTGGCTCAGGTCGTCATAGCCGCTGAAATCCAGCAGGTATTTGAAGCGGGTAAAGGTAAAGCTTTGGGTTCCTTCGGCATCAAAAAGCGGGTTAGAAATCGTTATGGTCTGCGCGCCGATATTGACATCATTGACATAGATTTCGCGGCCCACGCCATTGCCTGTCACCAGCGATCCCTTGGCGATATTGGCAACATTGATGACACCCGTAAGAGTCGTCGCCGAACTGGCGGAATAGGTCGCCTGTGACGTCACAACTTCGTCGTCCCACGCGGGATTAGCGTTGGCATGGATTTGGCCGTTGCGAATGACACGGCGGATCGCAAAGGCCGTTTTCGTGCCCTCGGCTGCGAACATATCAATCGGGCCGTTCAGACCAATGCGGCGTCCCCCCAGATCAAGGCTTTCATGATCCGTGTAGTTTAGCAGCGCTTGATAAGCCTTACGGAATGCTTCTTCTTCATCACCAAAGGCATCCAGATAGGTGGCAAAATCAAAGTTTTTTTGAAATATAAGCCGCTTGTCCGCGGGCATCGTCACGGTGCCTTCAAAATGGACCTGGTTTTGAAACGTAACATTGCCGTTCAGGAAATACGTCCCCGCCGAAATCAGAACCTCGCGGCCCTGCGCATCAGAATCCGCCGCCTCAAAGGCCGCAGCATCGTCAGCTACCCCATCACCAATCGCGCCATAGTCGCGCACATCTACAACACCCAGCATGTCGCGAATAAAGACGTTGGTGATATCTTCGATGATAATATCATCGACGCGAACAATGCCGCCATTCGGACCCGTCAGATCAAGACCAAGGTGGCCATAAAGCGCATCCGCCCAAACCATGTCGACGCCGTTGCGCTGACCCGTCCCAATGATTGCACTGATCTCCACAACCTCGCCGTAGCCGGTCAGTTGCACTGCCGGTCCGGCCTCGACCAGACCGCCCACATGTGCACCGCCACCGGCTCCGGCCCACCCCGCTATGCGCACCGATGGCAGCGCGCCACCGACCGCCTTTACCTTTGCCGAGACTCGCAAATAACATCCCGGCAGAATGGTCGTTTCACCCATATAGCGCAGCATTGTCACCGACTGGCTTTTCAGGATCTCGATGCACCCGCCGAAATCTTGATCCGCGGGCGGCATCAACACCAGCCCATCCGTAATTGCCTTGTTCATAAGAACCCCTTTTTGCCGGCCAAACGGTCAAGGATCAAACCTCGCGCGCCGCCTTTGCATTCCAGACCGCAACCCGCGCAACATCGCGCAGATCAACCGCTGGAAGGGGTACCAATCAGGGGTAAACGCGGGCTTGGGGCACCGCGCGCAGGGTGCGCAAGGGGCGCAACAACCCTACGCTTTTTCTTCCAAAATAACATCCGTCGAAGGCTTCGGGTCGTCAGGAACCGGCTTCGGGCGCAGGCAGGATCTGCGCACCATCGATCTGCCACCCATCCGGCGTTTCGATCATCGCATAATCCAGAATATGCAGCCCGCCGCTTGCATCGCGCAGCATCACCTTTTGATACAAGCGCTCCGCAATCTCGCGCTGTTCAAGAAATCGTACATCGCGATTGTCAAAGACCATTGGATAGCCGCGCTGCACCATGACCCCGAAATTATCCGCGTCGCCGAACATGCCTTGGAGCATCGGGCTGGCAAATTGCCACGCGCCGTTAACATCACGGTCATTGAACGCATCAAGCTGGCTGCCAATGACGTCCTCAATGGACGCTCCTTGGGCCTTACCAACCTGCGCCAGCCCGAAAACCATTGCCAAAGCCAAGAAAAATCGCCGCATGATCCGTATCTTTCGTAGAATGAACCCTACGAAGGAGCGGATCATGCGGCGGTTTAGTTTCAAAATGCCTTAAGAAACCAGCTTACCAGCCAGTGCATCTTCGATCAGAGCTACGGTTTCATCGACACCGTAAAGTGCGATAAAACCGCCAAACCGCGGCCCTTGCGCAGCCCCAAGCAGCACCTCGTAAAGCGTGCTAAACCACGCCCGCAGCGGGTCAAATTCATGCGCTTTGCCAACGGCAAACACCATGCTTTGCAATTCCTCTGCATCCAATCCGCCGTCCCACGCCTTGAGACGCGCAAGCAAGTCTTCCAGCGCCACACGCTCGTGATCCTGCGCCAGTCGAAACACCTTATGCGGCTTCACAAAATCGTTGTAATAGCGCACGGCAAAGCCCGCAGCGGCATCCAGATCGGGGTTGTGTTCGGGCGAAGCATCCGGCGCATAACGCCCGATAAAGCCCCAAAGCGTTTCCTTGCTTTCCGCCCCCGACACGCTGGCAAGGTTCAGCAACATCGCAAACGGCACAACCATCGTCGAGGTCGGCACATTGTGTCCGTGAATATGAAACACTGGGTTATTAACCCGCGCATCCGTGTCCTGATCCGCGTAGGCGCGCAATTGCTGATGATATTCATCGACCGCCTTTGGGATCACATCGAAATGCATCCGTTTCGCCGTTTTGGGCTTCAGATACATGAAGTACGACAGGCTTTCGGATGACGCATATGTCAGCCATTCATCTATCGATACGCCGTTGCCGGTGGTCTTTGAAATTTTGTGGCCATCTGCGTCCAAGAACAGTTCATAGGTGAAATGCTCGGGCTTGCGGCCTCCTAGAATTTCGCAAATGCGATCGTAGATCGGCGTATTGGTGCTGTGATCCTTGCCGTACATCTCGAAATCGACGTCCAGTGCGGCCCAACGCGCGCCAAAATCCGGCTTCCACTGTAATTTCACATTGCCACCCGTCACGGGCAGCGTCCATTCCTTGCCGTCCTCGTCGTCAAACGTGATTGTGCCGTTTGCTGCATCCACATGCTTCATCGGGACATACAAGACGCGGCCGGTTTCCGGATGGATCGGCAGGAAAATGGAATAAGTCTCGCGGCGCTCGTCCCGTAGGGATTTCAGCATCACCGCCATGACATCGTCATAACGTTCCACGGCGCGCAAAAGCACCTCGTCAAATCGACCAGATGCATAATACTCGGTGGCAGAAATGAATTCGTATTCAAACCCAAACGTATCCAGAAACCGGCGCAGCATCGCGTTGTTATGATGGCCAAAGCTCTCAAACTCACCAAAGGGATCTGGCACTTTGGTCAGGGGCAGTTGCAAATACTGCTTCAAATTCTCAGGGTTGGGCACATTGCCCGGCACCTTGCGCATTCCGTCCACATCGTCGGAAAAACAAATCAGACGCGTCGGAGTATCGGAAATAATCTCGAAAGCGCGGCGCACCATCGTTGTGCGGCTCACTTCTCCAAAGGTGCCGATATGGGGCAGTCCCGACGGGCCATAGCCCGTTTCAAACAGCACATAGCCTTTTTCCGGCGGCGCCTTTTCATAACGTTTGAGGAGCTTGCGCGCTTCTTCAAAGGGCCATGCCTTGGACTTCATTCCAGCGTCGCGCAGATCGGACATTTTTAATCTCACTCTCAAATGGTCGCCCGCCATGGTGCGACATAGCGCACTCCCTATTGCGACATGGCGGAAGGGTCAATAAATGTCAGGGGTAACCAAAGGAGCGCCACCATGACAATCACGGCCGCCATGACCCCGCAAGACGCGCTAGCCGCCCTGATGATCGCGGTATCCGCATCGGATGAAAATATCCGCACGTCGGAATTGGTCAAGATTACCAACATCATTAATAACTTGCCGGTTTTTGCAGATTATGACGCCAACAACACCTCGCGGATCGCACAAACAGTGTTCGACCTGTTCGAACAGGAAGACGGGCTTGATGCGCTATTTGGCCTGATCCGTGCAGCTCTGCCAGACCGCCTGAACGAAACCGCTTATGCCCTGGCCTGCGATGTTGCTGCTGCTGACGGTGAAATTGCCGAACCCGAAGGCCGTATGCTGGAAGAAATTCGCTACGAGCTGAACATCGATCGTCTGCACGCCGCCGCAATTGAACGTGGATCGCGCGCGCGTCACATGACGCTTTAGCTTGCGTAAACCAGCCCCCAGCGTTGCAGCAGCCGCTGTTGCAATTGCTTGGCGCGTCCGTTCCATGCGCGTGATCCCTCGGGCACCTCGTCACCGCGCGTTTTTGCGGCCTCGCGCTGGTCAAGGTTGGCGGCAAAGATCGCAAAGGCCAGATCGACCCCGCCCGCCGTGCGCACATATCCCGCAAGGCAGCTGACAAAGTTGAGCGTGCCGGTTTTTGCCACAACTGTAGCGGGGTAGTCAGGCAAGGCGTTGCGGTCTTCGTCAACGATCGGAATGTCCTTGAGCATCGGTCGCAACGGCCCGCTTACCCCTGCTGACACCAACACTTGCACCATTTTCATCGCACTGATCCGCGAGGCATCGCTAAGCCCAGAATGGTCCGCGAACTGGGCCCGCACGCCGTGGGTGGCGGCCAGCCAGTTTCCCATTGCGCGGGCAGATGCGGCATGCGTCGTCAGCCCAGCACTGCCCGCCTGTGTGGCAGACAGTCCCGCAATCTCGGCTGTCAGGTTCGTTGAATACTGCAGCATATCTTGTAGGATATCGCTCAGCTCGGCGGAATTGTGGCTGACCAAAACCTCTCCGTCAGGCAGGTCCGTAATTTCTTCGGCCGCTGACAGCACGATTCCTTGCGAACGCGCCATAGTGGCGAACACGTCGCCCGCATAAAGTGCAGGTTTGCGCACCGGCAGCCAGCGCGCGCCGCCAGTGCCCAAAGCCGGTCGCGCAACGCTCCAATCGTCAAAGCTGCCGCCATCGGCATAGACATAGGTCGGTGCGTCACGGCGCTCCACACGCATCCGCGACATGCTAACGTCGGGGCGATACAATTCACTGCGCGCGTCCATCGTCACGCGGTAGTCGCTGCCTGATCGCGCCCATTCAAAATGTACACGGTTGAAATTCAGGTTCAGGCCGGACAGGGCCGGATTATAGCCAAGATGATCCAGCTGATCGGGCTCAATTTCGTTCACATAAGGCAATGCACCACCCCAAACCTGAAAGCTGCCACGCACTTCGCGCAGGCCGGTTTCTTTCAGCTTGGCGGCTATCTCGGCCAGATGATCGGTGGACAACGTCGGATCGCCTCCACCAGCCAATATCAAATTGCCATCTAAAATACCATCTGAAATAGGTCCATCAGCAATAATGCGCGTTTCGAACGCATGTTGTGATGACAACCGATCCAGCGCATAAAGCGCCGTTACAGCCTTGGCCACGCTTGCGGGTGGCAGTGGCAAAGCGCCGTCTGTGTCCTCAAGAATCGCGCCCGTGCGGGCATCGGCTACGACAAAGCCGACAGTTCCGCCAAGGTTGGCCTCGGCAATCATTTCTGCGGCAGATGCGCGGGCCAGCGGGGGGATATTACTTGCGGCCCTGATAGCGGCATTGTTGCGCGCGACGGGGCGCAATGACCGCAGCGGCGCATCCGCAATTGCCACACCAGCAACGGCCGACATTGCCCCACCCAAGAACGCGCGCCGAGACAAGGATTTCATCTTGTCACGCCCCATTACCATTTCCCGTCCATTCCCCGCGTGCACGGATCGCACTGGACGACGCCGCCGTCATCGGCAGGTTTACAAAACACCATTTGGGCGCATCAGAACGCCCCAACAATTCGGACGCACGCCCCTGCAATCGCGCGCCACGATAGATGCGCGCAGCCTTGGACATCCGCGCCGAAATCCGATCACCGGGACGGGCGATAACACCCACGGGAACCTGCGCCATAATGTCCTCCCAGTCCTGCCAGCGATGGAATTGCGCAAGATTATCCGCGCCCATCAGCCAGACAAACCGCGCGCCCACATATCGTGCGCGCAAGGCCGCGATCGTCTGCGCCGTATAGCGCGTGCCAAGCCGGTCTTCGATCCCTGTGACGGTTACTCGCGGGTGTTGCATCATCGCGCGTGCCGCTTGCAAGCGGTCATGCAGCGGCGCTGGACCGTGCCTTTTTAGCGGATTTGCCGGGCTAACCAACCACCAGACGCGGTCCAGCCCAAAACGTTGCAGGGCTGCTTTGGTGATATGCACATGCCCGCTATGGGCAGGGTCAAACGATCCTCCCAGCAGGCCAATGACCTGACCGGCACGCGCATAAGGAAAGTCAGACACCAAAGGCCCCTTGCATGGTTAACTGCGTCTTAGGATACATAGCGCACAAAGGCAAAGGCGCGACCGTCCGGTGCCCAACTTGTTACGTTTTTACTGCCCTGCCCGCCGTGCAGCTCGATCAATTGGCGCGACGCACCACCAGCCGCTGGCATGACCCGCAACGCCACGTCGAGACCCGCCGGATGCCCCTTTGTCCCTTCTGGGTAGGCCAGATAAACCACATGTTCACCGCAAGGCGAAGGATGGGGAAACCAGTTCGCCGCCGTGTCATCCGTCATGCGCTCGGGCGCGCCACCTTTGGCCGGAATACGCCACAGATCGACCGCGCCATCGCGTTCCCCGTTGAACCAAATCCACTGCCCGTCCGGCGTGTAATCCGGCCCGTCCACATGATCAAAGGCATCGGTCAGGCAGGACTCCGCGCCGCCCTCAACTCCGGTTACAAAAAGCCGGAACGGCCCCGCATCACGCCTGCCCACATAGGCAAGTGTTGCGCCATCGGGCGACCAACCGTGCCAGTAGGACGGTACATTGTGCGTCACGCGAACATGCACGCCACCCGTCACCGGCAACGTATAAATGCACGACCCTTCTGTTTGCGCCTTATCCGAAACAACCAGCCGCGTCCCACAAGGCGAAATCCCGTGGTCATTATTGCAATCGGTCGCCGCGCCGGTGTCAATCAGAACCAGTTCGGGCGCGTCCAAATCAACGCGAAACAACCGCCCGCCGCCATTAACGACCAAATAACCATCGCGGTGCCAATTGGGCGGCTCGATATGGCCCGCATGAGCCAAGACACCTGTCACATGACCGTCCAGATCACTGATGCAAAGTTCCGATATCATCCCGGCGCCTAGCTACCCTTGTCCGAGGACTTGGCCCAAAGGTTGACCTTTTCTTCATCGGCATATTCGTCAATCAGCGCCAGTTCTTGCGCACCAAATTCAAGGTTCGCGACCGCGCCCACACAATCTATCACCTGTTCCGGTCGGCTTGCACCGATCAGCGCAGTCGTAATGCCGCCTTCACGCAGCACCCATGCAATCGCCATCTGAGCAAGGGTTTGACCACGCGCTTCGGCGATCTCGTTGAGCTTGCGGATGTTGCCCATCGCGCGCTCGGACAGAAGCCCCTGATCTAGCGACTTGTGCTGGGCGGCGCGACTGTCAGCGGGCACACCTTTAAGATACTTGTTGGTCAGCATCCCTTGGGCCAACGGCGTGAACGCAATTGACCCAATACCCAGTTCCGTGAGCGTTTCCTTCAGTCCGTCCCGTTCCACCCAGCGATTCAGCATATTATAAGACGGCTGATGGATCAGGCAGGGTGTGCCAAGATCGCGCAGGATCGCCGCCGCCTCGCGGGTGCGCTGCGCATTATAGGACGAAATCCCAGCATAGAGCGCGCGCCCCGAACGCACGATATAATCCAGCGCGCCCATGGTTTCTTCCAATGGTGTGTCAGGGTCAAAGCGGTGCGAATAGAAGATATCGACGTAGTCTAGCCCCATCCGTTTCAGCGACTGATCACAGGACGCCACCAGATACTTGCGGCTCCCCCACTCCCCGTAGGGACCGTTCCACATTTCGTAACCCGCCTTCGAACTGATGATCATCTCGTCGCGGTAGGGCTTGAAATCTTCGGCCATTATCGACCCAAACGCATGTTCAGCCGATCCAGCGGGCGGGCCATAATTGTTCGCCAAATCAAAATGCGTAATCCCGTGATCGAACGCCGTACGGCAAATGGCCTGCTTGGTTTCATGCGGTGTGTCATGGCCGAAATTGTGCCAGAGCCCCAGAGAGACCGCAGGCAGTTTCACCCCCGATTTACCGCAACGGCGGTAGGTCATCTTTTCGTAGCGATTAGCAGCGGCAATGTAAGTCATGCGACTCTCCTCATATGCGTTGATCCATTTCGGCATTTGCAAGGGCCAGTGTCAAACCCCCGATTGCCCCTGCCCCATTGCCCAGCTATCTAGGCCCAAACCGAACGCACGAGAGGACCAAACCATGGCCAGCTATCAATACGTCTATTTCATGGACGGCGTGTCCAAGACCTACCCCGGTGGCAAGAAGGTGTTCGAGAACGTCCGCCTGAACTTTCTGCCCGGCGTGAAAATCGGCGTGGTCGGTGTGAACGGCACAGGTAAATCCACGTTGATGCGGATCATGGCCGGTCAGGACAAGGAATTTCAGGGCGAGGCTTGGGCCGCCGAAGGCGCGACCGTCGGCTATCTGCCGCAAGAACCGGAGCTGGATGCCACGCTGAGCGTGCGCGAAAACGTCATGCTGGGTGTGGCTGCGAAGAAGGCCATTCTGGATCGCTATAACGAATTAGCGATGAACTATTCTGACGAAACCGCCGATGAAATGGCGCAATTGCAAGACGAGATCGACGCGCAGAACCTTTGGGATCTGGACGCACAAATTGACGTCAGCATGGAGGCCCTGCGCTGCCCCGCTGATGATGCAGATGTCACCACGCTTTCGGGCGGTGAAAAACGCCGTGTCGCCCTGTGCAAACTGCTGCTTGATGCGCCTGACATGCTGTTGCTTGACGAACCGACCAACCACCTCGACGCGGAAACAATCGCATGGCTGCAACAGCACCTCATTGATTACAAAGGCACAATTCTGATCGTTACGCACGATCGTTATTTCCTAGACGCGATCACAAGCTGGATTCTAGAACTTGATCGTGGGTCGGGCATCCCGCACGAAGGCAACTATTCCTCATGGCTTGAGGCCAAGGCAAAGCGTCTGGGCAAAGAGGCGAAAGAGGACAAATCCAAGCAAAAAACGCTGGAACGCGAACTTGAATGGATGCGCCAAGGCGCCAAGGCCCGTCAGGCAAAATCCAAGGCGCGGATCACGGCCTATAACGACCTTGCCAACCAGTCCGAGCGTGAAAAAATGGGCCGTGCCCAGATCATCATTCCCAACGGTCAACGCCTTGGCAACAAGGTGATCGAGGTGAATGGCATCTCCAAACACATGGGCGACAAGCTGTTGATCGAAAACCTTTCGTTTGAACTGCCCCCCGGCGGGATCGTCGGCGTAATCGGCCCCAACGGCGCTGGTAAATCAACGCTGTTTTCCATGCTGACAGGCCAGTCCGAGCCGGACTCCGGCACGATCGAACTGGGCGATACGGTGCAACTGTCCTACGTCGATCAGTCCCGTGATGATCTGGACGCAAACGCGACCGTCTGGGAAGAAATCTCCTCGGGCGGCGAAATCATCCAGCTGGGTGACGCGCAAATGAACTCGCGCGCCTACTGCTCGGCGTTCAACTTCAAGGGCGGGGATCAGCAAAAGAAACTCGGCATCCTGTCAGGCGGCGAACGAAACCGCGTGCACATGGCGAAACTGCTGAAATCGGGCGGCAACGTGCTGCTGCTTGACGAACCAACCAACGACCTCGACGTCGAAACCCTGCGCGCGCTCGAAGACGCCCTCGTCGACTTTGCAGGCTGCGCCGTTGTCATCTCCCACGACCGCTTCTTCCTCGACCGGATTTGCACACACATCTTGGCTTTCGAAGGCGAAGGCCATGTGGAATTCTTCAACGGCAACTTTGAAGACTACGAACAGGACAAAAAGCGCCGCTTGGGTTCTGACGCGATGGAGCCGAAACGGATGAAGCATAAGAAGTTTGTGAGGTAGGTCAAGGATCAAAAGGGCTTATTTCTATGATCTCACATCGACGTAAGTTCGTGTTCGTTCATGTCAGCAAAACGGGTGGACAAAGTGTGCGTAAAGCTTTGCGCCCGTTTGCGCTAACGACTGCACAACGGCTCGTGCAGTATGTTGATACACG
>ERZ888423.1859-NODE-1859-length-17106-cov-6.637793_pt1 | contig 17106 bp, 18 predicted proteins | sample MGYA00520523_ERZ888423 | MGnify/ENA primary metagenome ERZ888423 (study PRJEB32303, sample SAMEA104408611) | aquatic metagenome | biome: Brackish water; feature: Pelagic; material: water | place: Baltic Sea | collected 2014-06-08T10:24:00 | depth 30,27 m ...
TTTTTACAGGCTCAAAGACGACTTAAATATTTTCGCGAATGTTGCGTACCAAGTAGCGCGAGGTAAATCGAATAGCGCTCGAGAATCGGCTTTACAAATTGAACAAAACGGAGAGGTTGCCCTAACGCAAGAGCAGTTTCTTGCTTTTGATCGCCCTTGGACCATCAATGCAGGAGTTGCCTACAGCCCACAGAAAGAAAATGCTGCTTGGTTGGGATTTGATCCTACTGGTTTTAGAGCTTTTTTATCTTTTAATTACACTTCTGGCTTTCGATATACCCCACAAGAAAAGGTGGGTGAAAATGATTTAGGCCGACCAGAATTTGTGGTTCGCAACGACCGTTATTTGGAAGAAAATGCGACACCTTGGGTAAATTTCGACCTGAAATTAAGCTATGACTGGAAGTTCATTAAAGACAAAGGAGGTGTTGTCTTTACTATAGAAGTGCGCAATTTGATGGATAATAAAAATGCCCAGATAATAAATCCTATCACAGGAAGAGCCTATGAATATGGAGATGACGTGCCCAATACTTGGAGAGACCCAAGACCCCAGTTTAACGGCCCTCAGGAAAGAGGTGTAGATCCAAGAGATCCAGCACGCTATTTAGCACCTCGCCAAATACTTTATGGAATCGCATTCCGCTTTTGATCATGAAAAGAATTCAATACCTGTTTACTTTACTCTTGGTTCTTAGTGGAATCACATCTCAAGCTCAGCTTTTGCCTATCTACGGTGGCGAACGCGCTGGCTTGTCTTCCTTGGTTTTCCTTAAAAATGATATGAGCCCTCGCTCCAGTGCCATGGCTGGGGCCAGTGTTGCGAACAATGGTGATGCCTACTCCTTTATGACGAACCCTGCAGCTGCTACTCAGATCAAAGAAAATGCATGGGCTATGAGCAATTTCTTTCTCGGTTCAGATGTGAATCAAAGTTTTTTCTCTGGAATATTTCCCTTAAAAGACGGTGTGTCTTCACTTGGATTTCAGCTCAACGCGCTCAATTCAGGCGAAATTATAGAGCGAACTGAATTTCAACCCAATGGAACCGGCAGAAGTATTTTTGTTACGAATATGGCTTTTGGTCTTGGTTATGCGCGTCAATTGAGTAAACAGTTTAGCCTTGGTGTTAACGTAAAGTACATTTATGAAGGCATTGCAGATTATTCTAATCATACTGCCTCTACAGATGTAAGTTTCTTATATAATACAGAATACAAAGAATTACAGTTTGCCGTAATGATTCAAAATTTCGGTGGAAATAGTTCTCTGAGCGGCGAGAATTTGGCGGTTGCTTTCAATAGAAACAGCGGCACTGACCTTGAATCGAATACAGTTCCAACCGTTTTTTCGATGGGAATTTCTGCCGTTCCTTGGCGCGTAGGAGACCATTCTCTCCGCACATCCTTCCAACTAAATCACCCGAATGACAATGCTGAAAATTATCGCTTGGGATTTGAATACGGATTTAAAGAACTCTTGGCTTTGCGAACAGGATTGCGATTGAATGTGGCTGGTCAACCGTATCCAACATTCGGATTTGGGCTTAGAACCCGTGCCTTAGGACAATCTCTTTTTGTTGATTACGCCATAAATCCAACTGATTTACTTGGATTTCAACACAATATCGGACTTCGACTGAACATTTTAAAACATGCAAGAGAATGAAAAGAAATCTTCTTCTATTCACCCTAAGCCTTGCACTGTTTTCGTGTGAGAATTATTTAGGCGATAAAACCGACTTAGGCTTTATACAAATTCCTGAATTCACAGACAGAGACGTTGCTTACGTTCCAATTCAGCCTGCTTTAAATCAGTTTATTAGGCCCATAGATATCTGCATTGGCTTTGACGAATTACTCTACGTAGTAGATGAGGCCACTCAAGAGGTTGTTTGCCTTGATGAGGCTGGGAATGAGGTGGGCAGAAAGTTCGTACCAGGTGCTCGCTCAGTTGTTCAAGACAGGCGTTTTAACTTATTGGTAATTGGTACGAAAACCGATACGGTAGGCGGAGTTGAATACGACTTAAGCTGTATTTATCGACTAGAATTACAGAGCGATAATGGCTATGGCTTAAGCCAAGCTCAAATCACCAATGCCATAGTACATCCTTTCTATTTTAAGAGTACTTTTTCAAGCGGAGATGCCATTGTTCAATTCAACAAAATTGGAATAATTGGAGACAATCGCAATTCTTCGATCAACAACAGTTTCTATGTCACTCGCAAAGGACCTAGCGCTAACAATGCCGGTCTTGGTCCTGATAATGCCGTTTTGCTATTCAACAATAACGATGTTTTCCAAAGTTCCATTCTCGTGACTACCTCAAGCGGGCAGTTCAATGATTATTTTGATGAGCCATTTGGTTTAGTTACGCGTACACAACCCCCTCAAATCTCAGCCACTACAGGTGCCGATTTTTTGTTTACCTCTATCGCTCCTGGCAACCTACTTCAGGTTCAATACATTGAATTTATTGAGGCAGAATTCGGAGCTGAATATCGTCCAACCATCTTTCCTTTAGACACTAGTTTGGCTTCAGGCGGTTTGAATGAACCCAATAAATTTTCATCTCCCAAGCACATTACAATTACCGGAGATGGAACCAATTATGTATTTGTGAGCGACACGGATAAAGATTCGATTTATCAGTTTACCATTAACGGATTGGAAGGCATTTTGCCTCCACCTGCCAGTGGAGAAACCAAATACCAAAAAGTTAGTTTTGGAGGAAGCGGCATAGGCCCCATGCAATTTAACGAACCAAGAGGAATGGCCTATTGGAACCAAATTCTGTATGTCTGTGATGCAGGCAATGGAAGAGTTCTGCGCTTTAAGCTAACACTCGATTTCGATTGATTATTGAAATTTGTCTTAGACTAAGTTAAAAGGCCTGTGGCAACTGTAATGTGCTGATATATTTTGGCTATGTTTACATTTGCAATTGATATAGTATAACCCAGTGGTGAAAGCATTACATAAAATCATTCTTCTTGCAACATTCTTGTGCTCTGCCTTGTTCGCTAACGGTCAGGAGACAACACAAGTAGGCGAAGCTTTCAATGACTGTCCTGCATTTGTTCCTACTGCTTTTACTCCCAACGGAGATACTAAAAATGATTATTGGGGCGCTCAGATAAACCCAGAGTGTACTCCAGAAACCTTTAACCTTCGTGTGTTTGATCGTTGGGGAAGGCTAATGTATCATGCAAAAAGTCCATCTTCTGAATATTGGTGGGACGGCACCTTCGAAGGTACTGAACTTCGCAGTGGTACTTATTTATGGCAATTAGACGCCGCTTACATCAATCCAGATGGGAGCAAAAGAATCGATATCCGCGAAAAAGGAATCGTGGTTCTCGTTCGATAATAAAGTATCGATCTTTTCTCTGAACAATTCAAGCATTATTTACTTATAAGGATATGGGAGTAGCACATTACATATCTCTTATTCCTCTATCTGTATGTCTGTTTCCCGGAGAACGAGAAATTATTAGCGTTGATGAAGACCGCTACGGTGAGCTAATTGATTCGCTTTTGCAAAACCAAGAAAATTTTGGAATTCCTTGTAGCAATCTTTTAAACACTCTAAACATTGGGAGTTTAGTTCGGCTTGAAAAAGTAAGTCCTGTGCTAGGTACAAATCAGATTTCCATTCAAATATATTGCACACAATTATTTCAACTCACTAAATTCTATTACCGCCACTCTAAAGGGCGTTGGCCAGGCGGTGAGATAAGAGAGTTTGAAGACTCCATATTTACTACACCTCTTCAGTCTAACGCACTTGTAGACAACACCGCTTTCCAATTAAGTGCTGAAATCCATCTCTCCTTAGACGATAGACTGAAACTTTTGAAGTTTAAGAACACCCATCAAATAGAGCAGTTTCTAGAGCCTAGAAAAAGAGTGTACGACTTTAGCCTTGAGCAAGAACTTGCGGTTACGGAGGGCTTCTACCTCAATTAATCCTTCCACGCCTCTACTCTAACGTAGGCTGTATCATTCAATCCAAAATCCCATTCGCGGTTATCTATATCCGTACCATTCAGTGCAGTTTCCACCGTACTCCAACTTCCTCTGGTGATCTTAAAATACATTCGATCTCCTTTTCTGGGCAAACTCAAAACCCAAGCATCCGAATTTTTCATTTTCTCAAAGGCATAGTCACTGGCCGAAGGATCCCAATTATTCAGGTTAGACGCTAAATACAAGCGCTCATTTTGGGGAAAAGAGGGATATCTATTTACAATAACTGTTAGATTGGGATGCGATTCAACAACAAAATCATTCCACATTGGCACTTCAACAAACACGCTATCAATTGAGCTTTTAATAGTGTGCGGAGAAGAAATACTTCCAGAAACATCTACCTCAACCTTGGTCCAATCTCCCCGTGTTATTTTAAACTCCAGAACCTCTACCAAGCCTTTAGGAAGTCTTCCTCTATATAGGTTGGATGAAATACGTGTCATTTTATACGTTGCATCAAAAAGCTTCCAATTATTATGATTTCCAACCAAATAAAGATCATCATCACGATACATTTTTGTTGAATCTGACTGAACGTATACCGTTACATAATTGCAAAGGGTAGCACTTCTGTCCTTCCAATTATCTATGGAAACAGAAACTTCATTCCAAGCTTTGATCTCTAATTCTCTATTGGGAATATCATTTCCACAAGAATCGGTTTCTACCGTAAGCCAATTCCCTCTAGAAAATTTATACTCTATTTTACCCTGCAAGGCCGGGAGAACAACACCATATCGGCCATCTTCCATTTCCCTAACTATGAAGTTGTTGTCGCCTTCCTTCCAATTATTAAAACTACCACTCACAAAAATGGGGTCATTCGGTGGAGTATTCCCAGGCATTTTATCTACAATCAAAACAACTTGGTTGCAAGCTGTAAAAAGTAAAGCTGACAACAGTAAAAAGAGTGTTTTGAACTGTCTCATGAATCCATCCAATTTAAAAAATCAGTATTTCGTGCCCTACTCACAAGAACTCGCTCATGATATTCTGGTGAGAGTATTAGCATCCATTGGGTAAGAGAATATTTTTCCACTTTCTGTATCGACGTAATTTGAACAATCATATGTCTGTTAATTCGAAAGAAATGATTGGGATTTAATTGCTTTTCAAGCTGATCTAAACTCTGATCAAGGAGTAGATCTTTTGACCTGTTAGATCTAAGCAGAATACCATCTGAAGTGACTACGGCATATGCAATGTCCTCTGCTAGCATGGTAAGCAATCGATTGCCAACCCTTCCAACAAAACGCAGCTTGTATTCAATAGGTTTAGCTGTGTTTAAATATTTTGCCAACTCTTTGTAATCTAGTGGAGATGGAGAGTTTGATGAGCGCAAAGTTTTATACTTTTCAAATGCTTTTAGCAGTAAATCTGGCTCAATGGGTTTTAGGAGATAATCTATGCTCAAATGTTGAAAGGCCTGTAGGGTAAACTGATCAAAAGCGGTAGTAAAAATGATGGGGATATTCAAATCTATCCGATTGAAAATCTCAAAACTCAATCCATCCGATAACTGTATATCTAAAAAAAGTAGATCGGGTTTTGGATTTTCATTGAGCATATCTACTGCCATAGAAATACTTTCTGCTTCTCCTATTAAAGCGGTTTCAAAAGGCATTGTTGCCAATAAGCGCTTTAGCTCTTTTCTTGCATAGGGTTCATCCTCTACTATTGCTACGCGGATCATTGAGGAGAGATTAAAGGGATTACAACTTCAAATTCAGTTTCAGATTGCTGGATGGAGACGCTTCTACTGCTCAGATATTCATACCGTGCTTTGATATTCTCTAGTCCAACTTTAGTACTTCTCTCCAGCGTTTTTCTTTCCTGTAGGTTATTAACCACTGAAATAGTGGCGTTAGAATGCGTAGAAATAGCGATGTTTAGACAACTCGACTCAGAAGCTGAATTGTGTTTAATTGCATTTTCCATGAGCATCTGCAAACTAAGTGGAGCTATTCTATATCCCAAATAAGCAGCTTCTATTTTCAGCTGTATTTTCACCATTTCTGGAAAACGAATGTGAATTAGATCAATATAATCTTTGGCTATTGTTAACTCTTCTTGCAGGCTAATCAGGTTCTTATCTCTAGCTTCAAGAATATGTCTATAGACGGCGCTTACTCTTCTCAAGAAAAAAGAGGCCTTATCTTGATCTTCATAGATTAAACTCGACAGAGTATTAAGGCTATTGAATAAAAAATGTGGATTGATTTGCGCTTTTAAGGTTTCTAGCTTAGACTGAACCTCCTGCTTTTGATACCGTTCTGCTTCTGCCAATGAAACTCGCCATCGCTTTAGCAGCTCCGTTCCCATATCTATCACAACATACACTCCAATAAATAGCAACGAAATAATCCATTTCAGTTTATAGCCATCCAACATAATAAAGGGCACATCCTTATCGAAGTGAAGCGCTGCATATTCCCATAAGAAAATGAAAATGGCTGAAAGAAAAGCTAGCGTACCAAAGGCACTAAAAAAACGAGAAGACAACTGATACTCTTCTGAACTGTGACTCTTTACCGTGTTTTTTGTGACTGGCAAGAAGAGCAAAAAGACATAAACTAGAATGAACTGTGAATAGTGAATGCTAAATACATTGGCAACGTTGAACCAAAAAGTAGCAATTGAAATTGCCCCGTTGAAAACATAGACAATCGCGCATGTCCACAAAATAGAAATGCTTAGTTTCTTGATTTTCTCCCTTCGCATAGAAATCGAAGGTAAGCTAAGAAGCGTAAACACTCAATCGATTATTACGCGTAACTCTTCTACTTTTAAGCTTCCGTCTAACAACTCAACCGTGTACACGCCTGGAGTTAGATGTTGAAGAGAAAACAAAGCCTTATAGCTCTCTTTGTTGCGAACAAAAGTTTTAAATATGGCGGCACCACTCTTTCCCCGAACAACGATGCACATCGTATGAATCAGTGGATTTTTAAATTCAACCCTAACAGAACCCTGTTCTTCTTCAACAATCTCAACAACGGCTTGGGGCAATGAAACTTCAGGCATTGTGATTTCAGCATTTAGAGACTCTAAAACATTTAAAAACAATGGCTTTGATTGAAATAAAACACCATCAACATATAGTTCAAAGGTGTATTTATTTTCTGGTAGTAAGCCAAGACTCATTCTCTGAGTGAAGGAGGAGGCTGAAAACCGCTTTTTCCAAACAATTGCGCCTGATTCTCCTCTCACTTTCAACTGATAGGTATGTTCATAGCGTGATAAAACTTTAAGACTTATAATCGTGTCTGATTGTATTGTCCATTCAAAATCTAAACCTTGCGAAAATTGAATAGTATCTTCAGCATTGGATTGGAAATAGAACAAAATGAGGAAGGAAAATAATAGCGTTCTCATGGCCTTAGTATTTAATGTTGACCAAATCTCGCCTTATACCAATTCAATAAAAAAAGGAATACTGGCCAATGGAATCAATCAGAGCTTGAACGGAATACATTCTACCTTGAATGGAATTTTAAAAAAAGGGAAAAAAGCTTTTATGAAAGATCCATAGGATTTAGAGACAAACCCTCTACCGTTGCAACCAAATTAAACCGCACAAACATTTCCTCCGAATACCATTTCACCCTTCTTGTTTTGGTTACTGCTTCTTTGTGCTTTCCTAGTCCGTAGGCTTTCTTGTTTAAAGAGGCTCGGTCTTTCCAAATAGAAAAAGTAGCCTGTTCAATAAGCGGAAGCTCCCCTATTCCGATGGATTGTACTAAGTCTGGAGACTGTTTCATTGCACGATTAACCGAAGGCACTTTAATCCAAAAAGGGATAAGCCAGTTCCATTTAATTCTCGCTCTTGTAAGCACTGCAATAGGAACGCTTAGGTTTTCTGGATGAAAGTGAACAAAGGGCATTGTTCCGCTCCAATGACCATGACCTGAAGTGGGCTGAAGAATAAAGGTTCTCTGCCTTATTGATTTTTCCTTGAACTCTTGAAAGACCTCAGATAAATCGAAGGCATTTTGAGCGGCGGATGGATTATCCCAGTTTCCCAAAAAAGCATAGACACCCCAATTTGGATAGGGTTTAAATCCATCTCCCGCTCCACTACCCAATAACTTATAAAATGACAGACCCTCAATTTTAGATAAGCTTTCGTGTGCTAGCTTCATCTGACTCAGAGCCCACCAGCGATTAGAGAATCCTTCAAAATAAAAAAGACTGAGGCTACAAAAAGAGTCTATCATTAATTAAATTACCAATAAAGAAGCGAAGATGCCCAGGTGAATCCACTTCCAAATGCAGCCAAGCAAATTAGATCTCCCTCCTTTACTTTGCCTTCTTCCCAAGCTTCGCTTAGGGCTATAGGTATAGATGCAGCTGTAGTGTTTCCATATTTCATTATGTTGTTAAACAGCTTTTCATCCGGGAGGTTCATTTTGGATTGTATATACTGACTGATCCTCAAATTCGCTTGATGTGGTATGAGAAGGTCAATATCTTCTACGGATAATTTATTCGCATCCAAAGCTTCATGAATCACTTCTTGAAAACGAGTAACGGCATGTTTAAAAACAAAATTTCCATTCATATAAGGGTGATATTCTACTTGATCATCTTCAGTAAAAACCTTGCCTTCCTTAATGATATCATGAACCCAATGCGATGTGTTTGGCTCAATTAGAGCCAATTCACGTGCGTTTTTGCCCTCAGAATGCAAATGAGTAGACAAGATGCCCTTATGGCCTTCCGGTGCTCTTTGAAGTAAAATAGCGCCTGCTCCATCACCAAAAATTACCGAAACACCTCTCCCACGGTTTGTAAAATCCAATCCGCCGCTGTGAAGTTCAGAACCAATAACTAGGATATTTTGATACATCCCAGACTTGATGTACTGATCTGCAACAGACAATGCATAGATAAAGCCAGAACATTGATTGCGAATATCTAGAGCCCCCACTGTAGATACGCCCAATGCCTCTTGAACTAAAACGCCCGGCCCAGGAAAATAAAAATCTGGACTAAGAGTAGCAAAAATGATGAAGTCTACTTCATCTGCAGAAACTCCTGCTCTTTCTAAAGCTACTTTCGCTGCCTTAGTGCCCATTGCCGAAGTGGTATCTACTTTCAAATCGGAAAAGCGACGTTCTTTAATACCCGTTCTTTCTGTAATCCACTCATCTGAAGTGTCCATGAGTTTAGAAAGTTCATGATTGGTTACTACTCTTGGAGGAACATAATGACCTACACTTGCAATTTTAGACCTATACATAATACTATTTAAGAAAGTTGAAATATACTTCGGAAAGTAGGTAAAATTTAGTGCTAGTGCCGAATTTGCACAATCAAGCGAAGCGCCTTACATCTTCAGCACTAATTACTTCTCCACCTAAAATCAGTAAGCGTTCAACCAAATTTCTCAATTGCCTGATATTCCCGCTATAGTTTAAGGCTTGCAATGCTAGAATGGCCTCCGATGCAAATGCTCTTGGCACTATGCCCTCTTGCTCAGAGAGCAACTTTACAAAATGGCTTACCAACTCAGGAATATCTTCCTTTCTTTCATTTAGGCTAGGCACTTTGATATTAATGACACTCAACCGATGAAATAAATCTTCTCTAAATCTGCCTTCGTTAATTTCTAGATCTAAATTCTTATTGGTAGCAGCCAAAATGCGAACATCTACTGAAATGCTCTTTTCACTTCCTACCGGTGTAATTCTACCTTCCTGCAGAGCTCTCAATACCTTTGCTTGTGCATTCAAAGGCATATCTCCGATTTCATCTAAGAATAGCGTTCCTCCGTGGGCATTTTCAAATTTTCCTTTTCGATCTTTTACTGCTGAAGTAAAAGCCCCTTTTACATGCCCAAATAGCTCACTTTCTATTAGTTCAGAGGGAATGGCAGCACAATTTACTTCAATAAATGCATTTTTTGCCCTAGAACTTTGCTCATGAATACCGTGCGCTACGAGTTCTTTACCTGTTCCATTGGGACCTGTAATGAGCACTCTTGTATCGGTGAGCGCAATTTTCTCCAATATAGTCTGTATGTCTGCCAAGGCAGTCGAGGAACCGATCATTTCGTATTTCTTCGACACCTTCTTCTTCAATTGATTTACCTGTGCAACCAGCTGATTTCGATCGAGCGCATTGCGAACAGTTTGAATAAATCTATTTAGATCTGGGGGTTTACTGATGAAATCATAGGCTCCTTTGCGCATGCATTCTACCGCGGTATCTAAATCTGCATGACCCGAAATCATTACAATAGCCGAATCAGGATGATGTTCTCTTGCAAAATTCAATACTTCAATTCCATCTGCCTTCGGCATTTTGATATCGCAGAGAACCAAATCGAAGTTTTTCGCAAGTTTTTCAATGGCCTCTACTCCATCTTTTGCTTCATCAATACTCCAATTGGCATTCTCTTCACTCAGAATATTTCTAAGCACTCTGCGAATGGAATCTTCATCCTCAACTATTAAAATTTTAGGCATATCCATTTACTTTATAATTAAAATAGACGCCTTCTTTTAGGGCGTATTTAGAAAGCCACATACTTTGAATTCCAGCTGCTTTCAGCGTATATCCTATTAAGAGTACCGATAAGACAATCATATCGGCACGCATTGTTATCATTCCTGGAATAGCTAATCTTTGATCAAAATTCGACTCCAGAATTAGCTTTTCAGCCCACTTATAAACTCCCAAATCAAAGAGATAGCTGGGTTCTGTAAGATCGGTACTTTCTTCCCCCATGCGAATTCTACAAATGTCTGCCAAAGTATCAAAGGAACCCGAAGATCCGATTAGCATACTCGGCTTATATTCTTGGATTTTCTGTCTTAATTCTGGCAATTGACTTTCAAAATAAGTCAAAAGTTCAACTATTTCTTCTTTTCGGATGGGATCGGATGGTTTAAACTTCTCCAATAACCGACTAACTCCAAGAGGATAGCTTTTCATCCATTTGGTCTCCTTGCCTTCTGCCAGAATAAACTCTGTACTTCCTCCGCCTATATCTATCACTAAGTAACAATGATTGGGGAGAGTGATGGCGTTTTGAACCCCAAGCAAAATGAGTTCAGCTTCTCTCAATCCATCTATAACATCAATCTTAACAGCGGTTTTATGAAAAACCATTTCGCAAAAATCAGCCCCGTTCTTGGCGTCACGAATGGCGGAGGTTGCGGTGGCGAAAACTTGATCTACCTCGTATTTTCTGCAAACACCAACCAGCTCTTCCATAGCGGCTAGGCCTCTACCAAAAGCCAATTCAGCAATTCTATTTTCATTGATTCCGCCCTCACCTAATTTTACAGCTAACTTGCTGTTGTGTACCACTTGATCATTCGACAAATCGCGAATGAGAAGGTTGAAGGTATTTGTACCTAGATCTATTATGGCTACTTTCAAACTAAGGTAGATTTTTAAACAGGACTTGTTCCACTCTTCAACACCTCAGGATTGCGAAGCCATAAGTCTCTTTGAGGGAAAGGAATCTGAATGTTGTTTTCTCTAAACTTCTGATCAATGCCGTAGCGCAGTTGGCTTTTCACGTATTCAATTCTAAATAACTCAAAGCTGTAAAAGAATAGCGTAAAATCAAGCGAGCTAGATCCGAAATCTTTAAACTGCACGGTAGGTGCCTGATCTTTTTGCACCAATTCATTAGTCATGGCTACTTCCAGCAGGAGCTTTTCTACCAATCGAGTATCGCTACCGTATGCAACTCCTACGCTTACCCCAAAACGGGTAGATTTTTTATTCTGACTCCAATTGATTACCCTGTCGCTAATCAATTGCTGATTGGGGATAATCATTACGATATCATCTCGAGTAGTAACGGTAGTTGTTCGAAGGGAGATCTCTTTAACCTGCCCAACTGTACCCGCAATTTCCACTACATCGCCTGCAGAAACCGTTCTTTCGGTTAAAATAATAAATCCAGCTACAAGCGCTTTAAAGAAATCTTGCAGACCCAGTCCCAATCCAACCAAGAGAGCCGTAGAACCCGCTAAAAAAACCGTAATCTTCACCCCAACCGACTCAAGTCCAATGGCAAGTGTAATTACGTATGTGAGGTACACTATCATTTGATAGATAGCATATTCTCTTCCTTTATCTAAACGTTCCTTAAGCCTTTGTCTTTCTAGATACTTCTTAACTAAAAACAGAAAGAATCTAGCGAAAAGAAGGAGCAGTGCCAGTAGTATAAGTTCATATGCATTGAGATGGTATTTCCCAAGATTGAAAAAATTATACTCTAGAAGCTCCTTAACCTCCATACTTCATCCATTTCCAAAGCTCTCCCCAGGTAATTTTCTTTCCATACATGAGAATACCTACGCGATAAATGCGGCTTGCCACCCAAGTGGTACCTATGAATCCTAAAATCAAAAGAAGCATTGAAAGACCCAATTGCCAATATGGCACACCAAACGGAATGCGTGTAACCATTACAATGGGAGAGGTGAAAGGAATCATACTAAACCAAAAACCCAGTGGGCCATTCGGATCTTCAGCCACTTTCATTGCGATTACAATAGACAAAATAATGGGGATGGTAACCGGGAATAAAAACTGCTGAGCATCAGCCTGATTCTCAACAGCAGATCCTATTGCAGCAAACATGGCAGCATACAAGAAAAAGCCTGCGAGAAAATAAAAGATAAAGCTGCCAATCAAAAGAGGCACATTCAAGGTATCCAAGAAGGTCATTACGGAACCTATTCCGTCATTCTGGAGCTGTTCTATGCTTTCTGCCCCACCAGCGGCAGACTGCTCTGCCATTGTTTGAATGGCTTCCATCTTATCTGCCAAGAATATCCCAGTAAAAGCGGTATATATGATAAACGATAAGGCTATCCAAATGAGAAATTGAGTTAATCCTACCAATCCGGATCCAAGGATCTTGCCCATCATAAGTTGGAATGGGCGAACGGATGAAACAATAACTTCTACCACACGGTTGCTCTTTTCCTCCATCACTCCATTCATAACCTGAGAGCCGAAGATGAAAATGAAGAAATACATAAAAAAGGCGAAGATGAATCCAATAACCATTTTGCCTTCCACAATAGATTCTTCTTCTACGCCTGACTCTTCTATATTGATGGATTTCACCTTCACATGCGTGCGAACTTGCGCAATCACCTCTGGGTCTACTCCCTGATTTCTGAGTTTTAAATCCTCAATCTTTGAGCGGATAATATCTTCAACAAAGCTTTTAACTCCTAGACTAACCTCCTCTTTACCATAAATGACAATGTTCTTGGAAATAAAATCAGGATCCCATCCGCTGCCCGTTGGTATATAAACGAGAGCATAATCTTCTGTGAGCATAAACTGCTCTTTGGCTTCGTCGATGGTATAGTTGGCAGGAGGACCGAGGTATTTTAAGCTTATTCTATCGGTGCCTTTATCCATGTCCAAGATATCTGCCTGATCAAGTACCATAAGGGTTCTATCGGGTTCTGGCATTGAAGCGAAATAGGCTGGAAGAATTCCTATAGCCGAGAGAAGAATGGGACCAACAATGGTCATTATTAAAAAGCTGCGCTTTTTAACACGACTTAAATACTCTCTCTGAATTATTAATAGTATTCTATTCATGGCTTTCCTTTACGGTCTGAATGAAAATTTCATTTACGCTTGGAATTACTTCACTTAGAAGTTGTACAGTTCCCATTTGCATACCTGCCTGCAAAAGTGGCGTGGTATTAGCACTCTCTAAGCGAACAACCTTGGTGAGAATGTTCCCTTCGTTTTTCTCTTCTAGCAATAAAGCTCCAGCTGGAAGAATAAATTGTTCTTCTGACTGATCGCTCCTAATTTCTAATTTGAATGTGTTGTCTCTGAAACGCTCTCTTATTTCGCTTAGAGAGCCATTTAGAACAAATTTAGATCGACTAATCAGCGCGATATAATCACACATTTGCTCTACACTTTCCATTCTGTGTGTGGAGAAAATTACAGTTGTTCCTTTTCTATTTAGCTCAAGAATTTCATTTTTGATTAATTCAGCATTGATAGGATCAAAACCTGAAAATGGTTCATCAAAGATCAGTAGTTCAGGATTGTGCAGAACCGTTGTAATAAACTGCACTTTCTGAGCCATTCCCTTAGAAAGTTCTTCTACTTTTTTCTTCCACCAATCTTGAATTTCGAATCGTTCAAACCAATCTTTCAACGCTGCTTTTGCCTGCTTAGAATCCAAGCCCTTTAAACGAGCTAAGTACATACTTTGCTCTCCTACCTCCATCTTCTTGTACAAGCCCCGTTCTTCAGGCAAATAGCCAATTCGGCTAACGTCAGATGATTTAATTGGCTTGCCATCTAGCAAAATTCTGCCTTCGTCTGGACCTGTAATTTGATTCATTATTCGAATCAGTGAGGTCTTGCCTGCGCCATTGGGTCCGAGCAAACCGAAAATACTGCCGGAGGGGATTTCTGCACTTACCCCATCCAAGGCAACATAATTTCCATATTTCTTGGTAACCGAATCTACGTTAATCTGCATAGTAGTATTTGAAAACTTATGATCCGAAATTATAACTTCTAACTGAACATTTCCTTAACTCTATCAAAGAAACTCTTATCTCGCTTTCCTGGTTCTGGCTTGAAGTCGGAAAGCTCTCTCCATTCTTCCAAAATTTTCTTTTGTTCAGAAGATAGTGTTTTGGGTGTCCAAACATTTACATGAACCAAAAGATCCCCTTTTCCATATCCGTCTAAAGAGGGAATTCCCTTGTTTTTCAATCGAAGTATCTGGCCGCTTTGGGTGGATGGCTCTATGCTAATTCTGGCCTTCCCTCCTACTACGGGGACCTCAATACTGGCCCCGAGCGCCGCATCTGGAAAAGAGAGATACAAATCATAGTGCAGATTATTCCCTTCTCTTTTCAATTCTAGATGCTCCGTCTCTTCGATCAGCACAATTAGATCTCCAGCCACACCGCCATAAGGAGCCATATTGCCTTGTCCTGAAACTTTCAACTGCATGCCATCTTGCACACCTGCTGGAATGTTTACAGAGACAATGTCGTCTTTCTGTACTAATCCATCTTCTCTAACACCAGCTGGTTTCTTATCGATGGTTTTTCCCGAGCCTTGACAAGTAGGACAAGCAGCAGCTGTTCTCATTTGTCCCAACATGGTATTGGTAACTCGATAGACTTGACCCTGTCCTTTGCAAGTACTGCATGTCTTAAAGCTTACACCTTCTGCCGCTACCCACTTTTTAAGCTTCAATTTTTTCTCTGCACCTTGGGCAATTTCTTCTAAGCCCAGCTTCACTTTTATGCGGAGGTTTGAACCGCGAGTGGTACGTCCACCGCCACCACCAAAGCCACCGAATCCGCTGCCGCCGCCAAAAGCACCCCCGAAAATATCTCCGAAGTTGGAGAAAATATCATCCATGCTCATGCCGCCGCCAAAACCTCCGCCTGCATTGCCACCCATTCCCGCATGACCAAATTGATCATACCGTTGTTTCTTCTCCGCATTGCTCAGAACCTCATAGGCTTCCGCAGCCTCTTTGAACTTCTCCTCTGCCTTTGGATCTTCTGGATTTTTGTCCGGATGAAATTGGATGGCTAATTTGCGATACGCCTTCTTAATTTCGTCTGCTGAGGCATTCTTATTCAGACCCAATACCTCGTAATAATCTCTTTTAGCCATTCCCTTTTATTATTCTCCTACTACCACTTTGGCAAAGCGGATTACCTTTTCACCCAATTTATATCCTTGTTCTATTACATCTACCACGGCACCCTTCATTTCTGGCATGGGCGCTGGAATCTTGGTTATGGCTTCCATTAACTCAACATCAAAAAGATCTGTAGGCTTGATTTCAAGAGATCTCAATCCCTTTTGCACCAATGTATTTCTATACTTGTCTTGGATTAGCTTGATGCCTTCTACAAAAGCCTTTGAATCTTCGTTTTCAGGAAGTTGCTTCGTAGCTCTTTCAAAATCATCTAGAACCGGCAACATTGCCGTCATTAATTCTTGATTGGCAGTTGAAAATAGCTCCAATCGCTCTTTGCTCGTGCGCTTTCTATAGTTCTCAAAATCTGCATAAATACGCAAATAGCGATCTTTGAAATCTACGTTCACTTCAATTTCTTTCACTACTGTTTGCTCTTCATTCTTCTCTTCCGAAGAATGAGCAGAATGGTTTGCCTCGTTGTTCTTTTCTTCATCCGAAGTATTGGAATTATCTCTTGAATTCATTTCTTCTTTCGATGTTTTTCGATCGCTCATACACTAGATTTTACCTTGCGCTGCTTGAGTCAAATAACTTGCCAAGAAGACGAGATGTGACAGCTTGACAGCGACTAGAGAAATGCATTGCATCAGTGTGACAGGATGTGCCTTTGAGCCATCATAAATCCTAAATGAAGTGCTTCATGTTGAGCGTTGAATACTATGGCTTCTTCTATGCTCGAAAGTACTACTCCATAACTGGTTGTATACGGCTTAAAGTGGATGAAAGCCTTCTTTTCATAGTCTACCTTCAATAGATCTAAACCTACTCGAGAAAGCTTTGAGAACATAGCCAAATCTGTAAATGGATAATTATGCTCTTTGGGTAGACTTCCTTTTCTATAACGCTGAAGCAACCCTTCATCTATTGAGTGACTTAGGCCTGAAAGGCCGTAGGTGAGTATATGCTGGGTAACTATGCTATGTCCGTAATTCCAAAGAAGATGATTGTTCATGCTTTTGGGAATGGATATTATCTCCTCATAAGTGAATGCCTCCAATAATTGGAGCATGTTCTTTCTTGTTTGACGAATATTTTCAATGACCGTAGACACCATCTTTTTTCTGTTTAACGTGAAGCACCCTAAGTTTATCATAACCATAAAAGCCTTTCATCCTAGAATGCAGACTTAACAATTCGCTTTTGTCAAAGCATTGGCGAACTTAGGAATTCTAATTTCATTAGCCGATATGGCTTGAGCTGAAAAATACTCTTTCCATATGGCTTATACTTCCCATTTCGCGAACCACAATGGCAGCTACAGCCTGACTCTTCAAAAAAAAAGAGGCTGTCTTTTCAGACAGCCTCTCAAAATCAAGATTTTATATT
>ERZ888423.1860-NODE-1860-length-17084-cov-9.046333_pt1 | contig 17084 bp, 16 predicted proteins | sample MGYA00520523_ERZ888423 | MGnify/ENA primary metagenome ERZ888423 (study PRJEB32303, sample SAMEA104408611) | aquatic metagenome | biome: Brackish water; feature: Pelagic; material: water | place: Baltic Sea | collected 2014-06-08T10:24:00 | depth 30,27 m ...
GATTCGGCGCCGGGAGCAGTCGCGGCGCCCGGCGCGGGGCTGTCGGCCGCAGTCGATGTCGGAGTCGGAGTCGGTGTCGGCGTTGGCGCGCCCCCGCCCGTTGCCGTAACCGGCTCGGTCCGGCCCGGGATGGTCTCTACTGCAACGGTGTTCGATGCCACGGGGTTGGCGCCTGATTCCACCGCGGGCGACCCGGGGGATTCACCGGTATCCGGTATCCCGACGCCCAGTGCCGTCGAGACCTGACGCTGCAGGTCGGGCTGGTTCGGCGACCGGAACGCCGACACCAGGTCGACACCGTTGGCCTTGGTGAACTCTCGCGCAGACAGGCCGGAGGGCGCCGTGCCCAGTGTCGTCTCCATGGCGCCGAGAACACTGGCGCTGCATTCGGCCGCCTTGACATTGGCCTGAGTCTGCGCGGCTGCGATGGTGCCGACGATCGCGCTGACCTTCTCGGCGAGTGGTCGCTGGGAATCCAGCACCCGGCGGATCTCGCTATTGCCGTCGCGTGCGATGTCCTGGAGTGCCGAACGCAACTCGGCAACGTAGCGGTGCGCCCACCGATAGGAGTCCCGCTTCGCTTCATTGCTTTCCGCGATGCCGCGGGCGGCGTCCTCCCCGGACTGGAATAGGTGTCTGGCGGCGTCGGCGGCGACACCTTGCTGGCCTGCCAGGGCGCCCATCCGGACTGCCCTCAGCGACTCTGCGTAGTGGTTGTGCGCGGCCGCCGTCGCGGCCCGGTTCCGTTCCGAAGCGGCCAGTGCCGCGAGCGATGCCGACCCCGGCCACTGATGGCCGATCAGCAGCGGTGTCCAGTCCCCGCCCGGCAGATCAGGCACGGTCGGGCCTCGGCCCCGATGTGGGCGGTGGCCCCTGCGCCGTCGCGGACATCACCCGGATGTTAGTCAGCGGTTTGCCAAAGTGCTATTCACTGTTGGTGCTGCCGCCAGGGGATCCAGCATCAGCCCATGTCATGGGCCATAAGCGGAGGCAAAATGGCACCGCCTCAGGTTCGCGGCGACGTTGCCGACGGCCGTTAGCCGCTGCACACCCGACTGAGGCCGAACCTTGACTTGACCCTCTGTGAAAGCCCCGGGGACGATGAGCGGATGCGCCGATTCCTGCTCTCCCTCACTGCCGTGCTCGGCGCGGCGGTCGTGGCCATCTCATCGGCACCGGTCGGTGGTGCTCAACCGCCGTGGTTCCAGGCCCAGGTCGGCAACGCCGCCCAGGTGCTCTCCGTCGTCGGCACCGGCGGGTCCCAGGGGAAGATGGATGTCTGGCAGCGCGGTGCCACCGGCTGGCAGCCGGTCGGTGCCGGTATCCCGGTATTCCTCGGCTCGGCCGGACTGGCTCCCCGGGCCCGGGACACCATCCCGGCCACCCCGATGGGGGTCTACAGCCTCGACTTCGCCTTCGGTACCCAGCCCAACCCCGGCGGCGACCTGAAGTACTACCAGACCACCCCGGACTACTGGTGGTCGGCCGATGGGCCCACCTACAACACGATGCAGGTCTGCAAACAGGCCGACTGCCCCTTCGACACCTCGCCGGCCAGTGGCACCGAGAACCTCTACATCCCGGCGTACGCGCACGCGATCGTGATGGGTGTGAACAAGGAGCGGGTGCCCGGTAACGGCGGCGCGTTCTTCGTCCACACCTCCAACGGCAGTCCCACCGCGGGTTGTGTGGCACTCGACGACGCCACCCTGGTCAAGGTCATCCAGTGGCTGCAACCCGGCGCGGTGATCGCGATCGCGCAGTGATCAGGCCAGTGCGGAACCGGGTTTGAGGGTGAAATTCAGGCCCTCCAGCGACTGAGTGGCCTCATAGGTCCGGTCGTATCCGGTCGCACAGATCTTCCAGCCGTCCTCGGTCCTGCGATACCGGTCGTGATAAAACCCCGCACCGAACAGCATGAAGTTGTACTCCGGCACGATCACCCGGTCCTGCAGATACCAGGTGGCTTCGGCCTCGTCGCCGTCGACAGTGATCTCCGGGTGGGTCACCCGGTGCTCGGTCAGCACGCCCGCGGGCATCGAGGTCCGCATGAACTCCACCAGGGCGGCCCGGTCGGTGAAGTGGTGCTCCTTGCCCAGCGACGACCCGTAGTCCCCGGCGATATCCTCGGTCAGGGTGTCGGCGAAGTCGTCCCAGTGCTTGGTGTCCAGGGCGCGCAGATAGCGGTATTTCACTCGTTTGATCGCCTCGATCGCGTCCACATCAGCCATGCCCGACATTGCAGCACACCCGGCCGGTCCCTCGACTAGGTTTGACCGGGTGAGCCTGCCCCGCAGCCGCTATGCGGAGTTGTCCCGCGCCGAACTGGCCGTCCTGGTACCTGAACTGCTGTTGATCGGGCAGCTCATCGACAGATCCGGAATGGCTTGGTGCATCCAGGCTTTCGGCCGCCCGGAGATGCTTCAGATCGCCATCGAGGAGTGGGCCGGATCAAGTCCCCTCTACACCCGTCGCATGCAGAAGGCGCTGAAGTACCAGGGCGACGACGTCATCACCATCTTCAAGGGCCTGCAGTTCGATATCGGCGCCCCGCCGCAGTTCATGGACTTCCGCTTCACCGTGCACGACCGCTGGCACGGCGAGTTCCACCTCGACCACTGCGGCGCGTTGTTGGACGTGGAGCCGATGGGACCGGACTACGTCACCGGCATGTGCCATGACATCGAGGACCCGACCTTCGACGCCACCGCGGTGGCCACCAATGCGCGGGCCCGGGTGCGGCCGATCCACCGGCCGCCGAGGCAGCCGGTCACCCGCCACCCGCACTGCGCCTGGACCGTCGTCATCGACGAGTCCCACCCGGAGGCGAAGAGCATTCCGGCGTTGGACATCATCGCCGAGACCCGCGCCGCCACATGGGAACTCGCGCCCATCGACCCCGATGACGACGGCGCGACCGACTACACCGGGCCGCTGCTGTCCGATATCGACTTCGGCGCGTTCTCGCACTCGGCGCTGGTGCGTATCGCCGATGAGGTGTGCCTTCAAATGCACCTGCTGAACCTGTCCTTCGGCCTCGCGGTGGCCAACCGGGCCGGCGACGATGCCGAACTGCACGGGTCGATCTGCACCAAACAACTCGTCGGGATCGCCGGGGTCGCCGCCGAGCGCATCCGTCGTGCACTGAAGCTTCCCGCCGATCGCGGCGGACTCTCCGCGGTGCTGCGTCTGCATCCACTGCTCAACCCGGCCGGCTACGTGGTGGCCGATATCGCCGACGCCCGCCTGCAGGTGCACCGCTCACCGGCCCACGACGACGGCGCGTGGATCGCGCTGTGCGGACCGTCGTCGGTTGCGCCCCTGCAAGCCATCGCCACCGCCGTCGATCCCCGTCTGAGGGTGCGGGTCACCGGTAACGATGACGACTGGATCGCCGAGTTCGACCGGTCCGACACCGCACTGCCGGAATCCCCGGAGGTCCAGGTGACCAAGTTCAGCCTCGGCGCAACGTTCGAATTCCAGCCGCGCCGTTCGCTACCGCTGACGCCTGTCTGAACGGCGTTTCGCTGGCGGCGAACCCTGAACGCATCGACAGCGGCAGCAAATACGGCGCACACTGTCGGTTATGGATAACAATGGGCCGTTCGGGATCGACCCCGAAGAATTCGACCGCGTGGTGCGCGAGACCGGCGAGGGTCTGCGCGACGCCTTCGAACAGGTCGGCAAATACTTCGGCTCATCGCCGGAGCGTGCCGGCTTCGGAATGCTCTTCGATCAGTTCGTCCGGCCGACGCCACGTCCGCGTCCGCAGCCGGAGACCGCCGGTGAGGCGGGTGACGGCGTGTGGGCCGTCTATATCGCCGGTGCCGACGGCAAGGCGCACGTGGAGCAGGTCTACCGGACCGAACTGGACGCGCTGCGCGCCAACAAACACAACACCGACCCGACGCGCAGTGTGCGTTTCCTGCCGTACGGAATCGACGTCAGCGTTCTCGACGCCGCGTCCGGCCGGGAGCCGAGCGACCCCGACGGCACCGCGCCGGAGGGCACCGGGCCCGAATCGGCCTGACCGAGATCTTCCCCCGTTCGGCTGTGACGGAGTGTGGGGATCTGTCGGGATTTCCCCGTCGCCCGTCTGTTCCGGGTTCTTCCAGCTAGGGATGCATCGTCACCCGGCAGCCGAAGTAGCTGAGAAGTGCCGACTCGGCACCCGGTTTTATGCACTCCGGCGTTTGGGCTTTACAGTAATCAGCATGCCCGACATGGATCGCCGCAGTGCGCTGGTGATGGCGGGCCTCGGCCTTGCCGTCGCCGCCGTTCCCACGCCGAATGCCGCCGCCAATCCCGAGCAGCCACTGCCCGGTCCGGAAGCTCCGGTCGGCCCGCCGCCCCCGGCCCCCGGCGCGCCGGCGCCCGCGGCAGCGGTCCCCGGCTTCCTCGGCGACGAGTTCGACGGACCGGCCGGTTCGGCCCCCGATCCCGCCCGGTGGAGCATCGCGCAGCGCCGCGAACTCATCAAGAACCCGGTGTTCTGGGACCGCCCGGAGAACATGGGTCAGTATCGCGACGACCGCGAGCACGTCTTCCTGGACGGCAACTCGAACCTGGTGATCCGCGCGACCCGGGAGGGTCCGGGCAAGTACGTCAGCGGCAAGGTCGTCGGGAACTTCGCCGCACCGATCAACCACACCTTCGAGGCGCGGGTGAAGATGGAATGCCTCACCCCCGGCGCCTGGCCGGCCTGGTGGGTGCTCAACGACGACAACAAGAAGCGCGGCGGCGAAGTCGACCTTGTGGAGTGGTACGGCAACATGGAATGGCCGTCCGGCACCACGGTTCACGCCCGCCTCGACGGCACCTCGTTCGCGACGATGCCGTTTCCCGTCGACGATCAGTGGCATCGCTGGCGGATGACCTGGAATCAGTCCGGGATGTACTTCTACCACGACTACGAGCCCGGTATGGAGCCGTACTTCGAAGTGCCGGCCTTCTCGATCGACGACTGGGCGTTCAATGACCCGGGGTTCATGATGAAGCCGGTATTCAACGTCGCCATCGGTGGAACCGGTGGCAAGGATGCAGCCACCGGTGACTACCCGTGCCAGATGTTGGTCGACTGGGTGCGGATTTTCCCGGGCTAAACCGCCCCGCAACCGTCCACTGCAGTTAGGGTTCGCGCGTGGACATTCTCATCATGATCCTGCTGTTGGCGATCGTTCTGCTGATATGGCGGGGCGCCAACCGGCACCTGATCATCACCCTGTGGTTCGTCGCCCTGGTCGCCGCGGTCGGCCTGTTCCGCTTCCACGTAACCTCCGCCCTGGATCTGAGCTTCTGATGGACAAAGTCGTCGTTGAAGAGATCGAGATTGCCGGAGCGCCCGAGGGCCGCAGCGGCTTTTGGAGCGTCACCAGTTTCTGGGGCCTGCACGCGTGGATCTTCGCGTATTGCTTCGTAATGCTCAGCGCCTTCTACATCCAGTTTGCGGAGGGGGAGTTCCCCTGCCCGCTGTGCATGCTGCAGCGCTACGGAATGATCCTGTCGACCGCGGGCGCTCTCCTCATCGTCATGCAGGCGCGGCGCGGAACGCTGACGACCGCCAAGTACGCCCAGGGACTGGGGATGGGTCTGCTGGGCGCCCTGATCGGCGGCGCCGAGGTCTCGGTGCGCCAGATCCTGCTGCACATCAAACCCGGTGACCCGGGTTACGGCGCACCGGTGCTCGGACTGCACCTCTACACCTGGGCGCTGGTCACCTTCGTCATCGTGATCGCCTACTGCGGGGTGCGACTGGTCTTGACCCCGCGGGGCATCCCGCAGGCCCCGCCGCAGGGCAGTGCGTTGTGGAAGGTGTCGACCGCCATCATCTGGCTGTTCATCGGTGTGGTCGCGGCCAACGTCGTCGCGATCATCTTCCTGGAGGGTTTCGCCTGGGTGCTGCCCGACGATCCAACCGGCTACACGTTGATCGACCAGCTGAGCGGCCGCTGACCGGGTGGAGCCGATGACGGGAATCGAACCCGCGTATTCAGCTTGGGAAGCTGATGTTCTGCCATTGAACTACATCGGCGCGTACTGCTGACGAAGGATATCAACCGGTTGGCCGTGGGTGGGATCCGCCATGTCGTCAGGGGACTGCCGTCGGTGGCCTATACGCTCCTGGGGTGCTGCTCTCCGATCGTGACATCCGGGCCGAGATCGCCGCAGGCCGGCTGGGTATCGACCCGTTCGACGACACCCTGGTGCAGCCGTCGAGCGTCGATGTCCGCCTGGACAATCTGTTCCGGGTCTTCAACAACACCCGCTACACCCATATCGACCCCGCCGAGCAGCAGGATGAGCTGACCAGCCTGGTGCAACCGGCCGACGGCGAGCCGTTCGTTCTGCATCCCGGCGAGTTCGTGCTGGGATCCACCCTGGAATGCTGCTCGCTGCCCGACGATCTGGCCGGACGGCTGGAGGGCAAATCCTCGCTCGGCCGGCTGGGCCTGCTCACCCACTCGACCGCCGGTTTCATCGACCCTGGCTTCTCCGGACACATCACCCTGGAGTTGTCCAACGTGGCCAACCTGCCGATCACACTCTGGCCGGGCATGAAGATCGGTCAACTGTGCCTGCTGCGGCTGTCCAGCCCCTCGGAGCACCCCTACGGCAGTGCCGCGGCGGGGTCGAAATACCAGGGTCAGCGCGGCCCCACCCCGTCGCGGTCGTATCAGAACTTCATCCGGTCCCGCTAAGCGTGTCCGCAGAGGGCGAGTATCCAGCGGCCGTTGACGATCTGGACGCACGTTCTGCGCGGTGCTGGTTCCGCTGTAACGCCGCCGCACCCCCGGTCGATTAATCCAGTAGTCGGTGGGTCAGGTCCGGTGTCGTTCCCGATGGACGCGGCGGGCCCGGCCGGAAACGTACGGTGGAGGGGTTGTGGAGATCGTTCTCGGTGTGTCGATGACACCAACGGCGGTCCAAATGGTCCTGGTCGAGGGCGAGAATGCGGACGGGGTCACCGTTGATCGCAACTCCGTTGACATCACCGGCGGCCCGGCAACGCTGGGTGCTGGTCCGGCCGAGCAGGTGATCGCCGCGATCCTCGGCACCCGGGAGAGCGCGGCCGAGAGCGGCCACCACCTGAAATCCATCGGGGTCGCCTGGACCGACCATGCGGCCGCCGCCCGACTGAGCCAGATTCTGCGGGCGCACGGCATCGACGACGTCGTCCTGGTCTCCGAACTGCACGCCGCCAGCGCGCTCGCGCAGACCATCGGCCAAGCCATCGGCTACGCGAGTATCGCGCTTCTGTTCCTCGAGCGCGCCACCGCCACGCTGGCGGTGGTGCGGACCGTCGACGGTGCGGTGATCCGGGTGGACAGTCGCAGCCTGAATACCGTCGGCGCGGTCGCCGAACTGCGGCAGATGGTCGCCGGACTGCGGACGGCGACCGACCCGCCGGACGCGGTGTTCATGGTGGGATCCGGGGTCGACATCGCCGCCCTGCGGCCCGAGATCGCGGCGTCGACGAATCTTCCGGTGCACGCCCCGGACGAAGGTGAGTTGGCGCTGGCCCGTGGTGCCGCGCTGGCCTCGGCCGCCGCGCCGCGCTTTGAAGCCTCGACCGTCGGCCTGGCCCCGGGGCTGCTGCCGGCCGAGGACACCCAGGCGGCCTTCGGCGCCACCCAGCTGGCGGCCGCCGGCTATATGGCCCCACTCGGCTACAGCGCGGTGCCCGACGAGCAGGACGACCTCCCCGGGTTCGAACCGGCGTTCACGGCCGGCAACCCCGACGAGCAGGACCCCGTCAACCCGGATGACACCACCGACTCCGAACGCAAGCCGTTCATGCTGGTCGGCACGGCACTGTCGACGGTGTTTGTGGTCGGCGTTGCGGCGCTGGCGATTTCGCTCGCCGTCGTGGTCCGGCCGGCCGTCGAGCAGCGGCCGGATCCGGGCGGGAACGTGGTGATGCCGACCGGCCAGTCCCCGGCTGCCGGGCCCGGGGAAGCGGTCGCGCCGGAAACCATCCAGGCTCCGATCCCGGTGGTGCAGCAGGCGCCGCGCACCGTCTTCGTCGCACCGGGTGCGCCGGCCCCGCCGGTCCCCGCTCCGGTCGGCGCTCCCGCGCCCGCTCCGGCACCTGTTGCGGCCCCTGCACCCGCGCCTGCTCTGCCTCCTGCTGCTCCCGCTCCGGCCGCTCCGGTCACGGTGACCGCCGCCCCGGCCGCCCCGATCATCCCGCCGATCGTGGTGCCGCTGCCCATCGTGCCGCCGCTGCTGACGTCGATTTTCCAGCCGCCGGCCATCAGCGCGCCGGCTCTCAGCTACCCGGCTACGACGCAGACTGCCCCGAGTGCTCCGTCGACCACCACGTCCCCACCGACGACACAGCAGGCGGCGGAGTCACCGTCCACCGCGCCGTCCCCCGCGTCGGAGACCGCGCCATCCACCTCATCAGAGACCGCGCAGGCCAGCTCGTCGGCGTCCTCCTCGGCACCCTCCGCGACGAGCAGCCAGGCGCCCAGCGGCGGTTCCGACTCGACCGCGCCGTCAGTCGACTCCGGTTCCGGTGGGTTGGCCTCCACCGGATCCTCGGCCGGCGGGTCGGGGGCCTCGGAGAGTCCGCTCGTGACGGTGTCGCCATCCGGCTGATGGCGATGAGCCGCCGGGCGTAAATTTCTCTCCGTGGACACCGCGACGAGCCTGATCGCCGAGAACGCCGCCTTTGCCGACCTACTGCGCGAGGCGGACCCCGACACCCCGGTCCCGACCTGCCCGGAGTGGAACCTGGGCCAACTCATGCGGCATGTCGGCCGCGGTGACCGCTGGAGCGCACAGATCGTGGCCGAGAAGTCCGGCGATTTCATCGACCCGAAGACCGTGCCGGGAGGCCGACCCCCCGCCGACCGGGACGGTCAGATCACCTGGCTCAAGCAGGGGGTCCTGGGGTTGCTCGACGCAGTCGAACAATCCGGTCCCGACACCCCGGTGTGGACCTTCCTGGGGATGCGCCCCGCCGCGTGGTGGGTTCGGCGCCGACTGCACGAGACGGTGGTGCACCGCGCCGACGCGGCGCTGGCGCTGGGCGCCGGCTTCGGGGTCGAGCCCTCGGTGGCCGCCGACGCGATCACCGAGTATCTGGAGCGGGTGATGATCCGGGCCGACGAGGAAGGCCCGGCCGGCGGCGACCGGCCGCTGGGCGACGGTCAGTCGCTGCACCTGCATGCCACCGACGCCGGCCTCGGCGCGGCGGGGGAGTGGACCATCTTCGGCCGCCCGGACGGAATCGCCTTCGACCATGAGCACGCCCACGCCACCGTGGCACTTCGCGGTCCGGCCCGCGACCTGCTGCTGGCCATCGTCCGTCGTGGCACCGCCGCCGAACTGGGCCTGGAGATCTTCGGCGATCAGGCGGTATGGGACACCTGGTTGGCCCGCACACCGTTCTGACCCGGTAGTTTTTGAGCGTCAGCGAAACAATCAGCAAGGAGAGCGCGCTCATGAGCACCTCGGAGATCGCCACCGTCCTGGCCTGGCATGACGCGCTCAGCCAGGAGGATTTCGGCACCCTGGCCTCGCTGTCCAGTGACGATATCGAGATCGGTGATGCGCACGGCGCCGCCCAGGGCCATGCCGCGCTGCGGGAGTGGGCGCGCCGGACCGACGCGACCATCGAGGTCGGCGAGATCTACTACCGCGACGGTGTCGTGGTGGTCGAGGAGCGGATCACCCCCCGATCCGATCCCGCCGACGTCCGCACCGCCGCAGCGGCATTCCGGGTGGTGCACGATCACGTCACCGCCGTATTCCGCCACGACGACCTCGCCGCCGCACTGGCCGCCACCGACCTGACCGACGAAGACCTGCGGGCCTGAGGTTCGGTGATGCGGGGAATCATCCTGGCCGGCGGATCGGGCACCCGGCTCTACCCGATCACCCAGGGCGTCAGCAAACAGCTCCTGCCGGTCTACGACAAGCCGATGATCTACTACCCGCTGTCCACGCTGATGATGGCGGGGATCCGCGACGTGCTGGTCATCGCCACCCCGCAGGACGGACCGGCGTTCCGGCGGCTACTGGGTGACGGTTCGCAGTTCGGCATCACCATCTCGCACGCGGTTCAGCCGAGTCCGGACGGCCTGGCCCAGGCGTTCCTGATCGGGGCCGACCATATCGGCGCCGGACCGGTGGCGCTGATCCTGGGTGACAACATCTTCTACGGTCCCGGGGTCGGAACCGATCTGAGCCGGTTCCGTACCGTCACCGGGGGATCGATCTTCGCCTACTGGGTGGCCAACCCGTCGGCCTACGGTGTCGTCGAATTCGACTCCGAGGGAAGGGCGTTGGCGCTTGAGGAGAAGCCGGCCACGCCGAAGTCGAACTACGCGGTTCCGGGTCTGTACTTCTACGACAACGATGTCATCGACATCGCCCGGGCGCTGAAACCCTCGGCGCGCGGGGAACTGGAGATCACCGATGTCAACCGGGTCTATCTCAATGACGATCGGCTCTCGGTGCAGGTGCTGCCGCGCGGAACCGCCTGGCTGGACACCGGAACCTTCGACTCCCTGCTGGAGGCGGGTAACTTCGTCCGGACCATCCAGGCGCGGCAGGGCCTGATGGTCGCCTGCCCGGAGGAGATCGCCTGGCGGATGGGTTTCATCGACGATGCCGGTCTCGCCGAACGGGCCGGCGCCGTGCTCAAGTCGGGTTATGGGCAGTATCTGCTGGAGCTGCTGGACCGGCGGTAGGCGTGGCCAGGACCACCGCCACCGCGGTGGTCAGCGGCACCGACAGCGCCAGTGCGATACCGCCGACGGCGGAACGGGCGATCTCGATCGCGACGGCCTCGGTGGTGAGCACGTCGATCAGCGACCGGTTGGCCACACTGAACAACAGCAGAAGCGGCAGCGAGCTGCCCGCGTAGGCGAAGACCAGGGTGTAGACCGTGCTGGCGATGTGGTCACTGCCCACCCGCATGGCCCGCGCGAACAGCTGCCGGCGGGTGGTGTCCCCGGCGTGGGCGAGTTCGAACACCGCCGACGCCTGGGTGATGGTGACATCGTTGAGGACGCCGAGCGAGCCGACGATGAAACCGGCCAGCAATAGCCCGGTGATCGAGATGTGGCCGAGGTAGACGGCGACCTCGTTGTTCTGCTCCTGGGACAGCCCGGTGAGGTGGGTGAGTTTGATTGCCGCCCAGGACAACACGGCTGCCAGCAGCATCGATGTCAGGGTTCCCAGCAGCGCGGCGCTGGTTCGCAGGCCGATACCGTGCGCGAGGTAGATCACCGCGAACAGGATCGCCGCCGAGCCGACGAGTGCCACCGGCACCGCCGGAGCCCCGTCCCGCAGCGCCGGCAGCATGAACACGGCCAGCACTACGAAGGCGATCCCGATGCCGACCAGTGCCCGGAATCCCCGCCATCGGGCCACCGCGACGGTCACCACGGCGAATGCCGCCGCCAACAGGGCCAGCGGCCACGCTCGCTCATAGTCGTAGAAGCCGTAGCTGGTGGTGCCCTGTTGGTCCACCTGGCGGAAGATTCGAATGTCCTCCCCAGCCAACAGGTTCGGCTGCCCGGGGCCCTGGGAGAACTCCAGCACCGTCGTCGCACCGGTGTTGGGCCCGGTGTCGATGGCGATCACGGCCTGTACGCAGGCGCCGCTCCCGGTGATACCCGGCGCGGGCTCGGCGGTCAGCACCCGGCCCGTCGAGGGGCTGCCGCAGTCGCCGAGGCGGGTCGACACCACATGACCGCCCTCGGTGCTCACCGATCCGCCCTCGGCGTTCTGGAACGGTAACGGGATGTCGACCTTCGAACCGGAGGGCCACAGCAGCACCGCCCCGACGACCACCGCCAGTCCGATGACCGTCAGTGCGGCGACGACGATCCGGGCGGCCAGTGGGCTCAGGGGGGCCGGGCCGCCGGGGGAATGATGGTGTGAGTGGGCCACCGGCTACTGGCGGTAGCTGGACAGGAAGTTGCCAAGCCGCTCAATGGCATTGACGAGATCACGGGTCCAGGGCAGTGTCACCAGACGCAGGTGGTCCGGAGCCGGCCAGTTGAATCCGGTGCCCTGGGTCATCAGGATCTTCTCCTCGAGAAGCAGATCCAGCACCAGTTTCTCGTCGTCGACGATATCGTGCACCTCCGGGTCAAGCCGCGGGAACACATACAGTGCGCCTTCGGGTTTGACGCAGGAGACGCCGGGGATCTCGTTGAGTTTGGTCCAGGCGACATCGCGCTGCTCCAGCAGTCGGCCTCCGGGTAGGACCAGGTCGTCGATGCTCTGATGACCGCCGAGCGCAACCTGAATGGCATGCTGCGCCGGAACATTCGGGCACAAACGCATATTGGCCAGCAGGCTGATCCCCTCGAGGAAGCTCGTCGCGTGGTCGGTGGGTCCGGTGATCACCAGCCAGCCGGACCGGTAGCCGGCCACCCGGTAGGCCTTGGACAGGCCATTAAAAGTCAAGCAGAGCAGGTCAGGCGCTACGGACGCGAGCGAGACGTGCTCGGCGTCGTCGTAGAGGATCTTGTCGTAGATCTCGTCGGCGAGCAGCAGCAACTGATGTTTGCGGGCCAACTCGGCCATCTGCCGGAGCACCTCGCGGCCGTAGACCGCTCCGGTGGGGTTGTTCGGGTTGATCACCACCAGGGCCTTGGTGCGCGGGGTGATCTTCGATTCCAGGTCGACGATATCGGGCTGCCAGCCGTTGGTCTCGTCGCACAGGTAGTGCACGGGGGTGCCGCCGGCCAGTGAGGTGGATGCCGTCCACAGCGGATAGTCCGGCGCCGGGATGAGCACCTGGTCGCCGTTGTCGAGCAGCGCCTGAAGCGTCATCGTGATCAGTTCCGAGACACCGTTGCCCAGGAACACCGAGTCGACGTCGAACCGGGGAAAGCCATCGACGAGTTCGTAGCGGGTGACCACCGCCCGTCGCGCGCTGAGGATGCCCTTGGAATCGGAGTAGCCCTGCGCACAGGGCAGCGCCTGGATCATGTCCCGCATGATCACGTCGGGGGCCTCGAAGCCGAACGGCGCCGGGTTGCCGATATTGAGCTTCAGGATGCGGTGACCTTCGGCCTCCAGCCGGGCGGCATGGTCGTGCACCGGACCGCGGATCTCGTAGAGAACGTCCTGCAGTTTGGTCGACTGCGCGAACGTCCGCGGCCGCGGGTGGTGGCTGGTGCCGTGCCACGGCAGCTGGTGGGTAGTCACGCCGATGATTGTCCCTCATCGCCGGGAGGGTGCCCAAACTGTTTTTCCGTTACAGCACGGACTCGGTTTCGCTACACGTCGCTCGCGGGCCGCCGATTCGGCTTCGCCGGGCTGTTAACTGGCTTCGGCACACAGGAGGAACCCAGGATGAACCTGACAGTCAAGACGATGGTGACGGCATGTGTCGTCGCCACGGCCGCCACCCTCGGCCTCGCCGCCCCGGCCCAGGCCAATCCGTCGCTGCTCAACGGCACCTACGACATCGACGGCGGCGATCAGGACGCGTACTGGACCGCATCGTCGACCTGCGCCACCGACGGCTGCGTCGCCAGGATCGTCAGCAACGTCGGCTGGTCCGGGAACGCCGTCATGAACAACGGACGCTGGAACCTCACGGTGACCAAGCCCGACGGCGTCGTCTGCTCTGATGGCAGTTACGCACCGGTCGTCATCGCGTACTCGGTGGACGCCGTCTCCGGCGCCGGTACCGTGACCGCAGACTCCAACGGCGACTGCCCGGGTGGCCAGATCACCGCTGCGCAGTTCCAGATCAAGAAGATCAGCGACTTCTGATCCCGCTGCCCCGGGGTTAGCCGCGCTTGCCCGGCGGGCGGGCGCCCTTGGCGATTCCCAGACCCTTGACCGGCGGGCCTGACGGCGCCTCAGGGGCCGGTTCGGCCGTCGGCGCTGTCTCGGCAGCGGGGGCCGGCTCAGCCGCGGGTGCGGCCGCTTCGGCGGGTGCGGCGGCCACAGGGGCCTTCTTGGCGCCGGGCCGTCGGGCACCGGGGGCGATCCCGAGCCCCTTGGCCGGTGCTGCCGGTGCTGCCGGTGCCGCCGGCGCTGTCGGCTCCGCCACCGGGGTTTCAGCCGCCGGTGCCGCCACCTCGGCGGTCACCGGTGCGGCCTTCTTCGCGCCCGGGCGTTTGGCGCCCGCGGCGATACCCAGGCCCTTGGCCGGTGCGGCCGGTGCCGCCGGTGCGGCAGCGTCCGCCGCCGGAGGTTCAGCGGCCGGTGCGGTTTTCTTCGCACCGGGACGTTTGGCGCCCGTCGCGATACCCAGGCCCTTGGCGGGGGCCGCCGGAGCGGCAGGTGCCGCAGGAGCGGCGGCGGGGGCGGCGGCCGGAGCGGCGGCGACCGGTTCGGGTGCGGGCGGCGTGATCGTCGGGGCCTGCTTGACGGTGGCGGCAGCCAGCGTGGCGGCCGTGCCCTTCTCCGGCAGGGTGAGCGTGCCGCGGTCCAGTGAGCCCAGCAGCAACTGGGCCACGTCGACTACTTCGACCGACTCGGATTTGCCGCGATCGCCGACACCGTCGCTGAGCATGACCCGGCAGAACGGGCAGCCGGTGGCGATCGTGGCCGGGTCGAGGGTCAGCGCCTCGTCGACGCGGTTGTGGTTGACCCGGGAGCCGAGGTGTTCCTCCATCCACATCCGGGCACCGCCGGCGCCGCAACAGAACCCGGTCTCGGCGTGCCGTGGCATCTCGGTCAGGGTGGCCCCCGACGCGTCGATCAACTCACGCGGCGCGTCATAGACCTTGTTGTGCCGACCCAGATAGCAGGGGTCGTGATAGGTGATGGTGCCGGCCTGACCGCCGTTGACCGACTGCACCGGCACCAGCTTCTTGTCGCGCACCAGCCGGTTGAGCAACTGGGTGTGGTGCAGGACGGAGTAGCTGCCGCCGACCTGGGGGTACTCCCGGCCCAGGGTGTTGAAGCAGTGCGGGCAGGTGACGACGACCTTGCGGTCGACCCGCTCGACACCCTCGAAGAGGTCGTTGAGCGTCTCCACGTTCTGGGAGGCCAACTGCTGGAACAGGAACTCGTTGCCGGATCGGCGCGCCGAGTCGCCCGTGCAGGTCTCGCCGTCACCGAGCACCAGGAACTTCACCCCGGCGGCCGACAACAGTTCGGCGACAGCCTTGGTGGTCTTCTTGGCGCGGTCGTCGAGGGCGCCGGCGCAGCCGACCCAGAACAGGTACTCGAACCCGGCGAAGGAGTCCACGTCCTTGCCGTACACCGGTACGTCGAAGTCGACCTCATCGATCCAGGTGAGCCGCTCCTTGGAGTTCTGGCCCCACGGATTGCCCTTGGTCTCCAAGTTCTTGTAGAGCCCGCTCAGCTCGGAGGGGAACTCGGATTCCATCATCACCTGATAGCGCCGCATATCGACGATGTGGTCGATGTGCTCGATGTCCACCGGGCACTGCTCGACACAGGCGCCGCAGGTCGTGCAGGACCACAGCACGTCGGGGTCGATCACCCCGAGCGCGGCGGCATCGCCCACCAGCGGCCGGGTGGCCTGCAGCGGAGAGTCGGCGGGCACCCGCTCGAAGCCGGACTCGGGGACGTGGTGCGGATCGTCGGCGCCGATCTCCAACCCGCCTTCCGTGTCGACGAGGGCGTCGGTGGCCTTTTCCTTGGTCCCGAAGATGTAGGGGGCCTTGGCGAACAGATGGTCGCGCAGGTCCATGATGACGATCTTGGGGGACAACGGTTTTCCGGTGTTCCACGCCGGGCACTGGGACTGGCAGCGGCCGCACTCGGTGCAGGTGGTCAGGTCGAGGTAACCCTTCCAGGTGAAGTCCTCGATCTTGCCGCGGCCGAACACTGCATCCTCGGCCGGATCCTCGAAGTCGATGTACTGGCCCTCGGACTCCATCGGCAGCAGCGGACCCAGCGCGTTGGGCAACCGCTTGAAGGTGACGTTCAGCGGAGCCAGGCCGATGTGCAGGTGCTTGGAGTGCAGCACGATCAGCAGGAACACCAGCATCACGCCGATGTGCAGCAGCAGGGCGACTGTCTCGATGATTTCGTTGGTGTGCACACCGAGTGGCCGCAGCAGCGAGCCCATCGCGTGAGAGAAGAATGCCGCCTTGTCGTAAGGCAGGTTCCCGACCGCGACCGCCGCGCCGCGGAACAGGGCGTAGGTCCAGATGACGTTGAAGATCATGAACAGGATCAGCCAGGCGCCGCCGGTGTGTGAGCCGTAGAACCGGGATGCACGGCCGTACTCCTTGGGTTCGGAGCGCAACCGGATGATCGCGAACACGATGATGCCCAGCAGCACCGCGACGGCGAAGAAGTCCTGCAGGAAGCCCAGCACGCCCCACTTGCCGATGACCGGGATATGGAACTTGGGGTCGAACAGCACGCCATAAGCCTCGAAATAGACCGACGCCAGGACGAAGAAGCCCCACATGGTGAAGAAGTGCGCGATACCGGGAATCGACCACCGCAACAGCCGGGTCTGGCCGAACACCTCCCGGATCTGGTTGCCGATCCGCTCGCCGAGGTGGTTCTTGCGACCGCGTTCGTCGGCGGTGGGCTGGCCTGAGCTGATGAGCTTGGTCAGGTACAGCACCCGCTTGAGTGCGAACACCCCGACGATGGCGGTCATGGCGAGGCCGATGATCAGCCGGATGAGCGTCTGTGTATCCACGACGTCCCTCTCCAGATTGGTTACCGGTCGGTAACTTACGTGGTGTTACCGGCGGGTAACTTGTGCTTGTCGACGGTTAATAGTCGCATCTCGGCCGGGTGGCGCGCGAGCGAGGTCGAATATTCGCACCAGCGGGGTCGAATATCGGCGTCCCGACGGCGCGCACCTCCGTCGTCGCCGGAGGCGGAAACTCGCCGCCCTATTCCTCCGGGGCCGGTTTGGTCTCCGGTAGCGGTTCCTCGGTAATGATCGCCTCGGTCGTCGCGGCGGGTTCGATGGTCGGCTCGACGGTGGTGGTGGGGGGCGGGGCCGCCGTGGTGGTCGGTGCGGCTGTCGTGGTCGGCGCCGCCGTGGTGGTGGGCACGGTGGTCGTCGTGGTGGTTCGGGTCGTGGTCGGCGTCGTTGTCGTCGTCGTCGTGGTGGTCGGTGTCGTGGTGGTCGTGGTGGTCGTGGTGGTGGTCGTTGTGGT
>ERZ888423.1861-NODE-1861-length-17078-cov-42.820067_pt1 | contig 17078 bp, 24 predicted proteins | sample MGYA00520523_ERZ888423 | MGnify/ENA primary metagenome ERZ888423 (study PRJEB32303, sample SAMEA104408611) | aquatic metagenome | biome: Brackish water; feature: Pelagic; material: water | place: Baltic Sea | collected 2014-06-08T10:24:00 | depth 30,27 m ...
TGGCAGTAGCAATTTCTTTGCCATCGGGATTATATTGAACCACCATAACTTCCCACTGTTGCAACACGCTTACAATGCCAACGCCCGCTTCAGGCAGCAGTTCAGGGTATTGTCTAATGGTCACTTCCAAGCCAGTTGCTTTCCATTCCGTGGGCACGCTTTTCTGTCCCACCACATAAATGGCAGGAATGGTGGTGCCATTCGGAAGCGTGTAGGAGCCAATTAAATTTGGCGATGCCGAAAGCAAAGTAACAATGGTATCCCGAAGCTGAGCAATGTTCACAATAAAAAGCCTCCCCGTAAGGAGAGGCTAACAGAAAACAATCAAGCGAAGGCTTAAGAGTTGGGAGCAGTCGGGATGATGCTGCCAGTGTTTTCAGCATTCTGGTTAACGCCAATGCGACCACGGCTGACGAGGTCGAAGGTGCATTCAACGAGGTTATCAGCAGGATAGCTCTCGTTATAGTTCATCACGGTAGCAACGTAAGCCACGCGGTCGTAGTAGTAGGTGGTGCCACTAACGCCAAGTTGCTTGTTAATTTCAACGTACACTTCTTGGTTCTTGTCGTAACGAACGGCGCTGATCACTTGGAAAGCTTCGTCGAAGCTATTAGGAACAAACACCGTGCCATCCACGTCCTTCTGGAAATAAGAAGTGATGGAAGCCGTAGCCTGCGAGGTAACGATCACGCTATCAGCGAAACCGCCGCCGCCAAGCAGGTAAAATTCAGTGTTGCCATCGTTAAATGCAACAGAAGCCGTGGTGGCTGCCTGCAGCGTATAAAGCGTAGGAGTGCCGCTAACAGTGAAGGTAGCGCCAGATTGAGTGATCACTGGACGGCCGGTGCCGCTAATAGAACCAACACGTACAATTACGTCTTGGCTCTTAACCAGTTCTGTGGGGTGGTAGAGCATGAGAATGCCTCAGCAATGGAGAGAGAGAAAATGGTTAAGCGTCAGACGTTCTGTACGCTTCCTTTACCAACCAGTCTAAAGATGCCTCTGATTGGTGCGCCAATGAACTGCCAATAATGCTCAGCAATTTGTTCATTCGGCAATAGCTCAAAGCGTCCTTCTCTTCCATTGATGGTGGCAGCAGCAGAGCTTCCAGGAGTGACGCCAGAGAGGGCTAGGGGCCCCGTCAAGCGTCCTTCCATATACACCGCAGTGTTATCAGCTCCTAGGAGGTAATCGTACCGTGGATTGCGCTTCTGCCTCAGACTGGCATAGTAGGTGACGCCTGATGAAAGGCCCACATAATTGCCAGTTTCAGAATCAACGGCATAACCAGAAGCCACTGCCCACACAAGGGAGGCATTAGCCAATGGCGATAGTCCGTTAATCATGCGACAAAACCAATGGAAAGAGAACCAGCGACGGTTTCAAGCATTCGTTTGAACTCTTGGCCATATTGAGTGGCCTCCAGTCCCTTGCCATACACTTTGCCTTCCGTGGCGCCAATTTGAACGCCCATTTGTGCTAGTTGAATGGCAATGATATGTGCAGCGAGGTGTTTTACAGCGCGATCAGTTTGATCCCCAAAAACATCTTCGCTTGCATCCGCTGTTGCTTCAGTCAGAGCCCCGTTTACAATTCCCGATGGATGGGGAATAAATTCAGGGAAACGATCAAGGAAAGTTGCATAAGTGACAGTCATGGTCAAGCCCTTCCTGCCTTAATTGCTTCTTGACGCTTAGTAATGGCATTGCGCACCCTCACGCGCCCTTCGATTTTCTTCCACGATGCCAGTTGATCTGGATCATGAATGAGTTCAATGGTGCGGGAAGCTTCAATGATGGGCAAATTGGCAAGGGTCTGAACGTCATGCGGAATGGTTTCCACAGTGGGCTGTTCCCTCACTTCTTCAATGGCGCCGATGGTCATCATCCGCTTAACGGTTGAATTGTCACGGGCTTTCTTCCATTGATCCTCTGGCACTCCTTGATTAAGACCAGGCGCCAGTTGAATCATTCCTCCATCAGTGATAATGCCAAACCCTCCTTCGCGAGGCGGATTTTCAAGTTCGGGGCGATAAGCAATTAACATTTTGATGTTCAGTCAGAACTGCTAGATAGCTTAACGCCCTTCACTTGTCTAGGCTCAGGACGAAGCCTGAACGTAGATGACACTCTTGGGGTAGTAAAGAGCCACGCCACCCACGCGAGCGTGAGCAGGAACAATGAACTCAAGACCACGCTGTTGAGGCGGGAACAGTTCCAGCGGTTGGGGAATGTGCAGTTGCACTTTCTCAGGATCGCGCTTGTACACAACCATGCGGTTGGTGTTCAGAACGCTATTGTCCTTATCCAGTTGGTTGATTGGCTCAACGTTACGGATGTAAGGGTTGGTCCGGAGGAAGTACTCAAGCACAGTCACGTCCGAAGAATCGGAGTTACGAGTGGTGCTTACCTTGTTGTAGTCCTCATAAGCCATGAGGATGGTGTCGGGCTGCTCCTTCATGTTGGAAGCGTTGATGATGGCACTAACGCCATAGTTCAACAGTTCCAGCATTTCTTGGGAAGTGCCACTAGCAGTGGCGCCAGTGAACCAGTAGTTAGCAGCAATCACATCTACGGTGGAGTTGTTGAAGAAACCAGCCAGGCCAACGGTGGATTCACCGAACATGGCAACTGCTTCAACTTTCTCTTCATAAGCACGACGAACGGCAGCAGCGCGACGTTGCTCAAGAGCAATGTTTGCCATTTGAGCAGCACGCAGTTCTTGAACGGTATAACCGAAAGAACCACCGAACGACCGAATGTTGATGCTCTTCTCCACTTGGCTGATGTCAGACCGGGGCAGGTCATCAGCAGCGTCCGCAATTAGTTTGAACTCCCCAGTGGAGTCCATGATGCGGTAGGTGAAGGTTTGTGCGCCTTGGCCAGCTTCGCTAGTTACAGGCAGCAGGGTGGGATATTTGATGTCGGCATAAGCCACCTCAAATATTTGGGGGCGGATGTACTCAAGCTGACGCTCAAGAAACAGGCCCGCTTCGTCCATGCGAAAATCAGACATTAGTAGGGCCTCCTATCAGGTGTCAGCGGTGAGGGTGAACGAAGGACCGTTCAACTCAACAATCGCCAAGCCAGAGCCAGTGACGGAAGAGAGATAACGGGTATTCGTCAGGACGGCAGTTTTGCCAGCGAGAGCGGCAGAACGGAACTGGCCGGGGTATTGAACGCCAGAAACAGTGTGAATGACGCGCACGGCGGTGGCAGGAGTCACCGAACCATGAACAAACACAGCAACGGCGCCTTCATTGGCCACGTTCAGAACCTGCTGATTCTTAACGCCAGGACGGGAATTAGCATCAAGAGCAGTCTCGTCCACGTAGGTGAGGACGTTCACACCAGCAACAATGGCAGTGCCACTACCAATGGTGCGAGCCGAGTTGGCAACAGTGCCCGCTTGGTTAAATGCAACGACATTACCAAAAGGAATGACGGAGCCAGTTTCATTGACATAGGTGCCAATGGTATTGTCGCGAATATCAGAGAGTTGGCCTTCCAGAAGCGCAGCGTGAACGAGAGCATAGCTCTGTTGCACACCACCAGCGGAAGCGGTCCCTGACGGAGTAAAAGTTACGGCCATGGGTCAGCGCTCCTTAGAGACGGAGAGAGGGGATTTCCAAGCATTCTGCAACTTGTCCATATAGGACGAAGGAGCAGACATTGGAGAGGCAATAGAAGCAACGGCTTTACGCAGTTCTTCAGTGGAAGCAGAATCGCCACGAGGGGCAGATTCGGCCAGAGTGTCGAACATGGCGGTCACATAATCATCGGAACGCTCCGACAGATCAGCATCACCACGCACAGCCTTAATGGAAGCTTCCATGATTTCACGAGCTGAAAGGCCCGCAAAGTCAAAGGCAGAATCCAAGGAAGTGCGAGCTTTGTCGATGAGAGCAATGCGCTCTTCGACGAGGCTATCAATGTTCACGAGTTGGGCGGATTCGAGGGAAGCTTTAAGGCTTTCCACTTCTTCAGCAAGTGCATCAGCACGCCCTTCGGCGGAGTCACATTTGCCTTTCATTTCCGTGCCCATGGCATCCATTTCTTCCTTCAGCTTTGAAGCTTCGGACATCATGCCATCGTACATTTTCTTCATGTCCTCATAGGACTTTTTGGCGTCTTCTCGCTCTTTGGTGACAGCTAGAGCTACGCTCTCGGTCACCTCGAACTCAGCGCCATCAAAATTGACTTTTGCAGTCATTGACGAACCCTCGGTAAGAGTAATTAGAGACGGATCAGCAGCATCTAGACGATCTAGATGAAGCTTCACTTGCGGGCCAGCGCGGCCCCGACGAACCACGGCAATGTGATTTCCGCTGATTTCCTTTTGGATGCCATCGTAATTTTCACCGCCGTCAGTTACGCCAGGCATTGCTTCATAATTGACGCGATAACCAGCACTGACTTCTTTTGCATCACCACGCATAATGCGTTCAATGGCTTCTTTATCTGTAATGGTCATGACTGCACGGACAAAGCCGTTGTCATAAACCACTTCAGTGCCACTAAATCCAATTTGATAGTCCTTTGTATTGGCGCTATCTAAAAGGACAGGAGGATGTTCAAGAGTGATTGCTTTGCCCGCAAATGAGGCTAAGCTTTCGGGAGACGCCACTTCCGTTTCGGGACGATATTCACGACGAATGGAACCATCGGCAGCGGTGTAATGTTGAACACCAGTGCGTGCAATGGTTGCCCAGGCGCGGAGATAACCCTCGGAGGTCAGCTCGTACCTGTCAATCGGCGCTACATCGTAACGAAAGCATGTGTCGCTCATGTCAATACTCTATCAAACAATAATATGCGTGATAGACTAACTTAGGCTATACTGCCTAGAAATGCAGAACATTCAGCATCGTCGTCTCACCACTCGCCTGAAGGCGCCAATTGTCACCATTCAAGAAAGTAGGCAGATTATTGGCCAAAGAATGAAAGAGGCACGTCTAAACTGTGGCTTGTCGCAAATGGATATTGCAGGAATTCTTCATTGTGACCAAACCACTATTTCGCGGATGGAACGTGGACAAATCTCCCCCGACTGCGCTCAAATTCGTATTCTTAGTTCTATTTTTCAGCTTTCTATTTTGTACCTCCTCGGTTATCCTACGTTTGTGGTTTCCGCAGTAGAAAATTAGTCGTCGTCGTCTTCGTCACGAATGTCTGCAAGTTGGCTCTCAATACCCTCCATGATATATGCTTTTGCCATTGCTTCTGCTTCAAACATCAAAAACTTGGTGGCTTCAAAATGCTCGTCGGGCCTGTCATAATAATTCACAACATAAATGTGAGTTTCATCAAGGCGACCATTCTTAAAATGCTGCTCTTCAACAAGACGCCATTGCGAAGTGTTGCGATGTTCGTTGGATGAAAGAATGGCCAAGGCTTTCATAATGCCAATGCCTTCTTCTTCCTCTTCAATCACCCGTACGTATTCGCTCATTGGTCGGACTTGCGACTTTCCACCATCCTAATGATGCCATTGGCCCACGACCTACCGGCGTCTCCGCCCCATAATTGCCAGGCAATGTAACCAGCATCATCTTCCCCACCACTCTTGTTTTTCTCATGGCGAGAGAAGAATGCAGCCATGCGCTTGATTGTGGCAAAGCTAATTTTCCCTCCGCCTGCTAAGTCTCCAGCCCTGGCCACTCCGCTGCCAATGCCCTGCTTGCCCGCTTCCTGCGTTGTCAGGCCGCCTTTGCCATGCTTCTTGCGCAGTTCTAGCCCACGACGCGCTGCGGCTCGTACAGACGATGGAGGGGCAAACGATTCGGCGTCGCCCCTGTCTACTTTTTTCTGTTTTTCCTGACAGCGCTCAAATATGCCTTGCAACGCTTCTCGCCAGTGCTCTCGTCCATTGCATCTTCTTCTTTCTCCTCTTCTTTCCCTGCCAGCTCCTTCAAGAAGCCCATGTAGTATTCGTCGCTCATGTCTTTCTTGGGCTTGCGGGACATGCCAGATTCAGAGAGAGCAATGGCAAGGGCCTGCTTGGGGCTCTTCACTGCTTCTCCGCTACTGCTTTTCAAGGTGCCGCTTTTGAATTCCCGCATGACGCGAGCAATTTTTTCTTGCTGCCCTGTTTTAGCCATTAGAAGCTCGTTTAATGATCAACATAAGATCATCATACCGCCCTTTAATAGCTCGGCGATCAACAATTTCATAAGAACAATTCTTTGGCACGCACATTTTCAAGGTGTCAAACCATCTAAAGTCTTGCACGTCTTCAATCACGGCAATTCCTTCATCTTGTAGCAATGGCACATAAGCATGAATGAAAGCGCATTGACTTTCAAGCGTGTGAGGGCCGTCATCAATGGCGAAATCAATGCCGTTGGGAGCCAAAGTTTTTACTGTTTCAAGAGCAGTTGCTGAATAAGCATCTCCCATGAGAAAGTGATAACGACTGTCTTCCATGCGCGGAAAAATGCACGGATGCACAGCGTTGATAACATCCAAGCCAATAATGTGACCTTGGGGCAGCAGCTCATGCCAAAGCATCATAGATCCACCATGCGCCACTCCCACTTCAAGAATGGTCGCAGCTTTACCAACCAACGGCTCCATCAATGCTTCGTACACGGGCCCATAGGAATGAATGGTTTGCTTATCCGTGCCTCCAGGTGCTTCAAAGCCATTAATGTTTTGCTCTTGCAAAATGGCATCAATTTTAATTGCTTCAAGAGTGGTAGAAAGAGTCATTGTCAAAAAGAGGCGATGGAAGGAAGCATGGTGTAAATGCCGCCGTTAAAGGCAGGGCGAAGCGTGGAAGCAATGTACCGCGCAAAGTTATGAGGAAGAATAATAATGTTATCCACCGTTTGCTCGTCAAGCACGCTCCTGGGGTGAATTTCAAAGCCAGTGCCTGGAACAAACATGCCTTGCTTTTCTGGCGTGTCATCAATGATGAAAGCATTGGGCATGTTTTCAATGGATAAGCCAAGAGCATTAAGGAAGACGCAGCCCTTTGCCGCTGCCCCGAAGAAAGCAATGCGGCCTTCTAAGCAGGAGAGAAAGTTTTTACTTTTTTGCATGTGGGAAGTGCAATTAACTTGGAAAGCTGAAAAATCTATCAAGCTTTCTTTGCGTTTGTAATCATCAAGAAGGGGAGTAATTTCAGCAGCACTTGTCTCCTTATTCGTCATCCATAGTCTCATTGTGCCACCATGAATGGGAAGCTCTTGCAGGTGAATAATTTTCAGTCCATAGTGATGAAATAGTTTAATCAATGGGGAAAGAAGCCAATAATAATAATGCTCGTGATAAAACTGATCAAACTGATTCGTCAGTAGTGTGGTCAAAGTATAAGGAAATTCCAACACCCACACGCCATCTAAAAATTTAACGATGCCACGCAAAAAGGAATGAATATCTTGCGTGTGCTGAAAGACATTAGTGGAAACAATTAAATTTGCAGCAGGCAAATCCATGTTCTCGTTAAATTGCCCGCAAATAAACTTATTGCCAGTAGCTTCATTCGCTTCTCTTAAATTAGCCCCCATGTCTACATTGATAAATTCTTGCGGAGGCTTGCCACTCCAAAATTTATACTTGCTAGATGCTGCACGAAAAGTATTCAACAGAGTGCCATCATTGCCGCCAATATCAATAACAGTGGACAGGTCAAGATGGGCAAGGCTTGCGTAGAGTTTTTCGCAATGATCAATGTATGGCTTGCTAACGCCGCTCCTGTATAAATAGTGCGCATATAGCTTTTCGGGGGGCACTTCGGTGTCAAGGCAAATGGTCAAATCATCTTTATAAAAAGCTTTCAATGGAAAACGCTCTGCCTCCATTGCTTCCCTTGCAGAAGCGCATAAATTATTAACGAGAGGTTGTGTGCCTAGATCCAGAAGAGGCTGCATATTATTTGTTAAAGGGCGAGGCGAAAGTTTCAGAGCCTGGCATTCCTCCCCATTTTTGCTGATAGTAGAAACCATTTTGATTGAACAAGGCCCAATGGGCACTTTGGTATTCAGGGCTTCCATCATACAACGTGCTGCTATTGGCATGGCTCCATCCGGGCAGTGTCACTTGCGTGCGATGCAACCCTGCTAGCTCAAGCCTTCTCGTGGCATCATTGTCCTCGTAGTAGGCAGGATAGAAGTTTTCATCAAAACCCCCCATGGCAAGCCAAGCATCTGGCCTATTCACCCAAAACACAGTAAAGCCGCCTTCTTGATGGCAAATGAAAATGCTTTCTGGGCAGGAGGCTGAGGCATTCACCATTAAAGACAGATCTGCCTTGGTCACGGCAATGTCATCACTAGCAATAAAGCATTGGCCAAGACGACGCGTAATTAAATTGAAAGAGGCTGAAACGCCCAGGTTCCTGCTGGGCACGAGAATGACCACCTTGCTATTAAGCTGATCAATGGCCTCCATCCATCGTGAAGCTTGTAGCTGTCCTCCATTATCAATGATGGTAAAGCTTAAATCAAAGGGAAAGCTTTGGTCATTGTCCAATGCAGTCAGCAATCCTGCAAGCCTGTTGTAACAATGCAAAGTGGGAATGCCAATTTGCAATAAACGATTGTTCATGGTCATTGTGCGTAAATTTGCTTGCCGTGCCAAAGCTGATTGTAATTATTTACTCCCTTTGCGCCAAGGCCCGTGAGGTCACCGCCGTCACAAGGCTTGCCCCAGCCCATAATAGTGCCGTTAGGCAAAACAAACCCTCTGTTTTTGTGTTCATGATTAGGGGTGAGTTCCGAATAGTCTCCATAGATGAAGCCATTGTCAGCACCATTCATTGCCAATGCTCTGCCCAACAGTGTGGGGCCAGTGGGGCACAATGGCGTGATGCCATAGTATTGGCTTTGGCAGTTTTTAACAATGAGATCAATGGCAATGGAAAAAGCGGGGTTCGCTATTTGCGAATAAAGAATGCCAATGGAACAGGACCAACTAGTAAAGCTAAAGCGTTGAATGTCACGAAAAACAACCGCCTTGATGCGAGGGCCAACTTCCACAGGATTGACAATGGAAACGCCAACGTCCATATACCAACCGCCAAGTTTATTCAGCAAGCAATAGCGCCCAAGGTCAGCTTTGTAGGCATAGGGCTGCAGCTTATCATAAGCCCACACCACTTCTTCTTCATAATTGTCAACAATGAACTGCCTTAAGCTTTTTTTGTCATAAAGCGTATAAGAAGCTTCTGGAAAGGCCGCTTTAACAGTGCCAGTGGCGTGCTTCAGAAATGGAGACAACTGTGTATCACCATCGCTCAGAAAGATTTGAGAAACATTCATGGTCGTCAATTAATTTTCGTAGGGGTGCCAAAGCCTTTGAACTCTGGCTCTTCTTTTGCGCCCAGCAATTCATCTACAATGCGTAACATTTTCTTAGTGATTACTGGCCAAGTAAATTGCTTTTCATTAATGCGCTTACGGCACCATTCACCATCAATTTTCAAAGCATCTCGATCTCGGTAGTAAAAATCAAGAAGGTCAGCCACACTGTCAGGATCAGGCAGCAAGCGCTCCAGACCATAGTTCCTATCAGTTTCGGCGCCATTGCAAGCGGCTCGTGGAATGTCATTGAAAATCTCCTTCAAGCTTGTGTGGTCAGGCACCACTTGTACGGTGCCAGTTGCAGCGTGTTCAGTGTTTACCAGGCCCCATCCTTCGCCAATGCAAGTGTTAATGCCAATGTCTACAGCGTTATACACTTTATTGAGTTGTTCAATGGGGAGGCAATTATGCGTGGAAAAATGTGGGCTGGTAAGAATTAGCTTATGCGCTGGATCATAGCCTTCGTCTCGTGCCACACGCTTCATAAGTGGGATCAATTCCCATCCCATGTCCTTGCCGCCCATATTGAGCCACAATCGTGCATCAGGCTTGTCCTTGGCAAATTTAATGAATGCCTTAATAGTTAGGTCAATGCGCTTGCGCGGTTGATTTCGATTGCCATTGAAAACAATGAAAGCGTCCTCCGGCACGCCCAGTTCCTTGCGACATGCAAGAGGGTCCATGGGGAAGAACTTACTAAAGTCCGTGCCATGCGGAATGACAGAGATAGGTTTTTCGTAGCCCATCTTAATTAGCTCTTCTTTGCCAAATTCCGTGTAGGTGGCAAGTCCATCCCATTCCTTCACTTGCTCATTAAGTTCTGGGAAGATGCCATAACTATCAATAGGTGTGTACACAAAAAACTTAAAGCCAATCTTCTCTTGAAAAGGCTTTACCGCACCCCACAAACTAATGCCAATCCACAAGTCATTTGTCACCCACACCAAATCCGGCTTGATGGTTTGCACTAGCTCGCCAATGCGATGAGAACCAAACGGGTCAGAGCCATGAATCATGGCAGGGTAAGTTTTGTATTTGATTGCTTCGTCGTGATGGTCGCCGTGAAAGTTAACGGCCAGCACATGCACTTCATGCTCCTTGGCTAGGGCTGGCAGCAGGCATTCAGCTACTCGCCCAAAGCCCGTCTGGACAAAAGCATCGCCACAATACAGTATCTTCGCCATAGGAAAAACGGAATCTCCCCGATGATAATGGCAAAATCACACGGGAACTACGGGCGCCTGTTGTCTGAAATACCTGACGCTGCATTTGCAACGCGCTCCACATTCGCAACGAATGCCAGGCATGGGCACGCTGCCAATAGGCACAATGCCACGAGCGGCATAGCGAAGGCAGTCTTGACAATGCACGGCTTGCTCGTCCAATATGCGACGCATCAAGGAGAAGCCTCTTTGCTGTTCTTTCATTTCCGTGCCTTGCCAATACGAGCCACGAACCGACTGTGCATAAAGGCCAATACGCGCCACTGCCATGGGCGCCGAAATGCGACCATCAATGAGATCGCGCACAAAGCCTTGCAGATAGGCATATTCGCCCCGCAGACGTTGCCCAATGCGTCCATACTCTGCACTGCCCATACCACTTCTGCCGCCATAGCCAATGGTTGCTGCTTGAATGTGAGCAGCTTTTAAGCTTTCCCTCACGCTTCCTTGCCATTGGTCCAGCGTGATAGAACCATCGCCCAACATGCGCGTGAATTGCTTGAGTTGTGTTTCAAGCTTGCCAATGCGACCATCAACAATCTTCCCCACGGCTTCTTTGCTTAGGAAGCGGCCTTTTGCATCGCGGTAACGTCCACTACGTCGGTCATAAGACCATTCAGCGTCCATCCTGCTGGACAGGACGACGCTGCTGAACGAAGACAGATCATTCAGCATTGTCCGCCTCTAGCAGCTCTTGGAACTGTGCTGGAGCTTCTTCCTTCCATTGCTGCATGGCTTTTTCAATGTCCTCGTCTGAGATGAATGCAGCCTCGTCAATGTCACCAAGCATGAGCCCTTCTGCTTTCATTGGGACAATGGCATCTTCTTTCTTGAAATACTCGGCGGTGGTCTTCTTCCCCTTGAAGGCACCTTCCATTGAACCATGCTTGCTCTTGTACAACTGCTTGTACTTTTGCGTGACATAAGCGCCAGCAACGGCACTGGGCCACACTTTGAACTTACTCTTGGCAGCAGCAATAGCTTGCTGATGCAGCGCTTTGTCTTTGAACTCTGCGTCTTCCTTTTCTTCGCCACGTTTGTGTTCTAGATCGCCCGGCAGAAACAAGCCGGCGCTGTCTTCCACTTCCCTGGTGCCATCCATGGGCAGCGTGCCGTTCTCTTCATTCAATGGATCGCGCCCGCCAGGAGGCACTGCTTTCTGTCCAGGGGCCTGCGGCAGTTCACGAGGAAGCGATGGATCAAGAGTGAGTTCCATTGACCATTCAGAGCCGCCATAGCGGGCATCTGCCACTTCTTGTGGATGCAGAACGCCAAGTTGAATGTAACGCCCGTCCACGGCTGCCACGCGGGCACGCACGTCTGCCTTTTCCCTTTCGTTTAGCTCGAAAAGGTCGTTGAATTTAATGCGCCATGATTCTGGCACCTTGCCGCTGGTGGGCCCTTCCTTGCTCATCATGATCATTTTCATGAGGTGTTGCAGGGGGCGCTTGTAATGAGAAGCTTGGTAGTCGCCCAGGTGCTTGGTAAAGTCACGCTCTTCACTTCTACCAGTGGAACCAAGCCCTCCAGGGCTTTCACCAAACAAAATAGTATGCGGAATCTGCGAAGCGCCAATAATATCAATGCGAAGTTTTTCTAAGATTTCACCCACTCCACCAAAGTTGCGACTAATAAACTCAAGCTCTTCCTTTTCAGCATCAATAGCATAACCGCGATAGATGCTTTTGCTCATATCATTCAGCACCAAACGATCACGCACGTCCTTCTCTTTGCCAGCAGCAAGCATGGAAGAAAGACCGCGCAATTTATGCACAAAGATGTCAAACTCCGTGAGCAATGTGGCAGCAGAGCTAACACCAGTGGAATAGAAGCGAAAACTGTCGTAAACACTTTGCAAGGTGCTCATTCCCCACCCATAGTTCCTCTGTCTAATGCGGTAGGGCAACCATTCGCCGTCAAATCTGAGAATTCTGTCCTTGTGAATTTTGACTAACTGTGGCTGCCTAATTAAGTCGCCAGAGATAATTTGATAGTGCGTTGCTTTGGAATAATCGTATAGTGCATCTTCGTTGATAACTGGTGCAATCTGCCAGCGATCCAATACTTCCATGCCTTCAATGGCGCGAATATTGCGAAAATCTACGGGCTGATCAGCAGACCGTCCATCGTCGATGTACAACAGAATGACGGCCCCGCCGAAAAGGCGAGCATTCTTAGAAGCCAGGCCAAGGCTTTCGAGGATGTATAAATCCTCAATCACTTGCTCAATGCCACTCACTTCTTCCGCCGCTGCGCCCTCTCCGCCAAACAACACCTTGAAGCCTTTCCTGGTGGACTGCTCAGCAACAATGTCTACGATGCGCTTCGGAATCCATTCGCTATAGAGGTTTTCAAGCTCTTCTTGAGTGAGGAAGACAATGGGAGTGGAAGTGGTGTATTGGCTTTTATCCCGGCGACTGCCCATTCCCGTGAGGGCATTCACCAAGCCATCCACTCGCAAGCTTTCGTTGCCATTGTGTCCGAGATTCACCGTTTCTTCCGACATTTGCTCCTAAGGCCGTATTGCTTCTATGCTAACAGTGGCTAACATGGGCTTGATCTCTTTTTCTTTATGCCCACGCCAATTCCGTTTGTCTTCTCCGAAGAAGAAAAAAGCCTTGCAATGGAGGAAGGCATGAGACGCCAAGGGGTTAATGAGGCGCGAGGACTTCGTGGGCGCAATGGTGGCGCATGGCAAGGGAGTAAAGCGCTGGACATTCATTTGTTGGGCGCTGCGGGAGAAGTGGCCGTGGCATCGTACCTAGGACTTAAAGAGCATCTTTTCAAGGAGACTGAAGCCAAGCGTGGTAGCGATGACCTACCTGGCAACATCGACGTGAAAACAAGGAGCAAAACTGCTTACGACTTGATCGTGCAAAAGGGAGAAAGCCCTGACAAGCGCTTTATCCTTGTGACCATCCAAGATCAAAAGACACTGATCTGGGGCTGGTGCTGGGGCAAGGATGCCATGCAAGAGCAATATTGGGCTGATCCCGCTAGAGGCAGACCTGCGTACTTTTTCCCGAAAGAAGCGTTAAGATCTATGAACTTGCTTTTAGCCTCTTGACCAAGGATCCTCGGCGTTTTTATGTTTACTGTTACATTAGGTCCAAAGATTCCATTAATGGTCCTAAGTACAGTCCGTACTATGTCGGCAAGGGAACCGGGAAACGCACAATTACCAACAGGGGGAGATCCGTTCAAACTCCCAAGGACAGGAGCCTTATTGTCTATATTCAAGAGGGCTTGACAGAAGACGAGGCGTACTCCCTTGAAACATATTGCATTGGTTTGTATGGTCGCATTGACCTTGGCACGGGTATTCTTCGCAACATGTCCGCTGGTGGCCGTGGCGCTCCAGATGTAATATTTAGTAAAGAGCGACGCAGGAAAATTTCCGCTATTCACAAAGGCGCCAAGAGAAGTGACAGTCACAAGCAAATTCTTAGAGAGGCTCGACAGAGAGAGGGCCGATGGAAGGGTGAAAAAAATCCCAAATTTGGAGGCGACGCAGTGCGCGGTGAATTAAACCCTATGTGGGGCAAACAACACTCGGAAGAAACGCGTCAAAAGATAGGTGCTAAAAACGCTGTGCATTACGGCACGGTGGAGGGAAGGCTGGCTAATAAACTTAAAGCGCAAAAATATCTATACGAATTGATTGACCCAGCGGGCGAGGTTTACATGACCGACAATCTTTGGGAATTCAGCTTGCAATATGATCTTAAAAATTCTTCTTTGCACAACGTGGTACATGGAAAGGCGCGTCATCATAAGGGGTGGACTGGAAAAATTGTGCAAAGCTTGCGATGACGACACTTAAGTGTTCAGACTTTGCAAAACTAGTTCTACAGCTAGAGCTTTGGCCTGAACAAAAGAGAATTCTTGATTCGTATTTTGATGGTGACAAAACCCATGCAGTGTGGGCGCTGGGGCGACGGTGCGGCAAAACGCTTATGGCTTCAATCGCTGCTTTGTATGCCTGCTTCGTCCTAGAGGAAAAATACAGAAGGCGCGTCAGAAAGTCTGAAAAGTTTTATATTTTGACTATTGCCAACGACCAAAGCCAAGCTAAACTTGCGCTCAATAATATTAGACAATTGCTGCTGGACAGTCCGTTGGCAGATGAGATGACAAGAGAGACGGCCACTGAGATTTGGACCAGTAATAATTGTATTTTCCAGGCTATACCGGCGTCGGCTAGAGCGTCTCGTGGTAAAGCAGTCGTTATGCTCATCATGGACGAATTGAGCTTCGCCTTGGAAGGTGATGCCAACAGAGGTGCATCTGCTATCTATAAAGCACTGTCGCCATCTATTGCGCAATTTGGTAAATATGGTCGCATCCTTGAATTATCTTCACCTTTTTTGACGGACGGGTTATTTTATCAGCATTACTGCGAAGCCACATCTGGTGACTATCCTTTCATGCAGGCGGAGAATCTACCTACGTGGACCGTCAACCCCAACTTGCCCCTAGATTGTCCCTTTTTGCAGGCTGAACTTAAGCGCGATCCGGATAAATTTTGGGTGGAATATGGCGCTCAATTTGCTAAAAATAACTCTGCATTGTTAGCCGCGGAGATTGTTGACGTGGCAGTGAACAAAGACAGGGGAATACTGTTCCCGCAACGAGAGTTAATGGGCACGTATGTTCTGGCTTTGGACCCTGCGCGTGGTGGCGTGGGGCGAGATGACTACACGGCTTGCATTGTTCATTACGAAGGGGATCGACTGGTAGTCGATAAATTTCACGCCTTCGATCCAGACTTTGACATTGGTGGAAAGAAAGAAGTAAACATTGCCAAGGTAGAGGAGTGGATCAAAGAACACCATCGTATATACGATTTTGAAAGCATAGTTCTTGACCAATTTAATAGTTCTGGAACCATTCAAGCGATGGCAAAAGATTTTCCTATCTCCGAATTAGCCTGGTCAGTTAGTACAAAAATGAAGGCATTTTCGAAGATGAAAGAATTATTTAACGCAGGCTTGATTGAACTATATCCGCATGATAAAGCTGTTAAGCAATTAAAAAACCTTAGTGTTATTTACAGGAGCAGTGGTCAATGGGCTGTAACTGGTGGCAAAGAGAGTGGTATTGACGATTACGCATTCGCGCTTGCTGGAGCTATTTTGGAAGCGTCTAAAGATTCGGACATTGATTGGCTCAATAGCTTAGTGCGTTGATGCCATTAGAATTTTCAAGATTTGATAATTTCCTCGTTTCGTGAAAAATGACTCCGTTCAAACTATCGGCACAAGACGCCACTTACCTTATTGCCTTGTTGGAAGCCGATAGGCAAACTGCTTTGCAACTACTGGCTGCTGATCATTTTTATCAACCATCGCTTCTGCCTCGTCTGAAGAAGTTTCAGCAATCGTTGAAAAGGGAACAGTCAGTGAAAGAAGAGCAATAGACTATTAGCACTTCTCGGTTTCGCCATGGCTTTATCTTGCGCCATAGAAGAAGCCTGGGAGAACATCATGAGCGCCTTTAGCGCCATTGAACAGAGCGGCAGGCTATATGGCCCCAACAGCGAGGAAGTGCGCCTTGCGGAGGCTGCTTTCGACCAATGGAAAGAAGAATATCTAGAGCTCACCAAGCGCCTGTGATGGTGCTAAGCTTTTGGAGCTTCTGCAGGAGTCCATCGGCGCCGATGGTTACCAGCATCCTCGTCACTGCTGGTTTTTAACGAGGGGGTCCGTTTGGCTCTCAAAGTGGGAATGAAGGCCCCACGATGAAAGAAGCAGGGTACTGGCCGCACCAGCTAATCGTCTATTGCGACGTAACTCTGCTTCACACTATTTTGCATAGGAAAAAAGCTACAATTCTTCTAGGCGAAGAATGTAAGCTTTTATTTCATGCACATACTCTCGCAACATGGCTGCTTTCTTTAAGTGCCAGGAATCACGATGGCGAAGATAAAGAGCCATGTGATTATCAATGGCTTTAAGCAGACTATAAATAATTGGGTTCCATGGCTCCCTAATGGGAGTGTTGAACGTCCTGCGTTCGGTCATGGCCCTTAAAGAAGGCTTTTATGTCTTCTAATGCTACAGGATAAAAATTGTGCCTTTCTACACAGGCGTTGTAATATCTTTTATCTACCTTGCCGTCGTCAATGATTTGATGGCAATGCAAATGACCATGCACATTGCCTAAGTAATGTCCAGACAGGCACGATGGATGCACGGGCACATGCGTGAAGATAAGTCCTCCTCGCATGGTGGAATCACCAGGATGGAAGAAAGCCCCCCTTACGTCTTCAAAATACTTTGCCCACTCTGAAAGCTTTACATGCTGGTCATGGTTACCTTTGATGAGAATCTTCCTGCCATTGAGCCTTTCAAGAATGGGAAGACTTTTGCGAGGAATAATTACATCGCCGAGGTGATAAATGGTGTCTTTCTTCCCTACTGTTGCGTTCCATCGTTCCACCATGGTTTCGTCCATTTCTTCAACAGAATCAAATGGACGCAATGGCGAACCATCAGGCTGTATAAAGGACAAGCTTTTGGCATGTCCGAAGTGTGAATCGGCGGTGACGA